>Ga0187775_10000106_pt1 | contig 18571 bp, 12 predicted proteins | sample 0216_BV02_MP12_1_FD_132441 | JGI IMG/M metagenome (GOLD analysis project Ga0187775, IMG submission 132441) | Tropical peat soil microbial communities from peatlands in Department of Meta, Colombia - 0216_BV02_MP12_10_MG | ecosystem: Environmental > Terrestrial > Soil > Wetlands > Peat | place... | reverse complement strand
GGCAACCGATTTTCTGACCAACTGAATGGCTTCCTGCAGCGTGTCTTTCTTGGCACCCGAAACGCGGACCGCATCGCCCTGGATACCGGCCTGCACTTTGAGCTTGCTGTCTTTAATGAGCTTCACGATTCTTTTGGCCAGCTCGCTTTCAACGCCGACCCTGATGGTGATGGGCTGCTTTACCTTGTTGCCGCTCACCTTTTCGATTGCGCCTTTTTGCAGGCAGCGAAGGTCAATTCCGCGCTTGGTGAGCTTGCCATTCAGTACATCCAGCAGCTGCTTCAACTTGAATTCATCGTCGGCATAAACGCTCAGTGCGTACTCGTTCTGCTCTACACGCGCGTCCGATCCCTTGAAGTCGAAGCGGTTGGAAATTTCCCGGTTGCACTGGTCCAGAGCGTTTCTGACTTCCTGCTGATTGACCTGTGAGACAATGTCGAATGAGGGCATGATTGAGTCTCCGGTTTCACGACCTGTTTTTTAATTTCGCAGCGATGCGCATTCTGAGCGCGTTTAGCTTGATGAAGCCCGCGGCATCTTTTTGGTTGTAGGCACCCTGATCGTCCTCGAAGGTCGCGATTTTCCGATCGAACAGCGAATCGCTCGTGGAATCACGGCCCGCAATGATGACATTGCCCTTGTAAAGCTTGACTCGCACCCGCCCATTGACCTTAGCCTGCGAGGTGTCAATCATTTCCTGTAGTAGCTTGCGCTCCGGACTCCACCAGTAACCGTTGTAAATCAGCGACGCGTAGCGCGGCATGAACTCGTCCTTGAGGTGCGCCACTTCGCGATCGAGGGTGACGGATTCAATCGCGCGGTGCGCCTTTAACATGATAGTGCCGCCCGGTGTTTCGTAGCAGCCGCGCGATTTCATTCCGACGTAGCGGTTTTCCACCAGGTCCAATCGTCCGACCCCGTGTTTAGCTCCTGCCCGGTTGAGCGCGCCCAGCGCTTCCGCGGGGTTTAGCCGCGCTCCATTGATACCCACGATGTCGCCCTTTTCATATTCAAGCTCGAGGTACTCTGCTTTATCGGGCGCCTTTTCGGGCGCAAAGGTCCAGCGCCACATGCTTTCCTCGGGCTCTCTGGACGGATCCTCAAGACTGCGTCCCTCGTAGGAAATATGCAGCAGATTAGCATCCATGCTGTACGGCGAGCCGCCAGCTTGCTGCGCTTCCACCGGAATGCCGTGTTTTTTGGCGTAAGCCAACAGCTTTTCGCGCGAAGTCAGGTCCCATTCGCGCCACGGCGCAATCACCCGGATGTCCGGCTGCAGCGCGTAATAGCCGAGTTCAAAACGCACCTGATCGTTGCCTTTTCCGGTCGCGCCATGCGCCACAGCATCCGCTTTGGTTTGTCGTGCAATCTCAATTTGCTTTTTGGCGATGAGCGGGCGTGCGATGCTGGTGCCCAGCAGGTATTCGCCTTCATAGATGGCATTCGCGCGGAACATCGGAAACACGAAATCGCGCACGAATTCCTCGCGCAAGTCGCTGATGAAAATCTCCTTCACTCCCAACTGCTTGGCCTTGCTGCGTGCCGGCTCGAGCTCCTCGCCCTGACCGATGTCCGCCGTGAAGGTCACGACTTCGCATTTGTACGTGTCTTGCAGCCATTTCAGTATGACCGAGGTATCCAGACCGCCGGAGTAGGCGAGCACGACTTTTTTAATTGCGTTCATTTTATTTTTCCCAGCAGCAGATACTCCATCAATGCCTTTTGAGTGTGCAAACGATTTTCCGCTTCATCCCATACCACCGATTGGGGTCCGTCGATGACTTCCCTGGTAACCTCTTCGCCACGATGCGCTGGAAGACAGTGCATGAACACCGCGTTGGGTTTTGCCAGCGCCATCATTTCATCGTCCACCGTGAAATCGGCGAACACTTTTTTCCGCTCCTCTTTCTCTTTTTCGTAGCCCATGCTGGTCCATACATCGGTCGTGACCAGATCGGCGCCGGACACCGCCGCATGCGGATCTGCGAAGCATTCTAGGTGCATGCTCGCATAGCTTTCGCCGCGCGCGGGCTCGAGCTCGTAACCCGGTGGACAGGAGACATGAAAATTGAAATCGAAAAGCTTCGCTGCCTGCAGCCAGGAATTGCATACGTTGTTGGAATCGCCGACCCATGCCACCGTCTTGCCGCGGATCGAGCCGCGGTGCTCGAGGTAGGTAAAAATGTCGGCCAGGATCTGACACGGATGGTATTCGTTGGTCAGCCCGTTGATGACCGGCACGCGCGAGTGGTCGGCAAAGCGCTCGATAATGCTTTGCTCGAACGTGCGTATCATCACTATGTCCACCATGCGCGAAATCACCTGCGCCACATCTTCGATCGGCTCGCCGCGCGAAACCTGGGTGTCGCGCGGAGACAAAAACATCGCCGAACCGCCGAGCTGGTTCATTCCCGCCTCAAAGGAAACCCGGGTGCGGGTCGAGTGTTTTTCGAAAATCATCGCGAGCGTCTTGCCGTGCAGCGGCTGATAGAGCTCTCCGCGCGCGCGTTTGGCCTTAAGAATACGCGTGCGTTCGAAAAGATGCTCGAACTCGGGAAGCTCGAAATCCTTGAGTTGCAAAAAATGCCTGGTATGCATGATTAAATTCACGCACGGGCATTGACCGATGCCGCTTGCCGCGAAAAATCCACGATTACGCGGCTCAGGCCCTCGACTAGCTGTTGCGCCTGCGCCTGCTGCATCACCAGCGCTGGCAGCAGACGTATCACGTTCTCCGCGGTAACGTTGACCAACAGCCCCTGTTCCAACGCAGTTTCTACAATGTCGCCGCAAGGCTGTGCCAGCTCGATACCTATCATCAAGCCTTCGCCGCGAATTTGCACGACGTCCTTGACACCGACCAGCACTTGCGCGAGCCGGTCGCGGATAAATTCACCAAGCTTGAGCGCATGGGCCATAAGATTTTCTTCCTCGATGATTGCCAGTGTGGTGAGCGCAGCTACGCAAGCGAGGGGGTTACCCCCAAAAGTTGAGCCGTGAGTGCCGGGTTTGAAAATATCCGCCGCGGCTCCCGCCCCGAGACAGGCACCGATAGGCAGGCCGGAACCCAAACCCTTGGCAAGTGTCATCACATCGGGCGTGATTCCCGAATATTGGTGTGCAAACCATCTGCCGGTGCGGCCAATCCCGCATTGCACTTCATCCAGCATCAAGAGCCACCCGTGCTCGTCGCAAATGCGGCGCAAGCCGCGCAAATAATCGGGTAACGGTAATGGCACGCGGATTCCGGATTCACCTTGAATCGGTTCCACCAGAACCGCGACGATGTTTTTGTTGTGGCCGGCTACTTGCGCCACTGCGTCCAAATCATTGTAGGGAACTCGAGCGAATCCACCTAACAGCGGCTCGAACCCTGCCTGCACACGGCGTGAGCCAGTAGCGCTCAAGGTTGCCATGGTTCGGCCGTGAAAACTTTTTTCCATGACGATGATGGTCGGGTTATCTATGCCTTTTTGATGGCCGTAGAGGCGCGCAAGCTTGATGGCGGCTTCGTTCGCTTCCGCGCCCGAGTTGCAGAAGAATGCCTTGTCCATGTGGGCGAGGCCTACGATACGTGCCGCCAGTTCTTCCTGTTTCGGTACCTGGTAGAGATTGGACGTATGGATTAGCGTGCGCACCTGCTCGGTCAGCGCCTCGACCAGCCGGGGATGCGCGTGTCCAAGGGTATTCACCGCGATTCCCGATACCCCGTCCAGGTAGCGTTTGCCGCGGCTGTCCCACAACCAAACGCCTTCACCGCGGACGAAGCCGATCGGCAATCTTGCGTAAGTGTTCATCAAATGCGACATGGTGCCTGCTCAAAAACGGGCAATTATACTCTTGCTGAGAAGAAAGTATTATTCCTTTAACGTCTTCAGTGCCTTCTCTTCCGACTTGTTCAGGATGCGCAAAGTAGGAAGGTAGCCATCAAACACGATGCCGTGTAATTCCACGCGTTTCTGGCTGCGCAGCAAACCGACCAAGTAGTGAATGATTTCGGCGGTAATTACTTGTCCCGGCACCAATACTGGAATTCCGGGAGGGTAGGGTACGATCTGGTCGGCGCACACTCTTCCCAACAGCGCGGTGTTGATCTGGTCTGTTTCGTCCACTAGCGGCGAGAGCTCGCCTCCGCAATAGAAAGCGTCGCGCGGAAGGCACTTGAGCTTGGTGAAGCGCGGTATCTCCGGTGTTTGGTAGAGCCTGCGCGGGGCGCGTCCCTCACGCGCGATGCGCATCAGCGCGTCGTACAGGCGTGACACCTTGCTGCGCGTCGTGCCGATGGTAAGCAGCAGCGTCAACGTGTTGAACGTAGATTTTTCGACCTGGATGTTGTAGCGTTCGAACAATTCCTGCTGCAAATCTTCCACGGTATAGCCGCATCGGGAAATGTCCAGCGTGACCTTGGTCGGATCGAGTCTGATGTTGTCCGCGCGCACTTCATCCGGCAGCAGATCGTCGAGTTCCAGCACGCGGAACACTCCCGTAGAATTAATTTGCGTGCGCAGTTCCTTGGCCAATGCCAGGGTTCTAGAGAGCAGCTTGTAGCCTTCCATGACCGCTTGCTTGCGCGCGATGTCCAAGCTGGCAATCATCGAGTATTGCGGACTGGTGGAGGTGTGCATATTGAAGTTTTCGCGGAAGATATGCTCATTAAAGTTCGCGTCGTTGACATGTATCATGCTCGCCTGGGAAAACGCCGACAGAACCTTGTGAGTGCTCTGGGTGGCGTAGTCTGCTCCTGCTTCTAGCGCGGTCGGCCGAAACTCGGGATGAAAGCGCGCGAAGCCGTACCACGCTTCGTCAATCACCACCTTGATACCGTGACTGTGCGCCGCTTCGATAATGGGCTGCAGGTCATAGCGCAATCCATCATATGTGCAGCTGGTGAGCACCAGCGCCTGGGCGTCGGGATGATCCTCGATCGCTTTAAATAGGGCGCGCTTCGGCACCGGGCCAAACAGACTGAATTTTTTGTTGGCTGAGGAATCCAGGTATATGGGATGCGCGCCGGAAAGCACTACTCCATGGTGTACCGACTTGTGGCAATTGCGGTCAAGCAGCAGTTTTTCTCCCGGCGCAATCAGTGTCTGAAAAATAACCTTGTTTGCGGTGGACGTGCCGTTGGTTGCGAAAAAAGTGCGGCGCGCGCCAAATGCCTTGGCGGCGATTTTCTGTGCTTCTAGGATCACGCCGCTGGGCTGCATCAGCGAATCCAGCATCGGCACCGAAACCGATAAATCGGCGTCGAACACATGTTCGCCGATAAATTCGTAAAAATCACTGACCCACGGGCTGTCCCGCAGGCTGTCGCCGCTCGAGTGACCGGGTGAATGCCAGGCGTCCTTGGCCATTAATACGTAGTTCTTCAGTTGGTCGTAAAACGGCGTGCGCGCTTTTTCCTGGATTTGCGCGTTGAGAATCCTGTACATACCGCGGTAGTCGCGCTCTTCGCGATAAAAGTAACCGTCCACGGACTCGGCGAACAGCCGGTCTACCACCTGGTCTTCCTGCTCCTTGGCTATCAGGACGTAGACATCGAGTTCGGGACGGAAGCGAGTGATTTTCTGTACCAGCTTGAGGGCCGTCATCTGCTTGCTGCGTGAACCGTTCCGGGTGTCGTTTTTCAAGGCATACAGCGTGTCGTCGACGACCACCGCCTGCAGATCTCCGTCTTCTTCGATGCTGCGCAGTGCTTCGCGCACGGTAGTGACGCCGGTAAAGCTGATTCCAAGCGGATTGTCGAGCGATCGCGCGGCAGCGTTGAGACCCTTGATGAGCTCCTTTAACACCAGCTTCTCGTCATTGATGACGAGTATGTGGCTGACCGGTTTGCGCATCGGGGGTATTCAGATTTCAAAAACTCGTTTTATGCGCCAATTGCGAGCGCATTGCAAGTCCCCATGTCTGAACTGGACGCGTTGCGCGCGTTCGACAAATCGGGAGATGGCAAACGGAGTAAAGGGAGACTAAGCCATCGCCTTGATGGCTTGCGACAGCCGACTCTTGTGTCGCGCGGCCTGGTTTTTGTGAACGATTTTCTTGTCTGCCACGGAATCAATGATGGACACAGACTCCTTGAAAGCGGCTTGCGCAGCCGCCTTGTTGCCGGAAGCGATCGCCTTTCTTACATTTCTTATCGCGCTGCGCAGCGCGCTGAGCAGACTGGCATTATGCCGACGCCGGGATTCGGCCTGTTTGGCGCGCTTCTTTGCTGATACGATGTTCGCCATGTGACTCGTGTAGCAATCAATCGAAGGGCGGAATGATACGTTTGTTCGTGCCTTTTTGCAACCGCGAATTCTGATTGACACCCAGTGCGCGCAGGGCTGCATTCAGGTTACCATACGCGACGATGAATTTACTGCAGGCGCTGGCCACTGTCAGCAGCATGACCCTGATATCGCGCATCTTGGGCTTTGTCCGGGACACCCTGATTGCACGCATTTTCGGGGCTGGTTTGTTCACCGACGCGTTTTTCGTCGCATTCCGCATACCCAATCTCCTGCGCCGCCTGTTCGCGGAAGGGGCTTTTTCACAAGCCTTTGTTCCGATTCTTGCCGAGTATAAAAACCGGCGCGGAGGCGACGCGACCAAACTGCTGGTGGATCATGTTGCCAGTTTGCTGACGCTGAGCCTGTTTGCAGTAACTTTGCTCGGGGTGATCATCGCACCGCTGATCGTTTACGTCAGCGCTCCGGGGTTTTCGGCGACGCCGGCTAAGTTTGATATTACCGTCGAGCTTCTGCGAATCACTTTTCCCTATATCCTTTTCATTTCGCTGGTATCACTGGCGGGCGGCATACTTAATACCTGGAGCCGATTTTCGGTGCCGGCGTTTACGCCGACATTGCTCAACCTTTCCTTTATCGGCTGCGCCTTCTGGCTTGCTCCATATGTAAACCCGCCGATCAAAGCCCTGGCCTGGGCGGTGTTCATCGGCGGAGTGCTTCAGCTTGCATTTCAAGTGCCGCATCTTGTCCGGCTGAAAATGCTTCCGCGCTTCACTCTGAATTTCGGTGACGACGGGGTGTGGCGGATTCTCAAACTCATGGGGCCAGCCGTGTTCGGTGTTTCGATCAGCCAGCTGAGCTTGCTGATTAATACCATTTTTGCCTCGTTTCTCGTTACCGGCAGCGTGTCCTGGCTTTATTACGCAGACCGGCTGATGGAGTTTCCCGCTGGAATGCTGGGCGTTGCCTTGGGGACGGTGCTGCTGCCCAGCTTGTCCAAACATTACGTCGACCAATCGCGCGAGGAATACGCCAAGCTTCTCGACTGGGGTTTGCGACTGACTCTGCTGTTGGCGCTTCCTGCCGCTGTGGCGCTGGCAGTTTTGGCGGTGCCGCTCATTGCCACGCTGTTTTTTTACGGCGCGTTTAACACCAATGATGTTTGGATGACGCGGCAGGCGCTTGTCGCCTACAGCGTGGGTTTGCTGGGAATGATATTTGTAAAAGTGCTGGCGCCGGGTTTTTATGCGACGCAGAACATCAAGACACCGGTGAAAATCGCAATCGTGACCCTGGTCGCCACGCAGATCATGAACCTGATTTTCATTTGGCAGCTAAAGCACGCGGGTCTGGCGCTGGCAATCGCCCTCGGTGCTTGCCTTAATGCCGGGCTGCTTTACACTTATTTACGCAGGCACGACATTTACCTTCCGCAGCCGGGCTGGGGGATATTCGTTTTCAAAATCGGGGTTGCGATTTGCTTGATGGCGGCGGCGTTGTGGATCACGTCGGGCGCGGATCATGCCTGGCTTGTGGCCTCCGGTTTCAGCCGGGCCGCGAAACTCATCTGGGTCGTCGCGGTCGGCGCGATCTGCTATTTCGCCGCGCTGTGGCTGCTGGGTCTAAGGTTGCAAGATTTTGCCAAACGCGCTGCGTGAAAACCTACAGCTGGTAATCAGATCCTTTGACTTCGCTCATCGCCGCCTCCACGGCCTCGCGCGGAAGATGCGGCGCAAACAGTTCGATGAAGTCGAAAACGTAGCCGCGCAGGTATGCACCACGGCGCAGGCCGATGCGGGTCGTGCTCGACTCAAATAAATGACTCGCGTCAATTGCGCGCAGGTTTTTGTCGCGCTCCGGGTCGTAAGCCATTTTTGCTAGTATCCCGACACCCAATCCCAATTCCACGTAAGTCTTGATGACATCCGAGTCAATCGCAGTCAGCACCACGTTCGGTGTGAGCCCTCTGGCGGCAAAGGCGCGGTTGATTTTCGAGCGGCCCGCAAAGGCAAAGTCGTAGGTAATAATTGGATACTTGGCCAATTCCTCCAGCGTGAGCAGGCGTTGCTTCAACAGCGGATGATTGGAGGGTGTAAGCACGCAACGGTTCCACTGGTAGCACGGTAACATCACCAACTCCTTGAAGAGTTCAATGGCCTCGGTAGCGATAGCGATGTCCGCTTCGCCGGATACCACCTGCTGCGCGATCTGCGTCGGGTTGCCTTGGTGCAGGCTCAGTTTCACCCTGGGATAGCGTTCCGTGAACTTGCTTATCGTAGGCGGAAGGGCATAGCGCGCCTGGGTGTGAGTCGTGGCAATCGTCAGACTACCGATGGCTTCATTGGTAAACTCTTCTCCCACCCGTTTCAGGTTATCTGTTTCCTGCAGTATCTGTTGCGCGATCGTATGAATGACTTTGCCGGGTTGGGTCATTTCGACTACCCGTTTGCCGTTGCGCACGAAAATCTGGACTCCGAGCTCTTCTTCGAGAAGACGAATTTGCTTGCTGATCCCCGGCTGCGACGTGTGTAGTTTTTGCGCGGCTCCGGAAACATTCAAGTTTTGCTGAACGACTTCGCACAAGTAGCGTAACTGTTGCAACTTCACTGCGGCCCCTGCAAATAACGTTTAGTTATAACATCCTAACATAATATTATTTTGCAATATATGTGTCCCTTGATACCATGTTTCAGGTTTAGATTTTCTGTATCCTATGGTTAGGAAGCAAGTAATTGTAAATGATGGATTTTATATACTGATGGCTTGTCATAATCTGGCAAACAGGGAGGAAATCGAAGCTTACGCGCAGGCGGTCGGCGATTTTCTGAACTTGCAGCTCGATGCGGACCGTTTTACGGCGACGCGCCTCCAAATGGGTGTCTACGGACAGCGCCAGGAAGGCGTGCACATGGTGCGCATCAAAATTCCCGGCGGCCGGCTGCACGCGCCACAACTGAACGCGATCGCAGACTTGCTGGAAAAATATTCGAGGCACGACGTAGTGCATATCACTACGCGCCAGGATATCCAGTTGCACTACGTGCCGACTGCGGATACCCCTACCGTGCTGAGAGGCCTTGCGGACGCAGGGCTGACCACCCGCGAAGCCTGCGGTAACACTATTCGTAATGTTACGGCCTGCCCAATGGCAGGAATCTGCCCTCGCGAACATACTGACATAACCAAGCACCTGGATGGCGCGGTAAGCCATTTCCTGCGCAATCCGCTCAATCAACAACTCCCACGCAAGTTCAAAATCAGTTTCTCCGGCTGCGAGGCCGACTGCGCGCAAGGCATGTTGCATTGCATGGGCATCGTCGCGGTGAAAAGAGGTGAGCAGTTCGGCTTCAAAGTACTTGCGGGCGGGGGACTCGGGCACAAGCCGCACGAAGCCATCGTGGTGGAAGAATTCATTGAAGAAAAAGACCTGCTGCACACTATGGAAGCGATCGTCACGCTGCACAACAAGTATTCAGACCGCACCAAGCGCGCAAAGTCGCGCATCAAGTTTTTGGTGGATCGGTTCGGGCGCGAAGGTTTCATCGAAAAATACCGCGAGGAACTGGGGCGGATTAAACAAGCACTTGCCAACCAGCCTTATCCGAAGGGTGTGTGGAAAACCGGTGGGGAAGGCGAAATCTGCGGACAAGGTGCGCCGCGTCACGTAGTGCCGCAAAAACAGCCAGGCTTGATGGTGCTGCCCATCAGTGTGCCCATTGGACATCTGAATGTGAAACAGTTGCGCGGCATTGCCAAGGCACTTGGGACGCATGGTCTGGATGAAATTCGCACAACCCAGGACCAGAACCTGATGGTTATAAATGTGCCGGAATCTAAACTCGATTCGCTGCGCAAAGCGATAGCGGCGCTTGGACTGCATGAACCGGAAGCGGGAGACAATGTGGTGGCTTGCCCGGGGACTTCTACTTGCCGCCTTGGTATTACGTCCTCCACGCTGCTTGGCCCGAAGCTCAGAAATCAGGTGGGTGGCGACCTGCGCATCCGCGTTTCCGGTTGCCACAACGGCTGCGCCCAGCCTGAGATGGGCGATATCGGAATCTATGGCGAAGGGAAGCGCATGCACGGAAAATTAATTCCGCATTACCAGACTTATTTCGGCGGCAATGGTCTCGCGGGCGGAGGCCTCGCATTCAAGGGTCCTTCGGTTCCCGCCGCGCGCATTGAGGACGCGGTACAGCGCGTCCGCGTGGCCTTTGAAAAAGACCATCTCCCCGATGAAAGCTTCTTCTTCTGGACACGGCGCCACGGCGTCGAGTATTTTAACGAGCTGCTCGCCGATTTAGTGCAGGTTGCGGAGATTGAAGTCGGAACGGTGTTGCGCGACCATGGTGATAACAAGGACTTCAAAGTACTGCAACTCGGCGGCGGGGAATGTGCCGGTGCCACGCAGATGCTGGTTGGGTCAAACTTCTTTGAAGCGGCGCATGAGCGCGGCTATCGCGACGCGTTGGTTTTCCAGCGCAAGTATGGTGAGGCGGTGAATTGCGCAGAGGCGATTGCGCGCCTGGTTGGGCAGGGCGTGGTGCACCTTTTAGGGGGTAACCACAAGCAAGATAATCTTGCTGACCTCGGTGCCGAACTCGTCGGACTATTATCGGATCAACCTGAACTTGGCGATCAATTGGCCGAGTTCGCTACCGCGTTTGTGGGCGAAACAGAAGACTGGACCGACAAAGAACTCATTCCCTTGTTTGCCAGGCTGGACAGCTGGACCACGGAGGTAGCTGAATTGTGTGTCAGCCGCGACCGCCAACTGGATCTTTCGGGTGCGCTGCCGCGCCGGCTTCCCGCGCATAAAACAATTCCCGCCGAAGCACAGGCTGCTGCAGCCTGACCATGCTTACTAGCAATCGGCTGCTTCATCATGATTGATGATGCCTCGCATGATACGGTCGCCGCGGGAATGATAGTCGAGGCGGATTCATGAAGGGCAAGGTGTACTTGATAGGCGCAGGGCCGGGCGCTCCTGATCTGATTACCGTGCGTGGCGCAGAGATCCTCAAACGCGCCGATATCGTGTTTTTTGACGCGCTGGTACATCCCGATACTTTGGCGCTTGCAATAAATGCCAAGAAAATTGCGGTGGGCAAACGCTGCTCGCGTATTTCTACTGACCAGCGTTTTATTAATCGCAATCTGGTGGAGGCGGCGCACAAATATCGTGTGGTGGTGCGGCTCAAAGGTGGGGACCCCATGCTGTTTGCGCGTGCGCAGGAGGAAATCGCTTCTCTCAAAATGGCCGGGATCGAATACCAAATCGTGCCTGGAGTGACTGCCGCACTGGGAGCCAGTGCTGAGGTCGGTATATCCCTTACTTGCCGGGGTTTGAGCCGTAGCGTGGTGTTTGTTACTCCCCGTGTCGGTAATGGAGAGGACGCAACAGATTGGGCCAAAAGTGTGCTCGCCGCCGACACTGCGGTACTCTATATGGCCGCTGGCCAGGCTGCAGAAATTTCCGCAATTCTTCTTTCTCAAGGATTGCCCGCAGCGACCCCGGTGGTAGTGGTAGAGAAAGCCACTCTTCCCGAATCGAGGCAGATTCAAACCACGCTCTCGGGTTTAAGCGAGGCGGGACAATGGAATCTTCAAGGACCCGCGCTGATTTTGATTGGCGAAGTGTTCCACGAATCAGCAGTAGCGCAAATCTCGATTGAGACATTGCTGCGCGCAGCAAAAGCTGCGTCCGTAGGCTAACTTCGCTTCACAGCCACTCCACTAGTTCGGGGCGATTTTTCCGGCCGGGACAGGGATAAACCCGGCGAATTCGTTCCGCCCATATAGTAGCCGCTGGCTACAACTCACTGTAAAATCCACATTTTTCTGCGTAGCTTATCATGCTGATCTATAGAGGCGTTCCCGAGAAAGCGCTTGCGCCCGTGGCACTAACCATCGGCAATTTTGACGGTATGCATATCGGGCATCAGGCGATGCTTACTCGGCTTGCCGAGAACGCAAAATCCAGAGGTTTGGTTTCCTGCGTGCTGACGTTTGAGCCCCATCCACGGGAATTCTTTACACCCGCTTCAGCACCGGCGCGCTTGAGCAACTTGCGGGAAAAGCTAGAAGCCTTTGCCTCCTTGGGTATGCAGCGCACGCATATCTGCCGATTTAACCGCAGTTTCTCCAACCTGACTGCGCGGGATTTTATCGAACGCGTGGTCTGCAAAGGAATCAATGCGAAATGGCTGCTGGCGGGAGAAGACTTCCGCTTTGGCAGCAAGCGCGCGGGCGATCTCGCTTTGCTGCGCGACGCGGGCAAAGAGCTCGGCTTTGAAGTATCGGTCATGCCGAGCATTATGCTCAAAGGCCAACGCGTTTCCAGCACCATGGTGCGAGATGCCTTGGCTGAAGGCAACTTGGAAAAAGCTAGGGGGTTGTTGGGGAAATCCTACTGCATGAGCGGCAGAGTGGTGCACGGCGACAAGACCGGTCGCAGAATCGGATTTCCCACCGCAAATATCAGGATCAAACACCCGCGCCCGCCGCTTGGCGGAATTTTCGCGGTGGAGATCGCAGGAATTTCCGAACGCCCGCTGAAAGGAGTGGCAAGTCTGGGTGTGCGGCCGACCATCAAGGACAACGGCGCGCCATTACTCGAAGTTCATGTGTTCGACTTTGACCGCGAAATTTATGGCCGGCATGTGCGGGTGGAGTTCGTTCACAAGCTGCGCGACGAGGAAAAATATTCAGACCTCGATACTTTGAGCCAGCAGATCTCATTGGACGTGGAAAAGGCAAAGGAATATTTCTTCGCCACGGCAGCGCAGCGACATTGAGAAAATGAAGGACTACAAAAAAACACTAAATTTGCCTGACACGGATTTTCCGATGCGCGGCGACCTTGGAAAACGCGAGCCGGGAATGATCAAAATGTGGCAGGAACAAGAGCTCTACCAGAAAATCCGCGAAACCACCAAGGGACGCCCCAGGTTCATCTTGCACGATGGACCGCCTTACGCCAACGGCGACATTCATATTGGGCACGCGGTAAACAAGATTCTCAAAGACATCATCGTCAAGAGCAAAACCTTGGCAGGTTTCGATGCCCCGTATGTCCCGGGCTGGGATTGTCACGGCTTGCCGATCGAGCACGAAGTGGAAAAGCAGCACGGCAAGAGCATGGATGCCCAAAAATTCCGCAAGTTGTGCCGGGAATACGCCCAGTCGCAAATCGTTCGTCAGAAAAAGGATTTCATCCGGCTCGGTGTTCTGGGGGACTGGGATAATCCGTATCTCACGATGAATTTCCACACCGAGGCCGAAGAAATCCGCGCGCTCGGGAAAATCTTGCGCAACGGTTATCTTTATCAGGGTGAGAAGCCGGTTAACTGGTGCATAGACTGTGGATCGGCGCTGGCCGAAGCGGAAGTTGAATACGAGGACAAGGCTTCTGATGCAATTGACGTCGCTTTCCCAGTGGTAGACCGAAACGAGTTAAAAAGCATTTTCGCTTTGGACGAGTTACCAAACCTTCCAGCCTACGCGGTGATTTGGACCACCACACCTTGGACTTTGCCCGCAAATCAGGCGGTATGCGTAAATCCGAAAATTTATTATTCCTTGGTCCAAGCGGCTAACTGTTTGCTTATTCTTGCCGCAGATCTTGTACCCGCGCGCATGAATCGCTATGGATTGAAGTACGATCTTTTTCGTCATTCATGCCAAGGTAAGGAGCTTGAACATCTGTCCCTCAATCACCCGTTCTATGAGCGCAAAGTCCCCATAATCCTTGGTGAACATGTGACGCTGGAAGCCGGAACCGGTCTGGTGCACACTGCGCCCGCCCACGGGCTGGATGACTATATCATCGGTCAGAAATACAATCTGCCGGTCGACAACCCGGTGGGAAGCGACGGCCGGTTTTACATGAACATCCCCTTGGTCGGTGGGCTCTCGGTCTGGGAAGCCAACGATGTGATCATCGCTGAACTGAAAAAAAGAAACCTTCTGCTCAGATCAGAAAAGCTGCAACACAGCTACCCACATTGCTGGCGGCACAAGACACCGATTATTTACCGCGCCACTCACCAATGGTTCATCGGTATGGATGCGCCACAAAGACAAGGGAGGACTCTGCGCCAGGCCGCCATTGCAGCGATTGACGAGACGAATTTCTATCCGGCATGGGGTCGCGCCAGGTTGGACGGCATGATTGCCAACCGCCCGGATTGGTGTGTCTCGCGCCAGCGCAACTGGGGAGTGCCAATTCCTTTTTTCATTCACAAGGAAAGTGGCGAGCTGCATCCGCATACTGGGGAGCTTTTAGAGGAAGTCGCGGAAAGGGTAGAGCGGCAAGGAATTGAAGCGTGGTTCAAACTCGATGCGAAGGAGATGCTTGGAGAAGAAGCCAAGAAATATCGCAAGGTGAGCGATACGCTCGATGTGTGGTTTGACTCGGGGACTACGCATGTCACGGTCTTGCGCCAGCGCAAGGACCAGCATTATCCGGCTGAACTTTATCTCGAAGGCTCGGACCAGCACCGCGGCTGGTTTCATTCATCCCTGCTTACCGGTTGTGCGCTGGACGGCCGCGCACCGTATAAGAGCCTGCTCACGCACGGCTTTGTCGTGGACGGCGCCGGCCACAAGATGAGTAAATCAAAGGGCAACGTGATCGCGCCGCAGAAAGTCGCGGACACCCTGGGCGCAGATATCCTGCGGCTGTGGGTCGCGCAGACCGATTACTCCGGCGAGCTTTCGATTTCCGATGAGATTTTGAAGCACGTAGTCGAAAGCTATCGCCGCATACGCAATACCTTGCGCTTTCTGCTCGCCAACATAGCTGACTTCGATCCCGCTAAACATGCGCTACCGGTGGACCAGTGGCTGGAAATCGATCGTTACATGCTGGTGCTTTGCCGCATCCTGCAAGAAGGGCTCGATGCCGATGTCGAGAAAAATCTTCACAGTTCTGTCTTGTATGACCTGGTTGACATCAAGAATGTAACGGGTGAATACGAAAACTATAAATTCCATTATGTCGCCCAGAGTCTTCATCAATTTTGCTCGGAGCATCTGGGAGCATTTTATCTGGATATACTCAAGGACCGGCTTTATACGGCTGGCCAGAATTCTCCAGCGCGGCGTTCCGCACAGAACGCCCTTTACCATATTGTTCATTGCCTGGTCAGGCTTTTTGCCCCGCTTCTGAGCTTCACTTCCGAGGAAGTTTGGAGTTACCTAAGTGGCAAAGGTGCCGGCAGTATTTTTCTGGAAAGGTGGTACGAATTGCCGAAGGTTGGCCAAGTCGAGGAATTGCTTTGGCGTTGGCAACACATCAGAAAAGTGCGGCGCAATGTCCAGAAGAAGCTTGAAGAACTCCGCGTGCAAGGCAAAATCGGTTCTTCACTGGCGGCGGAAGTCGAGCTTTACACCCAGAATAACGACGTGCACCAACAGTTATCCTACTTTGGAAATGATCTCCGATTTATATTTATTACTTCGCAGGCCAAGTCGTTTCATGGCACTCATCTGGAAGCAGCAGACATGAAGTTCGAAGACTTGGAAATCAGAGCGGTTTCGAGTTCGCACCGCAAGTGCGAACGCTGCTGGCATTACCGCGCCGACGTGGGGGCCGATGGAAAATATCCGCAAATCTGCGGGCGATGCGTGAGCAACCTCTATGGCACCGGAGAACCGCGGTATTTTGCATAGCTGGCCGCGCTGGTTTGCGGTCAGCGCGCTGGTGGTTATACTTGATCAGCTCACCAAATACTGGGTCAGCCATTGGCTTGCAGCCGGTGAAAGCGTGGCAATTACGCCTTTTTTCAACCTGACGCTGACCTATAATACCGGCGCGGCGTTCAGCTTCCTGAGCCGGGCTTCCGGTTGGCAGCGCGGTTTTTTCATTGCGATAGCCACGTCTGCCTCATTGCTCCTCGTATATCTCATTATTCGTTACCAGCGGTTGAACCTTTTCAGTCTCGGCTTGAGTTTAATATTAGGTGGCGCATTGGGAAATCTGTGGGATCGCATCTTTCTCGGCCACGTCGTTGACTTCTTGGATTTTTATTTTCAGAGCTATCATTGGCCGGCGTTCAACGCAGCTGACTCCGCGATTACCTGTGGTGCGGCACTGCTCATCTGGGACAGCTTCAGACGCCGGCCAGCAAAATGAAATAAAAATATTACCGAAGCCTTGATTTGTTCCAAACCCAATGTAAAAACACCATGGGCGCGGAGACGCGCCCATGGTGTCATTACTTCGCCGCGTTAACTAGCGATCAAGGGATAATTTCACGCCAGAAGATCCGTTTGCCACCAGCGGCCGGTTGCAGCGGCGGTAGCGGGAAGATTTTCACAACACCCTGGGTATTGATAATCTGTTCCAGCTTGCCGCCTACTTCGATGATCACCGGGCGCGTTGCCAGTGCAAATGCAACCAAGGCGCCCGACACACCGTTGGGCGAAGAAGGAAGCGGTCCACCGGTCGTATAGTTCAGGAAGTAACGGTAGCTTTTGCCGCCCAGGTTGCAGGCGTTGGTATCCGGAGCGTTGGTCACAAAACTCAGTATACCCAAATCTAGCGACGGGTCGGTGTTGGTACGTTCGCCTGGAGAGGCGCTACCCGGATTGAAATCGATGAACCAGCCGATTTTGCTCGAGAAGTCCACAGCATTTGCCGTGGTCGAGCGAACGGTTTCAAGAGTCTGGGGATCAATCGATTCGGTGAGCGTCTGTTGAATCATGTTCGGACTCCCGTGGACTGCGCCCCAACCCGGGAATGGGCCCAAAGGATCCTTGATCGCGTAAAACGATTGCTGGCTGGTATTGGAAATATCGGTGACGGCAAGATACAGGCCTGTGCCCACGTACACGATTTCGAACGTGCCTACGCCAGCGACTGTGATTTCACCCAGTTCCGGCTTGGTCGTGATAGGCTGCGATCCGCTGCCTTGGCCCCCGGATGCAGTTCCCAGGATTGCTAACAGCGTAGCCGTGTTGCCGGAGACAGCTAGCGTGTTTGACGCGGAGGGGCTGCCGTCAATCCGCCACAAGTTGCCATTGAGATCGCCACCGTAAATCCGCAAGGAAGTGTTATCGGTCTGGGTATCATTCACGAAAGAATTGATCCTCGCCAAGCCACTGGGCGTCGTGGTGTTTCCAGCATTCGTGCTTGTTCCCGGTATTAGCGTCGCAATTTTGTTCAAGATTGCTCCGGTGACGGCATCAATTACGTATAGAAAACCGCCTCCCGTGCCTGGCACGATGTTGTTGTAGCCGGAGGTAACCAGTACCACCCATTTGCCATCTGTACGCTTGGTGATGATTGGGTTCCCATAACTCAGCCCGATATCGCAATCGCTGAGAATAGGAGGCGCGCCGTTTACCGGATCCTGAGGCACGCTGCCGACGAAGGGAACATTAACACCGGCTGAAAGGGTACAATTTGCCGGCGATCTTAGCTCCCAAAGGGCCTTGGGACTTGCCGGGTTGGTAATGTCGAGGGCGTAAAAACCCCTGCCGCCACCGTTCAGGCCACCGACTAGAATAGTGGCCCAGGTTGCAGTGGGCGTACTACAGTTGCTGGTGCAGATGTCGCCGGAAGTGGGAGTGGCATCGACAAAATACATGTGATTCGTTGAGTAATCAAACCTCGCAAGATTCCACATATTGGGCATGACCATCGAGGGTATATAAGCCCACATTTCGCTTCCTGTATTGGCATTCAGCGCGTGCAGCATCCCGTCATTCGCCGCTACATAAAGCGCCGCCAGACGCGAGGCTTGGGCGCTCTTGAAAGCGGCATAACCCGGGTCGCCATAGTTGAAAATCGGCACTCGCACATAGACTGCCTCGGCGTCCACAATATCGCCAAGGATATGAGGGCGATGGCGGAAGAGGGAGTCGATGCCGGAATCCGGAGTGACCAGCGAATTCACCGGAGTTTCATAGGCGCGTTGACCGCGCAGGTAATTCACCAGCTTCTGGCCGCAGTTTGTGCCATCGCCAGTATCGCACTGGTTTTGTTGCGTACTTGTCAATATGCTCCATTGCGCGAGTAGATTCCTGCCGCCGGACGTACCATTGAAATAGGCCTGTTCATTGGACAACAGATTTCCCCAGAGGAAGTTTTTTAGCTTGCTCGCTGCAGGGCTCGGCCCGTAATCAAACGTGTAAATCGTGCGCGTGTCGCTGGTTGCGCTAACCATGGCGTCAAGCTGCGCCTGCGCTGACCAGTTGATTCCAGGGACAAGTTGGCCAGTCGACGCGTCGATTTCCTGTTCTATGGTATCTCCGAACCAATCTACAGTCGTATACGTGGAGCTAAATACAAAATTGTCGCCGGGCACGATATTCGGCGTGCTGGTGGCGGC
>Ga0187775_10000102_pt1 | contig 18766 bp, 22 predicted proteins | sample 0216_BV02_MP12_1_FD_132441 | JGI IMG/M metagenome (GOLD analysis project Ga0187775, IMG submission 132441) | Tropical peat soil microbial communities from peatlands in Department of Meta, Colombia - 0216_BV02_MP12_10_MG | ecosystem: Environmental > Terrestrial > Soil > Wetlands > Peat | place... | reverse complement strand
GCGTCCTGAACGATGTCGTGCGCATCATCCGTGTTGCCGACGGCGAACCGCGCCATCAGAAAAGCGCGCCGCTCCACACCGGTGAGAAACCGATCCAGGGCTTGTGTGGGTTCCAGCGGAAATACCTCTTAATATGTTGTCGCCGTGCCCGCCCTGCCCACGGGCCGCCCCGTACCGGCTAGGCCCCGGCATCCGGCGCTATCATCGGCCATCGCCGCTTTTCCTGCCAGCCCGGGGCACAATATCCCTTTATCTGTTTGAACAACGCTCGAGCGCATCCGCGGTTGACCGAGCGGTTGGGCCCGACCGGGCGGGATGGTACAGTCAGCCGAAAAAGCGGCCGGATTCACCCGGCTTTTCGCGGTTGGGGGGTGGCGGTGCAGAACGAAAAGAACGGAGTGTACGACTTCCGCTTCCATGGCGACCGGCGCAAGGCCGACCGTCGCTGCGACCTCGACCGGCGCGGGGTACTGCGCTGGGATCCGGCCAAACGGGAGCGTCGTTCGGGCTGGGACCGGCGCCAAGCCGCCTTTTACCCGCGCGGCGGGTAACTCAATTACCTTTTACGCCCGCCAGAAGGCGGTCAGCATGTTGTCCGACGACGGCAGCGGAAACTGTTCGCGGCGCATGTCATCGAGCGTGTTGGAGATGCGTCCGAAATCCTGGTGCAAGTGCCAATAGACCTGCCGCTGGCGCGGGTTGGCTTCGGCGTCCGCACAGCGCCAGTAGGCGCTGCTGCCGTGCGCCAGGTAGTACCCCAGTTCGCCGCGCCGGCGCAGCCGGTCGCGGAACAGTCCGCTCATGAACAGCGCGTATTCCCCGAGGTGCTTGATCATGTGACGCTCGCGCGCGGGGCTGGCGCGTCCGTTTTGTGCCTGGCGCCAGGCGTCGAGCATGTCGACGATGTATTCGAGCGGTTGGCCGCCGGCGTTCTGCAGGGCGTAGAGCGCCCGGGGCTGGGCGAAACGGCTCAGGACGTCGCTGACATAATCCACGGTGGCCGGCTGCGTGATGCCATGGCGGTGAAAGCCGTGACTCACCTGATGTCGGAAGAACTGATAGAGCGAAGGGACCCGCATCCTGACCTCCTGCATTGGCATTACTTCGACCGTCGGACGTTTTGCCAATTCCCCGTTCGACACGTCCGGTGGGAAAGTCCTTCATCCACACGCATTGACTCGCGGTCGGCCCCGCGTATGATCTGCACCGCTGCGCGAGGGATATTTTGCGTAGTGGAGGACCCTCATTCAATATTAGTCAATCTACAGGAGAGTGTATGAAGCGCTACGTGCTGTGGGCCATCCTGGCCGCGTTTCTCGCGGCCGGACCGGTGGGATGTGGAAAGAAAGAAATTGAAGAACTGAACACCAAGGTGACTCAGTTGCAGAAAGAACTCGCCGGCGCCAATGAGCAGCTTGCCGACAAGGCTAAGGAAGCACAGGAAGCCCAAACCAAGGCCAGCCAGTTGCAGGCCACCGCGGACGCGCAGGCGGCCGAGATCATCAAGATAAAAGCCGAGCGCGACAAGCTAAAGCGCGAAGTTGCTTCACTGAAGAAAAAGAAGCGCTGATATTACCGAACCTCGCGCCGGCAACCGCTACCGGCTACCGGCCGCGGGATCGTCAATATTTACGGTGGCGTCCAGGCGCCCGGTCCGTTCAGTCAGGATCGGGCGACTGATTCCGACCCCGTTGTCGTCCCGCATCATCTCCCCTGAGACGGAAGACCGGGGCCTGAGGACCGTTCGCCCGATCTCCCGAGAATCGGCCGGTGCCGGTGCACACTTGAATCGTCCGGGTCCGCCCCCAATGATGTTCGCATGTCCATCGAAGAAGAACGCCAAAAAGCCGAAGCCGAAGCCGAAGGGATCAGCGAAGCCGACGCCGGCGTCGAGCCGGCGGCCGCAGGAACCCTCGCGCGCCCGGCCGACCTCCTGCCGGGACTGCTGCACATCCTTCCGCTCGCCAACCGCCCGTTCTTTCCGGCCCAGATGGTGCCGCTCGTGGTCGAGCGCGAGCCTTGGCAACGCACGGTCGAAGCGGCAGTTGAATCCGGTCACCAGTATGTCGGCCTGGTCCTGATCCGCGGCGACGATCCGCAGGCCGCCGGGCCCGATGACTTTTATCCCATGGGCACCGCTAGCCGGATTCATAAGGTGGTGCAGCTGGAAGACAAGCTGCAGCTGATCGTCGAAGGCGTGCAGCGTTTCCGGATCGACTCGTGGGTGTCGCGCGAGCGCCCGTTCGTGGTGCGCGCCCAGTATTTCCCCGAGACCAGCTACAAGGACATGCCCGAGCTCAAGGCCTACACCGTAGCGGTAATCAACACCATCAAGGAACTGCTGCCGCTCAATCCTCTTTACGGTGAGGAGCTCAAATATTTTTTAAATCGCTTCGGGCCGGACGATCCGGCGCGGCTCGCCGATTTCGCCGCCAGCCTCACGACCTCTGACAAGCACGAGCTGCAGGAAGTGCTCGAGAAGACCCATATCCGCGAGCGTATGGAGAAGGTGCTGGTGCTGCTCAAGAAGGAAGTGGAGGTGGCCAAGGCGCAGATGCAGATCCACAAGAACGTGGAAGAGAGCATGGAAAAGCGCCAGCGCGAATTCCTGTTGCGCGAACAGATGAAGGCGATCCAGAAGGAACTCGGGATCGCCAAGGACGACCGCACTGCCGAACTGGACAAGTTCCGCGCACGGCTCAAGGATCTCACGCTGCCCGAGGAGGCACGCAAGCGCATCGACGATGAAATGGAAAAGATATCGGTGCTCGAGATCGGGTCGCCGGAGTACGGCGTCACGCGCAATTACCTCGACTGGCTGACGCAACTGCCATGGGGAAAATTTTCCAAGGACAATTTGAATCTCAAGAATGCACGCCGCATTCTCGATCGCGACCACGACGGGCTCGCTGACGTGAAAGACCGCATCGTGGAGTTCCTCGCGGTCGGCGCCATGAAGGGCGAAGTCGCCGGTTCCATCGTGGTGCTTGTGGGTCCGCCCGGCGTCGGCAAGACCTCGATCGGGCGTTCCATCGCCGAGGCCCTGGGTCGAAAGTTCTATCGCTTCTCGCTCGGCGGCATGCGCGACGAGGCCGAGATCAAGGGGCACCGGCGCACCTATATCGGTGCGATGCCGGGCAAGTTCATTCAGGCGATCAAGGACGTCGGCGCCGCCAACCCGGTGATCATGCTGGACGAGATCGACAAAATCGGCGCTTCCTATCAGGGTGATCCGGCCGCGGCCCTGCTCGAGGTGCTCGACCCCGAACAGAACCGGGATTTTCTTGATCATTACCTGGACGTGCGCTTCGATCTGTCCAAGGTGCTGTTCGTATGTACGGCGAACCAGCTGGACACGATTCCCGGGGCGCTGCTCGACCGCATGGAGATCATCCGGCTCTCCGGATACATCACGTCGGAGAAAATGGCTATCGCCCGGCACCATTTGCTGCCGCGCCAGATCGAAAAGGCGGGGCTGAAACCCGGACAGCTGCGGATCGAAACCGAAGCGGTGCGCGAGATCATCGAGCGCTACGCGCGCGAGGCCGGGGTGCGCAATCTGGAAAAGCGGCTGGGCCAGATCGCGCGCAAAGCGGTCGTGAAGATCCTCAATGGTATCAAGCCGCCGGTCCGCGTGGGCGTGAAGAATCTCGAGGAGTACCTGGGCAAGCCGCTGTTCCGTCCCGAAAAGCCCCAGGTCGGCGTGGGCGTGGTGACGGGCCTGGCGTGGACGCCCCTGGGCGGGGCGACACTCGACGTCGAGGCCACGCGCGTGCACCAGGCCGGGCGCGGCTTCAAGCTCACCGGCCAGCTCGGCGACGTGATGAAGGAATCGGCCGAGATCGCCTACAGCTACATCTCCTCGCACTGCCAGGGCTATGGCGCGAAAGCGGATTATTTCGAAAAGGCGTTCGTGCACCTGCACGTGCCGGCCGGCGCCACGCCCAAGGACGGCCCGAGCGCCGGCGTCACGATGGCGACGGCGCTGCTGTCCCTTGCGCGCGGGAGGAAAATCGCGCGGCCGGTGGCCATGACCGGCGAGCTCACGCTCACCGGCCAGGTGTTGCCCGTTGGCGGTATCCGCGAGAAGGTTATCGCCGCGCGCCGCGCGAGGATTTCCGAGCTGATATTGCCGGCCGCCAACCGCGGCGATTTCGAGGATCTGCCGGCGCATATCCGCCAGGGACTCAAGGCGCATTTCGCGAGCCACTATGACGATGTCTCGAAAATCGTGTTCCCGAAGAAAAAATAAACCGAGTGAGGTCGACCGTGGGGAGCTTCGTTTCGTTTCAGTGCAAATTCTGTCGTTACGAGGAACCGCAGATCGCCGTGGGACACGGCCGGACCGAGATTCCGTTTCTGGCGCTCTACCGCTGCAACCACTGCCACTCGATTGGCAGCACCTGGATACACGAGAGCAAGATTCCTCGATGCAGCCAGTGCTATGACGACGCGATCGTCATCCTGGCGGACGATGCCCGGCGCGTGAACTGTCCCAAGTGCGGCGAGCCGGGAGCGATCGCGGCGAAAGAGGGAAGTTGGGAGTAAATCTTCAGCCGAGTTCGATATCCTCGCCCGACTGTTCGCGAATAAAGCGTGACAGCTCTCTCATCAATTCCCCGCCACTCTGGTCGTTGATCCACCGGCCGCCGACGTGGCCGTAATGGTAACCGCCGGACCTGGCGGCGACCCATATCTGTTTCGCCGCGCCCTGCTTGTTGAGGATGATCTTCGTGCCGTTTTCGAATTCGAGCGTGAGTATGCCGCCGGCGCTCTCGTAGTCGATGTCCGCGCCGCTTTCCTCGACGGCCTGTTCGATGAGCAACAGGATGTCGGTGGCGCGTTTGTCGAATTCGGATTCGTTCATGGGACCCGTGGCGGTACTGGAATGTGTCCGCATGTTAACCAAGGAGGAGGCCGCTGAACAGGCTATCTGATATGATCCCGCCCGGAATATGGGAAAGCGCATTCTTGTTCTGGGAGGATACGGCGTCTTCGGCTCGCGCATCAGCCAGGCGATCGCCCGCATTCCCTCCGCCGAGTGCGTGATCGGCGGCCCCCGGCCCCAGAAGGCCCGCCCTTATCTCAACGAACACATTACCGCAGTCACGGTCAACGTCCGCGACGCCGCGAGCCTGCGCCGCGCGCTCGACGGCGCGTTCGCGGTGGTCAACGCCGCCGGGCCGTTTCAGGCGCGCGACTATGCCGTGGCTGAAGCCTGCGCCGGCGCCGGCATCCACTACGTCGATCTCTCCGATGCGCGCGCCTATGTCGAGGGCATCGGGCGCCTGAACCGCCGCGCGCAACAGCGCAATTGTCTGATCGTGAGCGGCGCCGGCACCACTCCCACGATATCGTCGCTGCTGGTCGAGATGCTGCTGCCCGAGTTCGACCGCATCAGCGAGATCCACAGCTGCATCTCGATCGGAAACCGGAGCCCGCGGGGCAAAGCAACCGTTCGCTCCATCCTCGGTTACGCCGGCAGCGCCATCCGGCTCAAGGAGCGCGGACGCTGGCGTTACGCCTACGGCTGGAGCGAGCCGGAAGTGGTGCGCTTCCCCGAACCGGTGGGGCGGCGACGCGTGTATCTGTGCGACGTTCCGGACCTCGACATTTTTCCTGCGCGCTACGGCGTGCAGACCGTTACCTTCCGCGCCGGGATGGAAATGAACCTGTTCAATTTCGGCCTCGTTCTGCTGGGAAGGATGCGACGGCATCGATGGATAAAAAATCTGCCGGGCTGGGCTCCGGGCTTGATCGCAGCGGGCAGTATTTTCCGCAACGCCGGCGGCTATGAAGGCGGCATGCGGGTGCTGGTGCGGGGCCGCCGGGACGGACAGGACATCGAACACACCGTGTTCCTGATCGCACGCGATGAAAACGGCACTGCCATTCCCTGCAGTCCGTCGGTGGCGCTCGTCCGTCGATGGATCGAGAATGGGGTGCCGGTGACCGGAGCGGTACCGGGGGTGGGGCTGCTCAAGTGGGACGATATAAGGAACGAGCTGTCGAATTACGACATCACTCTGGTGCGGGTTTGACCGGCGGCGCCACTGGATGCGCCGCGCGCAGACAAGGTAAGCTTATGTCATGCGTGCCTGCGAAAATTATTCCCGTATCGGTCGAGCCGGAAGGCTGATCCTGTTGCTCGGCATGATGCTGGTTGCCACGTTCGCCGCCTGCGGCAAGAAGGGACCGTTATATCTGCCGGAGGAAGCCAACGCGCCGCGGCCGGCGGCATCACCTGCGGCCGTGCCGCCAGTGGCGGGAACCGACGAAGACGCGCATCAAAAATAACATCGGCGTTTCCATCATGAACCCGTTTGCCTATCGCGACCGGCAGCTGTATGCCGAGAATGTGCCCCTTGCCGATATCGCGCGGCAGGTCGGCACGCCCTGTTATGTCTACTCGCGGGCATATATCGAAAACCGTTTTCGCGCCTTCGACGCCGCGCTTGCCGGGCGCGAGCACCTCGTGTGCTACGCGGTCAAGGCTAATTCCAACCTGGCGGTGCTGAACGTGCTGGCGCGGCTGGGCAGCGGCTTCGACATCGTCTCGGGCGGGGAGCTCGAGCGCGTGCGGGCGGCCGGGGGTGACCCGGCGAAAGTCGTATTTTCCGGCGTCGGCAAGACGCGCGAGGAAATGCGCCTGGCGCTTGCTGCCGGCATCTATTGTTTCAACGTCGAATCCGAGGCCGAACTCGAGGTGCTGAACGGTGTGGCGGCGGAACTGGGTCGGCGCGCGCCGGTGGCGCTGCGGGTCAATCCGGACGTGGACCCGGCGACGCATCCATACATCGCCACCGGTTTGAAGCAGAGCAAGTTTGGCATCGACATTGCGCGCGCGGAAGCGGAGTACCGGCGCGCACAGGCGCTGCCGCACCTGCGCGTGCACGGCGTCGCCTGCCACATCGGCTCGCAGCTGACCGAGCTGGCGCCGGTGCTCGAAGCGCTGGAGCGCGTGGTCGAGCTGGTCGAGCGGCTGGCCGGGCAGGGCATCGAATTGGAACATCTCGACCTCGGCGGCGGGCTCGGCATCCGTTACAACGAGGAACAGCCGCCGTCGCCCGACGAGTACGTGCGCGCCATCCTGAATCATCTGAAGGCGACGAGTTCGCGCGTGCAACGAATGCGTCTGGTATTCGAGCCGGGCCGTGCCATCGTCGGCAACGCTGGTGTGCTGTTGACGCAGGTGCTGTTTCTCAAGCTCGGAGCCGAACGCAATTTCGCGGTGGTAGACGCGGCCATGAACGATCTGCTGCGCCCGGCGTTGTACGACGCCTGGCACGACATCACGCCGGTGAAAGTGGACCAGCCACGCACGCGGCGTGTCTACGACGTGGTCGGTCCGGTATGTGAGAGCGGCGACTTTCTCGGACTCGCACGCGAGCTCGGCGTCGACGCCGGCGACGTGCTCGCCGTGGTTTCCGCCGGCGCCTACGGCGCGGTGATGAGTTCGAACTACAACGCCCGCCCGCGGGTTCCGGAAGTGATGGTGGACGGGGATCGATATCACGTCGTGCGCCGGCGCGAGACCGTCGCCGAGCTGATCGCGCCGGAAACCATGCTGCCCAGATAAATTAGACAGAATTGACAGGATGCCGCAGGATTTGCAGGACGAATCATTTCGCAAATGTCCTGTCAATTCTGTTTTAATCCCTTGAATTCCGTCTATTGATGAAACGAGTTCCCGAACCCGAGCTGATGGACGAAGCGGCGCAGGCGCGCGCCTATGCCGCGGCCGATTTTTCCGAGCCGCACCAGGCGTTCGTCGACGGATTTCGCGAGCATTTTCCCCGTCACCGGCCGCGGCGCGTGCTCGATCTCGGTTGCGGCGCCGCCGACATCACGATCCGTTTCGCCCACGCTTGCGCCGATTGCGAGCTGACCGGCGTCGACGGCGCGGCGGTGATGCTGGCGCTGGCGCGCGAAGCCGTCGCGCGTGCGGGACTGACGCAGCGAATCAGACTGGTCGAGGCGCGTTTGCCCGAAAGGGCATTGCCGGAACGCACTTTCGATACCGTCATCAGCAACAGCCTGTTGCATCATCTGGCCGACCCGCAGGTACTATGGAACGCTTGTGCGGGGTATGCCGTGCCCGGCGCCGCGGTGTGGGTGGTGGACCTGCGCCGGCCCGACTCGCGCGAACAGGCCGAACGATTGGTGCGGGAGTACTCGGGCGCCGAGCCGGAAATCCTGCAACGCGATTTTTTGAATTCGCTGCTCGCGGCCTATCGATTGCAGGAAATCGTTGCGCAACTGGCACGGGCCGGCCTCGCCCGGTTTCAGGTCGAAGCCGTCGGCGATCGACATGTAATCGTGCACGGCCATTTCTGAGCCATTACCCATGGAAAACTTTCAAAACCCGCCGGAAGCGGAGATTAAGGCACTGCTTCAGAGCGTGCGCACCATTGCCATGGTCGGTCTGTCCCCGCGCCCGAACCGGCCGAGCCACCGGGTGGCAACGCAGATGCAGCGCTTCGGCTATCGTATTATCCCGGTACGCCCGGCAGTGGACGCGGTATTGGGGCAGAAGGCCTACCCTTCGCTCGGCGCGGTGCCGGATAAGATCGAACTCGTGGACGTTTTTCGCGCTCCGGAGCACGTGGATGCCATCGTGGACGAGTGCATCGCGCTGGACCTTCCCGCCCTTTGGCTGCAGGACGGCGTGGTAAACGTCGCGGCGGCGCGGCGCGCCCGCGACGCCGGGATGTTGGTGGTCATGGATCGCTGCGTATACCGCGACTATTTAAGGTTGTTCGGCCCGGTGCCGCATTCATGAAGCGGACACCGCGGTTTATTTGGCGCGCGGCAAACGGTAAGCTTGCCCGATGCAAGTCCCTTTCACCAAGATGCACGGCGCCGGCAACGACTTCGTGGTCTTCGACGGCTTCTCCCGCCCGATTCATCTGACCCCGGAGAAAATCCGCCGCCTGGCGGATCGCCATTTCGGCGTCGGCTGCGACCAGGTGCTGGTGGTGGAGCGCCCCGCGGCCACGGGCGCCGATTTCCGCTATCGCATCTTCAACGCCGATGGGGCCGAGGTCGAGCAATGCGGCAACGGCGCGCGCTGTTTCGTGCGCTTCGTCCGCGACCGGCGGCTCACGGCCAAGGACCAGATCGCGGTCGAGACGCTCGGCGGGATGATTTTCCCGCGGCTCGAGCCGGATGGCAGCGTCACCGTCAACATGGGCGTGCCGCGGTTCGAACCGGCCGAGGTTCCGTTCGAGGCGCCGGCGCGTCTGCCGGTCTATGATCTGGAGGTGGACGGCAGAATCGTGAACGTGAGCGTTCTGTCCATGGGCAACCCGCACGCGGTGCAGGTGGTGCCGGAAGTGGACGGCGCGCCGGTGAACACGCAGGGACCGCTGATCGAGCAGCATCCGCGGTTCCCGCGGCGCGTCAACGCCGGTTACATGCAGATCGTCGATCGGCGGCACATCCGCCTGCGAGTGTACGAGCGCGGTGCCGGCGAAACGCTGGCCTGCGGCAGTGGTGCCTGCGCCGCGGTGGTGGCCGGTCGCCAAAGGGGCCTGCTGGATGATAAGGTAGACGTCGGCCTGATCGGCGGCACGCTGCGCGTGTCCTGGGCCGGGGAAAGGGAGCCGGTGTGGATGTCGGGCCCGGCGGTCTCCGTGTTTGACGGTGTTATCGATCTGGACAAAATATGACGCAAAAATTGCCCACGGACGAATTGCAGTCGGAGCTTTCCTGGGAGGAGGCCGTATCGCGCTACCTCGAGGATCATCCCGAGTATTTTTCGCGTCACCCGGAGATCCTGGCGCGGCTGATGCTGCCGCACGAAACCGGAGGCAAGGCGGCTTCGCTGATCGAGCGCCAGGTACAGGTGCTGCGCGAGCAGACCCAGAACCTGCAACGACAGCTGCGTGAACTCGTGCAGAACGCCCGCGATAACGACATCCTGGGCGGCCGGCTGCACCGCTTCGCCACCGCCATGATCGGGTGCCATTCGCTCGACGAAGTCATCGATACGACCTGCGACCTGCTGCGTCAGGAATTCAAGCTCGACGCCGTGGTGATCCTGCTGCAGGGCCGTTCCGCCGGCGGCCGCCCGGAACTGGTTCCGGAAGACGACAAGCGCCTGAACACCCTGTTGCAGCAGTTCAGATCCGGCAAGCCGATCTGCGGCGGCAAGTTCGAGGAAAGCCTCATGAGCTATCTCTTCGGCCAACACGCCGCGGAGATCAGGTCGAGCGCGCTGATTCCCCTGGGCGAGAAGAATCCGACCGGTGTCCTCGGTCTCGGCACCCACGATACCCATCGTTTCCACCCCGGCATGGGGACGGTTTATCTCGCGCGCCTGGGCGAACTGCTAACGCACAGCCTGGCGCACCATCGCGGTTAACCACGCCGCGCGGGCCAAGATGCAAAAGCGCGCCCACCAGCTGCTGAATCAATTTCTCCGCCATCTCGGCGATGAACGTCGGCTGTCGCCGCTGACCCTGATCCATTACGGTCGCGATCTGGCGCAATGCGTCCGGTACTGTGACGACGCCGGCGTCAACGACTGGGGGAAGCTCACGATCGCGGAGGTGCGCGGCTGGGTCGCGGCGATGCACCGCCACGGGTTGTCCGGCAAGAGCATCCAGCGAGCACTCTCGGCGCTGCGCAGCTTCTATCGTTATCTCATGCGGGAGCAGGCGGTTGCGCGCAATCCCGCGAGCGGCGTGACCGCGCCGAAGTCCGCGCGCCGACTGCCCAAGACGCTTACCACCGATCAGGCCGCGCGGCTGGTGACGTTCGATGCACGCGATCCGCTGGCATGGCGCGACCGCGCGCTGCTGGAGCTGCTGTATTCCTCTGGATTGCGCTTGTCCGAACTCGTTAACCTCGATCTTGCCGAGCTGGATCTGGCCGGCGGGCTGGTGCGCGTCACCGGCAAGGGCCGCAAGGTGCGCGATGTGCCCGTCGGCGCGAAGGCACGCGAAGCCCTGCGCGAGTGGCTGGCACGGCGCGGCCAATTCGCCGCGCCGGAGGAGCCGGCGGTGTTCCTGGCGCGCAACGGCCGGCGCCTTGGGCCGCGCGCCGTGCAGGCCCGCCTGCGCCACTGGGCGGTGCGGCAGGGAATCGAAGTGCCAGTGCACCCGCACATGCTGCGGCATTCCTTCGCCAGCCACGTGCTCGAATCGAGCGGCGATCTGCGCGCGGTCCAGGAAATGCTGGGGCACGCCAATATTTCCACCACGCAGATCTACACGCACCTCGATTTTCAGCATCTCGCGAACGTCTACGACAAGGCCCATCCGCGCGCGCGGAGAAAGAACTCGCCGTGACCGGCACGCGTTATTACAGCATGCGTCGCCTCTCGCCGTATCAAGGCACGGCGCAAGTCATCGAGACGCCGGGGTTCCGGGCGATCACTTCCGACGGGTTGACGTGGCGCGTGCAGTTCCTGAACCGGCGTTCGCGACTTTCGTCCAACGCGGTCTGGCGGCGCGATGGCACCGGTAATCTGCGCGACTCCGAGGAGACCCGCGAGTTTATCGGGGCCATGGAACGACACCCGCCGTTCCCGTTCCCGGCGGCGGACAATCTCGAGCTATGGTTGCTGGACGCCAGGGAGCACAGGCCGCTGGCGATTCTGGCGAGCACCTTCAGCGGCATCACTCCACCGCGGGCGGTGGACACCGTCTGGCACGCGGCGCTCGCCGGTGATGACGGTTTTATCGCGCCCAGCCTGTCCTCCGGAAGCGGTGGCGCAAGCGCGTCCCACATCCCGCACCGCGACGTCGTCGACCGTTGCGTGCAGAAGGCGGCCGGGGTGATCGATTCGGCGCAATGGTTCCGGCGCGAGGACGACGGCGGCGGCACCGGCCTGCACGGCTGCCGCCTCGATTCCGCGCAGGTCGGTCGAAAGCTCGGGCGTGAAGCGTTCCCTGAACTGTTGCTGCGCGAGGACTGGGAAAGCGAACGCGAGCGGAATCTGGTGCGGGATTATCACGACTGGCAGGCGCCCCATCTGCTCACGCACCGCGATCTCACGCGCGCCACGCGCGACCGCCTCGAGCGCGCCGCCTGTCGTCAGGCGGAGAAGCTCTATAAGGTCCGGCATTTCCTGCCGGAGATCGTCAATTCAGATCTGCTGAACGTGGCCTTCGTCGAAGCGGTGATCCGCCGCTCGGCGCAGGCCTGAACCCGCGCGTGTCACATGGTTGTTCGCGTCAGGACTGGAATGGCTTAAAATGACGCCACCGTGTCCGGAAGGAGAACGGTGGCATGATGACCAGATCCACCCGCGACAGAATCATCGAGACGGCGCTGACGCTCGCGGAACAGCGGTCGTGGGAGCGGGTGCGGCTGCATGACGTCGCCGCCGAGCTGAAACTGAGTCTGAACGAGGTGCGCGCGTATTTTCGCGAGAAGGAAGACATTACCGACGCCTGGTTCGATCGCGCCGATGCCGCCATGCTCGATGAGGCCGTCAAGCCCGAGTTGCTGTCGCTGTCGCCGCGCGACCGGCTGCACCGGCTGATGATGGTCTGGCTCACGACTCTGACACCGCACCGGCGCGTGACGCGACAAATGATCGTTGGCAAGCTCGAGCCAGGCCACGTGCATTACCAGTACGCGGGATTGCTGCGCGTAAGCCGCACGGTGCAATGGTGGCGCGAGGCGGCGCGGCGTGAGGCGGCATTGCCGTGGCGCGCGCTCGAGGAGACCGGACTAACGGCGATTTATCTGGCGGCATTTTTTTACTGGATGCGCGACGATTCGGAAAATGCCGGGCGCACGTCGGTTTTTCTGGACGGATTGCTGGCGCGCGCGGAGCGGCTGACGCGATGGTTCCCGGGATATCTCAGGTCGGGCGCGGCGAGCGGTGTCGCGACGCCGGAGCGGTAAGGCACGATTTTATTTCGGAGATTGCATGACCGGTTCGTTCAAGAATATTCCGATACAGACCGAGAGCGGTCCCCGCGACGCGGAATTGCGTGGTTGCGCCGAGGCCGAGCCATATGCCCTGCGCGTCATCGGCGACAGCATGGCGCCTGAATTTCTCGACGGTCACATAATCATCGTCGATCCGGCCATGCCGCCGCAGCACGGCGCTTACGTCGTCATCGATTATCACGGGGAGACCACTTTTCGCCAGCTCGTCATCGAAGACGGTAGAAAATTCATCAAGGCGCTCAACGAATGCTATCCGGCGATTGAACTGGTAGAGCAATACGCGGTGCGCGGCGTCGTCGTCCAGCGTGCCGGCCGGCGGCGCAGGGATCACAAGCATTATTATTGAGTCCGAAATTAGGGCGTGAAATGTTAGAAGCACATCCAGCAAATCGACTCGTTCGCCCCTGATGCTTCATTCCTCGTGATAGAGATGGGCCCGTGACCAGGGCAGGTCGTTGTTGGTGCCGCGCGTGAAGACGACCTGAAACAATTGCAGCGAGCCGGTGGTAAAGGCCGCGATCGACCCCGCCAGGTACAGCCGCCAGGCGCGCACGAAAGCCCGGTCGTACATCGTCTCGATCATTGCCTCGTTCTGGTCGAACCGCGCCAGCCATCGTTCGAGCGTCTTGGCATAGTGGAGGCGCAGGTTTTCCACGTCCAGCACCGAGAACTCGTGTGGTTCGAAGATATCCATCATTTCGCGCAACGAGGGTGGATAGGCGCCCGGGAAGATGCGCTTTTCGATCCACGCGTTCATGAGCTCCGGTCTGTTGCGACCGATGGAGTGGATCAGCCCGCGGCCGTTCGGGGTCAGGCAGCGGTGAATCACCTCTGCCAGCACGGCGTAATTGTCACGGCCGACATGCTCCAGCATTCCGACCGAGACGAAGACATCGAACCCGCCGCTGATGTTGCGGTAGTCGTCCTCGACGTACTCCACCTTGTTTTCCAGTCCCTCGGCCCGTGCCCGCTCCCGCGCGTAGAGTATCTGCTGATGTGAAATGTTGTATGAGCTGACCGTGACGCCGTAATGCCGGGCCATGTGGCGCGCCAGACCGCCCCAGCCGCAGCCGGCCTCCACGACGCGGTCGCCGGGTTTCAGCCGCAGCTTGCGGCAAACGTGGTCCATTTTGGCGCGTTGCGCCTCCTCGATTGTCATATCCGGCGAGGGGAAGTAGGCGCACGTGTACTGCATGGCCTCGCGGTCCAGCCACAGCTCGTAGAACTCGTTGCCAATGTCATAATGGTGGTGGATGTTCGCGCGCGAATCGGCCAGATGGTTCTGGCGCGGGCGATTCAGCAGGTGCGTCTGAATCGTTTTCAGCTTGTGAAACTTGGTCGCCGAGGCGGAAGCGCGATAGGCAGCTTCGAGGAAACCGACCAAGTCGCCGTCGACGTCCACGCGGCCGACACTGTAGAGATCGCCGAAGTGCAGTGCCGGATTCAGCAGCAGCTGATGCAAAGCCTCGTTGTCGTGGATACGGACGCGCGCGATGCGAAATGCTGCCGAGGATCCGATCTCCTCTCCGTTCCACAGCACAAACGTGAACGGCGGATCACCGAGCATGTCCAGCAGCTTGCGCGCGATCCACCGATGCAAGGCGGAAACGCGCGGCAGCGCCTCGGCAACGTCGGCGTTATAGTCGCCGTTTGCCAGCACCGGGATATTGAGCGGGACCGTTTTGTTTTTCTGTATGTCCTTTTCCATCGCGCCATCGATATCGAGTAGGACCGGGTTATCCTACCGCGCGGGAGTGATCCGTTACAAATGGCCGCCGGACTCGACCCGGCGGCGTTCCCTCAGGGAGGCGGACAGCGCCCTGGTCGCGCGGATTTTGCGTGTTGCTTTCCGCTGGGCATTTAAGGTATAGGAGCAAACGTCCGGGAAATGGTTCCCGCGAAAGCGGCACAGCGGGTGCGCCGCGAAGAATGCACCGCCACCGGATGCGAACCGTGTAGAATGCCGCCAGCATGGACCACCGGACGATTCTGCCGTGCAAGGTGTGCTGTTTGCTCCTCTACGTGCTTTCATTGTGGCCGATGTGCGCGGGCGCCGATCACCCGAGAATCCGCGTGGTTACGTCGACGGACTGCTCGACAATCGTTTCCCGGAGCTGCGTCTGCGCGTCGCACGGACGACGCCCGACGGCGCGGTGACGCTTGTCTCGCGCACCTGCCCGGACTGTCCCAGTATCGCGACGTTGAATGCTTGCTGCCCCAGACCGGGCACGTCAAGGCGATGATCTGGGACCGCTTCGTCAATTGTGAAAGCGAAGCATCCGTGCCGATGCCGGAGACCCCCGTGGAAGTCCACGCGCTGCCGGAACAGGAACTGTTCGCGCCGCTGCTTGCTGACCCGCGCCAGCCGGAGTTTTCGATGAGTTGGCGGCGTTATCAGAGGCCGTCGACGGAATTCGCCGCCAGTGTGGCGCTCGGCGAATGTTTCGGTCCGACGTGGGAGATCTTCGGAAGATCGGGCAGCGCACGGATTGGCGTTCAAGCGGCGGTGTTCGCCCTGTTCATTCTGGCTGCCCCCCTGCGGCGATCTGGTCGGCGCGGACTATTGGGTCGGCTTTCCGCTCAGCTGTCACAAGGGCCCGTGGTCGTATCTGCTGCGCCTGTATCATCAGAGTCGCATCTTGCCGACGAATTCATCCTGGGTAACCCGGGCGTGAATCGAGTGAACTTTGGTTAGGAAGATCTGGAGGGGCTCGTATCCAATTTGAGGGGGAGAGATGACGGTTGTACGGTGGGAGCGGATACCTGCTGCACACCGAACCCGATATCAAGCGCAAGCATGCGCATGGCGGCGTCGAGTTGGTCCAGCCGCGCGCCGAGGGCGAGCTCAGTTTCGTGGCCGCCGCCGAAGTGCGTGCCTCCGAGGAGCTCGATTGGCGCGGCAGCCGTTCGTACCGGGCGGGGTTTGAATTCTGCAGCAGCAACCCGCGGCGGGTGCGGCAAATGCTGGAGCATTATCGCGGCCATTCGCCCAGCGGGCAGTTTTCCCTCGATTCCTTGCGTTATCCCGGCCTCGGACATGCTTTCGGGTTTGGAGGCGGGCCGAGGCGAAACACCGGGGAATTCCCATGCAAAAAACGATTGGCGTCAGGCGTTTGGCATACTATTCTTAAGTTTACTTGGAAATCACAGGCAGGTGATCCATGAATCTAAAAATGAATCTCGATAAAAAATCCCTGATACAGATCGTCGTATTGGTGGTGCTCGTGGCGGGAGGAGCCGGCGCTTACCTGATGCAGCAGGGCGGCGGCCTGGACCTAAGTTTTATAACTAATCTACTTGAGAGCAAACCCACCGTTACGCGGGCGCCGACCGCCCATGCACCGACGGCCAAAAAACCGGACGCAACGGCGCAGGTCGCCGCGAACATACCCAAATCGAATCTCCCCGCCATTCCCGCGACGCCGGCCAAGGGCCAGATCCACGGCCTGCCTTTCGTCGTCGAGAGCAGCACGATCGAAAACGGCGTGTTCACGATGCGTCTCGGCAAGGACGTTACCTCCGACCGGGAGGCGCGGGTGCTGTTACCCGGTTCACCGTGGGAAGCGCCGGCGGGCAAGAGCTTCAAGGTTCCGGGTGCGCCGGGAGCCGCGGCCCCGCAAATCGTACTTGCGTGGAAAGAGGCGGGGCAGGATACGCCGGCGGAACAGACGTTCACCGACAAATATTCCCTGTTGCTCGAATTCGGTCAGGAGAAAGACGGCAAGCTTCCAGGCAGGATTTACCTTAGCCTGCCCGATGAGGTGAAGAGCAATATCGCGGGAACGTTCGATGCGGACATCCGGGGATTTCGCCTCGTCAACGGCAAGCCGGATGTGGGCGCCGATTCCGTCGACACTCTCGAATATCTGGCGCTGCGCGAACTGTTGAAGGATGATCCCAACAAGGCGCTCGAGGTGATCGGGTTTCGCGACGGGCGTTATTCCCCAGCCGGAACCGCGGGCAAGAACATGACCGGCTATATCGAAACGGAATACCGTATCGGCCAGGACCCTCCCGTGATCCAGCGGTTTCAGTTTGAAAAGCAGGGCGGCGAGTGGAAGGTAGTGCGCACACTCGGAGTGAACCAGCTCGATGAAGCGCATCCGCTGCAGGCGCCATCCGCCAAGGACTCACCGGACAAGTTCTTGATTTATCTCGCGGCGAAGAGGCTTGAGGCGGATGTTCACAAGCAGTCGCCCAAGAAGGGGATTTACGAACCTATGTTCACTTCGCGTCACAGCGACAAGTTCAAAATCGGCGTCAGCGAAGCGAGCTACAAGCTCGGTCCGTCCGGCGAGGTTCAGAAGACGGCCTACCTTTTCCGGCAGCGTGCCGGTGGTTGGGCGCTCGAACGAGTGCTGGGCGGGAAAGAAAAAGTGGATTTCGATACCGGTCGCATCGCCAAGCGCTGACTTAAATAATTAGATCCCGGACCGAGCCGCGAGACGCGGCGAGCAAACAAAAAACCCCGCCTTTGTGGCGGGGTTTTTTGTTGCAACCGTCATCTGCCGCAAAAAAAGTTTGACGTCAGGCCAACGGTTTCACCACCGTGGCCTGCATGCCTTTCGGACCCTTCTGACTTTCAAACTCCACCTGCTGACCTTCGGCGAGCTTCTTGTAGCCGGTGGCCTGAATGACGGAGTAATGAACGAACACATCGGCGCTGCCGTCCTGCGGGGCGATAAAGCCGAAACCTTTGGCCTCGTTGAACCACTTTACGGTACCTGTACGCATTACTGATGTCCTCACTTATTGTTGATGGTGGAACGTACTGTGCTGATGGAAATTTCGCCAGCACGGACCACGGGTACCGGCAAACGCCAACATGACAACAGACGGCAGCTCACGACTGCGGTTTTGAGTATAACGAAATTCATATGCGAGTACAGCCGAGTTCATCGTGGGTGTTGAACCCGGCGCGGTGATCATTGAGTTCGGCATGAAACTTGCCTGACGCACAGGCATACTGATAACGAAAGTGTAAATTTTTCTGACATGGAGGATGAATCGTGCAAATTCCCTGATATGCCACCGCCATCGGCGCCGCGCTAGCGCTCAGTGCCCGAGGCGAATGCTCTTTCGGCAATGGGCGCAGGTAGCCGCAGTGAGCGATGTTTCCATGAGCGCTTCTGCGGCCGTCTCCGAAGGAGCTTCGCCACGGGAGCCGGCAGCCGCTTGGGGCGTCCATTACCCCCTCATGGATCATGCGCTCAAGAAGGTGTCGCCGGTTTCGGTGCTGTTGCTGACGGCAGCGCCGATCGTCCTCGTGGGGCGTTGTTTTCCTGGCGCACCGTCGTCGCCGATTTAGTCGTCTGGCGGGCCATGGACATGGGCGCCGGGGCGCAAATTCTGGCCCGAGCGTTGACGAGTCTGGCCGGTTCGGTCTTGTTGTTCCTGTCCATCTCCGGCAAGAACGCCACGCTCGCGAGCCTGATCGCCGATTATTGCGGCGGCATGAATCCACTTCAACATACTGGATAAAAATGACCCCTGTGAATGGTGATCAGAGATCGTATATGGCCGCCGCGATAATCAAAATTTCTTGTAATTTTCTATTGACCCGGCATGTTGGTGCCACGACCGATGGCCATAATGCATATCGCAATTTGCCTTCGTTCCAAAATGAACATACCGGGTCAATGGCGTACCCGGTCTTCGTGGCGCTGTTCGCGTTCATGTTTTTTGGCGATATGCGCCTCAACACCGGCGCGGTCCGCGGCGGCACGCTGGTGTTCGCCGGGTCGCGATCATGGTCATGAACAATCCCTGACACGACCGCTGATGAAAAAGCGGGCGCGTGAGCGCCCGCATCGAGGGTAGCGGCAGTCTCCCCCGGCTACAGGTTGTAGCCCGTTTC
>Ga0187775_10000100_pt1 | contig 19102 bp, 17 predicted proteins | sample 0216_BV02_MP12_1_FD_132441 | JGI IMG/M metagenome (GOLD analysis project Ga0187775, IMG submission 132441) | Tropical peat soil microbial communities from peatlands in Department of Meta, Colombia - 0216_BV02_MP12_10_MG | ecosystem: Environmental > Terrestrial > Soil > Wetlands > Peat | place... | reverse complement strand
GAGCGCGCAGGTTCAGGCCAGCTTCGACGCGATCGATTTCGGCGCCATGGTTTCCAGCACCGGCCGTTTCACCACGCCGTATCCGCTTTGGGACGGTACCAATCGCGCCCTGGTCTCGTTCACGCCGGGTGGGCGGACCACGACGGTCGTGCAACAGGATCTTCTTACCGGACAGACCGGACCGGTCATCGTTGAAAAAACACCGGCCTACGGTGTTTACATGCTCGACCTGAACGCCAAGACTTTGCGCGCGATCGTGCTGCCCAAGGTCAATGCCAACGGGGATCCGGTCGAATTCGTGACCGATGCGGTCGCCCTTATGGCTCGGCCGAAACCGAAAATCCTGACGTCCGGAGGGGTCGATGCGGCGCGCCAGAGTCGCGGTGTGACCAGCATAACGGTCGGCAGCATTTATGACACCGAACCCGCGCGCAACCGCATGACGAACAACGTGCTGTCGGCGCAGGAGCTGGCGGACGGAATTTCGATACCGATGATGAACAACCGCAACAACCTCTGTCCCGACGGGCGCCCGCGTTACCCCAATTGCGACACGCGCGACAGCGTGGCCGATATCGCCAAGCTGAAAGACCCGTCACCGTCGACCGGCACCGCGCCGGACAAACGACCGGGCCGTTTCCTCCGCGTCGTCAAAGCCGTGCCCACGCCTGCCGGCATCAGCCGTGAAGCTCTGGGCGAGACCACTTTCGAAATGCAGCAGATCATGGGTTACGTCGAAGTCGAGCCCGATGGGTCGATCGCCTTTGAGGCCCCGGCGGATACGGCGCTGGGGATATCGGTGCTCGATCGCTACGGCCGCGCGTTGCAGACCCATACCAGCTGGATCCAGGGACGCCCGGGCGAGGCGGTGTTCTGCAATGGCTGCCACTCGCCGCGCAAGGGCGCGACCTCGGCGCTGAACAATACCAACCTGACGCAAAACAATCATCTTCTGAGCCTGCATCTTTCAAACAACTCCGTGGTCTCTGGCAAGGACGGCGAGATCATGGCGCAAACGCGCTTCAATGCGGAAAGCAGCCTCAACGTCGGCAACGTGCAACCTAAGCCCGATATCCGCTACGCCGACGTCTGGACGCCCGATACGGACGCCAACGGCAATCCACTTACCAAGGGGACACCCATCAACATCACGTACGCCGCTTCCACCTTTAACGGCGTCGCGTCGCCCGGTCTGACGACCGCCATGCCTGCAACGTCCGCCGACGGTTCGACCGTGATCAATTACAAGGATCATATTCAGCCCATTTTTGACAAGTCCTGCGCCGGTGCCTGCCACGGGGCCGGTGGCAGTGCTCAAATTATTCTCGATTTGAGTAACACGCCTTCCGGTACCGGGCGCGTCGCTTCCTACGACGCGCTGACGATCGGAAAACCCAAGCTCAATCCCGACGGCACGCCGGTGTTGATTGAGCAAGACGGCGAAATCATGGTCGATCGTCAAACCGCTCTGGCGGAACCGGATCCGTCGAGTTTGACGGGTCGGGCGCGCGCTTCGGCGTTGATAAACCGAATCTTCCCGGAAGGTCTCAAAAGCTCCGCGGCGATCGCGGCGGACGCCCACGCCGGATATCTCAATATTTCGGAAAAACGAGTGTTAGCGGAATGGATTGACCTGGGCGGCACGTACTACAACGACCCCTGCCAGACGCGCAATTCCGACGGCAGTTGCGCCAAGCTGCGCACGGTCACGGGACTGGATCAGGCGGTTTTTGCGGCAACGATCGAGCCGTTAATGTTGACTCAATGCGCTGGCTGTCACGTCGCGGTCGGTCGCGGCGCAAGTGACCCGCCATTCCAGGCGAAACGTCTGGTGCTTACGGGCAGCGTGGCGGGCGATTTCAACGTGACTATCAGTATGGTGAACAACGTCTGCAATCCGTCGATGAGCTACCTGCTGCGCTATCCGAGTTCGACCGGCAACCAGAATGCCGTTCCGCCGGAACCGACGCATCCCCACGTGCTGGACACGACTTCACAGTTGTATACGGCAATCGTGCAGTGGATCACGGCGGCGCAGGCAGCCAACGGATGCTGATGAAACGACGATCGGCTTTTCATGCCTGGGTGATGACCTGGATAGGCATCTCGGCGGCCGGTTGCGGTCAGGACGTGACGGTGTCGACCGACACTGGCAGCACGTTATGTATCAGTTATTACAAACAATGCATCGATCCGATTTTCCATAAATCATTTGTACTGGCGAACGGCACCACGATCCAGTGCATCAATTGCCATGCCGGCGGCCCGGGAAAAAGCTTTCAAATCGATCAGCTGCCGGTCACGGACCCGAATCATTGGCTGGGAAACTTCGAATCAGCGCGCGCGCAGACGCTCGACGGAGCGAACAGCAAGTTGTTGTTAAGGCCGTTGGGTATCAACCACGGAATCGGACCACAGGTCTTTGTCGGCACGGGGGACCCGGACTATCAGCGGATTTTGTACTGGATTCAGAATCCGGTTCAAAGCGCCGGGAATATCGACCCAACCATGGATACACCGCAATGTCAGGCGATCTATGCCGCCAATCCCTGTCCGTAAGATCGTTGAGACGAGCGCTTTGAACATAGTACGGGCCGCGATTTTTTTTTTCGCGCTGCAACTGTGCTTGAGCACCGCCGCGCGCGCCGCCGACCAATATATGCGGGTGCAGGTAACCGACCCGTATATCGAACTGCGCACCGCGCCCGGTCGCGGCTTTCCGGTGTTTTACGTGGCCGAGCGCGACGAATGGATCGAGATCCTGAAGCGCAAGACCGATTGGTTCAAGGTACGCACCGCTGGCGGCAAGGAGGGTTGGGTCAACCGCGTGCAGCTGGAAAACACGCTGACCGAGGCGGGGGTGAAGACCACATTCCGGGACGTGCTGCTGGCGGACTACCTGACCCGGCGTTTGGAGGTCGGCTTCGGCTGGGGTCAATTCGAGAACGAACCGGTGCTGACGATGCGGGTCGGTTTTGCGATGACGCCGAATTTCGTCGCGGAGCTTTCGGCATCTCAGGTGACCGCGACCTATTCAAGTTCGTCGCTTACACAGCTGAATCTGCAGGCGCTGCCGTTTGCGGACCGGCGCATCTCGCCGTTTTTTACGGTGGGTGTCGGCCGCTACAAGAACACGCCCAAGGTGACGCTGGTCAACGCGCCCGAGACCTCGGTGACGGCGGCTAACGCCGGGTTCGGTGTGCGCATCTATTTGACACGCAACTTTCTAATACGCGGCGATTTCCGCGAGTACATGGCGCCGATCAACGACAACACCGTGGAGACATTCAATGAATGGACGATCGGTTTGGGAGTTTTCTTCTGATGTCTCAGACGAACCTTTTCATAATGATGAAAGCGCGGGTATTGACACTGCTCCTCGGCGTGGTGCTGCAGTTTCCGTCTCTATCGGCATTGGCGGAGGCCGGAGGCGCCGGCGAGGACACGCCGTCTCAGGAGCAGGTGATTCAACCGGAGCTGGAGCGGCGCGACGTGAAGGTGCCGCACATCAACGCCGACGATATCGAGCTGGGTTTCTACAGCGGCATTCTCAGCATGGAAAATTTCAGCGCGCAGTCCGTGAAGGGCGTGCGTCTGGCGTATCACGTGACCGAGGATTTTTTCGTCGAGGGGGCCTATGCGCGGTCGACCATTTCCGATGAGTTCTACCGCAGCCGCGCGTTCCCGATTACCGGTTTTGACCAGCAGGAAGAGGATCTCACCTATTACAACCTCTCCCTCGGCTATAACGTCCTGCCCGGTGAAATTTTTCTCGGCCGCCGCTGGGCGATGGCCAGCGCGTTTTACATCATCGGCGGGATCGGCACGACGGAATTTGCCCACGAGAGTTTCGCGACCTTCAATTTCGGCGGCGGGTACCGGATTTTGCTGAATGACTGGCTGGCGCTGCATATTGACATGCGCGACTACGTTTTTGATTCCGATCTGTTGGGCCAGAACGAGCGCACCAATAACTTTGAGGCGACCGTCGGGATGACGGTATTTTTCTGACATGGACCGAAAGGAGGCAGCGAAGATCATGCGACGAATATCCCGATTGTTTATGTATCCGTTGGTTGCATGCCTGCTGTCGCCGGGTGCCACAACGCTGGCCTCGGAAATCGCTTCCGGGCAACCGGCGCCCGGATTCACGCTGAAGAGCCAGAGCGGCAGGAATCTGTCGTTGCGCGAGTACCGCGGCCAGGTGGTCATGATCAATTTCTGGGCCACTTGGTGCGGGCCGTGCCGCCAGGAGATGCCGGCCCTGAACGCGCTGTACGAGAAATACCGCAGCGCCGGGTTCATGCTGTTCGGCGTCAACGTCGATGCCGAGTCGACCAGCGCGGCGCAGATGGCGGGCAAACTCAAGGTCAGTTATCCGATCCTTTTCGACGCGGATAAAAAGGCGAGCGCGCTTTACAGGGTCAACACCATGCCGATGACGGTGCTGGTCGACCGCGACGGGATGATCCGCTACGTGCAGCCGGGCTACCGCGACGGTTACGCGGACAAGTACCAGTCGCAGATCCGGGAGATGCTCCGGCAATGAACGCGCATCGTTTCACTCCGGCCGTGCTCCTGCCTCCGCTTCTGTTGCTCAGCATCCTTGGCGGCTGCGCGATGGAGTCCTGGGTCAAACCGTACGAACGCGAGCATCTATCCGATCCGATCATGAACCCGCCCCGCGATCCTATCTCCGACAAACATCGCCAGCACGTGTTCGACACGCGCGAGGCGGCGCGCGGCGCGACCACCTCCGAAGGAGGGGGATGTGGCTGCAATTAGCGCTTCCACGCGGCGCCGCGCATGCCCCCGCTGGGCCGGTCTCGCCAGCCTGGCGATCGGACTGCATGGGGCCGTTTGTGCCGGCGCGGTGTTGCCCGAGGAACGGGCCGACGCGATGTACCACTATTATGACGGCGGCGGTGTCCGGGTCACCGGACCGGCGCTGCTGGTGCGGAAGAACATGGCCGACAAGCTGTCGGTTTCGGGCTCGTACTATACCGATACCGTCAGCTGTGCCTCGATCGACGTCGTCACCACGGCCAGTCCGTTCAAGGAAAAGCGCACCGAGTACGGCGCGGGCGTCGACTATCTCTACAACGACAGCCTGATGAACCTGTCGCTTACCAAAAGCCACGAGCCCGACTATGTCGCCGACACGCTCAGCATGGATATCGCCCAGGACATTTTCGGTGGCATGACCACCGTGAGCATGGGGTACAGCCGCGGCAAGGACACGGTGCGGGACAACAACGATCCGACGTTTTCGGATTACGTGAACCGTTATCAATATCGCCTGGGGGTGTCGCAGATCCTGACCACGACCTGGCGCGTCACCCTGGACTACGAGGCGATCACCGACGAGGGGTATCTGAACAGCCCCTATCGTTCGGCGCGCGTTCTCGGAGCGGCTGTGCCGGAGCAATATCCGCGCACCCGCGACAGCCAGGCGGTGGCGTTTCGCACCGTCAACTTTCTATTGCCGCGTTCCTCGGTACGTCTCGAGTACCGCTATTTCTGGGACACTTGGGACATCGCCGCCAATACGGCGGAGATTGCTTACAACCAGTACACGAACACTGTGTGGTTGATGGAACTGCGTTACCGCTATTACTCCCAAAACAGTGCGTCCTTCTATAGCGACAATTTCGCCCAGGTTCAAAACTATATGGCGCGCGACAAGGAGTTGAGTACGTTCAAGAGCCACGCGGTCGGCGGCAAGCTCACCTATAGCTTCCAGAGTCACCCGTCATTCCTCGTCAAGTCGACGCTCAACCTGTCCTATGACCGCATCCGGTTTCAATACGACGATTTTACCGATGTGCAGACCGGCGCGCTGTACGCGTTCGATGCGAACGTGGCGCAGCTGTTCCTGTCACTGTGGTTTTAGGCGTCTTTCACCATTACGTATGAGCTCAAAACCTATGAAATATCGGACCGCAGAGAAAACACAGAAATGGGCGCGACAGATTGGCGTCTTGTCGGTGTTGGCGCTTGCCTTGTCCATGGCGCCGGCGCTCCATGCCGGTGAAACCGCAACGACGCCATCCGCCGGATTCAAGGGTCTGGATCAGCAAGCACAGACGTTGAAACAGGACGTGATGGAGCTGAACCGCGACCTGCTCGCGCTGGAGGAGGAACTGTTGTTCCCGGCCAGCACGCAGGTCGCTGTGTTCGTGTCCATGGACGTCGGCGCCCTGTTCGATCTCGATTCCGTCGAGATCAAACTGGACGACAAGGTAGTGGCGCATTATCTCTATACCCAGCGCGAGATCGAGGCACTGCGGCGCGGCGGGGTGCATCGCCTGTATCTCGGCAACCTGCGCACCGGCAAGCACGAGCTAGTGGCGTTTTTCACCGGCAAGGGACCACACGACCGGGATTACCGCCGCGGTGCGACCCTGGAGTTCGAGAAGCAGACGGATTCGAAGTATATCGAACTCCAGATAAAAGACATCACGCACAATCTCCAGCCGGAATTCCGCGTCAAGGAATGGCAGTAACGCACCATGTTCGAGCGCCCGCTGATATCCCGGAATTGCCCGATTCGACGCCTGGCGGCGTCGTGCGCGTGCGCGCTGCTCGTCGCGGGCGGCTCTGCCGGCGCGGCCCGCACTGAATCGCGGGAGATCAAGGACCCATATTACGGCGAGGTGCTGTTTTATTTTTACCAGCAACAGTATTTCTCGGCCATCACCCATCTGTTGACGTCGCAGCATTTCCAGCGCATCAACCACCATCGCGACGAGGCCGAGTTGCTGCTCGGGGGCATGTATCTTTCCTATGGACTGCATCGCGAGGCGGGCGAAATCTTCCAGCGCCTGATCGACGCCGGCGCGCCGCCGCCGATCCGCGACCGTGCCTGGTTTTACCTGGCAAAGATACGTTATCAGCGCGGTTACCTGACAGAAGCCGAGGACGCGGTCGCTCGCATCCACGACGCGCTGCCGGGCGAGCTGGAAGAAGAACGACAGCTGTTGCAGGCGCAGCTGCTGATGGCGCGGCAGGACTATCGTGGAGCTGCCGAGGTACTCGCACGCATGCACGGACGTTCGGCGTGGGCGCATTACGGCCGCTATAACCTCGGCGTGGCGCTGATCAAGGCCGGTGACAGCGCCGGTGGCACCGCGCTTCTGGAGGAGCTCGGTCGCCAGCCGGCGGCCGGCGAGGAGCTCAAATCCCTGAAGGACAAGGCCAATGTCGCGCTGGCTTACCTCTTCCTGCGTGATAATGCGCCGGCTCCCGCGCAGGCGCATCTCGAACGGGTGCGGCTCGACGGCCTGTTGTCGAACAAGGCGCTGCTCGGCTTGGGTTGGGCGTATTCGGCGCAGAATCAATACGAGCGTTCACTGGTTCCCTGGACCGAGCTGCACCAGCGCCTCGTCATCGATCCCGCGGTGCAGGAATCGCTGCTCGCGCTACCCTACGCCCTCGGGCACCTCGGTGCCTACCAGCAGTCGCTGCAGCAATACGAACAGGCCATCAACGTCTTCAGCAAAGAGATGGAACGTATCGACGACTCGATCGTGTCGATCCGGGAAGGAAAAATGATCGAGGGCATCCTGCGGCACGATCCGCTCAACGAGATGGGCTGGTTCTGGCGCATGCAGGAGCTGCCGGATGCACCGGAGTCGCGTTACCTGGTGCACCTGATGGCCGGTCACGATTTCCAGGAGGCGCTCAAGAGCTACCGCGACCTGCGGTTCCTTGCGCAGAATCTGGATTACTGGTCCGACAGCATCGGCGTCTATGACGACATGCTGGCCACGCGCCGGATGGCCTATGCTAAGCAGTTGCCCGCGGTCCGGCAGGAGGAGCGCTCGCGTGATCTCGCGGCGCTGACCGCACGGCGCGACCGCTACGCGGCCGAGCTCGCGCGCATCGAAAACGCCGACGACGCCATGGCGCTGGCCAACGACAAGGAACGGCAACTGCTCGCGCGACTCGACAAGGTCGACGCGGCGCTCACTCGCCTTGCCCGACGCGAAGACGTGACGGAGGCGCGCGACAAGTATCGGATGTTGCGCGGTCTGCTGTACTGGGATGTCGCTTCCGACTACCGGCCGCGCCTGTGGCAGGCAAAAAAGAACTTGAAGGAGATCGATCGCGAGCTGGCGCAGACCCGGGAACGGCAGGAAGCATTGCAACGCGCGCAAGTGGACGCGCCGAAGTCGTTCGAGGGGTATGCCGCGCGCATCGTGCAGCTGCGCGGTCGCATCGCCCGGCTGCAGGCGCGAGTGCAGGCCATGTCGTTCGCGCACGCCCGGTACCTGGAGGATCTGGCGGTCGCCGAGCTGACGACGCAAAAAGAGCGATTGACGGCTTATGTCACGCAGGCGCGCTTCGCCGTCGCGCAGATGTACGACGAGGCCTCCAACGCCGGCCGGGAGGTCAAGAAGTGAAACCGCGCGAATTTCTGTGGCTGGCGCCGTTCCTGGGTATGATTGCCTGTTCCTTCACCCGCAAGGACGACGACCCGACCATCAAAAGCCTCGAAGCCCGCGCGATTCCGATCGAACGCAGCGCGGCCATCGAGGGCGGACGGCAAAAGGCCATCATCGGTTACCAGGCTTTTCTCGGCACGGCGCCGGACCATGAGCTGCGTCCGGAAGCGATGCGCCGCCTGGGGGACCTGCAAATGGAAGAGGCGGACGAGCAACAGCTCGCCAGTCCGGGTGAAGCCGAGCCGGCGGTGCGGCCGAAGACGCGTGGCGGCGCATCGAGCGATGCGGAATTTCGCAACGCCATCGAATGGTACCGGGGTCTGTTGCGCGCATACCCGAACCGCGCCGGCAACGATCGCGTGCTCTATCAGCTGGCCAAGGCCTATGAGCAAAGCGGCGACCGGGCGCAATCGCTGCAGGCGCTGGATCGTCTGGTTGCCGTTTACCCGGGCTCGGTTTATCGCGACGAGGCGCAATTCCGGCGCGGTGAACTCCTGTTCGCGCTGAATTCCTACGAGGCGTCGCAGCAGGCATATGAGACGATTGTGCAGCGTGGCGAAACCACGCCGTTCTACGAACGCGCGCTCTACATGCAGGGCTGGTCGCTGTTCAAACAACAGCGTTTTGACCCGGCATTGCGTTCTTTTTTCTCGGTACTCGATCGCAAGCTCATCGGTCATGTCGACCCCGCCTCGCCCGGAGACCTTGTATTGCTGAGTCGCGCCGACCGGGAACTGGTGGACGACACGTTCCGGGTGGTGAGCCTGAGCCTGTCGAACCTGCACGGCGCCGAATCGATCCCCGATTATTTTACCGCCGCCGGCCGCCGCGACTACGAATTCCTGGTCTACCGGCAGCTGGGCGATCTCTATATCAAGCAGGAACGCATCAAGGACGCCGCCGATACCTACAGCGCCTTCGGGCGGCGTTACCCGACGCACCCGCAGGCGCCGCCATTGCAGGCCAAAGTGATCGAGGCCTATCAGCAGGCCGGATTCGCGAGTCTGGCGCTGGAGGCGAAGAAGGAATTTGCCGTCCGCTACGGCATCCACAGCGATTTTCGGCGCGTCAGTTCGACCGCCGCGTACGCGCGGGTGCTGCCGCTGCTCAAAACCAACCTCGAGGACCTCGCGCACTATTATCACGCAGCCGCGCAGAGGACCAAGACCGCAGGCGACTACCAGGAAGCGGCGCGCTGGTATCGCGCATTCCTCGAAGCGTTTCCGTCGGACCCGCAGGCGCCGGCGATGAATTTCCTGCTCGCGGAGATGTTGTTCGAAAGCAAGCAGTACGCTGCGGCCGTGACCGAATACGAGAAGACCGCGTACGACTATCCGCGCCACGCCAGGAGCGCGGACGCAGGTTATGCCGCGCTGCTCGCCTATGCCGAGCAGGATAAACGACTGGACGCCGCGGACAAACCCGCCTGGGAGCAGGGCGCGCTCGAAAGCGCGTTGCGCTTCGCCGGCGCCAACGCTGCCGACCCGCGTACCCCGGCGGTACTGACCAACGCGGCCGAGCGCCTGTATACCCTGCACGCGCCGGCGCGCGCCGCCACCGTGGCGCAGCGCGTGCTGGCGCTCAAGCCCGAACCGGCGCCGGGGCTGCGGCGCACCGCCTGGACGGTACTGGCGCACACGGAGTTCGAAAAAGGCGCGTTCGATCGCGCGGAAACCGGATATCAGCAAGCCCTGGCGCTGACGCCGGCGAACGCGGCCGACCGCGGCGCGCTCGTCGAGCGCCTGGCGGCCTCGGTATACAAGCAGGGCGAGCAATATCGTGCCGCCGGCAAGCTGCGCGAGGCCGCCGAATGTTTTCTGCGCGTCGGTCAAGTCGCGCCGGCGTCGCCGATCCGCGCCAACGCCGAGTACGATGCCGCGGCGGCGTACCTCGCGCTCAAGGACTGGCCGGACGCGATCCGGTTGCTGGAAAATTTCCGCCGTGCTTACCCGGGCCATCCGCTGCAAGCGGAGGTCTCCGGCAAGCTGGCGGTGGCCTATCTCGAACACGGCCAGTGGTCGAACGCTGGGGCCGAGTTCGACGCGCTCGCGGCGAACCGGAGCAAGGATGCCGACGTGCGCCGCGCGGCGCAGTGGCAGGTCGCCGAACTGTATGAAAAAGCCGGCGACGACAGGCGCGCGCTCGGCGCTTACGAGCGTTATGTCGGTCAGTTCGCCCGCCCGCTCGAACCCGCCATCGAGGCGCGCTCACGCCTGGCGAAGTTGAGCGGCAAGCTCGGCGAAACCCGGTCGCAGCACGCCTGGCTCGATCAATTGGTCAAGGCCGAGCGTGACGGCGGAGGCGAGCGCACGGACCGCACGCGCTATCTCGCGGCGACCGCCGCCATGACGCTGGCGGAACCGTATGACGCGGCGTATCGCCAGGTGCGTCTGAAGGAGCCCATGAAGAAAAGCCTCAAGAACAAGAAAGACAAGATGCAGCTCGCCATTCAGGCTTATGACACGGCGGCCGGGTACGGCGTGTCTGAAGTGGCGACCGCCGCGACCTACCGCATTGCCGAGATTTACCGCGATTTCGGCCAGGCACTGATGGCTTCGCAACGACCCAAGGGATTGTCCGCGGACGAGTTGGAACAATACAACGTCATGCTGGAAGAACAGGCCTATCCGTTCGAAGAGAAGGCGATCGGGCTGCACGAGGTCAACCTGCAGCGCATCCCCGGCGGTATTTACGACCAGTGGGTCCGGCGCAGCGTTGAGTCACTGGGCAAGTTGCGCCCGGTGCGCTACGCCAAGGTGGAAAAAAGCGAGGTGGCCATCGATGCGCTCCGCTGAACGCGCGATTGTCATCATCGTGACATGGTTACTGCTCGGACTTGCCGGCTGCGCCACCGCGCCATCGCCGCCGGGCGCGCCCGCCGTCCCGCGTGTGGCCGAGCCGCCTGTGAGTGCCGCGGTGCAACGCGAGTTTGCTGACGCCCTGCGCGCCATGAAGCTCGGACGTTACCAGGAGGCCGAGCGCACGCTCCTCGGCCTCACGCGCGCGCATCCGGAGTTGTCCGGCCCTTACGCCAATCTGGGTATTGTCTATTTCCGCCAGGGTAAAATGCCCGACGCCACGGAGGCGCTGAAGCGGGCGATCGACATCAATCCCGCTCGCGCCGCCTACTACAACGAGCTCGGCGTGGTGTACCGCCAGAGCGGGCAATTCGATCAGGCACGCGAAGCTTACGGCAAGGCGTTGCGAATCGATCCGGATTATGCCGCCGCGCATCTCAATCTCGGGATCCTGTATGACCTGTACCTGCAGGATCTCGGCAAGGCATTGCAGCACTACGAACGCTATCAGGCTCTCACGTCGTCGGCGGACGCGCAGGTGGCGAAGTGGATCATCGACCTGAAGCAACGCAGCCAAACCGCCGAAAAGACCGCCAAAGGGGACAACCAATGAAATCCGTCATCCGCTTTCTGTTGTGCTTCGCGTGCGCCGGAGGCGCCGGCGTCCGGGCCGCCGATCGCGCCGATCTGGAGGGCACGTCCATCATCGGCAGCCGCGAATTGCCGAAAGTGACTTATATCATCCCGTGGAAAAAATCCGAGGCCGGCGAATTGGTCGGAAAACCGGTGGAGAGTCTCCTGGACGAGGCGCTGGCACCGGTCGACCGAGATGTTTTTCAACGCCAGGTGGAATATCAGATGTTGATCGAGGGCAGGCAAAAGAGCCTGTCGCAGTCGAAGGGTCCGGCACACGCCGGGAAGTAGCACTGAGTTCGGTAACGGCATAGGAGCTTAATCATGAATTTATACAGTACGGTAGTGAAATTCTTTCAGGACAGCGGTGTCTTCATCTATCCCAGTATCATGATCCTGTCGCTCGGGCTTGCGATCGCGATTGAACGCTTCTTCTACATCAATCGTGCGCGCAAGATCAATCGCGAAACCTGGGAAGAGCTCTTGCCGCTCCTCAAGTCCGGCAAGTTTCAGCAGGTCCTGCAGATGACGGCGAAAACCGACACGGCGATCGGCAAGATCATCAATTATGGATTGAGCCGGGCCAGGGGCGCGCGCCGCCGCGAGGACATCGATGCGGCGATGGAAGAGGGCATGATGGAAGTGGTTCCGCGTCTGGAAAAGCGCACCCATTATCTCGCTACGTTCGCCAACGTCGTTACCCTCCTGGGCCTGCTCGGGACGATCATCGGCTTGATCAAGGCTTTTACCGCGGTCGCCCAGGTCAATCCTTCGGACAAGGCGGAATTGCTGTCGGCCAGTATTTCGATCGCGATGAACAACACCGCTTTCGGATTGATGGTCGCGATTCCGTTTCTGCTGATCCACGCCTTTTTGCAGGCGCGGACTTCGGAAATCGTGGACAGCCTGGAAGCGGCCAAGATCAAGTTTCTTAATCTCGTCGAACGCGTGAAATCCGATTTGGGTGCCTGATCATGAACTACCGCAAACGCCGCTTGAAAAGACACGCGGTGGAGTTGGACATCACCGCGTTCATGAATCTGATCGTGGTGCTGGTGCCGTTCTTACTGACATCCGTGGTCTTCACGCGCTTGGCGGTGCTGGAGCTGAATCTGCCGGCGGCGGCGTCGGGACCGGTGGAGATCGGAAAGAACCTGCAGCTCGAGATCACGATCCGGCCGCAGTCGATCGAGGTGGGCGATCGCAACGCCGGCCTGATCCGGCGCATCGACAGCACCGCCCAGGGCTACGATTACCAGGCGCTATCGGACGTGATGCGCCAGCTCAAGGCCCGTTATCCCGACAAGACGGATGCCACCATTCTTTCCGAGCCGGATACGCCGTATGACACGTTGGTACAGGTCATGGACGCGGTTCGATCGGCGCGAGTGGAACAGCCCGGGTCGCGTGCACGCATGGAGTTGTTTCCGGAAATCTCCGTCGGCGATGCACCGCCGACGACTCGGTCCTGACCGAAGGAGGGATAGTGTCATGCAAGACAGCCCGCTAGAGAAGCGCGCGCAACGTCGCCAGCGCAACAAAACGCTGGTGGATCTCAACCTCGTCTCGCTGATCGACATTTTTACCATTCTGATTTTCTTTTTGCTTGCGAATGCCTCGGACGTCGAGGTTCTGCCGAATACCAAGGCGGTCAAGCTCCCCGAATCCACCGCCGAGAAAACGCCGAGAGAGACCGTGGTGGTGGTCGTGAGCGACGAGGACATCATCGTGCAGGGGCGCAAAGTAGCGTCGGTCGCCGACGTTTTGAATTCCGGGCGCGAAGTCATCGAGCCGTTGCAGGCGGAGCTGGAATACCAATCCGGCCGGGCCGTGATCGACAAGAACGCAAAGGACAAGGCCAATAAAGACATTACGATCATGGGTGACAAGGAGATACCCTACAAGCTCCTGCGGAAAGTCATGGTTACCTGCGCGCACGCGAACTACAGCAATATCGCTTTTGCTGTGCTGAAGAAGGAAAAGGGATAGTCCGCCATGTCACTTTATGTCACCGCCGCATTGCCGTGGACGGTTTCCGCCGAAGATGAGGAGCGTTTCAAGAAAATCCTCAAGCGGATATCGACCTTCTTTATTCTCTTCTGCCTGATCATGCCGTTTCTGCCGGTGCCCAAACCCGACCGCATGGAACCCGAGGAACTGCCGCCGCGCATCGCGAAATTCGTGCTCGAGCAGCGCGCCGCGCCTCCACCCGCGCCGGCGATGGAGCCGCAAACCGCGAAAGCAAAGCCCGAGCCGACCGAGGTCGCGCCCAAGGAAACCAAAAAGGAAGTCGCAAGGGAAAAGACGAATAAGCCAACGGTCGAGCGCAATGCCGACACCGCGCGCCGAAAGGCCTCGCGTTCGGGTTTGCTCGCGTTCAAAGACGAATTATCGGATTTGCGAGACAGCCCGGTGCCGGACAATCTGCGGAAAAATCTCCGGCCTGGCCCCGGCCTCGGTTCCGCGACGGGACCCGGCGTTGGCTCGACGCGCGGGCCCGCTCTCGGTGCCGGCGCACGCGCCATCGTCACCGCCAACGCCACGACCGGCAGCGGCGGCATCAATACCTCGAAACTGAGCTACGGTACCGGTGGTGGCGGCCTCGCGGGACGCTCCACGACCAGAGTTAACAGCCCGCTCGGTGGCGGAGGCGGCGGTGGTGGCGGGGGTCGCTTGACCCGCGGGGGCACCGGTCAGGCCGCGCGCTCGATCGAGGAAATCAAACTGATCTTCGACAAGAACAAGGCTGCGATCTATGCCTTGTATAACCGCGCGCTGCGCGAGGATCCGTCGTTGCAAGGGAAGGTTATCTTGAAGCTCACGATCGCGCCTTCGGGCCGGGTCACGGCCTGCGAAGTGGTATCCAGCGACTTGCGCGCGCCCGATCTTGAGCGCAAGCTCGCCGCGCGCGTGCGGCTCTTCGATTTCGGAGCGAAGGACGTGGACGTGATGGTCGTCACTTATCCCATCGATTTCCTGCCGTCTTGAACCTTTCCGACCGGCCGGAAAAATGCGAACAGGAGCCGAGGCAGAGAAATGACAGGCCGGCGGTCGCGATATCGAAGCGAGACAACCAAGCGATGCCGGGGAAGGCCTCGCTTGGTGTCCGCCCTCCCTTCACGTATTCAACGTGGACAAGGCCGCGTGGCGTTTCCCGTATCCGGGGATTTCCTTATCCCGTCGAAAGGGGCAACCTCATCGCCGGCGAGCTTGATTCAGATCCGGACGGACGTCTGTGGTCAAAGTCACGTGGATCCGGTTCCGCGGCGGTCGCCGTGCGACAGGCGCGCCAACGCATCCGGCGAAACCAGTTCGATCTGACCGCGATACAACTTGATGCAACCCATGTTCTCGAACTCCTTGAGCAGCCGGCTGATGACTTCACGCGTCGTTCCCAGCTCACCGGCGAGCTCCTGATGGGTGATCGGCAGGCTGGCGACATTGCGTTGCCGGAAGAGTTGTCCCAGGAGGCAGGCGAGGCGCAGATCCAGACCCTGAAACGTGACCTGTTCGACCAGCTGCATCATGCCGTTCAGGCGCTGGGCGAGAGTGGACAGGATAAGGTTGCGGAAACCTTCCGACTGGGACAGGGCACGATGGAATGACTCGGCCGGAATGACCATTACCCGTACCTCGTCCTCCGTCATCGCTTCCGCGGAATAGGCGGTACCGGCCAGCAGATTCTGCAACGTCAGGATGCAGATATCCCCGGCATGGGTGCGGTAGAGAAGGTGTTCCCGGCCGCTCTCCGTGCTTTGATAGACGCGGATGGTTCCCTGGGCGACCAGCAAAAAGTTGCGGCACGGATCGTTTTTGCGAATGACCACCATCCGGGCTGGCATCACCTGTTCCTTGGCGGACTGCAGCGTTTCCTGCCACACCGGATCGGCAATCCGGCTCAGGGCGGGAAAAGCAATTTCCCAGTCTTTTGGACGTGTCAGCGCGCTTTCGCCGTGGTTCGCCATGATTTTCCTCCACTGCCGTTTCGCTATGTCAGGGCTTACGATATTTTCAATTATGCGAGAGCTAGCCACTGTTTTTTTGTTGTGCATTGTTATTGCCAGATCACTTTGAATATTAGGAAATCCCCCGCAATTGATTCCGATTATTCTACCGGCCTGACTTTTTAGGCTTGGTCTTGCCATTATTTATTGAAGCCAGGTGCAAGGCGTTATTCGATCCTATGTGACTTTTGTCACAGATGAATCTCCAGACCACGGTTGCGGACGCGTATCTTGTAGACGCTAGATGGCATCAATTTAATCCGACATGGTCGGTACAGCTGGGGGGTATGCCCAACAACGGGGTTTTTTGACGTAATCGCGGATTAGGTCGCGGGGATCAGGCCGGGATCGAAGGGTTTTCCACCTTGATCGCGTAATTCGTGCCCACCCAGTGGCCGGTCGATGTCTGGCGGAACGTGAAATCGACCCGTTGGCCGGAACGCAGCGTCTGCGTGTCGAGGTGCACGTATTGCAGGCCCAGGCCGCTGTCACGGGTTGCGGTGTCGGTGGCGTTTTGCCAACCGTCGATGCCCCAGTGAATCACGGCCGGTTCATCGAGCGCGATGGTGAGTCCCGCGCCGCGGGGCAACATAACGAGGGGAGCCTGCGGCAGCCAGAACGCATTCGCTGTTTTTGGCCGCCGGCCCTGATAGCGCCGCCAGACGGCTTCGGGCCGGTCATAGGGCTGGCCGAGCTGGAGCGAAACCAGCAGCTTGATGAATTCGGCGTGCGCCCAGGCGAGCGGCATTGCCGAACCGCTGGGTCGTCCGGGATAAAGTCCGCGCGCCGGCAGTGCATCGGTGTCCCAGATCTGCTCCGGCATCATGCCGCCGGTGCCGCACATGGCCGCCATCGCCTCGAGGTACGGCAAGGCATCGCGACCGGCGGCGAGTTCGTAATGACCGCGTTCGCCCGTGAGCAGCGGCCAGGCACGGCCGCGTCCGGTGCCGTCGAAGGCGCTGCCATCTTTGTGCTCGCCGTATCCGTCGCCGTTGTACCGATGCCAGCCCGGTCCGCTCGGCGTTTGCACCTTTAACAGGGCGTCGGCGATCCGGACGCTGTCGAGAATGAGCGGATCGTCCGCGCGCCGCAGGCCGGCGCGCACCAGCTGCAAGAAATCCACGCCGACCTGTTCGTCGGCGGGCAACGCGGTGCCATCGGCGCGGTTCTTTATCGGCAGCCGGTCCATCAGTGCGCGCTGATCGGCCGTGGCCAGCGGCGGCGCCACGCGCACGTAGTAGCCGCGCACCCCATGGCGGCGCGCGAGCGGTGTGTCGTAAACCGCGGTCCAGTCCTCGATGCGCGTGTTCCAGTAATCCGCCAATTGCAGCGCGAAGTCGCCTGGCGCCGGCGCCAGCAACGGCGCGCCGGCCACGAGCGCGGCGATGCATACCGCGAGCGTGAAGGTGTTGATGCCGGCGTCCTCCTCCCAGCGATCCTGCTGGCTCGCCGGGCCGGTGCGCGCGATGAATTCCAGGGCGCGGCGCACCATGTCCGTGATCTCGATGCCGTCGAGCGCGCCGCGTTCCGCGAGCGTGGCGGCCAGCAGCACCGGGAACGCCATCTGGTCCAGCTGCACCCCCTGCCAGTACGGTTTGCCGCCGAGCCACTGGTTCTGGTACCAGTGGCCGTCGGCGTGTTGCGTCGCGATGAGATAGCGCAGGACGTCGCGCGCTTCGTCCGCGCCGCCGAGCGCCAGCAGCGCGCCCGCGCATTCGACCAGGTCGCGCGGCCACACCAGGTGGTAGCCGCCGCGCTCGTCGCGGGTGTTGCCCCAGGGCACGCTCAGGCTCGCCACCATCGCGCCCGGATAGATCTTGTCCTGATGCGCGCGCAAGACCATCGCCGAATTCAGCAATGTCTGTTGCAGATTCGCCGGAACCTGGGTGTGCGGGTTGCACTGTTGACCGCATCCGTCATGCCACGCCCGCCAGTCGCGGGTTTGTTGCTGCCAGGCATCCTCGAATGGTTGCAGCAGAGCGGAGATCGCGAGTGTCGCGGCGGATTCCTTGCTGCTGGCGAAACCGAGCGCGAGCCTGGCGCGGCGCGGAAGCTCGCCCATCAGGGCGACGTTGCCGGGACCGGCCTGCGCATGTTCCCAGCGCATGGCGCCGTTGCGGTGGAAATCCTGCCAGCCGTCGCTCATGCCCACGTAACCGGCGCTGGCGCGTGCCCAGGCGTCCTGCTGTTTGGGATCGGCGGCGACCAGCGCCAGCCCGAACGGCCCTTGTTCGGCCCACAGCACGCGCCGATGGCGATATTCGGCGACCGCGGCGAAATTCTGATGGCCGGTGCCGCCGAGATGCGGCGCCAGCAGTGCGTACGGACGCAAGTCCAGGTCGCCGTCCAGGTTCACGTCGAGCAGCAGCACGTCGCGGCGCGGGTCCGGCACCACGCGCAGCGTGAGCGTGAAGCGCTCGTGTTGGTGGACCATCGTGACCGCCGGCGTGCCCGGCGCCGCTAGGCTGATGTCATGACGCCAGAGGCGTTTGACCTCGACCCAGAATCCCTTGTCGTCGGCAACCAGGAAACCGAGGTCGCGGATCTGGGGAATATCGACGCGCGGATAATAAACCTCGTTGACGATGCCGCCGCCGATGGTGAACCACAGGCGCGATGGGCCGAGCGCGCACCCGACCATCTCCTTGGCGCTGCTGCACCAAGTTGGCGCGATCCCGGGGGCGCCGGGGGCGTCCAGGACGGAGAGGGGGATCGAGCTGTCGTTGACGTTCATCGGCGTCGGTCCGTAACCGCGAGCGCTGTCAGCCGTGCGTCAGCGACGGTGTGAGCCAGCTTTTTCCGTCGCGCGCCGCCAGCGCCTCGGCCGATTCCGGACCCCACGCCCCGGCGGCATAGTTCGGGAAATCCGGCGCCGGATTGTTCTCCCACACCTCCAGCACCGGCATCAATACTTCCCACGCAGTTTCCACCTGATCGGCGCGCATGAACAGCGTGGCGTCGCCGATCAACACGTCCCACAGCAGGGTTTCGTAGGCGGCCGGGGTTTCGCGCTGGAACGCCTCCTTGTAACTGAAGCGCATGTCGACCGGACGCAAGCGCATCGGCGAACCCGGTTCCTTGGCGATGAACTTGAGCACGATGCCCTGTTCCGGTTGCATCTGGATCACCAGACGCACCGGCTGGGCGTCCTGGCCCACGGACGCGGGGAAGGCGTGGTGCGGCACGTCGCGGAAGCGGATCGAGATCTCGGACACGTCGG
>Ga0187775_10000098_pt1 | contig 19316 bp, 16 predicted proteins | sample 0216_BV02_MP12_1_FD_132441 | JGI IMG/M metagenome (GOLD analysis project Ga0187775, IMG submission 132441) | Tropical peat soil microbial communities from peatlands in Department of Meta, Colombia - 0216_BV02_MP12_10_MG | ecosystem: Environmental > Terrestrial > Soil > Wetlands > Peat | place... | reverse complement strand
TAGCCAGAGATCCCGTCTGGCAAACCTGGCGGGCCGTTGATGTGCTTAACATCGGTCCAAACTTACGCTGTCGGTGGTTGGGACGAGCGTTTCCTGATATTGCGCCGAGTATACCATGGGAATTTACGAAACGGATAATTTTTATCTGCGCTGCAACAGTAATCAATAATGATATATTTATCAGTATAATGAGATATATTGCGTTCATGTCTCAGTAGAAAAACAGAAACTTCGTTGTGCAGAGCATAAATCGTTCATTTTTTAGTTGAGCCAGCCAAAATTATTAGCAGCCGACAAATTTAAGCAGCCTGTTGACCGCAGCTGAAACTTGATCGCAGCAGCAAAAGCTAGGCAATTAAATTTTCAGCCCTATAATTTGTTATTTATTGGTCGAAATTAATCTTTCTTGAAACGGGAGGTTTGATCTAGAGTTTCAGCAAGACGCCGCTCCAACGGCGTTTCAAGATAGCATATATTATATAAGATATAAGAGTCTCGGTGTCGCGCTTCGCTTAAATCTCAGTTGACCCTAATTAATTGACAAAGGTTATGTATGTACAAACATATAAAAGTGCCGTCTGATGGTGAGGCGGTACGCGTTAATGACGACAATACTTTAAGTGTCCCGGGGCACCCCATCATCCCCTTCATCGAGGGCGACGGCATCGGGGTAGATATTACGCCGGTAATGCGCAAGGTCGTGGATGCTGCTGTCAAAAAGGCCTATGACGGAAAGCGCAGGATCATATGGATGGAGACCTTTGCCGGCGAGAAATCCACGAAGATCTACGGCAAAGACATCTGGTTGCCGGATGAAACCCTGGACGCGGCGCGCAAATACGTGGTATCGATCAAGGGACCGCTGACCACCCCAGTTGGCGGGGGCATTCGCTCAATCAACGTGGCGCTGCGCCAAGAACTGGACCTCTATGTTTGCCTGCGCCCGGTGCGCTATTTCAAGGGCGTGCCGAGCCCGCTGCTGCATCCCGAGAAAACCGATATGGTAATTTTCCGCGAGAACTCCGAAGACATTTATGCCGGCATCGAGTGGGAATCGGAATCGGAGAAAGCGAAAAAGGTAATTGATTTCCTCGTCAGAGAAATGGGGGTGACTAAGATCCGCTTCCCCAGAACCTCGGGCATCGGCATCAAGCCGGTGTCGCGGGAAGGTACCGAGCGGCTGGTCCGCAAGGCGATACGCTATGCGCTCGACAACCACCGCAAGTCGGTGACCTTGGTGCACAAGGGGAATATCATGAAATATACGGAGGGAGCGTTCAAGAATTGGGGCTACGATCTGGCACGCCGGGAATTCGGCGCGACTGAGTTGGAAGGCGGGCCGTGGATGAAACTTGCCGAGGCGGGCGTCGTCATCAAGGATGTCATCGCCGACGCCTTCATGCAGCAAATACTGCTGCGACCCGAGGATTACGATGTGATCGCTACCCTCAATCTAAATGGCGATTATATTTCCGATGCGCTGGCAGCCCAGGTCGGCGGCATTGGCATTGCGCCAGGCGCCAATATGAGCGATTCAGTGGCGATGTTCGAAGCGACCCACGGTACCGCACCCAAATACGCCGGCAAGGATTATGTCAACCCGGGTTCACTAATTCTTTCCGCGGAAATGATGCTGCGGCATATGGCGTGGTTTGAAGCCGCTGATCTCATCATTCAATCAATGGAAGAAACCATAAAGGCGAAGACCGTCACTTACGATTTCGCGCGCCTCATGACAGGTGCCACCCAGGTCTCGTGCTCGGGTTTCGGTCAAGCCTTGATCGAGCGCATTATCAGTGGCAAAGGTCACTGATGCTCAGGACTGCTCAAATAAAAAAGCCCGCCAAACCGGCGGGCTTTAATTAACGTACCTCGGCGCAATCCATGCCGAGATACAAAATTTTTAGGACATAGTCTGAATATTGGATGCTTGCTTGCCCTTCGGTCCTTGGGTAACTTCAAAGGACACTTTTTGCCCTTCTTTCAGGGTCTTGAACCCATTCATGTTGATCGCGGAGAAGTGCGCAAACAAATCCTCGCTACCATCATCGGGGGTGATAAACCCATAGCCTTTTGAATCGTTAAACCACTTGACTGTACCAGTTGCCATTTTGCTTCCTTGAAAAAAATTAGCGGGCTCAAACCCGAACGCTGTTTGAGAATCAAGACCGCAAACGGTTATACCGGTACTGCAGCTAACTTGAAGCCAAACATCCGAATCTGCTTTTTACGCTAATTCAAGTGCCTAAGTCAAGTGCTTAGGTAAAATATTTTTAGGCCGCACTTGAAAGCTTGCTGGCAATCGGCATACATTATTATTGAGTAGATGTTGCAAAGCGCTTTAGACTAGGCAAGAAATGGCTACCCGGCAACGCGAAGACACCGTACTAGAGGCAAAAAAAAGCAAACTCAAGCCGCCCCCGATGTTCAAGGTTGTGCTACTCAACGACGATTACACGCCTATGGATTTCGTGGTGGCGGTGTTACAGACGATTTTTTTGATGAACCGTGAACAGGCAACGCAGATCATGCTCAAAGTACATAGAGAAGGAATGGGCGTGTGCGGTGTCTATCCTAGAGATGTTGCTGCGACGAAAGTCGAACAGGTAGTCGCGTTTGCCAAGCAGCACCAGCATCCGTTACAGTGTGTTATGGAACAGACATGAGATTGAGGAACAATTAAATGATTGCACAGGAACTCGAGGTCAGCCTGCACATGGCGTTCGTGGACGCGCGCCAGAAGCGACACGAGTTTATTACCGTGGAACATTTGCTGCTGGCGTTGCTTGACAATCCCACGGCATCTGAAGTATTGCGCGCGTGCGCGGTCAATATCGAGGACCTACGCAAACTGCTTGTAGATTTCGTTGCCGAGCACACACCAAAGGTAAGCGGCGATGTGGATACTCAGCCGACGTTGGGTTTCCAACGCGTGATTCAGCGCGCAATCTTGCATGTGCAGTCCTCAGGCAAAAAGGAAGTCACGGGTGCCAACGTTTTGGTGGCAATCTTTGGCGAAAAGGATTCGCACGCCGTGTACTTCCTGCATCAAAAGGGTGTCACGCGGCTGGATGTCGTGAATTATATTTCTCACGGCATCACCAAAGTGCCGCAAAACAGCTCCGCGAACAAGGCGGAAAGCGAAGTGGAGACTGAGCAGGAACCGGGTCCCGGAGGGGCCCTGGAAAACTATACGATGAACTTGAATGCCCTGGCGCTCGCCGGCAAGATCGATCCGCTGATCGGTCGCGAGCGTGAGCTTGAGCGGGTAGTGCAGACGTTGTGCCGGCGCCGCAAGAACAATCCGCTTTTGGTTGGCGAAGCGGGCGTGGGCAAAACTGCCATTGCCGAAGGCCTGTCGCGGCGCATCGTCGAAGGTGATGTGCCGGAGGTCCTGAAACGCTGCCAGGTATATGCGTTGGACATGGGGGCGTTGCTTGCCGGAACCAAGTACCGGGGCGATTTCGAACAACGACTGAAGGCAGTGTTGAAGCAGCTGTTGGACAATCCAAACGCAATACTGTTCATAGACGAAATCCATACGCTGATTGGAGCGGGGGCGGCTTCGGGTGGAACTTTGGATGCGTCCAACCTGCTCAAACCGGCGTTGAACCAGGGACAATTAAAATGCATAGGGGCTACCACCTACAATGAATACCGCGGGGTTTTCGAAAAGGACCACGCGTTATCGCGGCGCTTTCAGAAAATCGATGTGGTCGAGCCGAGTATTGACGAGACCGTGGCCATCCTGCGCGGTTTAAAATCGCGATTTGAATCGCACCACGGCGTGAAATATACCGCGGCTGCCCTAAGCAGTGCGGCGGAACTTTCGGCGCGCTACATTAATGACCGGCATTTGCCGGACAAGGCGATAGATGTCATCGATGAAGCTGGAGCGGCGCAGAAAATATTGCCTAGGTCCAAGCAGAAAAGAGTCATCAGCAAGCACGAAATTGAGGAAATTATCGCTAAAATTGCGCGCATTCCGGCGCAGAATGTTTCCACCGATGACCGCACCGCTTTGCGAAATCTCGATCGCGATTTGAAGGCTGTGGTATTTGGCCAGGACCGTGCGATCGACGCGCTCACTGCAGCCATCAAGATGGCTAGGAGCGGACTGAACAATCCGCAAAAACCCATCGGTTCATTCTTGTTTTCCGGACCAACGGGAGTGGGCAAGACTGAAGTCGCGCGTCAGCTGGCTTACATCATGGGAATTGAGCTGATCCGCTTTGATATGTCCGAATATATGGAGCGGCACGCGGTCTCGCGTCTGATTGGCGCACCGCCCGGTTATGTGGGCTTCGACCAAGGCGGGTTGCTCACCGAGGCGATTACCAAGCATCCGTACGCAGTACTGTTGTTGGACGAAATCGAAAAGGCCCATCCTGACATTTTCAATATCCTATTGCAGGTGATGGATCACGGCACGCTCACCGACAATAACGGGCGGAAGGCGGATTTTCGCAACGTCATGATCATCATGACTACAAACGCCGGCGCGGAATCGCTGTCCAAAACAGCCATTGGCTTTACTCCTAGCAAGCAGGCTGGCGACGAATTGGTGGAAATCAAACGGCTGTTTACGCCAGAATTCAGGAATCGGCTGGACGCCACCATCTCGTTTGCCGCGCTCGACCATGAGGTGATTCTCAAGGTGGTGGATAAATTCCTGATGCAGCTTGAAGAACAGTTGCAGGAAAAGAAAGTGGATGCGCATTTTACCGACGCGCTGAAAAACTACCTGGCCAAACGAGGTTTCGATCCGATAATGGGTGCGCGGCCTATGGCCCGGCTGATCCAGGATACAGTCCGAAGCGCGCTGGCCGACGAGCTTCTGTTTGGCAAACTCTGCACCGGCGGCGGGGTGACAGTAGACATTGACGACCAAGAAAAGGTACGCCTGATCTTTGCCGATCAAGCCGAAAGTGTAGTTTAATCCGCAATCCCCCCTTAAGCCCCTGGCTGGCCCCAGGGTGCGTGATCCTGCGCAAGTTCCATATTCAAAATCAGCCGGGGCGTACAGGAGAAGTCATGAAAGCAAAAATTGCGCTTTGTACGGCAGTGCTATTGTTTGCTGTAAATTGCGCAACCGGCGAAGTAGGGGCGGCGGATTCGAATTACGCCCGTAGCCTTGCGGCCGGCTGTGCCAATTGTCACGGCACTGACGGTAGGAGTGTAGGCGTTGTGCCGCCGCTCGCCGGTCTTGATAAGAACTATATCGTCTTGCAAATGCAGGATTTCAGATACGGCAGAAGACCGTCCACCATCATGCACCAGATTGCCCAAGGTTACACCGGATGGCAAATTGAACTGATGGCGGAATATTTCGCGGCGCGCAGGTAGGAAAAATCGTGGCATTTTCGAGACGCCAGTTCATTAAATGGACTTCCGCGTCGGCGCTGCTTAGTACTGCTGCTTTTCCCGGCTGTGCAAGCACGGGGAGCGGCGCATCGCCGCGCGTCGTCGTGGTCGGCGGTGGCTACGCTGGGGCTACCGCCGCCAAATATGTGCGGATATGGGGGCCCAATATCGAAGTGACAATTATCGAGCGTGAGCCTGAATTTGTTTCCTGCCCGCTTTCCAACCTCGTGCTCGGGGGCAGCAAATCTATCCAGGAACTTACTTTCGGTTACCGCCGGCTGGCTCGATATCAAGTGAAGGTGATTCGCGATGAAGCGCTTTCTGTCGATGCGTATAAGCGCACCATACGATTGGCACAGGGGGGCGAGCTGAGTTACGACTGTTTAATCATCGCTCCGGGCGTCCATTTCATGTACGAACAGATACCCGGGCTCAATAATCCTGAGGCTCAGCAACGGGTGTTACACGCGTGGAAGGCTGGTGCACAAACTGCGGCGTTGCGAAAGCAGCTCGAAGCGATGCCCGATGGGACGGTCTATGCGCTGTGCATACCCAAGGCCCCTTACCGCTGCCCGCCCGGTCCTTACGAGCGCGCTTGTCAGGTGGCATATTATTTCAGGGCACACAAGCCGCGTTCCAAAGTATTGGTGCTGGATGCCAACGAGGATGTGCAGGCGAAAAAAGCGCTTTTCATGGCGGCATGGACCGAACGCTACGCTGGGATCGTCGAATATCGCCCAAACAGTGCATTATTGGACGTGGATGTCACCACGCTTACCGCCAAGCTGGAATTTGAGGACGTCAAAGCCGAGGTGCTCAATGTCGTGCCGCCGCAGCGTGCCGGCAATATCGCGCTTCATGCCGGTTTGATAACTACCAATGGTCGCTGGTGCGACGTGGATTTCCTTACGTATGAATCAACTGTCCAGAAATACATTCACGTATTAGGCGACTCGATACTCGCTGCTCCGGCAATGCCCAAATCCGGGCACATCGCGAACCAGCAGGCCAAGGTTTGCGCTGCGGCGGTGGTCGCTTTGCTCAATGGTCGGCCGGTGAATGAACAACCGGTCTTAAGCAATGCCTGCTACAGTTTTATCTCCGACCGTGAGGCGGCACACGTCGTTGCGGTTCACCGTTACGACCCACAAAAGAAGACTATGCTCGTGGTGGACGGCAGCAGCGGCGTGTCCGCTTCCCCCACTGAACTCGAGGGACAGTACGCCTGGGGGTGGGCACAGAATATTTGGGCGGATATGCTCTCCTGATCGGGTTTTAAATCTTGAACGGGCTGTGTTCGGTGAGTTCGTCGATATAATGCGCGATGCCGCGCGTTTCCTGGGTCAAGTACTTTTCAATGGCCCGCAGGAATTGCGGGTGGGCCAACCAATGAGCGGACCAGGTTTTTACCGGCAGAAAACCGCGCGCCAGCTTGTGTTCCCCTTGTGCACCGCCCTCGAAGCAGCCGATTCCGCGCGCAATGCAAAACTCGATCGCTTGGTAATAGCAGGTCTCAAAATGCAGCCCTGGCACAAACTCCAGCGCTCCCCAATAGCGCCCGTACAAACGCTCCGGGCTTTGGAAATTGAGCGCGGCAGCCACGGGTACACCGTTACACCGCGCGATGATCAGCAGCATATATTGCGGCAGGGTTCCTCCCAGGCGCATGAAAAAATCGAGATTGAGATAGGGCGTCGAAAGGTGTTCGCGGTAGGTGTGGTCATAGCAGCGGTTGAAAAATCTCCAATGCGCTTCGGTGATCGCAGCGCCTTCCAGCCATTCGCAGCTGATTCCGGCTTTTGCCACGTTGCGGCGCTCGTGTCGGATATTTTTCCTTTTGCGATGGCTGAGAGTCTCCAGAAACTCGGCAAAATCGCGATAGCCACGGTTCTGCCAGTGAAATTGCACCCCTTCTCTTACCAGTAGACCTTGCGATTGCATCTGCCGCGCCTCGACGTCCGGTGGAAACAAACAATGCAGCGAGGATGCGCCGGATTCCCGCCCGAGTTGCACGGCCGCGCGCAGCATCAGCGATTTTTGCTCAGGCGACTTTGCCAACAGGCGGCTTCCGGTGACGGGCGTAAATGGCACCGCGCAGAGCAGCTTCGGATAGTAACGATGGCCGGAGCGCCGGTAGGCGTCCGCCCAGGCCCAATCAAAAACATATTCCCCGTAGGAATGACCCTTTAAATAGAGCGGCATAGCGCCGATCAAGCTGTCGTTTTGCCAGAGCGTGATAAAACGCGGAGTCCAGCCGGTTTCCGGACATGCACACCCGGTTTCGTGCAGCGCGCTGAAATATTCGTGACGTAGGACCGGAACGTCGCCTGCGAGTTGGTTCCAGCTGTGAGCCGGAATTTCGCGCAAGCCATCAAAAAACTTGATCTGGTATGAAGCCGTCATGCCAGCTGCTTCGGCCAATAGATGTATTCGGGAACTTCGGGCCGGTGTCACCGATACGTTTTTTTGACATTTTCGCGTCAAGATTGTTCATGTTCGGCGTTGCCAATCATTGTGGCGGCTCGGTTCAGGCGGTGCAAGAAAATAATGTTATATTGGCATACGATGAAAATTGCAGTTGCTCAAATCAATCCAACGGTGGGTGACCTGTCGGGTAATGCAGCAAAGATCCTGAGCTTCGCTGACCAGGCCAAAGCCGGTAACGCAAGCATCGTGGTAGCGCCGGAATTAAGCCTATCCGGGTATCCGCCGGAGGATCTGCTGCTGCGTGACGGTTTTTATCGCTCGATTCAAGAAACACTGGATAAATTGGTGAGCAAAGTGTGTGGCGTCACGCTGGTCGTGGGCCATCCGCATGCCTGCGAAGAAAAGCACTACAATGCCGCTTCGGTGATCAAAGACCGCAAGATCATCGCAACGTATCATAAATTGAAACTTCCGAATTACACAGTTTTCGACGAACAGCGGTATTTTGTACCGGGCAATGAAGCGTGCGTATTCGAACTTGAGGGCATACGCTTTGCGCTGAATATTTGCGCTGACATCTGGGAGCGGGATGCAGCCCAACTCGCCAAGCGAGCCGGCGCACAAGTACTTTTCGTGCTGAACGCCTCCCCTTATCACATGCGCAAGCAGTCGACGCGCTACGAGGTAGTCGAGGAGCGCGTGCGTGAAACCGGTATGGCGGTCATTTATGTCAATCTGGTCGGCGGCCAGGATGAGCTTGTGTTCGACGGCGCTTCATTTGCAGTGAATCAAAAAGGCGAGCTCACGCACCAATTTCCGGCGTTTCGCGAGGGACTTTATTGGGTGACGCTGAGAAATGGAATTCCGGAGCCTGGCGAAAGGGCGCCGGAGCAGCCGTTGGAAGCCACGGTATATCAGGCGCTGTGCATAGGCGTGCGTGATTATGTAACGAAGAACAATTTTCCCGGAGCGCTGGTAGGACTTTCCGGAGGAATAGATTCGGCATTGACGGTCGCGATTGCTGCGGATGCACTTGGAGCGGACAAGGTGCGCGCCGTAATGATGCCGTCGATCTACACTGCCAAGATAAGCTTGGAGGACTCGCGAACGATTGCCCAGAATCTGGGCGTGCGCTATAGCGAGATTCCAATACAGCCAATGTTTGACCAGTTTCTGGCAGCATTGGCACCAGAGTTTGATGGTCTGCCTGCCGATGTCACCGAAGAAAATATCCAGGCGCGTATCCGCGGCACCTTGCTCATGGCGCTATCCAACAAATTTGGCGCGATTGTGCTCACCACCGGCAACAAAAGTGAAATCGGGGCAGGTTATGCCACGCTCTATGGCGATATGGCAGGTGGATTCGCGGTACTTAAGGACATAGCGAAGACGATGGTCTACCGGCTAGCGCGCTATCGCAATAGCTTGTCGCGGGTGATGCCAAACCGGGTCCTGGAACGCGCGCCGACCGCAGAGCTAAGACTCAATCAAACCGACCGGGACAGCTTGCCGGCTTATGATACGCTGGATCCCATCATGGAGGCGTACGTAGAGCGCAATTTAAGCCCCGAAGAAATAATCGAGAGCGGTTTCAGCACCGCCGACGTGCAGCGCGTGGTGCAATTAATTAAGAGCAGCGAATACAAACGCCGCCAGTCTCCCGTCGGGATCCGTATTACCCACCGCGGATTCGGCAAGGACTGGCGCTATCCGATTACCTCAAAGTACCGGGACATTTGATTCGTCTCGGGCTTTCCTGCGCCGTTCATTTATTTTGTTTTTGGCACTATACTTGTCGTTGACTTCAGAAACTGGAGAACTCTGGTGAAAAAAATCGAGGCGGTGATCAAGCCGTTCAAGCTTGACGAAGTTCGCGAGGCCTTGTCTGCAATCGGGGCAACTGGCCTTACCGTGACCGAAGTGAAAGGATTCGGCAGGCAAAAAGGCCATACAGAACTCTATCGCGGCGCGGAGTACGTAGTGGATTTTCTGCCCAAAGTGAAGATCGAAGTTATAGTGCCGGAGAAGCTTTTCGAAGCTGCAATCGAGGCAATCGTGAAAACCGCGCGCACCGGAAAGATTGGCGACGGCAAAATTTTCGTAACCTCAGTGGAGCAGGTGGTGCGCATCCGCACCGGGGAAACCGGCGAAGCCGCGATTTGACGACCTCGCCATCCGGCTGCCAGCAGTTTGAATCCGAGCCTCCGCGCGGGTAATTTCTGTCTCTTAACTACTCAGCAATACCGTCATAGCGCCGCTTCCGCCGTCCACCGCGCGCGCTTCACAATACGCCAATATCTCTTCGCGCTGCGTAAGCCATGCACGCACCTTGTGTTTCAGCACTGGCTCGCGGTTTTTCGAGCCCAAACCCTTGCCATGAATGATGCGGACGCAACGCAGGCCACGTTTTTTGCTCCGGTTCAAAAAGGCGACCAAACTTGAGCGTGCCTCATCGCTATTGTGTCCATGCAAATCCAGCTCGTCCTGCACCACCCAATCACCCCGACGCAATTTTTTAAGAATCTGCTTCGATAGCCCAGGCCGCAGGAACGACGTTTCATCTCCGGTTTTGCAAGGGGGTACCCAATCGGAAAGCGATTCGGATAGCGCGGCCTCTTCATCACGCAGAGTTTGCAACGGCAATGGAGGCGTGAGCTTTGCCGCAGGCTGCACCCGACCGCTGCGGGGCAACGGTTTGACGCCCTCCACAGCTTCGCGAAACAATCTCCTTTCCTCTTCCGAAAGGGATGGCAGCTTACGGGAGAATTCATTACGGAATTTCATCGGCCAAGCTCGTCCAGATATTTTTCCGCGTCGAGCGCGGCCATACAGCCCGAGCCCGCGCTGGTTACCGCCTGGCGGTAGACGTGGTCTTGAACATCGCCCGCTGCAAATACGCCGGGAATGCTGGTTGCCATGGCGTTCCCCTCGCTTCCGCCGCGCGTGACGATATAGCCGTTCACCATTTCCAGCTGCCCCTTGAACATATCCGTGTTGGGCGTATGACCGATCGCGATAAATACCCCTTGCAGATCGAGTTGGCTGACCTCGCTGTTTTTCACATTTTTGATACGGACCCCGGTCACGCCGCTGTTATCGCCCAGTACTTCTTCGAGCACATGATTCCAAGCAATAGTCACGTTGTCGCTGCGGGTCTTTCCCATGAGCTTATCAATCAGGATTTTTTCTGCGCGGAACTTGTCGCGTCGATGAATCACGGTCACCTTTTTTGCGATATTCGATAAATACAGTGCCTCCTCCACGGCGGTATTGCCTCCGCCCACTACTGCAACATCCTGCCCTTTATAGAAAAATCCGTCGCAAGTTGCGCACCCGGAAACACCCTTGCCCATGAATGCTTGCTCCGAAGGTAGGCCGAGATATTTGGCAGACGCACCGGTAGCGATGATCAAGGCATCACAGGTGTAGCTAGCTTCGTCACCGACCAGCGTGAATGGTTTTGTGCCGAGCTTCGCGGTATGGATATGGTCGAAAATGACCTCCGTCTCGAAGCGTTGCGCGTGCTTAAGAAAACGCGCCATCAACTCCGGGCCCTGTACACCCGCGGGATCCGCGGGCCAGTTTTCCACATCGGTTGTGGTCATGAGTTGCCCCCCTTGCGCCAACCCGGTAATCAGTACCGGCTTGAGGTTGGCGCGCGCAGCGTAAACTGCCGCCGTATACCCGGCAGGTCCCGACCCCAGTATCAGTAATCGGCAATGTTTGGGACTCATAACGTATAGTGATTCTAGTCTTGCATTGAACAATAAGACACCGAGTTTGCGGCGCCACGCCGGTTTTCAAGGGAGCGGCATTCAAGAGCCCTTAAAATGGTTGGCGCGAATTTAGCAGCAACAAACAAGACTGTCGAGTTATGCCGCAATTAAAGAACTATGTTTTTTGCCGTTTATTGACCTATAATCGCTACGCTATATTAACTTGGCTCAAGGAGACTAGTGGCGCCGAAGCTAATAATAATGCAAACTTGCCTGGGGTTCGCTGTAATGGTAGCCAGCGCTGCAGCGCAGGAGGTCAAGACTCCGCCCGCGCCTCGTTTTGATATCACGCGTTTCGTTGTCGAAGGCAACTCCTTGCTCAAGCCCAGCGAAATCGAGGAAATCGTTTCGCGCTATACCGGCAAGCAAAAAGATATTGCAGACGTGCAGCGGGCGCAACAAGCTTTACAAGACGCCTACCAAAAAAAGGGTTATCGCGGGGTACAGGTCATTCTTCCCGAGCAGGTGGTGAGTCAGGGGATAGTGCGCTTGAAAGTCATCGAAGCGCGCACCGGGAGAATTACCATAGAGGGCAATGAGTATCATGACGACGCGAATGTACGTGGTAGTCTCCCGAGCCTAAAGCAAGGTTCCCCGCCGAACGCACGCGATATTGCCGCCGAACTCCGTGTGGCAAATGAAAATCCTTCGAAGCAGACCACGGTGCTGTTCAAACCCAGTAATCAGCCGGAAGAACTGGATGCCACCATTAAAGTAGTCGACGAAAAACCGTGGAAGATATATGCGTACGGCGACAACACCGGCGACAGTCAAACGGGAATTTACCGCGTCGGGGCTGGCTTCCAGCTCTCGAACCTGTTCAATATGGATCACGTTTTTACTTTCCAGGCCCAGACATCCCCCGATCATGCGGATAGCGTAAAAATCTTCGGTGGCAGTTACCACGTTCCGCTATATCGGGCGGGCGATTCCATCGATCTCATTGCAGGTTATTCCGACGTAAACTCCGGTACCGTCCAAAATCTGTTCAACGTGAGCGGCAGCGGCACAATCGTTTTGCTGCGCTATAATTATTTATTGCCCAGGGTCGCGGAAATATACGAGCAAAAACTGGTCTTCGGGATGAGTTACGAGGCGTTCAACAACACCACTAGGACAGCAGAAAGTCCGCTTTCACTGGTTCCCAACATCACCGTGCATCCTGCAAGCGTAACTTATTTCGGTAACTGGCACCTTGCGTCGACCGAAATCGCGTTTAATGCCGGCTACTCGATGAATATTCCCTGGGGCGACGATGGCGACCAAGCGGCTTTTCAGGCAGCGCGCTTCGGTGCTACCGATACTTACCACATCGTCACGCTTGGCTTGGCAGGACTCCAAACCTTGCCATATGATTTCCAGTTCCGAGCGGCAATTAACACACAGCTAACCCAGGATGCACTTGTTCCCGGGGTGCAGTATGGCATTGGCGGTTTCAATAGCGTGCGCGGTTTCCACGAGCGCGCAATCATAAACGATGCAGGATACCAGGGAACGGTGGAAGCCTATTCGCCCGACCTCGGCGGCTGGTTGCAGCTGCCGAGCGTGCACACGCGTTTGCTTCTCTTTTATGATTACGGCGACGTATGGCGTAATCATGCCTTGCCAGGGGAGCAAACGAACGAGTTTATCTCCAGCACCGGCTTCGGCGTCCGTGTGTATCATAAGAATTTCAGCGTGCGAGCCGATTTTGCCAACGTGCTCGCTCCGGGGGACGGCGAAACAAGCTGGAGCAAGATGGCCCATGTTGGAATCGTCTTTGTGTATTAAAATGCAGGTATAAAAGAGACCTTGGTGGATTAATCTTATGACAACGTCAATGAATGATTTGCTGGGAAATGTTCCGCTGTTTTCGGGCTTGCAGGCTGAAGAACTCGCGGCGATGGGGCGCGTAGCGGTGGGTCGGAATTTTGCCAAACACGCCATAATTTTGCACGAGGGCGATAAAACCGATGCGCTATACGTCATTGCCTCCGGAAAGGTAAAAGTCATATTGAGCACCGGCGGGGGCAAAGAAGTCATTCTGGCTATTTTGGGAAAAAGCGAGTTTTTCGGGGAAATGGCACTCTTGGACCAACAGCCTCGTTCCGCCGATGTGGTTGCCATGGAGCCGACCCAATTGTTTGCGATTTCAAAGGCGGACTTTGTTAACTGTCTCGCACACAATCCACAAATGGCGTTCAAGATCATCCAAGGGCTGATACAAAGGCTGCGCAGCGCCGATAGAAAAATTCAAAGCTTGGCATTGATGGATGTTTACGGCAGGGTGGCGAGAACCCTGCTTGAATTAGCCAAACCGGAAAACGGCAAAATGATAGTGGGCGAGAAGCTTTCGCAACAGGACCTAGCCGACATGATTGGCGCCTCGCGCGAGATGGTGAGCCGGATATTGAAGGACCTTGCAGTCTCCGGACACATCCGTTTCGAGGCTAGGAGAATCATTGTCAACGAGGGGCTGCCGGAAAAGACCGCGAGCGCTTCGAAATTGTGACCCGAACCAGACCGTGATGCATATCAATGCTTACGCATCATCGGGGTCGTTAAGAGAGGTTTTTTAGTCTGGGCATTCCGGAAATACGGCGAGACCTGCTTTCCGTCCAATGCCGAAGCATAAATTAGGCTACGTTTCGCGTTCAGCTTGATATAATCAGAGTTGCAAGTTGAGTTTGCGAAGCAACGATGCTTTCCCCCTACAAGAGAACCAAATCGGACGAGCGCAAGCCGCTGCCGCCCAAGCTCGCAGCGTTGCTGCGTGAATCGTGGTGGCTGGCGCTGGTCGCGGTAGCGCTGTACGTGGTGCTGGTACTGGTGAGCTACGATAAGCTTGATCCTGCCTGGTCACAATCCAGCCACGTGGCCGACGTGCACAATCTGGGAGGGCATTTCGGCGCTTGGTTGGCCGACATTTTGCTCTATCTGTTCGGAATTTCGGCCTATTGGTGGGCCGTGTTCTTTCTGTTTGCCACTTGGTGGGGCTACAAACGCATTGACAGCGTGGGTATCAGCGATCGTCGGTCGTTTATCGTCGCCGCCTGCGGGTTCGCGATGCTGCTTCTAGCCAGCAGTGGGTTAGAGGCGGTGCGTTTCCAAAGCATTAAGGTAGATCTGCCTCTCGCGCCCGGGGGCATGCTTGGAGCCATGGTCAGCAAGGCCGCAGTCACCGCCTTGGGATATGTCGGGGGCACGCTAGTTCTGTTGACGCTGATCGCTATCGGCCTCACGCTGTTCAGCGGCCTTTCTTGGATCAAGCTGTTCGAACGTCTCGGCGGCTCGATTGAAGACAGCTACCTGTTCGTTATCGATTCATTGCGGAACTGGCGGGATAGGAGGGTGGGCAAAGTTGCCTCAAGCCGGCGCGAAGTGTTTGTCGAAGTGGAAAAGAAGCGTTTCGAGGACCACCGGCCGATCCACATCGAACCGCCGGTAGCAGAAATCCCCAAGTCGGCGCGCGTCGAACGAGAAAAACAGGTACCGTTGTTCGAAGATTTGCCCGATACGCCCTTGCCACCGTTGCATCTGCTCGATAAGCCTGGCGAGGAAGTTGAGGCGCTGTCCGCCGACACACTGGAATTCACTTCGCGTTTAATCGAGAAAAAGCTGATGGACTTTGGAGTCGAGGCAAAGGTAATGGCGGCATACCCGGGCCCGGTCATCACGCGCTTTGAGATCGAACCCGCAGTCGGTGTAAAAGGCAGTCAAATTGTCAATTTGGTGAAAGACCTGGCGCGAGCGCTCTCGGTGGTGAGCATTCGCGTAGTAGAAACCATACCGGGCAAGGCCTGCATGGGCTTGGAAATTCCCAATCCCGAGCGTCAAATGGTGCGGCTTTCCGAAATTCTCAGCTCACAGGCGTACGCCGAAATGGCGTCGCCGCTCACCCTGGCTTTAGGCAAAGACATCAGCGGAAACGCAGTGGTGGCGGATCTTGCCCGGATGCCGCATATACTGGTCGCGGGCACTACAGGCTCTGGCAAATCCGTGGCGATCAACGCCATGATATTGAGCCTCGTTTACAAAGCTTCGCCGGCTCAGGTGCGGATGATATTGGTTGACCCCAAAATGCTGGAACTCTCGATTTACCAAGGCATCCCGCACTTGCTTGCGCCGGTAGTAACCGATATGAAGCAGGCGGCCAACGCGCTCCTTTGGTGCGCCGGGGAAATGGATCGACGTTTCAGGCTGATGTCAAACTTGGGCGTGCGCAATATTGCCGGATACAACCAGAAAATTCGTGATGCGCAAAAGAGCGGCACGCCGCTCACCAATCCGTTCACTGCGACCCCGGATAATCCGGAGCGTCTCGAGCAAATGCCGCTGATCGTGCTGGTTATTGATGAATTGGCCGACCTGATGATGGTGGTGGGGAAGAAGGTTGAAGAATTGATCGCTCGCCTTGCGCAAAAAGCGCGCGCGGCGGGCGTGCATTTAATATTGGCGACCCAAAGACCGTCAGTGGATGTGATCACCGGTCTCATCAAGGCAAATATTCCGAGCCGGATCGCTTTCCAGGTTTCGGCAAAGGTGGATTCGCGCACCATACTCGATCAGGTGGGAGCTGAAGCGCTGCTCGGGCAAGGCGACATGCTCTACCTGCCGCCGGGTATGGGCTACCCGCAGCGGGTACACGGTGCATTTGTATCGGACCAGGAAATGCACAGGGTGGTCAATTATCTAAAAGCCCTGGGCGCACCACAGTACGTGCCAGAAGTGTTGGAAGGACATGAAACAGAACTCTACGACGAGTCGTCCGATTCCGATTCTGAATCCGATCCGCTTTATGATGAAGCGGTGGCGATCGTTTTGAAATCGCGCCGTGCCTCGATTTCGCTGGTGCAGCGGCACTTGCGCATTGGCTACAATCGCGCCGCACGATTGATCGAACAAATGGAACGAGGAGGGCTGGTTTCCGGCATGCAAAGTAACGGCAACAGGGAGGTATTGGTGCCAGCGGGGGATTCAGTTGCGTACTCACCCCGAAAACCGGTCTATTAAGTCAGCCAGCCGGGTGCCAACAGGTCCCAGTCATGTCTAGTTCTCTTTGTCTTGTCTGGCGCGCTGCGCGTCAAATCCTCAAAGACCACCGCAACCCGCAGTCTGTGAAAGGTTCCGGTACCGATGTCACTTTTGGAATGGACAGGGTGGCTCCCCTACGGACCGAATGGAAATACTGCTAATGAAAGCGGGTATTGCAGCGGCCGTAATTTTTGCGCTTGCAGACTTGTCTCCAGCTCAAGCATCCAGCATTGATAGTTTGAAAGAGTTTATCCGGCATTCTACAACGGCAAAAGCGCAATTCGACCAGGAACTGTTGGACAAAAACGGCCGCAGCGTACAGAAATCTAGCGGCACCATGGAATTTTCCCGACCCGGCAAATTTCGCTGGAGTTATGAAAAACCTTACGCTCAGTTGATTGTGGGCGATGGTGAGAAACTCTGGGTGTACGACCCCGAATTGAATCAGGTGACCGTAAAAAAACTTGATCAAGCGCTGGGCGAAAGCCCGGCTGCTCTGCTTGCCGGCAGCAACGAGATCGAAAAGGATTTTCGTCTTAAGGACGACGGTGCTCGGGACGGTTTAGAGTGGCTGCAAGCACTGCCCAAGACCCAAGAGAGCTCATTCGAGAGCATACGCATGGGATTTAAGAAATCAGACCTGCAGGTTATGGAGCTGCGCGACCGTTTTGGACAGACCACCGTATTGCACTTTTCCGATCTGGTGCGTAATCCCCGTCTGAACCCGGAACTCTTCAAATTTACCCCACCCAAAGGTGCGGATATTATCGGTGAGTAATTTATTTGAGAGAAGAGCACCTGTTGCGCCGTTGGCCGATCGGTTGCGTCCGAAGCATATTGAAGATGTCGTCGGTCAAACGCATCTTTTGGGAAAAGGCAAGCCCTTGCGATTGGCGTTTGAGGCCGGTAAGCCTCATTCGATGATTCTGTGGGGGCCGCCAGGGTCGGGTAAAACTACCATCGCGCGGCTGATGGCCAGCATCTTCAATGCAGAATTCATTGCCCTGTCCGCAGTCCTCGCCGGTGTAAAGGATATCCGCGAGGCGGTCGAAAAAGCCGAGTTCACCCTGCAACAATCCGGTCGCCACACGATTTTGTTTATTGACGAGGTTCATCGTTTCAACAAAGCGCAACAGGATGCGTTTCTTCCGTTTGTGGAACGAGGACTGGTCACGTTCGTAGGCGCTACCACCGAGAATCCATCATTTGAAGTCAATAGCGCGCTGCTTTCTCGCGCCGCAGTTTATGTACTGCACCCGCTCTCCGATGAAGAACTGGGTATATTGTTTGAACGCGCCAAAAAACTCGCCATACCCAGTGCCAGTTTTACCGAGGAAGCGAAGTCTTTGCTGGTGGGCTATGCCGATGGCGACGCCAGACGACTGCTCAACATGCTGGAACATCTTGCCACTGCCGTCGAACAGGATCAAAGCATGGAAATCGACGCGAGATATGTTCAGAATGTGCTGGCGCAAAGTGTAAGGCGGTTTGATAAAGGCGGCGATGCCTTTTATGACCAGATCTCCGCGCTGCATAAATCGGTGCGCGGCTCGGATCCCAATGCCTCCCTCTACTGGATGTGCCGTATGTTGGACGGAGGCGCGGATCCGCGTTACATCGGCAGGCGCATGGTACGGATGGCGGTGGAGGATGTGGGGCTGGCAGATCCTCGCGCTTTGCGAATCGCGCTGGACGCTTGCGAAGTCTATGAGCGTTTAGGAAGCCCGGAAGGGGAGCTTGCACTCGCCGAAGCGGTGATCTATCTCGCTTGTGCTGCCAAAAGCAACTCAGTGTACGCGGCGTATAATAGCGCGCGCCAGTTCATCGGCGAAGATAAATCACGAGCGGTCCCCGAGCATTTACGCAATGCGCCGACCAAGCTAATGAGGGAATTGGGCTTCGGCGAAGATTACCGCTACGCGCACGATGAACCTGAAGCCTACGCAGCAGGAGAAAACTATTTTCCCGCCGGCATGGCGGCGCAGAATTTCTATGAACCGACAAAGCGCGGGCTTGAAGCAAAGATCGCTGAACATTTAAAGCATTTACGCGAGCTGGACAAAAAAGCGAGCAAGCCTTAGTTATTCATTCGCACGTTTAAATTCCTTACCCCATGCTCGATCCACAATTACTCCGCGGCGATATCGAAGCAGTCGCAAAAAAGCTGCTGGCAACGCGCGGTTTTCAATTGAACATCGAGCTCTATCGAGAGTACGAAGAGAAGCGAAAAAAGATTCAGGTTCGGACCCAAGAATTGCAAGCCAGCAGGAATTTGACTTCCACACAAGCCTATTCTGCAAAGACGGTAGGCGATGAAGCAAAGTTTTCTGCACTTAAACAACAGGTCAGCTCCGAGGCCGCTGAACTTAAGATTCTGGAGGACCAACTTGTCGATGTTCGAAACAAGCTTGAAGCCCTTCTTCTGGATGTTCCGAACATTCCTGATGAAAGTGTTCCATTTGGCAGATCATCAGCTGACAACGTTGAGGTACGAAAAGTTGGCGCACCACGCAAATTTGGTTTTGCGGTCAAAGATCATGTCGATCTCGGCGAAGCACTTGGGCAACTTGATTTTGCTGCCGCGAGCAAAATCAGCGGCGCCCGCTTCGTTTTGATGAAAGGCCCGCTGGCAGGGCTGCATCGCGCGATTGCGCAGTTTATGCTCGACGTGCATACAAACGAACACGGCTACACCGAAGTTTACGCGCCGTATATGGTCAATGCTGAAAGCATGCG
>Ga0187775_10000097_pt1 | contig 19337 bp, 23 predicted proteins | sample 0216_BV02_MP12_1_FD_132441 | JGI IMG/M metagenome (GOLD analysis project Ga0187775, IMG submission 132441) | Tropical peat soil microbial communities from peatlands in Department of Meta, Colombia - 0216_BV02_MP12_10_MG | ecosystem: Environmental > Terrestrial > Soil > Wetlands > Peat | place... | reverse complement strand
GGGGAGCCAGCGCCGATGAAAGTGAGGAGTCGCATGCAGGGGACCGACCTTCAGCGATTGTTTTTCGTGGGTCGGCCCGTGGTCCCGGAAGCTGACGTGTTCTGGCGCGAATTCCGCGCCCGATTTGCTGTTAATCCGATTGTGGTAACGAAGGGCTTTGGCCGCCGATCGTTCAGCGGATTAGGCGCCAAAAAAATGACTGGTCCGGGCATCATGTTTAGTTTCTCGCCGAGAAACCTTTCAATCAAACTATAACAGGCCTATCTGGCAGTTCAAAGCGCTGCATTGCGCTATGATTAGATCCGGTGATTTGGTGAAATAATTACGTATCTCGGTCGTAACGCGCGAGAATAGTGCATGGACAGGAACACCGCTGCGGTTACCAGCCTGACCGAGGTCGGTATTGAATTATGCCGACAGCGTGCTGCCAAAGGAATCGAGGCAATGCCCATCAGCGCTTTGCCTGAGGTGGAAGGCGCCACTATGAAAGCCAAGGATTACGGTGCGCTCTCACTGGGTCCAACTTCAATTTTGCCTATGCCCAAAAAGAATTACGACCGCATCGACAGTTTTTCCAGTGGTTTCTGTCAGCTTTCGAGAGTAGGCGGTGGGAACGGGCTAAGAAGACAGGCGGGGGGCACCTGTACAACAGAGTCGCTTGCGACCTTGCCGAATGCCAGGGCAAGCGGCGGCATCTATTGCTATAGAAGACGGGTTCCGTGGTGACGTACTTGTCAGCCAACAAATTGAGTTCGAATCGCGATTGGCTGGTGAAACAGCTTGCACGCGCTGTCGTTTCGCCACTATGGCAGGGCAGGCCTGAGCAGGCAATGATTGAGCCCGGCGATAGCGTTCGAGCGGCGGTTCTGATACCGCTGATCAATCGCGCTTCGGGGATCACGGTATTGTTTACCCAACGCACTGCGCATCTTGCCGATCATGCTGGTCAAATCAGCTTTCCGGGTGGCCGGGTGGAGGCGGGTGATGTGAGCTCGCACGATACGGCGTTACGTGAGGCGGAGGAAGAAATTGGCTTGCCGCGCTCGAGGGTGGATATACTGGGAAGCCTGCCGGATTACTATGTTCCAACCGGCTTTAGAGTGATTCCAGTGGTAGGGCTGATCGAACCGCCTTTTCCGGTGAAACTCGACAGCTTTGAAGTCGCGGAGATTTTTGAGGTCCCACTGCACTTTTTTCTCGACCCGCTGAATCACCAGCGCCGCGACATGGACTATAAGGGAAAGCAGCGGCAATATTACGCAATGCCTTACGAAGGGCGTTTCATCTGGGGCGCAACGGCGGGAATTTTATTTAACCTGTACCAAGTGCTACGCAGCCAATCAGAATAGGCTACCGTATTTTGAGAATGGCCATCACCTTGGCCAGCGGGTCTATTGGTTCTTGGCGTTTTCCCGCCTTGTGCAATGCCTCGCCCTCGGCGCGCAGTTTTTTCGCCTCTGCCGACTGCTCGGCACTGAGCTTCGGATTAGCGGCAAGTGAGTCATCGATTTTTTTCATGTCCATGGGGCAATGATAGGCAAAAGCTGAAGCACTCGGGAAAATTAGATCCGCAGCCAGCAAAAATCCTTCGATGTGCATTTTATTCTTCTCTCCTCGAGCCGGAAGTTACCGAGCCCACATTGAGCGCCGACCGAATGCTTGCGGTTGCGGGAAATTTAGCAAGCTAGCCGCATTCCCGCCTGCCGACAAACCACGAAAATTATAATATCAGGATGGGCCTTTCAGCTTTGGCCAATATCTGGCGATGCAGAGCGTAGGTATGGCAATATAAGGGCTTGGCAATATCAACGGTAATTGACAATGCCAAACAACCGCAAAGATCAGGAGATTTCGATGTTGCGTTCCGAGATCGAAATGCTGATGTCCGAACGCCGAACCTTGCTGCGAGTTACCGGCGCCGCAGCGGTATTCGTCGCCAACATGGACAGTAAAAGCCTGCCTCGGGAGACCTACCAATCAGCGGAAATGCTCGCGGAAGGTTTGAACGCACTCCTAGAAGATACGCTGCGCGACGCGCTGGACGCGGTAAAAGCTCTGGGCGGAGCTGAGGAAACGAAGAAATAATCCGACACGGGGTGCGCCTATTGCGTATCGGACACGAGAGCACGGTGGATGCCCAAGCCGCGAGACCCAAAGTTGCAGTAATTCTAACTGGCGGCGGCGCGCGCGCCGCCTATCAAGTGGGAGTGCTCTGGGCCATATCCCGTTTGCTCCCGAGGAACGCGCCTAACCCGTTTCCAATCATCTGTGGGACCTCGGCCGGGGCTTTTAATGCAGCCGCACTGGCAGTCAGCGCAACGGAGTTCCGCATAGGAGTAGGCCGCCTAATGGCGGTATGGCGCAATTTTCATGTAGGGCAGGTCTATCGCTCCGATCCTGCCGGGGTGTTCGTCTCAGGCGCTCGCTGGATGGCTGCAATGCTGATCGGCGGGCTGGGAAAACACAACCCCGTATCGCTGCTTGACAACAGACCGCTTGAGGCACTTCTCAGAAACAAACTCGAATTCAAAGGCGTGCAAGCGAGCATTGACCTGGGCGCGCTCTGTGCCTTGAGCATCACTGCTTCGGGATATACTTCAGGACAATCCGTCACATTTTACCAAGGCGTACCTACGCTGACGCCGTGGAAACGTGCGCGTCGCTTGGGGATACCCGCGCAAATCGGACTGGAACATCTCCTCGCGTCTTCGGCTATTCCCTTCATGTTTCCCGCGGTAAGAATCAACCGCGAGTATTTTGGGGATGGTTCGATGCGTCAGTATGCGCCAATTAGTCCAGCCCTGCATTTGGGCGCCGAGCGCGTACTTGTGGTGGGAGTGACTTTGGCAGAGGAAGGTAAGCGGGTCAAATCAGAGGGTTATCCATCGCTCGCCGAAATCGCCGGTCACACCCTGAACAGCATTTTTCTTGACAGCATGGAAGTGGATCTCGAACGGCTACAACGTATCAATAAAACACTACAATTAGTGCAGCCCAAAGTTCTTGAGAAGAGCGAGCTATCGTTGCACCACGTCGATGTGCTGGTGATCTCCCCAAGTGAGGCAATCGAGTCCATTGCCGCTAAGCATGTGCATAACCTGCCGCGCGCCATTCGCTTCCTTTTGCGAGGGGTTGGTGCTACCCGGCGCAGTGGGTCGAATCTGGCGAGCTATTTGTTGTTCGAGAAATCGTTTTGCCGCGAACTAATGGATCTGGGCTATCACGACGCAATGCGCCAAAAGCAGGAGATATTGGACTTTCTTGGCTATATCCCGAGCCATGTCGAAGGCTAGCAGGCTGCCGTGTCTTTACCTCGATGGATTTAGCGCCGCAATACTTCCCAGCGCTTTACAGAGATTTCTTTTCTAATCTATTTTGTTTTTTTAAATTCTGCCGGCCGGTTCGGTGCTGCGGTCTTTGACTGGGCGTTCCGACGCGTCCAACGCAGCTCGTTGGCCAACAGCACTTTGATTTCTTTGCGACGCCGTTTCCAGGATCGTTGTTTCTCTTGCCCCACGCTTAGTTCCCAATTACGGGTAAGTCAAAATCCGTTTTGAGTGCTTCCAGGTGGCAAGCTGTCATTGCTTCCGTCATTGACTTCGCCCGTTATTTAGGCAAGGCCGGTACAAATTTCCTTCAAATACTCGTGCCGGATAGATTCATCGCTTCACAAATTGCGCGGATTTGCTGTATATTAAAATTCGTTTAGGCAATTTCATATTGTCAATTAAAATAGCCACCAGCATCGCATACAGGCGGTTACAAGCGATTTGAACGGAATAGGTATCGACTAAAGTGGAGAACAAGCTGTACTTGCAGCCATGCTGAACTTTTGCCGACGCACGAACTTTTTGTCGGATGTTTTTGCGTTAGCGAGGCGCAGAATTGGCTTGAACCCGGGTGCTATTTTTAAATACCGCGGAAATTTGCCATGAGCCGAGCCTTCGTCAAGGAACAGGATGACAAACCGGCAATAGATGAGTTGCCGGAGCGTCCCCAAAGCCCGCATCCCAACTACGTTACGCCTAGGGGCTATGCGCAGCTACAGGAGCGCTGTCAAGCATTGCTTAAGCAACGCTCAGCGCTAGCTGCGGATACTGATGATCCGCTTGCCACGCAAGAACTTAAACAAGTCGAACGGGATTTGCGTTACTTCCAGGCGCGACTTGAGCGCGCTATTGTCGTTGATCCGACATCCCACCCCGCTGGCGAGGTGCATTTTGGGGCAAGTGTAAGTGTCCGGGACGAGAATGGCGAAGCGCGCGAGTTCACGATCGTCGGGGAAGATGAAGCAGATGCCGCCAAAGGAAAAGTGAGCTGGGATTCGCCACTTGCCCACGCAATGATCGGCGCGCGGGTGGGTGATAGTGTGGTTTGGAAACGACCCGCCGGGGACGTAGAACTGGAAGTCACTGCTATCCGCTATGCGCGCGATTGAGGAAGCATAAGCCTTCTCCTTGGCGCCGAGCGCAGTACCGCCCTAAATTTTCACGGAACAAAGCATTCTATCGATGAGTTCCGCCATTGCGCTGATCGTAGTGCTCGTACTCGAGCAATTCCGTCCATTGGGGCCAGACAACCGCGTATATGGTTGGTACAACCGTTACGCTGATTTCCTGGAACGAAGCTTCAACGCTGGCGCGAGCTACCAAGGTGTAATCGCCTGGCTTGCCGCGCTACTTCCACCGCTAATTGTTGGCGGCGTAATCTATTATTTTCTTTACAAACTTCATCCATTATTCGGCTGGCTATGGAACTTGGCGGTGCTATACCTTACTATGGGTTTTCGCCAGTTCAGCCACATTTTTACCCGCGTACGTAAGTCGCTAGCTGCGGACGACTTGCAGCAAGCACGCGACTTGCTTGGTGAATGGCGTGGTGAACATACCGTTCAGTTTTCTACCAATGAAATTGTTCGAATAGTGATTGAAGAAGGCCTGATTTGTTCGCACCGCTACGTGTTTGCCGTGATGTTCTGGTTTGTGCTGCTACCCGGCCCGCTGGGCGCTTTGTTGTACCGGTTCGCATCCATCTTGAGCAAAAAATGGGAAAGCCACGATGATCGCGGACGGAGCGAATTTGGCAAATTCGCCGTTTGGATGTTCAATGTAATTGATTGGCTGCCGGCGCGCCTCACCGCAGTGAGCTTCGCCATAGTCGGCGATTTTGAGGACGCGATTCATTGCTGGCGCGTGCAGGCCATGTCTTGGTTTAATCCTGAACAGGGCATTGTTTTGGCAAGCGGCGCCGGTGCGTTGGGTGTGCGTCTTGGGGAGCCGTTGCATCAATACGACGGCAGCCTCAGTTATCGCCCTGAACTTGGGCTCGGCGAAGAAGCCGATGTGGAGCATTTGGAAAGTGCCATCGGACTAATATGGCGTGCCGTAGTTTTGTGGCTGTTGGTGGTGTTGCTGTTAGGGCTTGCTGGCTGGGTGAGCAGCTAGAACGCTCATTATTTGAACTTGTAATACTCCCTGTTGAGAAATGCCGCAATATTGGTTTCGTCTTCCGGGAACAGGCCGGCGTTGGTATTGGCATTGCAGGTTTGGATTCGCGCGAGCAGTTGTTGCGGTGTTTTAACGATGCGGTTGGAGCGGGTGTATACCTTCGATCCGTCTCCCCCAAACAGGGAAACGTGACAGGCCCTGCACGATTTGTCCTCCAGGTTCTTGCCGGCCTTTGTGTCTCCTTCAGCGAAGGGATCTGCAGCGGCCGGCAAAGCGGCAAACAGAAGCAAGGGCATTAAGGATCGCAAGTTCATGGTATCCCCTCTACCGCATTAGCCGGGTCAAGCTAATTGGGTGTCGCGGCCTGCAGCCGCGCGATGCGCAACGTGGCAGGCGGGTGGGAGTCATAAAACGCGGAATGCAGTGGGTCTGGTGTAAGGGTTGAGGCGTTATCCTTGTAGAGTTTTACCAGCGCACGTACCAAATCCGGGGCAGAGGCAAACTGCACTGCGAATTTGTCCGCTTCGTATTCATGCATCCTTGAGTAGGCGCTCAAGAACGGTTGCAGGAGGAAAGTGAAAATCGGGGTGATCATAAAAAACAGCAGTAGCGCCATCGCGGTGGAAGGAGTCGCGACATTGAGGCCTTGGTAAAACCAGGGCTTGTTTATCAGCACGCCCAAAAGCCACAAAAACGCCAGGCTAACCGCAAATGTCCAGAGCATGCGCTTGATCACATGATAAAGCTTGTAATGGCCCAATTCATGTGCCAGCACCGCTTCGATTTCCGCAGGCTCCAACCTGGAGAGCAGCGTGTCAAAGAACACGATGCGCTTGGCAGTGCCGAAGCCGGTGAAATAGGCGTTGCCGTGGTTGCTGCGCTTTGAGCCGTCCATCACAAACAATCCTTGTGATTTGAAACCGCACCTGCCGAGCAGTTTTTCCACCCGGGATTTGAGATCCGGGTTTTCCATCGGAGAGAATTTGTTGAACAGCGGCGCGATATACGTGGGATATATGGCAAGCACGAGTACATTAAATGCAACCCAAGCGAGCCAGACGTAGAACCACCAGTTTTCGCCCATCTTTGCCATTAGCCACAGAACGCTCAACAGAAGCGGTATCCCGAATACTGTGGCGAGCAAAGTTTGCTTCAGCAGGTCTATGATAAACAGCGCGGGTGTCATCTGGTTAAAACCAAATCGGGCTTCAATTACAAAGATACGGTAACAATCTATGGGAATTTCAATAATGCTGACGATCACTGCCACACTGGCAATCAGCGCGATGCCGAAAGCTAAGCCTTCTCCCAGCCGTGCGGACCACCAATCGCTGAGTAGCTGGAGCCCGCCGCCGAAAGTAAGCGCGAGCAGCAACAGCGCATCGATAACTGCATGTACCATATGCAATCTGGTTTTGGCAGTGCTGTAATCGGCGGCTTTCTGATGCGCCGGCAAGTTGATTTGCGCAGTAAATTCCTGCGGTACATTTTCGCGATGCGCGTGAATGTACTTGATATGGCGGAATCCAAGCCAAAGGCGGGCTGCGGTGGTCAGTAGCAAGGCGACCAAAAAAACGGCGGTAAAAATGTGCATGCTTCAACTCGAATGACGGAAAGCGCGAGGTTATGACAGAATAACCCCATATAAATTCAAATTGCATTATGGCACAAGACGCGAATCATCTCATCTGGATTGACATGGAAATGAGTGGGCTCAATCCAGACAGCGACAAAATCCTGGAAGTTGCGCTGGTCGTGACCGACAGCGACTTGATTACTGTCGCCGAAGCCCCGGTGCTGGTAGTACACCAGCCGGCCGCTTTGTTGGAAGCGATGGATGAATGGAACAGATCCACACACGCCAAAACGGGATTGATAGACAAGGTCAAGGCTTCGAGCTTGGACGAGGCCCAAGTTGAGGCGCAACTGATGGCATTCCTATGCCTGCACGTGCCTGCCAAGGCGTCCCCAATGTGTGGCAATTCCATCTGCCAGGATCGGCGTTTCTTGGCACGCTACATGCCGCAACTGGAGGCCTATTTTCATTACCGCAACCTGGATGTCAGTACGCTTAAGGAGCTTGTAAAGCGCTGGAAACCCGAAATTGCGAGCGGGCTCGCCAAACAGGGAAAACACGAAGCGCTTGCCGATATCTACGAATCCATAGAGGAGATGAAATATTATCGCGATCATTTTATAAGATCGTGATTTTACGGCGTTCTTATATTATAAATACCCCTTGCTTCTTCATGGAACAGCAGCAAAATCCGCATCGCCGCAGCGGTATTATCATGCTGGCTATCGCCTGGATGCTGGTTTTTGGCCTGGCGTACTGGTATTTCAGTGGCTGGGAACAGCGCCAGTTGAATCCCAATCCACAGGCGCTGCTGGAGCAGCAAGGTGGCGAGCTTGTTTTGAAGCATAACCGGGCGGGCCATTACGTTGCGGATGGCGAGATCAACGGTGCCAAAGTCACATTCCTAGTGGATACCGGTGCGACCCAGGTCGCATTGGCGCCACAACTCGGTCGGAGGCTGGGACTGAAACTTGGCGCCCCTATAACGCTTAATACCGCAAACGGCAGCGTAACTGGTTATTTGACGCGGCTTGCCGAAGTGCGTCTGGGCCCGATCGCGATGCATGATGTCGGCGCGGTAGTCAGTGAAGGGATGGACCAGCAAACAGTATTGCTCGGCATGAGTTTCCTGAGGCGTTTGGAGTTCACCCAGCGGGGCGAATACTTAATCCTGAAGCAGCCCGGGCTGAGCCCGGCTCATTAATTGCAGTTTATTTGGGGAGAAAGCCACGAGAAAATTTGGCGTCATCGGACTAAGCGGAGACGGCAGACGCATGGCCGGACTCATGTGTGCAAGCGGGCTCGACCTCGCTGCGTATGATTCCGATGTGGCGGCCAGTGTTGCGTTCTCGAAAACCTGCGCGATTCACGCTTGTCGCACTTTGGAAGAGCTGGTGTCCTCTGTGTGCAACCCGCGCAGACTTTGGATTATGCCGGGAGCCGCAGCTTGCTTCGAACGCCTGGAGCCGCTGCTTGAGGCGGACGACATTGTTGTCGATTGCGCCGTCATCCATTATAAGAACACCGTGCGCCGCTCCACAGAACTGGCTGAGCGGCATATCACACTAATCGACGCAGGGGTTTGCGGCAACGGCGTGCATCATGCCCTCATGCTTGGAGGGGAGGCACAAGCGCTTGATATGCTCAAACCCTGTTTGGAGGCAATCTCGCCTCAGCGCTGGCTGCATTGCGGGCCAAGCGGTTCAGGACACTTCCTGGAGCAGGTACACAAGCACATCCAGCACAGTGTATCCCAAACCGTGAACCAAAGCCTGGCTGTCATAAGAAACATCGGGAGTCTCAGTTTTAATTTGGACGCGATGGCGCGAATTTGGCAGATGGCCGTCGCTGACCAGACCGCGATTCAAGGACTGGTCGTTGATTTTCTAAACGAAACGGGTGTGCTTTCGCGCATTAGGTCCGGTAACGCGCAAGAGCTGGCAGGCCTGCAGCAGCAGATGACGCCGGCACTCAACTTGGCACTCGCCTTGCATTATGCAGATCTGGGCTCGCGCCTGTTCCAGCAGCAAATCAGTGCTGCGCTGGGCACCGCAGCGCGGCCAAAGTCAATCTAAAAACTTTGCGACGCAATTACTCGAGGTTAATCTCGCCGTCGAATTTGACGTCGAGCCTGACCGTGCTGATCCGCAGATTCACGCTTACTGGCAAGCTATCCTTGCCCGAGATTACCCCTTGCGCCAAAGCCTTATTTACCGCCTGTTCGATTTCATGCTGCGATTTAACGCCCACCATTTTCAGGAACTTCCGGATGCTCAAGTTGAAGATTTCTTCGTTCATGATGGCCTCTTGTTTTGGAGAGGATATTAGAAAAGTATCGCTTATTTATTGCGCTCGAGGCAATTATTTACATCGATGACTAAGCGCTGGTGCGCACCGGAGCTTCCGCAAAATTAGAATTTCGAACACACACGGCGCCAGTCCCATTTACAAATTATCCTGATCTGCAATGTTTATGGTGAAATCTCGTTTATAAGCGATCCGCGCACCCAAGATTGCAGGGCGAAGGAGATGATTTCGATTAAATCGGTTAAAAGTCCAAGTTTAACCGGATTACGCTATCGGTCTTAGGTGTGTTTTGAGTTCTTAAGCGACAAATAAAAAGCCCCCGGCTGACGCGGGGGCTTTGTAAAGCTGAGAAGAGCTTAAGCTTGGGCGGCTTTCTTCTTGGTGTGGTGGACTTGGCTGGTCGCGGCAGCGACGCTCGCTTCCGTCAATTCGGCGACTTGCTTGGCCGTTTTGGTCATGGTGCCATAGGCGGTATTGGCAGCGGCCATCGCTGATTTAACGGCAGCGACCGCCACATCAGAACCCACCGGAGCAGACTTCGCAACCTTGTCGAGAGCCGAAACTACCGCTTTATTGAATTCCGCGGCGCGCTCTTCGATCAGCTTAGAGATTTCTGCTTGAGCTTCGGTTGCCACTTCATACACGCGGCGCGAAAAGCCTAAGGCCTTTTCAAGTGCCGGCTCGGCGATAGCCGTTTGCAGGGCCATGACTTCTTGGGCATCCTTGGCGGAAATCAGCGCCTTGGCGTTTGAGGTGTTTTCTGCCAGGCTGCTTTTAGCTGCCGATAATTGCAGATCAAACAGACGTTCGGCGGCATCCAATGTGGCCGCGGTAATTCCCGCAGCGATTTCCAAATTGCTTTTGTTTGCAGCAACAAATTGTTCAGGTACGTTAAACATGCTTATCTCCTTAAAAAATGAATCGTCGATGAGGTAAATTTTCTGCATCAGCGGTTGAAGCAAATAATGCTGCGCTGCATCAATATCGTATTCTACTGATTCGATTGGAACTGTCAAGATAAATTTTATTAATATTCTGTGACGCAGCACGAACACGGAAAAGGCAACAAGACAATCGTTTATTATTCAACCAGTTAAAGGACACGCAGGGACTTCGTATCCGGGAAGAACGTCTCCAAAGTGTGCTTCGCCCAGAAATTCAATGAGTTAAATCGAAAAAAACCCTCTGGAATCGTAGCGACTTCGAGAGAAGATAGCGTCCGGATTGCTCAGGTCAAGTGAGCGGTCACTTCAAAATTAATACAGAAATGCTCCCGGGAATCGTGCGTAGTGCGAAGCCTGAGCCGGCAGCGCTAAAAACTAAATGCGCTCGAATACTGCAGCGATTCCCTGTCCACCGCCGATACACATGGTAACTAGGCCGTAGCGCCCGCCGGAACGTTGCAGCTCGTACATGGCTTTGACGGTGAGTATGCAACCGGTAGCTCCGATCGGGTGGCCCAAAGCAACTGCACCACCGTTTGGATTTACTTTTTGCGGGTTCATTCCGAGTTCTTTGCTCACCCCCATCGCTTGGGCAGCAAACGCTTCATTGGATTCAACGACATCCATTTGATCTAGTTTCAAATTGGCTTTTTCCAGCGCTTTGCGGACCGCCGGTACCGGCCCCATGCCCATGATTTTCGGATCGACTCCAGCGTGGCCGTAGGCAACCAAGCGCATCATGGGTTTGAGCCCTTTTCTTTCGGCTGTTTTTCTTTCCATCAAAACGACAGCCGCAGCGGCATCGTTAATGCCCGATGCATTGCCGGCGGTAACCGTTCCGTTTTCCTTTTGGAAAACGGCCTTCAGCTTTGCCATGCCTTCGATGCTGGCGTCCCCGCGAACATGCTCATCAGTATCAAAGACAACAGGGCCTTTCCTGGTCTTGAGTTCAATGGGAAGAATCTGCTCCTTGAAGTAACCCTTGGAAATGGCGTTGGCAGCGCGCTTGTGACTTTCGACGGCGAAAGCATCCTGATCTGCTCGCGAAAGCTTGCAGCGCGAGGCTACGTTTTCGGCGGTGATACCCATGTGTACGGTATCGAACGGATCAGTCAGCGCACCCACCATCATGTCAACAAGTGCGCCGTCATTCATTCGCTGGCCCCAACGCAAGCCCGGCACCAGATATCCGCCGCGACTCATGCTTTCTGCGCCGCCGGCCACAGCAGTGTCGGTGTCGCCGAGCAAAATATGTTGAGAAGCGCTGACGATGGCCTGCAGACCACTTCCGCATAAGCGGTTCACGGTCAGCGCGGGTGTCTCCTGGGGAAGGCCGCCTTTGATGCAGGCTACGCGGGACAGGTACATGTCCCTCGTCTCGGTATGGATCACATTGCCGAATACACAGTGGCCTATATCCTTGGGATCGACCTTAGCGCGGCTCACTGCTTCCTTGACTACCCGGGCTGCGAGCTCAATTGGCGGAAAATCCTTCAGACTGCCGCCATAATCCCCAATGGCTGTGCGCACACCGCTTAACACCACGACCTCACGCGAGTTGTTCATATTCTCAGTTCCTTTTCTCGGTAAAAAAATAAAGCGAGATATTTATTTACAAGTTGCTTAATGCTGCGCTGCACAATCATAGTTTACCCTCTTGAAAGACTCCTGTCGAGAGACCGGGTGGACTAATGGCGAGTCGCGTTTATCTCGGTGATAACCTCGGCTGCAAATACCTGTTCCGCATCTACCGGGTCAAAGAGATATAGGCGATTGCAGAATTCGCAGTGCACTTCGACAGCACCGCGTTCCTCTAGCACTGAGCGTACTTCCGCATAGCCTAATATTCGAAGCATTGCGGTAACGTTTTCGCGAGTGCAGGAACAGCGAAAGCTGACCGGCTTTACCCTAAAGACGCGAATGTCTTCCTCGTGATATAAGCGGTGAATTATTTGTTGCGCTGAAAATTGCAGAAGTTCATCGCGCTCGATGCTGGATGCGAGCAGCACTGCACGGTTCCAGGCGTCATGGTCTTTGCTTTCTGGCGCAGGCAAACGTTGCAGGAGCAGGCCCGAAGCTTGTGTATCGTCCACCGCGAGCCATAAACGCGTTTCCAGTTGCTCGGACCCTGCCATGTAGTGCTCCAATACCTGGGCTACCGTGCTGCCCTCGAGATTGACGATCCCTTGATAGCTGTGTTTGCCCTCGAGGGGGTTTATGGTGATGACGAAGCGGCCAGCACCGAGCAATTCCCTAAGCGGCATGTTTTGGAGCTCGCCTTCCCACTTGGCAGTGGCGCGTAAATTAAGCTCGGACGTGCATTCCACTACCAATAGTTGTACCGGCCCTCTGCCCTGCATTTGCATGGTCAAAGTGCCGGAAAATTTGAGGGTGGACGCGAGCAGCGTGGCTGCAGCCATGAGTTCCCCCAGCAGGCAACGCAATGCTGGCGGGTAATCGTGGCGTTCTAGAACGGCCCGCCAGGTTGCCCCAAGGTGCACGATTTCCCCTCTGACCGGCGCATGCTCAAAAACAAAGCGCTGCAGCGTGTCAGGAAGTTTCATAGCGGATTTGAAAGGAATTCAGTGTGCTTTAGCCAGGTGCTGAAACAAATAATATCGCTCATAGAAATCGCCCGGGCGGTTGCCCTGCCAGATTCTTTCCCAGTCAACGCCAACGGTGGGCGGATCCTGCGCTCTACCCTGTATCAATAGCAAGTCGCAATCCACCGTACCACTCATATCCGAACGCTGTGTGATGATCCCCGCATAGTACTCCAACATCGCGCGTTGCGTTTCACCGAGATTGCGGCTGGAAATGCAATTATATTGTGCCGGCAGCGCTTGTTGCAGGGAAGTGATCATCCAACGGTAGCTTTTGCTTACGTCCAGCCACGGGAGCCAAAGCGTCATCGCAAGCATCCACACCATGGTCATTCCCCCCGCCCAGTTGATGATGGCGCGGCGATTGGAACGGCCAATACGGCTGATGAGCGCGAACCAGCCTAAAGTAAACGCTACGGCCACTAGAAAGTGGAACATATTGAACGGCAAGCTGTATCCCGGAAGGTAATCTGCAAGCCAAATGGCGATGCCGCTGGGTTGCCCGGTCATCAAGGCAAACCAGCCCAGCCACATGCAGCCCGCGAGCAAGCCGAAAGTCATGATGCCGAACCAATCGAGCGCGCTTGCTGCTCCGCGTCGCAATGTCTCAAGCGCAGGAGTAGCCAGCAATGACAGCGGGAGCAGAAATGGCAAAGCATCCAGATCGTGGGTATCGGTATCCAAACTCAATGCGATGAATAGCACCGGGATCAGGACGAGTGGCAATTGGATTTCCGGTCGGGCAAGCCCCCTGCGCCCCCCCTGCCAAAGAGTCCAAAGCGCCAGCGGGAAAGCTGGCCAGGCAAACCAGGGTACGGTTTTCAAAAAGTATAGCGCTGAAGGCAGTTTTCCGAATGGCGCAAGTCCGTACTCACGCCCAAGGTCTGCGACCCAGAACCATTGGCGAAAAAGTTCTGGGGAACGCTGGTACAGCGCGACCGGCCAGATAATGAGCCACGGCGCCGCCGCAACGATGGCTAGTGACATGGATAAAGCGTAATTGCGGTTGCGCCATTCCTTAAAGAATATGGGCAGCAGCAGGCAGGTAGTCGTCATTACGATAGGAGCGAAAGTACCGCGGCACATGAAGCCGATTCCGATACCGGTTCCGCTGAGCAGCCCTGCCAGGAGCGGGCGTTTTTGATTCAGGGATAGGCCGTAAAGGCACAACGCCAAACCGGCAAGCAAACCAAGATCGGCGATCAGCTGATGTGCGCGCACCAGCAATCCCACGCTGCCCATCAATATCAACGCGGTCATGGTTCCCTTTCCCGTGCCGTACAGCGCCCGACCACACAAGCCGGTGAACATGAGTGTCAGCGCCAGGCAAAAGCCACTGGCAAGACGTGCTGCATCGTGAAGTGGCAGCACTGAGGAGAAAGCTTTGGCAAATAGCGCCGCGGTCAAATAGAAGAGCGGCGGCTTGTCCAGGTAAGGCTCACCCGCGAGCGCCGGGACTACCCATTGACCGGTATTGTAGATATGCAGAACGACCCCAAAGGTTCCGGGTTCATCCGGTTTCCAGGGGTCGTGGCCAATTAATCCCGGAAGAATCCAGGCTAGGCAAAACAGACAGGTGGCGGCAAGATGCGAAAGCTTGAGCGAAGGCGCGCGCGTCGCCTCAAAAATATTCTCTGAGAATTCCATTTCAATCCGATTCTATGCCAGCTTTCGTTGGTAGGACTGCTCAAGTATACGAAGCGGCGAGCGGCTTTCATCCTGCATGGCGCTTACCGGCAAATTAAAAGTCTGTTCCAATAGATACTGACCGGAAAGCGCGGCATGCAGCACGCGGTCACTGAACATCATCCAGGTCGACCCTGCAGGAAAAGCGAAATTTATCTTATCGCAATGCTGCTGGTAATAATCGTCCATTTTTGCGCGATCATGCAATTCCAGCATGATGTGGTCATAAAGGCTGCGTTTTCCCTTGGTAATGCCTAGGTGTTCAAGTAGCCAGGCTGAGCCAGGCCACTGCCGCGCAATCCTGCCGTAATATTTCGGCGCAAACTTTTCGAAATTCTCTCCGATGTTCCATACTCGCGGATCACCCTCGGGGTTGATGTTGGTAAATACGCGCAATATCCGCATCCCGCAGTTCGGTCGCGAAGCAAAGGCATCTACATGCAGACGTGAATCATCTTTACGAATCGAAGCAAAACGCTTTTCAACCGGCATCGGCCGGTAACTGGTGCGCGCTTGCTTCAAGTGTGGAACATAGTGCGGGAACAGGGATTCGACGAGTGCCTTTGCCTGGGCGGCAAAGCGCGAAATCATCGCCGCCAGATCACCACGATCCGCGCCTTTGCAGCTGGTTCCCTGAATGCTTCCGTTTCGCGGATCGTAGCTGACATTTTTAGCCTTGCCGTCCGAACAGTCGGCGGAGAGGAATCGTCGCTCCGCCTTGGTAGGCACAAATGCCAGGTGCGGGAAATAAATCACCTTGCCGCTTTCCAGTGACCGGATCATCCGTTCGGTGGTTTGCTGGTCCGGGGTAATGTGCCAATCTCCGATTTCCGACACCTCAATCACCTCTTCCTGCGAGAGCATGGATCTCCTCTAATATTAACGTGAAGGTCAACTTAAAACGCCTTTGCTCATTCCACGATTTTCAGCTTCTGGCCTTGCTCCGGTTCTCCTGAAGGATACTGCGCGTTAATGAGCCGCAAATAACTTTCGGCATTTTTCCCTAATGGTGAGGTGCGCGCAAGGTCGGCATAGCTCACACCCGGCCTGGCAGTAATAATTTTTATGGTTAGCGGCCGGGAACTGACGCGCTCAGCCTCGGTAATGGCATGGAAGCTCATTGTGGTTGCATTTATGTTTTCACGGTACCGGTTAAATACCTCTTTCGATGCCGCGACGCCCAGGACAAAAAATGCCCTGTTGTTGAAATAAATGACCGTAACCTTCACCGGCTTGCCCTGGCTGCTGGTTTCGGTCGTGGCAGCGGGAAGGCCATTGATAGTGAGCGACTGGATATCCTCGCCAAAGCTGAATAACTGCCTATTGCGCAAATAATCCGCGGGTGAACCCTCAGCCTTGTTTCCTAGACGCAGCTCGATCCCTGCATCATTGGTCGGACTTTGGGCCTGCACGTGATCTGCGTAATTGCGAACGCGCCACCCGTCCGGGAATTGCATCACCAGCCCCAATTCGCTGTGATAGAGCTTTCCCTTTCGGATAATGCCCTGTTCGGGACTGTCGCCGAAAGTCATGCCATTAATATGCTGCAAAAACGCTTCGCGGTTCTCAACGCCATCCGGCCGCGCGATGTCCTGCCCTTCGCTGATCACTTTTTTCAGACGCGTATCATTGTCTGGGTGCGTCGCGAACAGGCCGTGATAAGTATTTGGCTCGCGCCCTTCCTGTTTGGCAAGCTCGGCGTCGAACAGCTCCTGGTTTTTCAGCACGGTAAGTACCTTGATCATGGCCTGAGGGTCATAGCCGGTTCGACCCAGATACACTGCGCCGAGGTGGTCGGCCTCGAGTTCATGCTCGCGCCCGTAACCCGAAAGCAGCGCATTGCCCAACAGATTGCTGAGGCTGCTGCCCGCCTGCGAGCCCACATAGGGGACAAAAACCGAGGTGACCTGCAGGACAATATTTGTGGCAGTGGCTGCGCTGATTTGCTGCACGCTGTGGCGCGCCGTTACGTGACCGATTTCATGGCCCAGGACTGCGCCCATTTCGGCTTCAGAGTTGAGGTATTCGATTAGCCCGCGAGTGATGTAGATATAGCCGCCGGGGAGGGCAAACGCATTTACCTGAGTTGAGTCGAGGACGGTAAAGTGATAAGCAATATTTGGCCGGTGACTGTTGTGCGCGAGTTTCTGACCTACATCGTTGACGTATTTTTGCAGGTCTGGAGACTGGTAAACGTGATACTGCTTCCTCACCTCGACATCGAATTGCCGGCCCATGTTGATTTCCTGCGATTCGGTCATGGTCACGAAGTTCGGGTTTCCGGTGACCGGGTTGGTCGCGCAATCACTGAGTCCAGGCAGGAGTACCATTGCGGCAAGCCACAACTTAAACAACGGCTTCATTTGATTATTTTAGCTTTTGCGAAACAGAGTATAAAGAGCGCCCAGAGCTCGGCTCGGGCCGCGTTTACTTCCTCACGGGCAGCGGCTATATTTTACGAGATGCCTCTCCAGCAGACCGTCCCTGCGCGTCGGCGCGATAGCGCAATTACGCGCGTGCGCTATTCATTTTCGCAAGTACGGATTTCAGAATTAACGAAAACGACCAATTGACGCCATGCCCGCTTTGACACCGGCCGAAATTGAGGCTCTGAGATTGAGCTTGCGGGTCGCATTCTGGAGTGTAGCGGGTAGCCTGCCGCTGGCGGTGCTCGTGGCACTGTTTCTGGCGCGCACTGATTTCCGCGGCAAGAGTCTGGTTGACACCATCGTGCATTTGCCACTGGTGCTACCGCCGGTCGTGGTCGGGTATGTATTGCTAATTTTGCTGGGGCGCCACGGCCCTCTGGGAAAAATACTTGAAAACGTTTTCGGCATCGTTGTGGCATTTCGCTGGACCGGTGCCGCGATAGCAGCAGCGATCATGGGATTTCCACTCATGGTGCGCGCTATTCGCTTGTCCATAGAAGGGATCGACCGCGGACTTGAAGCGGCGGCCGGCACTTTGGGCGCCAGCCGCATTTGGATTTTTTTTACCATTACTCTGCCGCTGGCGGTTCCGGGCGTTATCACCGGTGTGCTCTTGTCCTTTGCTCGAAGCCTGGGCGAATTTGGCGCAACCATCACCTTCGTATCCAACATACCGGGAGAAACGCAGACGCTGCCGCTTGCGATCTACACTTTTACCCAGGTCCCAGGTGGTGACGTGCAGGCGCTGCGCTTGAGCATTATCGCGGTTATGCTTTCTATCGCCGCGCTGATTGTTTCCGAAGTCATCGCGCGCAGGGCAAGCTGGCGCGTTAAAGGCCATGACATTAAGTATTGATATCGAGCGCCGGCTCGGAAGTTTTCAATTGCAGGCAAAGTTCGACAGTGCTTCCGGAGTGACGGCATTGTTCGGACGCTCCGGCGCCGGCAAGAGCACGCTGGTCAATGTTATCGCCGGTTTGCTGCGTCCCGACCGCGGCCGCGTCGAGATCAACGGCGAAGCGCTCTTTGACAGCGAGCGGGGGGTCAATATACCGACTCCGAAACGGCGCATCGGCTACGTGTTTCAGGAAGGCCGGCTGTTTCCGCATATGACGGTGCGGCAAAACCTCCTCTACGGGCTTTTTTTTACTTCGCCACGCGAGCGTTATGTTGGCCTGGATCAGGTCATGGGACTGTTGGGCCTGGAGCATTTGCTGGAGCGGCGACCCGCGGCGCTATCCGGAGGAGAAAAACAGCGCGTCGCGATTGGCCGGGCTTTGCTCTCCAGTCCGCGCGTGCTGCTGATGGATGAACCGCTCGCTTCGCTGGATACACACCGCAAAGGCGAGATCCTTCAGTACATCGAAAGCCTGCACAGCGAGGTCAGAATTCCCATCGTGTATGTGAGCCATGCGATCGAGGAGGTGGTGCGGCTCGCCGATACCATGGTCTTGCTCTCGGACGGCAAGGTGTTGGCAGCCGGCAAAGTCGAGGACATCATGAGCCGGCTCGACCTGCGGCCCTTGGTCGGGCGCTACCAAGCCGGCGCGGTCATCGATACGCGGGTGACCGCGTATGATGAGCAGTTCGAATTGACCACACTGGGTTTCAGCGGAGGAGAACTTCATGTCGCCCATCTCGATGCGCTGGTGGGCGAGCCAGTGCGTGTGCTGATACGCGCCCGTGACGTTGCCTTGGCGTTACATCCGCCAGTCGGGATCAGCGTGCTTAACGTGCTGCGCGGCCGGCTGATCGAAATCGGCAGCGAGGAGGGACCGGTTGCCGATCTTCGGGTTCAGGTTGGAGACGCGTATCTGTTGGCCCGCTTGACACGGCGTTCCATTCATCAACTCGGTCTCCAGCCAGGACAAGAAGTTTACGCGCTGATCAAGGCCATTGCCCTCGATCGCCATAGCCTTGGTTTTGCCTGAAACGGGTGCAAAAAAGAACGGCTGCTTTCGCTGGCTCAGGACGCGGTTTTCTTCCGGCTGTATTTCTGGCGGAATCGCTCGACGCGCCCGGCGGTATCTACGATTTTCTGCTTGCCGGTATAAAACGGGTGGCAGACCGAGCACACTTCGATGTGCAGCGGCCGGCCCAGCGTTGAGCGGGTTTTGAATTTGTTGCCGCAACTGCAGGTTACGGCAATTTCCTCGTATTTCGGGTGGATATTCGGTTTCATGACTTGCTCCTAGCGGAACCTAAAGGCTTGCCAAATTTTGCGAAAGGCGCAAATTATGCGTGAAAGCTACGTGCAGTGCAAGCCGGCACTGCGGTAAAAGCGTAGAAATTAGCCCCGCTTCATCGAGGCAAAGAAGTAGCCACCGCGACACGGTCGGCGAAGC
>Ga0187775_10000096_pt1 | contig 19467 bp, 14 predicted proteins | sample 0216_BV02_MP12_1_FD_132441 | JGI IMG/M metagenome (GOLD analysis project Ga0187775, IMG submission 132441) | Tropical peat soil microbial communities from peatlands in Department of Meta, Colombia - 0216_BV02_MP12_10_MG | ecosystem: Environmental > Terrestrial > Soil > Wetlands > Peat | place... | reverse complement strand
ATCCCGGCCAGGTCTCGTCGTCCGGATGCTCGCGACTCAGTGCGCGAAACACGTTGGTGCCGCGTTTGCGCCCGAGCATGTACACCGGCGGGTTGTAGGCCTGATGTACCAGCGCCACCAGCGACACGATCACCGCCACCAGGATACCCTTGAGCGTGCCGAGCAGCACGACGCCGGCGAACGCCGCGATCGCCCAGTAGAACTCGGTGCGGCGCACGTGGCGGATGTCATAGAATTCCACCGGCCGGATCAGATCCACCGAATAGGCCACGACCACCGCGGCCAGTGCCGCCTGCGGCAACAGCGCAATCACCGGCGCGAGCAGCAGCAGTGTCACGACCGCGCCCGCGGCCGTGACGAGTTCGGCCAATTGGGTGCGCGCCCCGGCGCGGCGGTTGATCGCCGTTTGTGACGTACCGCCACCGGCCGGCATGGCGCCGAAAAATCCGCCGGCGACATTGGCCAATCCCACGGCCGCCAACTCCTGATTCGGCACCAGGCGCGGTTCCTGCGGCGTGCTGAATGCGCGCGCCGCGGCAATGCCTTCGGTGAAGCTCATCAAGGCGATGCCGGCAGCGCCCGGCCACATGATCTCGATCAAATCGAGATTCGGCCACGCGACGGCCGGCAGGCCCGTCGGAATGCTGCCCACGATCGCCACACCCGCGCCCTGCAGACCGAACAGGCCCGAGGCGATGATGGCCACGGCCAGCGCGACCAACGGAGCAGGCGCGCGCGGCGCGAAGCGCTCCAGTCCGAAGATCAGTACCAGCACCACCACCGCCAATACGAACGTCACGAGCGAGGTGCGCGGGAGTTGGCTCACGATCGCGAGTATGTCGCGAAAAAACCCGCTCTTGTCGATGTGGACGCCGAGGAGCTTTGGCAGCTGGTCGACCACGATCACCAGACCGATGGCGGACTTGAAGCCGGTGAGCACCGGCTCGGAAATGAAATTGGCGATGAAGCCGAAGCGCAAGACCGAGGCCACCACCAGCATCGCGCCGACCAACACGGCGAGCGTCGCGCCCGCCGCCGTCAGTTCGGCCGTCCCGCCGCCGGGCGCGACTGCGCCCAATTCCGCCGCCGTCAGGATGGCGATGGTCGTGGTGGTGCTGACGCTCAGCGGTCGCGAAGTGCCTAGCAGGGCGTAGATCACCATCGGCACGAAGGCCGTGTACAGGCCGATCTGCACCGGCAACCCGGCGATGGTGGCGTAGGCCATGGCTTTGGGGACGACGACCGCGGCCGCCGTCAGGCCAGCGATGACGTCGGAACGAAACCAGTCCTTCCGGTAATCGCGCAGCCACTCGATGCTCGGAATGACTGTTTGCCGGTTGTTGGGCATGTCGGATGCGCTCCCAATGGGTTAATCACGGTAACGCCATGGCCGCCGTCGACAAGACCCGGCATCGGTGGGGTGGCGATGCATCAGCGGTGACGGGCGTATCGCCGGTCGCGTAGACGAGGGTCGCGCCGTGCGAGCAGTCGGCGCTCTTCCGGGTCCTGAATCGGCTCGGGAGGTGGCACCGCCAGTGGCGTTCGTCGACAGAGTCTAAACGATGTTATCTTTATCAAACATTGACTAGCATCAACGACGCGACTCGAAGCGGCTGTAGTATCAGGCAGCGTCAGTGGCGAGGACGCGCGTGAGCTTTGCTGGTCCGATTATCTTCAGTTTGGTTTCCATTCGCGGTTGCGCCAATGCCGATGAGGGTTAGCGTATGGCACAAAAACGGATCGCGCTCCGGGTCCTGAGCGCAGCCGGATTGGTGGTGCTGCTGACCGTCAGGGCGTCGGCGGTGGCACAGGAGCTCGAGCCGAGGGCATACACCAACGCGCCGGTCGGACTTAACTTCGTGCTCCTGGGCTACGCCTATTCGCAAGGCGGAGTGGCGTTCGATCCATCCGTGCCGCTAACCGACGCGGCAATCCGCGTGGACTCCGCCGTGTTTGCGTACGCGCGTTCGCTCGATGTCGCGGGAATGTCCGGCAAATTCGATATCGTGCTGCCCTATGTGTGGCTGTCGGGTTCCGCCCTGTATGCCGGTGAGCCACGCGCGCGCGACGTGGCGGGACCGGCGGACCCCCGTCTGAGGTTCGCGGTGAATTTCTACGGTTCACCGGCGCTGTCGATGGACGAGTTCGCGAGTTATCGGCAGGATCTCATCGTCGGCGCGAGCCTGCAGGTGACAGTGCCGGCCGGGCAGTACGATCCCGACAAGCTGGTGAATATCGGCACCAACCGCTGGTCCATCAAGCCGGAGCTCGGCATATCCAAGGCCGCCGGCCGCATGACCCTCGAGCTTGCCGCGGGTGTCACTTACTACACCGAGAACGACAACTTTTTCGGCGGCAGTACCTTGCAGGAAGATCCCATCTACAGCATCCAGGGACACTTCACGTACAGCTTCCATAACCATGCCTGGGCAGCACTGGACCTCACTTATTACACCGGCGGACGCACCACGTTGGATGGCGTGCCCGGCAACGATCTGGAGAAAAACTCCCGCGTCGGCGGTACCTACGCGTTCCCCCTCGACCGCCATCACTCGATCAAGTTCTACGCCAGCACGGGCGTGTCAACGCGCACCGGCACGGACTTCGACATCGCCGGGATCGCCTGGCAATACCGTTGGGGCGCGGGGTTCTAGGGGGACCAGGATGCGATCCGGCGGTAAGCGGTCGGTACAATGGTGCGGTCAGCCGCCGGCCGTGCCCAGCACCGCACGCACCTGCTCGGCGATTTCGCGCTCCTCGTTGGTGCGCACGACCAGCAACCTGACGGCGGAGTTCGCGGACTGAATCTCGGCGATTTCGCCGCTCACGGAGGCGTTCTTTTGCGCGTCGAGCCGGACGCCGAGCGTGTCCAGTCCGGCGCAGACCCGGGCGCGCACCGCCGCGGCGTTCTCGCCGATGCCGGCGGTGAAGATTACGGCGTCGACGCGCCCGAGCGCGGCGGTATAGGCGCCAATGTACTTGCGGATGCGATAGCAGTAAATCTCGAATGCCAGGCGCGCCTGCGCATCGCCGGCCTCCATGCGGCGCAGCACCTCGCGCATGTCGTTGGCGCCGCACAGGCCCTTGAGACCGCTGTCCTTGTTGAGGAGCGCCTCGACCGCCGCCTCGTTCAGTCCCGCCGCGCGCCCGATGTAGAACACCAGTGCCGGATCGATATCACCGCAGCGTGTGCCCATCACCAGTCCTTCGAGCGGCGTCATGCCCATCGAGGTGTCGATGCAGCGACCGCCTTCGACGGCGGCGGCGCTCGCCCCGTTACCGAGGTGCAGACTGATGAGATTGATGGCGCCCGGCGGCTGCGCGAGGTATGCGGTCGCGCGCCGCGTGACGTAAGCATGCGAGCTGCCATGGAAGCCGTAGCGGCGCACGGCGTGATCCGTATACAGCCGGTGCGGCAGGGCGTAGTGATAGGCGTGCGGCGGCATGGTCTGATGGAATGCGGTGTCGAACACTGCGACTTGCGGCACGGTCGGGAATAATTCCAGACACAGCTCGATGCCGAGCACATTCGGCGGGTTGTGCAGCGGCGCGAGCGGAACGAGCGCCCGGATAGCGGAGAGCACGTCGGCGTCGATGCGCGTCGGCGCCCGGAAGCGCTCGCCGCCGTGCACGACGCGATGACCGATCGCATCGACGCGCGTCGCATCGCGCAGGACGCCGGTCTCGCGCATGGCCGCGCGGATGGCGAGAAATGCCGCCCGGTGATCGGGCGCGATCACGGCGCGCTCGAACTGTTCCAGTGCACCTGCGCTCGTGCGCCACTGATGGCGCAAGGCGGCGTTCGTTTCTCCGATGCGCTCGACGATCCCGGCGGTCAGCACGAAACCGCGGTGCATGTCGAACAGCTGGTACTTGAGCGAGGAGCTGCCCGAATTGATGACGAGTATGTTCACATACACGCGCCTTGCCGCATTGCGGGGCTCGTGCGCATGGTCTTCGGGAGGGCGGGTAGATTCAACGCGGTCGGGCGCAACGACATGATCGTGGGCTGCGCAATGGCGCTAACGCGGCTTATCGCCTGCGGCCTTCTCGTTCGCCAGGGCCCGTTCCGTGATTGCCTTGTAGAGCTCCACCGCGCGCGCCACCAGCGGCTGCCATTCGGGATGCTTGTGCACGAGCGGCCTGATGTGCTGGGCGTCTTCGAATACCTGATTGAGAAACGCTAGGTCCTGTTCGCTCAGTACCTCGCCGCGATCAACCTTCGTCTTGAGCGTCTGGGCGCGCGGGAGGCGCTGGGACTCGAAGCGCTCGATGAGTGCCAGTATGACTCCGGTGTCCTTTGACGATTCCGCCATCGGTAGCTTCCGCCGGTCTTCCGGGTTATGGACGGGACATCTGTGCGACCGGCGACAGTGTAACACCTTCGCGGGTCGGGGTCAGTCCGCGACGGATGCGCCGGGCCTTGCTAATAGCTCAGCGTGTCGATGCCGCCGATGAAAAACCGGTTGACCTTGGCGCGCAGCTCCTCACGCAACTGCGGATCGTCACGGCCGGAATAGCTGTCGTAGAGGCCGCGCGCGATTTTGCCGAACAGGTCCAGCAGCCGCGGATCGAAATGCCGGTCTCGGCCCGATTCGAGGATCTGCATTGTCTCGTCGAACGACAGGGGATCTTTATACGGGCGGCGCGAGGTCAGGGCGTCGAACACGTCGGCAATCGCAAAGATCCGCGCCTCGACCGGAATGGCCTCGGCGGCGGTCTGCTTCGGGTAGCCGCTGCCGTCAAACTTTTCGTGATGGCTGCCGACCACGTCCACGGCATCCGCGAGCCAGCGGCTGCGGTGCACGATATCGAGCCCGTGATCGACATGGGTCTGCATGACGCGGAATTCATCGGCGTCGAGCCGCGCCGGCTTGTGCAGGATGTGGTCGCGAATGCCGATCTTGCCGACGTCGTGCAGAAACGCGCCCTTGATCAAAGCGCGCATGCGATCGGCGTCGAGCCCGGCGGCCTCGGCCAGCCGCAGCGAATAGAGCGTGACGCGATAATTGTGGGCATCGGTGTCGCTGTCGCGCTTGGCAATGGCGCTGCCCAGCACCTCGAGGGTCTCCAGGTTCGAGGCCAGCAGGCTCTCCGAGTAGCGCGCCAGGCGGCGCATGAGCGTCAGGATCACCGGGTACAGCAACAGCGCGGTCGTGAGCACGATCAGACCGACATACAGCGCGGTTTGCAGCGCCGTGCGTCGCACTTGCGCCACGGCTTCATCCGACACCCGGAACAGTCCTTCGGCGTAGGCGACTGGCGCCCCGTGCCGGTCGTTTACCGGCACCACCACATGGATGTACGGATGCCCGGCGATATTGACGTTTTGCTGCCACTCCTCATGGGCGCCGGGAAACCGCGGCGGGCCGGAGCCGATCGCGCGTGTCAGGGTCGCGGCATCGGTGTCGATTGGCGCCGCACGCTCGCCGAGCTCGGCGCCGCGCGTGTCATAGAAGCGCGCATACGCGAACTGCCCGTAGCGCCGGTCGACCTGACGATCGACTTCGCTGCCGAGAACTTGTTGCACCGCGGCGCGCAGATCGAGTGTTTTGGTGTCCAGCAGCCGTCGCACGTCGGCGCGGATCCACTTGATGCCGTTGCGCGCGGTCAGCACGACGGCATCCCCGATCCGCTCGTAGCCGCGTGCGTACGCGATCGCGCCGAAGGCCACGGCCACAATCGCGCCGGCTGCCAGCAATCGCAGCGCGAGCACCCGATGCACGAACGTCTTGAGCGCGTATTCGCGTCGACGCATGAGCAGCTCTCATTGGAAGTGTCGCCATTGTTGCGTACCTTGCGGACTTGCGGCAAGCATGAGTGGAGTGTGAATTGATATCGCCACTGGCGTTGGGACGGTCGATGTGATTAGAATGACTGCGTCCCTCCATTGGTACCCGGCATGCGGCGAATCATGCGTATCAAGAGAATCGGATTGGCGACACTGCTCCTCACGCCGGTACCCGCTTGGGCGATGTCCGGCTCCCTGGTTGACACCGTGGCCAATGTCCTGGCGCTGATGGTGCTGGTGCTGGTCCCGATCGCCGGTATCTATCTGTTCTGGATGGTGCATATTCTGCCGGAGAAGGTTGCCGAGAAGCGCCACCATCCGCAGAAAGATGCGATCAAAACGCTCTGTCTCCTGTCACTTCTTTTCGGCGGCATGCTCTGGCCCATTGCCTGGTTATGGGCCTACTCCAAGCCGGTGATGTACAAGCTCGCCTACGGCACCGACAAGCACGAAGACTATGAAGAACCGGAAAGCGCCGACAAACCGGCTGCGGCAGAGGAACTGGCGCGGATGCGTGCCGACCTCGATCGGCTCAAGGCCGCAGGAGTCGGCGCGAAGGAACTGCGCGGCGTGGAGGAGGAGCTGGCGAAGCTTGAAAACCGCCTTGCCGGCCGCGACGTGAAGGAGGCCGACTGATGGAAGCGATACTGGTCGGTATCTACGCGTTCTTTGTCTGGCTGATCTACTTCAAGTTCAAGTGGCTGCCGTGGACCACGCCGCACAAGGTCACCGTCGTGATCATACCGATTGTCGGGCTGACGGCGCTGATCTTGCTGCTCAACGTGTTCGCGCCGTCGTCGCACGACGTGCGCGTCATCAAATACGTGGTGCAGATCGTGCCGCAGGTGCGTGGACGCGTGATCGATGTGCCGGCCGCGGGCAATCAGCACATGAAGAAGGGCGATGTGCTGTTCCGGATCGATCCGACGCCCTATGAACTCGACGTCAAACGCATCGAGGCGCAGTTGGCGCTGTCGCAGCTGCGTCTGCGGCAGACCCGGGCGCTGGCCGCGACCGGTGCCGGCAGCAAATTCGACGAGGAGCGATATGAAAGCGATGTTCGCCAGCTGCAAGCGCAACTCGACCAGGCCCGCTGGGACCTGTCCCAGACGACCATGTACGCCCCGGCCGACGGCACGCCCATCAATGTTCAGCTGCGACCCGGTTCGTACGTGGTCAGTTTGCCGTTCGTCCAGGCGATGGCGTTCGTCGAGGACGATTATCAGGTGATCGCCCTGTATCACCAGAACGAGTTGTACGAAGTCGCCCCGGGCGACGAAGCGGAGATCGCGCTGCCGACCTATCCGGGCGACATCATCAAGGCGACGGTCGACAGCATCGTCTGGGCCCAGGGCCAGGGACAGCTACCGCTGTCCGGAACCATACCGCAGACCGGCGCGGCGCCGCTGCCGCCGGGACGGTTCGCGGTCAAGCTTGCGCTGGCCGAACAGGACCGCGCGCTTTTCCTGGCCGCGGGTGCGGTCGGCGATGCCGCGATCTACACCCGGCACCTGGAGCCGATCCATATCCTCCGCAAAGTGATCCTGCGCGTCGGTTCCTACACCAATTACCTGATTCTAAAACTGCACTGAGCCATGCCGCTTGCTTTGGAGAAGCCGCCCTGGACATCCGCGCTGCCGGTCGCAGGGCTGGCCGGGATGGCGCTGCTCGGCGGTTGCCTGCTGCAGGAACCGCCGACCGCAAGCGAGTTGCGCGACGAAACACTGAACCATACGTTCATTCCGGCACATTGGAGCAGCGCCGACACGGCTCCGGGACCGGTGCAGGACGGTTGGCTCGCGACGTTCGGCGATGCCACACTTGAGTCGCTGGTAACCGAGGCGCTCGTGCACAATGCCGATCTGCAAGTCGCCGCCGCGCGCGTGGAACAGGCGCGCGGCTACGCCAAGGCCGCCGGCGCGGCTATCTATCCTTCGGTGACGCTGCTGGCGCGCGGCGGCGGTCAGTTGTCCGGCGACAATTCCGGGCTCTCGGGCGTGCTGGCCTCGGCTTCCTGGGAACTTGATCTGTGGGGCCGGGTGCGCGCCGGCCGCGCGGCCGCCAGCGAGCAGTACGCCTCGACCGTCGTCGACTACGAATACGCCCGCCAGTCCCTGGCCGCGCTGGTGGCGAAGAGCTGGTTCCTCGCCATCGAAGCGCGATTGCAGAAGCGCATCGCCGACGACATGGTGCGCGCGTCGCAGCAACTGGTCGACGTGGTGCGCCAGCGTCAGAAGGTGGGAGTCGGCGACGAATACGACCTGGCGGTCGCCGAGGCGAACCTCGGCGGGTTCCGCGATACGCAACGGCAGCTGGAGCTTGGCTACCAGCAATCGCAACGCGCGCTCGAGATACTGCTCGGCCGCTATCCGTCCGCCAATCTGACGGCCGCAGCCGCATTGCCGGCCATGCCGCCGCCGGTTCCGGCCGGACTGCCGTCCGAACTGCTCGAACGCCGACCGGACGTGGTCGCAGCCGAGCGGCGCGTCGCTGCCGCCTTTAACCGGGTCACGGAGGCCAAGGCGGCGCGGCTGCCAAGCATTACGCTCACCGCCGGCGGCAGCAACCTGTCGAGCGACTTCTTCGTGCTGCAGGATCGCGACAACCCGGTGTGGAGTGCCGGGGCGAGCCTGCTCGCGCCGATTTATCGCGGCGGCGCCCTGCAGGCGCAGGTGGAAATCCGTACCGCCGAGCAGAAGGAGGCGCTCGCCGAATATGCTCGCGCCGGATTGCGCGCCTTCAATGACGTCGAGAATGCGCTGTCGAGCGAGTTCACACTGCGGGCGCGCGAGAAAATTCTGGAAAAGGCGGTCGCCGATAATACTCGCGCTCTCGAATTCGCCCGCCAGCGTTACCGCATCGGCTCAGTCGATCTGCGCGCTGTATCTCAGCAGCAGCTGGCGCAGTTTGCCGCGGAGGCAACGCTATTGCGGGTGCAGAGCGAAGCCCGCGTGCAACGTGTCAACGTGTTCCTGGCGCTCGGCGGTAATTTTGCCGTCCCGGCGTCCCCGCCCAGTCCGGGAACCGGCGGCGACCGGAATAGCGCCGTCGGCAGAAACGCGGCGGAATCACGATCGATGAAGCCGTAACGCGCGGCCCCGGGGGGTGCTTGACCTGTCCGGTACTCAATCGTTCGTGCGCTATCCTGTCCCCGCGGTGATTCTCACTATGGTGTTTCGTGTCGACGACACGCCAAGAATTGGCGACACCGAATCGCCAGCACTGGTCGGCAACGACGCGCTGAACTAGCTGCGCCTGGCACAGGCCGCTTCCGGTCCATAATCGTTAACACCCTTGACCGAGCGGGGCTGCTGCCGCCGCGGTCGGAAATTGGACCTTGGTCCAATAGCCTAATCCAATTTGTCGAAATAAAGTTCTCGTCGCGGCAGGCGGTTTTTTGCAAGTTCCGCCCGCGCACCGACGCGTAATGCCGTCGACGGAATGCCGGGGGATCGTACCAGCGTCCGGAGGAAACCGTCGCCCAACCGGTGACGCGGCGAACACGCTCATCGTGCCGGACCACGACGCCGGTTTCATTCTACCGGTTGCGCGGACGAAACCCGGGCGAGATTGGCAAACGATGAGGTTGGCAAACGATGATTGATGGAAAAGGAGCAGGCATCATGGCAAACACGACGACTGGCGTTACTCGTCTGGATCAATTTTTTTCGAGCTCGGCGGCACGGCTCGATCTGTGGCGCGAATTGAACGCCAAGGCGCAACTCTGGGCAGCCGACGCGCGTGGCGGACGCGCCGCGGTGGAGGCGGCGCTGGCGGCGGTGCGGCCACTGGAAGATTTCTTCGCCTATCCGGGTCTGCGGTTGCTGAATGCGCTGGCCGAGCGCATCAGCGACAATGACGCCATGGGTGCGGCGCGGCTGGTGCTGCGGCTCAGCGGCGCACTGTTGTCAGGCAGTTACCGGTATGACTCCGGTCAATGGGACATCGCCGACGAATCGGCGACCGCGGTGGCCGACCGCCTGCCGCTGGCACCCGAGAGCGGCGGCGAAGCCCGGCGGCCGTACTTCGAGACGCTCTTCGTTTCCCCGGCGCCGACGGCCAAGCTGCCGCAGATCGCCCACGAGATCCGCCGACTGCGGCGCGCCGAGGATGCGATGATCTACGAGCCGGTGCTGGTCGGGAGCTTCGAGGACGCCATCCTCGGCACGATACTGAACGGCAAAGTCGAGGCGGTGGTGATCTACGATGGGATCCCGATCCCGTCGCAGCACGACATTCCGCTGCTGCGCCAGTTCCTTACCACTCATCAGCAACTCGATACCTGGACGGTCGCGCCACGCGACATCGGCGTGACCTTGGCGCGCGCCATCAAGCGCATTCGTCCCGAGCTCGATATCTACCTGCTTACCGACCGGCGCGTGGAGCAGGTGGCCGGCGATCCCGCGGCGTCGATGATCCGCCGGGTATTTTACGAAGTGGAAGAGCTCATGGAAGTGCACCTCAACATCCTCGAGGGCGTGGCCGACCGTTTCTCCACGCCGCACTTCGACAATCTCAAGCGCTATGCGTCACGTCCGATCGGCACCTTCCACGCGCTGCCGATCGCGCGCGGCAAGTCGATCATCAAATCGAACTGGATTCACGACATGGGTGAGTTCTACGGCCAGAACCTGTTCCTGGCCGAGACCTCCGCCACCACCGGCGGGCTCGACAGCATGCTCGAGCCGACCGGTAACATCAAAGTCGCGCAGGAGAAGTTCGCGCGCGCGGTCGGCGCGGACCACGTGTTCTTCGTCACCAACGGCACCTCGACATCCAACAAGATGGTGTACCAGGCGCTGACCAAGCCGGGCGACATCGTGATCGCCGACCGCAACTGCCACAAGTCGCACCACTACGGCATGGTGCTCTCCGGCGCCCAGCCGCTGTACGTCGAGGCCTTCCCGATGACCGAGTACTCGATGTACGGCGCAGTGCCGCTGCGCACCGTCAAGAAAGCCTTGCTCGATCTCAAGGCCGAAGGCCGGCTCGATCGCGTGGTGATGGTGACGCTCACCAATTGCACCTTCGACGGCCACGTGTACAACACCCGGCGGGTAATGGAAGAGTGCCTGGCGATCAAGCCGGACCTAAACTTTCTGTGGGACGAGGCCTGGTTCGGGTTCGCGCGCTGGTCGCCGTTCCTGCGCCCGCGCACCGCCATGGGTGCGGCGGCCGCGCTTGAGGAGTGGCGCGCCAGCCCCGAAGCACTCAAGGCGTATGAGGCACAGGCCGCCGAGCTCGGCGACGACCTCGATCCCAGGGACCCGCGTCTGCTGGAGCGGCGCCTCGTGCCCGACCCGCGCAAGATGCGCATTCGCGTCTACGAGACCGACTCCATACACAAGTCGATGTCGTGCCTGCGCCAGGGCTCGATCGTGGCGGTGCGCGACGAGGACTACAACAAGCACGTGTCGGCGTTTCGCGAGGCGGTGTTCATCCACGCCTCGACCTCCCCGAACGCGCAGATCATTGCTTCGATGGACGTCGCCCGCCGCCAGATGGAGCTCGAAGGTTATGAACTGGTGATGCGCGCGATCGAGGTCGCGCTCGCGATCCGTCGTGGAGTGGCGGAACATCCGATCATTTCGAAGTACTTCAGTGTGCTCGGCGCCGATCGCATGGTGCCGGCCGAGTTCCGCCATTCCGGGTTCCAGGACTTCCTCGCGCCCGGCGCCAATTGGCTGACCGCGCTCAAGGCGGTGCACGAGGACGAGTTCTTCCTCGATCCGACGCGCCTGACGCTGGTGTGCGGCACCGCCGGCTACGATGGCACCAGCTTCAAGAACCTTCTGGCCTCGAGATACAACATCCAGCTCAACAAGACCTCGCGCAACAGCATTCTGTTGCAGAGCAACATCAACAACACCCGCAGCGACGTGGCCTTGCTGATCAAGGTGTTGCTGGAGATCGCGATGGAGATCGAGGCGCGCCTGGCCGAGGGTGGCGAGGCCGAGCGCGCGGCGTTCGCGGCACGCGTCAAGAGCCTGATGACCGACGTGCCGGACCTGCCGAATTTCACGCGCTTCCACGACGGTTACCGCGAAGATCCGAAGAGCATCACGCTCGAAGGCGACATGCGCAGCGCGTTCTTCGCCGCCTACAACGAGGACGACTGCGAGTATGTGCCGCTGATGAGCAGGCAGATCGATGAGCGCCTGGCCAACGGGCCCGAACTGGTGTCGGCCAACTTCGTGATTCCGTATCCGCCCGGCTTTCCCATCATGGTGCCGGGGCAGGTAATCGACGCCGGCACCATCGGCTTCATGCGCAAGCTGGACGTGAAGGAGATTCACGGCTACAACGCCACGCGCGGACTCAAGCTGATCAAGCCGTCCACGATTGGCGCGTCGCCGACCAGCGGATCCGCGCCCGGCGCCGCGGGCAAGCGCAAGCCGACCAAGGCCGGCGTCGCCGCCTGACAATAATCGAGGAGAATGACAATGGAATGGTTCTTTGGCTTCCTGAAGGCGTATCCCTACATCCTCCTGTTCTTCACCGTCGGGGTGGCCGTGGCGATCGGCCGCGTAACCATCAAGGGCTACGGTCTCGGCATGGTCGCCGGTGCCGTAATCATCGGGGCCGGGCTGTCGATCTGGGCATCGACCTACGGCGTGAAGCTGCAGCTCGACAACTTCGTGAAACTGCTCTTCTACTACCTGTTCATGTATGGTGTCGGGCTGCGGGTCGGGCCGTCGTTCGTCAACAGCCTCGGAAAGGACGGGCTGCGCTTCACCATTCTCGCGATCATCGCGCCGGTCCTGGGGCTCGCGATCGTGGTGTTGGGAACGAAATTCTTCGCGCTGCCGGTGGGGGCGGCCGGCGGGCTGCTGGCCGGCAGCCAGACCATGTCGGCGGCGATCGGCTCGGCCGAGCAGGCGATTCTCGATGGCGTGGTCAAGCTGCCGGAGGGCATGACCAAGGACGCGGCAACCGGCATGATCGCCATTTCCTACGGCATCAGCTATATCTGGGGTACGGTCGGCATCATTCTGATCGTCAAGTACCTGCCACGCTGGTGGGGCGCCAATGCGCGCGCAGCCGCGAAGAAGTACGAAGAGGAGTTCGGCGTGAAGAACGTCGACGACGCCGGCCTGTCCGGTTACCGTCCCGGCGGGTTGCGCGCTTATCGCCTCGACAACCCGGCCACGGCCGGCAAGAGCATCGCGCAGTTCCGCGATGCCAATCCCGAGTACAAGATTGTCAACGTGCGGCGAGGCGACGAGCTGCTCGGCGCCGATCCCGAGCTGGTCCTGCAAAAGGGCGATGTCATCGCGCTGGGCGGGCGCCTCGAGGCGCTCACCGACAAGATGGGGCTGATCGGTCCGGAGCAGGCCGACACGCGCGTGCTCAGCATTCCGCTCGATGAGGCCGAGATCCTGGTTACCAAAAAGGACGCGGTCGGGCGTACGCTCAGGTCCTTCCGCGATTCCGAAATCGCCGGTCAAGTGGCGCTGGTCAAGATCGAGCGCGGCGGCGTGCCGTACCCGGCGGGTCTCGAAACCAAGCTCCAGCGGCGCGACGTGCTGTTCGTCGTGGGCCTGAAGTCGGCGGTGCAGCGGGCCGCCGACATGATCGGCATCATCGCGCGTCCGAGCACGGCTACCGATCTGCTGACGCTGTCGGTCGGCATGATCCTCGGCTTCCTGATCGGCATGATCCAGTTCCCGGCGTTTGGCAGCCAGGTCGGCCTCGGCAACGCCGGCGGCCTGCTGGTCTCGGGCATCGTGGTCGCATCGATTTCCTCGCGGCTGCGTTTCTTCGGCAGTACCCCGAATGCATCCCGCAATGTCCTCGAGGACCTAGGCCTGGTGGTGTTCGTGGCGATCGTGGGGCTAAACTCGGGCGCGACACTGCTCGAGCAGTTGACTGGTGCCATTGCGCTCAAGATTTTCCTGGTCGGGTTCGTGGCGTGCACCGTTCCGCCGTTCGTTGTATGGGCGATCGGCTATCACATGTTCAGGACCAATCCCGCCATCCTGATGGGGGCCGTGGCCGGGGCGCGCAGCCACTCCGGACCTTGTCGCGAGGCAGCCAAGGAAATCGGCAGTTCGGTGCCGTGGATTGGATTCCCGGTGGCTTACGCGGTCTCGGGCATACTGCTGACCGTGTTCGGCTACTTCGCGATGGTGTTGGCGCGCTAGTCGTTTGCTGTCAACAAACGGCCGGCTGCTCACGGGTCATGACCGGCGGCGCCGGCCGGCGAAGGGCCGGCAGGCCCGTGCGGTACATCGAGGGTGACGACCGGATGGAGTGGCTGAGCGGCATGCTGCAAAAGTATCCCGAGCTCGCGGTGTACCTCGCGGTCGCCGTCGGTTATTGGGTCGGCCAGTTCCGTTTGGGCGGGTTCAGCTTCGGTTCGGTCACCGGCTCGCTGATCGCGGGCATCCTCGTGGGGTACCTGTTTCACGTGCCGGTGTCGTCCACCGCCAAGTCGCTGTTGTTCCTGTTGTTCCTGTTCGGCATCGGCTATTCCGTCGGGCCGCAATTCTTCAAGACCATGCGCGGCCAGGGACTGCGCTGGGCCTTGCTGGCGATCTTCATGTCCTGTGTCGGCCTGCTGGGCGCCTACGCGGTGGCGCGCCTGCTGCACCTCGACGCCGGTTTCGCCGCCGGCATGCTGTCCGGTGCGCTCACCGAATCGCCGGCAATCGGCACCGCCAGCGAGGCGATCAAGTCCCTGCCCATTCCGGAGCTCGAGCAGCAGCGGCTCATCGGACACATCGCCGTGGCCGACGCGCTGTGCTACGTGTTCGGCGCCTTCGGCGTGATCGTCGTGTGCAGCGTGATCGGACCGCGGTTGCTGCGCATCGATCTGTCGGCCGAGGCCACGAGGCTCGAGGGCGAGCTGGGCCTGGTGCGCACCAAGGCGGGAGTGGCGTCGGCTTGGCGCACGTTCAGTCTGCGGGCCTATCGTGTCCCGGCGGACGGCGCGGTGGTGAATCGCACGGTCGCCGCGGCCGAAGCGCTGGTGCCGCACGCGCGCGTGTTCGTGATGCGCATCCGCCGCGGTGGGGATCTGCTCGAGGCCACGCCGGACACGGTGATTCGTGCGGACGACGTGCTGGCCGTGGCCGGCCGTACCGAAGTGCTGATTCAGACGCTGGGCGCGCGCGCCGCGGAGGTCGCCGACCGCGAGCTGCTCGATGTGCCGGTGGCCGCGTACGAGGTGCTGGTCGCCGGCAAGGGGTTCGCGGGCCGCACGCTCGAGGAAATCGGGCGCGACGACGTGGCGCGCGGCGTGTTCCTGCGCGCCATCCGCCGCGGCGAACAGGCGATCCCGATTGCCGCCCGGACCGTGATCGAACGCGGCGACTTGCTGACGCTCGCCGGCCCGGAGCACGCGCTGATCGAGGTGGCAGCGCTCGTCGGCGTGGTCGTTCGTCCAACGGACAAGACCGACTTCGTGAGCCTGGGGCTGGCTATCGTGGTGGGCGCGCTCGTCGGCGCGGCGGTGGCGATCCCGGTGGGCAAGCTGCACGTGAGCCTTGGCACCAGCGTCGGCACCCTGATCGCGGGATTGGTGGTCGGCTGGCTCCGGACCCTGTATCCGCTGTTCGGGCGTATTCCGGACGCCGCGATATCGTTCATGACGGCGCTGGGGCTGGCCGCGTTCGTAGCCATGATCGGACTGACGGCCGGGCCGCTGTTCATTGACGCCCTGCGCGAAGCGGGGGTGAGCATGCTGTTCGGCGGGATGGTGGTGACGCTGTTGCCGCTGCTGAGCGGACTGTACTTCGGCCGCCACGTGCTGCGACTGAACCCGCTGTTGTTGCTCGGTGGAATCTCCGGCGCGCAGACCATGACGGCGGCGCTCGCCGCGGTGCAGGACAAGTCGGGCAGCCCGATCGCGGTACTCGGCTATTCCGGCACGGTCGCGATCGGCCACGTGCTGTTGACGGTATGGGGCACGGTGATCGTGCTGCTGATGTCGTGATGGTCGTCGCGACTGGCCGACGGCAGCAGATTTTGAAACATTTGGAGGAATCATCAATGCCTACTTTGACTCATGCGGATTTCGGATCGGTTCGCTCACCGGCCCGCGCGGCTCGTCCGTTCGTTGCCTCCATGCTCGGATTGGCCGTTTTATTGGTCGCCGTGCCGGTGCTGGCACAGACGACACCGGACAGCTCCGCGGAACAGGGCGTCACGCCCATGGACCAGATGGACTTGACTGTCCCCCAACCCGGACAACCGCTGATTTCAGCGCCGGCAAAGCCGGGGGAGAGGTCGCCGTTCTTCGATGACTCCAAAGTCAGCGCCCAGTTGCGGAGTTTTTATTTCGATCGTGACAAGTTCGACCCCAGCCGCAGCGAGGCCTGGGCCATCGGCGGTTCGGTCACGTACAAGTCCGGCTACATGGCCGAGCGCCTCGCGCTCGGCGGCACCGTCTACGGGTCGTACAAGCTGTATGGACCGGACGAGTACGACGGCACTTTACTGCTGAAGCCGGGGCAGCAAAGTTACACCGTGCTCGGCCAGGCCTACGGCGAATTCAAGTTCACCGATCGAATCTTCGGGGCCGTGGGCCGCAAGGAATACAACACTCCGTACATCAACGCGCACGATGTGCGCATGACACCAAATACCTTCGAGGGCATTACCGCCTACGGGACGGCCGGCGGCCAGGAGGGCGCATCCGCGTGGCGTTTCGGAGGCGGTTACATCACGAAAATCAAGGAAAAGAATTCCGATTCGTTCGTCTGGATGTCGCGCGACGCCGGCGCCAATGTGGACCGTGGCGTGTATCTCGCGGGCGCCAATGTGGAACATAAGAATCTGTCGGTCGGTGCGATCAATTACTACTCGCAAGACATCATCAATATCTTTTACACGGAGGCCGGTTATGCGCTGCCGCTGGCCGGCAAGAACAAAATGAAGCTCGCCGCGCAGTTCTCGGACCAGCGGAATACGGGCGACAATCTCCTTACCGGACAGGAATTTTCCGCCCACCAGTGGGGCCTCAAGGGCGACCTGGGCATGGGCGCGGCGCTGTTCACTCTGGCCTACACGGATACCGCGAGCGGCACCAGCATGCGCAGTCCCTGGAGTGGCTATCCGGGCTACACGAGCGTGCAAGTCGAGGACTTCAACCGCGCCGGCGAGTCGGCCGCCCTTATCAAAATGGCGTACGATTTGTCCAAGCAGGGGATCAAGGGCACCAGCGCCTACGCGCTGTGGGTCCACGGCACCGGGGTCAGCGCCCCGGTGTACAACGAAGACGAGTACGATTTCAACCTGCAGTGGGCGGCCGACAAAGGCGACGCGTGGCGGGGCATGTCGATCCGCCTGCGCTATGCGCGCATCAACCAGCGCGGCGGCGGCGATCCGGCGATCAACGATTTCCGCGTCATCCTGAATTACGATTTCCCGCGGCCCTGAGGGGCGGCGCATCCGGTTGACGTCCGATGAAGAACGAGTGGATCGATTCACTGACGCGTGGCCTGCTCGAGGCCCATCCGCTGCGGGAGATGTTCCATCTTCCGGTGATCTTTGATCTGGGTGCGGTGTTTTTCTTTGCGCTCACCGGGGCGCTGGCGGGGATCCGCCGCGGCTACGATTTCATCGGCATGTTCATCATGGCGTTCGTCGCGGGCGTCGGTGGCGCGCTGATCCGCGATGGCCTGTTCATTCAGCAGGGTCCGCCGGCGGTCGTTCTCGACGGACGCTATCTCGTCGTGGTCGCGCTGGCCTGCCTGGCCGGCATGGTCATCGGCGGTTTCATCGAGCGCTTCCAGAAGGTCATCGCCTACATCGACGCCCTGGGTCTGGGCGCCTACGCGGTGGTCGGAGTGCAAAAGGCGCTGTCCGCAAACATGAGTATCCCGGCCGCGATCATGATAGGCACCATCAACGCCGTCGGCGGCGGTCTGTTGCGCGGTATCATCGTGCGCGTCGAGCCACTGACGCTCAAGCCCGGCCAGTTCTATATTCTGGCGGCGCTGCTCGGCTGTGGCCTGTTCGTGGGCCTGATCCTCGGCACGTCGCTGTCGGCGTCGCAGTCCGCGCTGAGCGCCATCGCCGTGACCTTCGTGTTCCGCGTCCTGGCCATTCGCTTCAACTGGCAGACCAGGGCGGTCCGGCCGTGGTTTGCCGGTCACGGCAAGGAGACGACCATGTCCAGCGACGAGACGCGCAAGCAGGAGCAGGAACGTGACAGCAAGAGGGAGGAATAAATGCCTTGGACGCCTTTTCGGTCGGCATGGGTTGGAGCGCTGGATCGGAGGCGTGGTGGCATGCGGCCGGCACGTGCTTTGGGCCACGCTGACCGCGGCGTCGGTGATCTTGAACGCGCAGGCAGCCCCCGACACAACGGCCGGCGCCGATGCGCAGGCGCCGGCCGGCACGCGCGAATCGCCGTGGCTGTTGGTGCCGCTGGTTTCGTCCGACCCGAAGCTCGGCGCCTCACTGGGTGCGCTGGCGGCGTATCTGCACAAGTTCGATCCGGTGTCGTCGGTATCGATGTTCGGCATAGGCGGCACCTATACAAGTACGTCTTCCAAAATCGGCGCGGCCTTCGCCCAGACCTATTTCGGCGAGGATCATCACCGCCTGATCGTTTTCGGCGGCGGCGGGCAGATCAACAACGACTACCAGGATTTCCTCGGCACCGGTTTTCCGCTGTCGACCGAGGATCACCTGAAGGCCTTCGCCACGCGCTACTTGTACCGCGGCAACGGCAACTGGTTTTTCGGCGCCCAGGCGATCAGCACCAATTACCAGATCGTGGCGACCGATGCGCTCGGCGGCGAGTTTCTCAATGCCATCGGCCTGACCGGTTTCGATTCGGTGGCGGTGGGCGCGGTCGTCCAGCACGATTCGCGCGACGATCAGAATTCACCGTCGCGCGGCTGGTTTCTGGATATCAACAATCTGGCCTATCGCGAGAGCCTCGGTGGCTCGGTCAGCTTCGACACCTACCGACTCAAATGGCAGGGCTACTGGCCGCGCGGCGCCGGCCATGTCCTGGCCGCGCGCTTCGCCAACCAGTGGACGGTGGATGCGCCGCTAGCCGGCTATGCGTCGATCCAGTTGCGCGGCTACACCTTCGGCCAGTACCTCGGCAAGAACATGTCATCGCTCGAACTCGAGGAACGGCATCGGCTCGGGGCGCGCTGGGGCGCCACCGTGTACGCCGGGGCCGCGTGTCTGTATGGCGGCAACATGCAGTGCGATACCGGCGCCGGTACTTATGTGAGCGCGGCGGCCGGGCTCTACTACGTGCTCAAACCGGTCGAGAAGATCGTCGCCACCCTGGAATACGCCGACGGCGAGGGCGAGAATCACGGCGTGTATCTGCGCATGGGCTGGGGATTCTGATGTGCGGCGGACCATTCGATCGTACCCGCGGCGATGGCCTGGAGCGCATAATGGCGACCGACGCGTTCAAGTTGCACGGCATGCCCGGGGAGCCGGCGGGCGTGCCATGAGGTATCGCCTCTGGGAAAGCCTGTTGCGCTTCTGGGCCAACGACCGGGGCCTTTCGATATTTCTCGTCTTGCTCGTGATCTTCGCTTTCGTCCTGCCGGCGTTCGGCCGCACCGGACCGCGCTTGCCACTCGTCAACGACGTCGTGTTCTCGGCGCTGCTCGTGTCCGGCGCACTGAGCCTGCCCGAGCGGCCGTGGATGCGATGGGTGGTGCCGCCGATGGCGGCGGTCGCGCTGGTCATGCGCT
>Ga0187775_10000092_pt1 | contig 19589 bp, 21 predicted proteins | sample 0216_BV02_MP12_1_FD_132441 | JGI IMG/M metagenome (GOLD analysis project Ga0187775, IMG submission 132441) | Tropical peat soil microbial communities from peatlands in Department of Meta, Colombia - 0216_BV02_MP12_10_MG | ecosystem: Environmental > Terrestrial > Soil > Wetlands > Peat | place... | reverse complement strand
TCGCAGATGGTCCATGCGCTCGGTCTGGCCGGCGTCCCCAACGTGGCCTTGCGCCAGACCCGCGTCGGCGAACTTTCGATGTGGAAGGGCTGCGCGTTTGCCAATGCCGCCCGGAACGGAATCTTCGCGGCGCTGCTGGCCAATCAGGGTTTGACCGGCCCGGCGCCGCTGTTTGAGGGAGAAAAAGGATTCTTCCGACTGGTCACCGGCCCGTTTGATCCTCCGCCGCTGGGGGAAAAGGGGCTGCCGTTTAAGATCATGGATACGTACATTAAATTTTATCCGGCCGAATACCATGCCCAGAGCGCAATCGAGGCCGCGCTCCTCCTTCGAAAAAAGTTTTCCCCCAAGGATATCGATGCGATCGAGGTCAAGACGTTTGATGTCTCGGTCGAGATCATCGGAAAGGATCCCGAGAAATGGCATCCCCGCAGTCGGGAGACCGCGGATCATAGCCTGCCCTATCTGGTCGCCGTGGCGCTCATGGACGGTGAGGTCGGGCTTGATCAGTTCACGGAGGCGCGGATCGCAGATCCACGCCTCCGGGCGTTGATTCAAAAAGTGTCCGTCAGGGACGATTCCGAATTTAACCGGGCGTATCCGGAGTCGATGCCGAATCAAGTCACAGTGAAGACGGTCGACGGCCAGTCACATTCTCTCAAAGTCACCTATCCCAAGGGACATCCGAAACGTCCGCTGACGGATAACGAACTGGAGAAAAAATTCATTTCACTGACCGAACCGAGGCTTTCCAATAAACAGATCCGAAAACTCCTGGATCGACTGTGGAAGTTGGACACCTTAAAGAAAATGGACGATCTTCTCTCCCTTTGTATCGTCCGTGGAAATCGAAAAGGACGGCCGGCATGAGCTCCGCCGCGCAATTGCGCAAGCGACTCGCTCGGGGGACGGTCGTCGCCCCCGGCGTGTTTAATGCCGTCACGGCCAAGATGGTGGAGCGCTTCGGTTTTCACGCGGCATATCTCTCAGGGGCCGGGCTGACCAATGCGATGACCGCCTTCCCGGACATCGGGCTATTGTCGATGACCGAGCTGGCACAGCAGACCGCTTATATCGTCTCCGCAACGAGTCTCCCCTTGATTGTCGATGCCGATACCGGATTTGGCGGTCCCCTCGGCGTGGCCCGGACCATTCGCGAGCTGGAACGCGCCGGTGCCGCGGCCGTCCAAATCGAAGATCAGCGAGATCCGAAACGATGCGGGCATCTGGCCGGAAAGCGACTGATCCCCGCCAAAACGATGGCTGAAAAGATTCGATCGGCCGCGAAGGCCCGGAAGGATCCCGATCTCATCATCATCGCGCGGACGGACGCGCGAGGGGTAGAGGGATTGAAAGCCGCGATCGACCGGGCCTTTCGATACCGGGATGCCGGCGCGGATATGATCTTCCCGGAGGCGCTGGAATCAGCCGCGGAATTTTCCCGGTTTGCGGACCGCGTCCGGACGCCTTTGATGGCCAACATGACCGAGTTCGGGAAAAGTCCGTACCTATCGGTTCGGGAATTTGATCGGATGGGCTATCGATTGGTCATCTTTCCGATGACGGTCTTCCGCGTCATGATGAAATCCGCCGAGGCCGCGCTGCGCGAGCTCAAACGAAGCGGAACCCAACGGAGTCTATTAGGCGGGATGCAGACGCGGAAGGAACTGTATGATCTGTTGGAATACGAGCGGTACGAAAAGGTGGAGGCGGAGGCATCGAACCCCCTACCCCGATCTCCAAAACGGCGTCGCTAAGTCGTACCGTGTCGCTACGACCCTTTCTTGATTTCCAGAATTACCTGTTTGGCGATCTCTTTTAATGTCTCGAAGACCCCCTGCCCTTGGGGAGCGACCGCCTCGAAGAAGGGTACCCCTTTGGGGTTTAAGGCCTGGTTCAGTTCGTCCACCGAAATGGCGCTGGGAAGATCTCGCTTATTGTACTGCACGATGAACGGAAGGTTGTCCAGATTGTATCCCTGTTCCTGGAGATTCCTTCGCAGGTTGTCCATGCTTTCGATGTTGGCTTCCATCCGTTCCGCCTGAGAATCCGCCACGAACACGACGCCGTCCACTCCCTTGAGAATCAGTTTACGGCTGGCATCATAGAAGACCTGGCCGGGAACGGTATAGAGATGAAACCGGACCTTGAAGCCTTTAATGTTTCCGAGAGCCAGAGGCAGAAAATCAAAAAAGAGCGTCCGTTCGCTCTCGGTGGCGAGCGAGATCATTTTCCCTTTGCTGTCGGGGTTCGTTTTTTTATAAATGTACTGAAGGTTGGTCGTTTTTCCTCCCAGACCGGGACCGTAGAATACAATTTTGCAGTTGATCTCGCGTGCGGAATAATTAATAAATGACATGCAGAACCATTCCCCGGTTAAACCCCGATCGATCGTACACGATCAGCCGAACAGTTTCTCAATATCATCTTCCGTAATCTCGGCAAACGGAGACTTGGAGGCCTCTTGCGGCGTCCCCCCGCCCGTTCCGGTCGGGGTCTTGGCCTGATCCACTTTTTGCAGGATCTTTTGCAAGATTTGTCCGAGGACCTCTACGCTTTTTTTGACCCGCAGACGCACCAGTCCCAAAGAAGACCGCTGGTCGAAGATTACGACAAGAATGACCCGGCCGACCAGCGAGATATGAATATTGTCCCGTTCTCCTTCATGAAACAAAATCGAGAAGTCTTTTTCACCCAACAGTTTGGCCATCCCTCCGGTGGCGGCGATATTCCCCGCCGTCAAAGAGGCCAGGGAGGTGGTGTCCAGGTTTTCCGTCTCGCCGATCGCCGAAATCAACTGGCCGTTCTTATCCACCAGAAAGGTGACCTTTGCATTGGCTTGCTGATGAAGGCGGCGGAGTTCCGCGTCGATCTGCTTGAACTCCTCCTCATACATAATCAATCCAGGATCGGGCATACTTCAACCTCTCCCGTGGTTTAAAAAATCTATGGGATTATAGAGGAATTATGAGGTGGTTGCAAGTGCTGAGGTCATGGTGGGTTAAGGTCCGGATGGGGTTTCATCCCAGACGGCCCCTTCGTTCAAAAAACCGTCCTCTTCTTCGGAAGAGCCGGCCGGTTCAGATAACCGGGCGTAATGTCGAGCCCAGGTGATGTATATATTACCACTGTCGCGCATGGCCGAACAGGCCTTTGTCCATTGCTGCAGTCCGTCAACGTCGCCCGCCTGCCGTGATTCGTCCGCGCGTTTTTCAAAGACCCGGTTGAGATTTTCGATCGCACGGGTCACTTCGAGGATGGACTTCCCGATCTCTTGATGATCCACGGCGGTTTTCCTGAGGTTTTCGGCCACGCTAAGCGGCCATCAGCACCGAATCGACCACGGCGCCGAAAAACGTCGTCTCAAAGTTTTGATGATGACGAAGAAACTGCTCCAACACGAACCCCCCGCGTTTAACGGAATCTTTCTGACCCACCGGATCAGTCGCTTTCAGGAAAGCTCTGGCGGCCTGTTGATAACGGGCGAGACCGTCTTTCGTGAGAAGATCGATACGCGTTCCGTACGGGGTATTCTGATCCTCGATGCAAATTTCTTCTCCGGCGATGGTCAGCGTCAAATGTTCTTTTTCAATATACCGACCCGCGATTTGAATATAGTTCTTCTCTTCCGCCCCGACGGGCCGGCTTCCTATACGATACAGACCGTCTCTCAGGCGGCGGACCAACCCGTAATCTTTCCCGATCGTGGTGTCTCGGACGGTGATGTACCACTCGCCCTTCTTTGGATCCCGGATGAAGTAGACCGAAAGAACCCCGATATTGAGTCGAAAGATCGGTGATTTAAACCGATAGCGGGCATTTCCCATCCCTCCGATAAAGGCATGCTCGATATTCTTTTCCGACTCGAAGAAAAGGCGGCATTTGAATAGACCGTCAGCCACCTCTGTGACCTGACCCTCATTAACCAGTCGCCGAAGATTGGTTGTCACCTGCTCCACGGCCTGTGCCTGTTTCTGCGGATCCTTGGGGGCTTGCAACTTGAGAAGAAGGATCAGGTCCTCGACGGCGAATGCCCGGTGGGGTTCCCGCTCCATGGCTCTGAAGATAAGATCTTTTAAACTGGGCGGGACGATAGTCGTGGCCTGCGGTTTTGCCGTTATCTCCATGGTTTTCTCCCAATCCAAGAGGAATAAAAGCCCCCACGGCAATGACGTGTGGGGGCTTTATGTTGATGGCCGTGATTATCCTTGATAGGCTTGGCCGAGCCCTGCCGCTTCGGCCTTGTGTTTGTCGAGCATGATCGCACCGGTGGCCCCGTCGACCGGAGCCATGATAATCGCATTGTGCTTGGCCGCATCGCAAACCACGACACAGAGCTCGCACCCCTTGCAGCGCTCGATCACCACAAATGCCTTCATCTTTCGGGTATCCAGCCGAATGCAATCCGCCTCCGGACAGTACATGATGCACAGTCGGCACCCTTTATTGGCTACACATTTCTCGTCTTCGACATACGCGACATTGTACACGGAAGGATTCCTCTCTCGTTGTTAAACGGCCATGGCCAACTTTTGGCTCTCGGCCCATGCGGATGCCAACTCATAGGATTTCTTAATTGTGGCCATGTTCTTCGCCAACAACTGCTCTTTCTTGGCAAACTTCTTTTTGATCGCCTCATCCAGCGTGGCCGTTCCCCCGGAGGCCACGAACTTTTTTCCAAACCGCTCTTGAATGGCCTGGTCCACCGCCTCCATCGTTACCACTTTGGAAATGCCGGTAACCGCTCCGATCATGGCCATATTCGAAGAGAGTTCGGTCCCGGCGATCCCAAGCGCCAGCTCGGTGCCGTCAAAGGTGTAGACTGCGACATTCAACTCCTTCAAATACTCCTTGTCTTCATTGGACAGAAGATCCGAATTGGAATTGATGATCAGCAATCCGTTCTTCTTAATGCCCGAATAGAAGGGAGCGGTGTAACTCTTTTGGAGCGTAATCACCTGAGGGTGAAACACCATGATAATATCCGGGTAGACCAACTCTCCTCGATCATATATCCGTTCCGTCCCGATCCGACAATAACTCTCGGCCGGGGCCATCCGCTTTTCGGCTCCGAAAAAAGGATTGGAGATCGAAAACTTCCCGTCCTTGTTGGCGGCCATGGCCATCACATGAGCCGAGGTTACCACCCCCTGTCCGCCTAGGCCGGACATTCGAATGTTGGTGCGCTTCTTCAACATGATCGTACCCCCCTTATGCGGCCGGCTGGGCCGCAATGGCCGCCGTCTTTTTCTTCGCCTCGAAGTCGGCCAGGTACTGCTTAGCCTCATCGGTGATGTACTCTTTGTAATTGAAGCGTTCGCCCGGTTTCTCGGAATCGCGCATCTCTTGCAGACCTTCCATGCTATTTTTCCCAATCTCGAGAATGCAGGGGGTGTACAACTGAATATATGTCGGCCCCACTTCGCGGGCCAGCAGCACCGCATTCTTGATCACTTTCTCGACCAACGAAGGCTTGCTGACCGTCAGGTTGACGACGTAACAACAGCCCGACTCGCGGGCGATCTCGGGCAATCTCACCTTGTCGAATTTCTTTCCGACCGGCGCCATCTTGGCCACGAACCCTTTCCGCATCAGACCGGATTCTTGTCCGCCCGTGTTGGCATAGAGTTCGTTGTCAAAACAGATCGTCGTGAATTTCTCTTGACGGAACCAGGCCTGCAGCGTCATGTCGAGGCCGATGTCCACGGTCGCCCCGTCCCCCGCCAGCACCACCACGTCCTTGATCCGGTCCGGGAATCGGACGGTCAGGGCCCGCTTGAGCCCACTGGCGATCGCATTCTGGTTGCCGAACAACGAATGGATGTTATGCACAGCCACCATGGGAAAAACGAGGCTGGTGCAGCCGGTCGAACCGACCATCACCGTGTCTTCCGGATTGGGAAGCGAGGCGAGGATGTATCGAAAGGCCATGGATTCGGGGCAGCCGGCGCAAAGCGAATGTGCCTCGATCAGCTCCTTGCTGTTCCCGATGTCCTTCCACCCGCGGTCTTCATTCCCGTAGGTCGACTGCTCGACCAGATCGCGATACTCCGGCGGCATGATGTCATAAAACTCCGGACAGATCTGAATTTTTTCTTTGCTCATGACGCTTCTCCTTATTTTCTCTTTAAATCGTTTGAAATCAGCTACCCCGTCCTGCCAGGGTCGCCACGTGCCGACCCAGGGTTTTCTGGATCTCCTCCGCGATGACTTCCGCCGGCATCGTCATTCCGCCCGCCACATGGGGCCCGGCAATAATTCGATGGTTATCCGGAAGGGCGGCCTTCAACTCCTGAGCCAGCCACCCGATGACATTGAACTCCGGCACGAAAATATGCTTGGCATTCTTTGTAGCCTCACGCAATTCTTCAAACGGGAATGGTCGCAGACTTTTCACCTTCACCAAGCCAACCCGAATACCCTGATCCTCAAGCAGACGAATCGCTTCCCGACCCTGGGAAACGGCCGTTCCGGATGCCACGATCAATATCTCGGCGTCCGTGTTCTCGGTCTCGATCAAGCCCCCGATCAACGGGATGGTATGTTTTCGAGATCGCTCACAGGCCGACCGGGTTTCTTCCTGCCAGGAGGCATGAGTCATGTAGCTGATGTAGTTGGACTTCATGATAAATGGATCTCGCATCATGCGAACGGGCGGGCATTCCATATCCATGCAGACGACCGGGGAACGATAGGGATCATAGGGGGGAAGACACATCTCCGGCGGCGTAAGCATCACCGTGTCCTTGGTATGGGTCACGAAAAACCCGTCGCAGCAAAGCGCGAGGGGCAGATGAACGTCCGGCTGTTCGGAAACGATGTAGCCCATCAACATCCAATCAAAAAAGTCCTGGGCCGTCTCGGCATGCCACACCAGCATCCCCGTTCCTAACAGAAAGTACATCTCCAATGTATCCGGCTGGATGCTCAGGGGTGAATTGATGCCTCGGCAGGTCACAATCATCTGGATCGGCAATCGCGCCCCCACCCACATGGGGAAATTCTCGAAGGCCCGCATCGTGCCCGGTCCCGCCGTCGTTGTAAAAACCCTGGCCCCCCCGAATGCCGCACCGGCACACTGGCTCATCACGGCAAATTCGCTCTCACCGCGCATATAATCGGCCACATATCCTTCCGCGTAAAGCTCTCCGATCAAGGCGGCCGCTTCGCTCTGGGGGGTGATGGGGTAGGCCACCATGACATCTACGCTGGCCCGGCGGATGGCCTCCTTGATCACTTCGCTACCGGTATAGAAGGCCGCGGTGCGAGGGGCTTTAAAAAAGAGTTGGTTGGGGTCCGTGTAGGTCTGCCCCTTTTTATTTTGTTTGCCGATCAGGCTCTTCTGGACTTCAGACAGTTCGTTTGCCATGGTTAGCCTCCTCCATCGGATAATCTTACAAATGCGTTGTCGCGGTGCCGGTCGGCTCCGTCTCCTCCGGTCTCTTTCTCCGCCGGTCGAACCCAAGGAGTCCCTTTCAGTTTGCTGACCCACTCGGCCAATCGAAGAATCTTCTCTGCCGAAGTATCCCGGATGGAAAGGTTGGCATCCTCATGACCGGCCTGGGCGCATAAAGCGATGGTAAAGCAGGTGGTTCCTCCTCGAATGATCTTCAGAGAAAGATTGGCCATGTGACAGTGCACACCGACAAATACACAAACGTCTTCTTTGTTGTGCCAGATCGTCAGGTTGGGGTGATTGGGATTGATTTCCACTTCAGGATTGATTTTAGGATACTTGGGCCGATAGTCGGCCATCGGAATGATCCGGGCCGGTATAACATCGGCCAGGATCTTGATGGCCTTCGCCTTCTTGGCCGCTTTCTCGTTCCAGTTCCAGAGTACCAGAGGCCCCGGATGGATCGTGGGATTCTTCGCCTCGATCAGCTTCCGGGCCGCAAATTCCAGCGCCTCTTCTTCCGAGACGATCCCGCCCTCAATATGACCTTCCCCCGGTTCCGGAAGCACAATCCCCATTCGGGCGGCACCCGGCGTGAAGTAGGCCTCGGGACCTGCAACGACTCGATATTTTTCCGACTGCATAACGCATCCTTTCTTGGGTATAACTCAGTGCTATCTTCGCACGCTAATTGTTATGTAATTTAAACGCGTTTAGCTCCGTTTGTCAACGTCTTTTTGTCGAAAATGAAACAGGATGTTCCATTTTTATACCGAGGTGCCTCTGTCGGCCGTTTTCCTGAATATGGCGGAGGATACTCTCCACCTCGCGGACCGTCCATTCCTCCAGGAAAGGCTGCACCGTAACCGAATAGATCTTGGGCACGCGGTGAATCTCGGGATAACCCTCTGCGCCGGTTAAGGCGTCCAAAAAAGCGGCTTTGACACGAGCGGCTAACGCCCCCGGTTGTCTCCGCGCCTCCTCGGACTCCAGAACACATACCGTCTTGACCTCTTTCAGAGCGGCCACAACAGAAGCCGCCGGAAAAGGGGACTCGTCGACCACCCGAAACAACCCCAACTTTACGTCCGGATGACGATTGAAGAGGTCCACCGCCATGCGTAGAGAGTCTTCCCATATTTCCCGTACAACAAAAACCGTATCCGCATCCGTCAATCCATAGGCCTTGATATGATCATCCGCGGCCCAAGCCGGATCCGGAATAATAACGGTCAGGGATTCTTCATCACCCTCAGCGATCTTTCCGGACAAGGTACCTTCGAAGGGAACGGCGGTCCCGCGAATCAGCCGAAACTCGTTTACCTTGTCCGGTGAATATCGCCCCATGATTTTCAAAAATTCTTCCATCGAGAGCTGAAGCACAGCGGCCATGGCCGGCCACTTTGTTAATGGCAATGGTGCAATACCATATTCAAAGTTATATATTGCGGAAACGCGCTTGTAGCCCAATGCTTCAGCCATTTTAAAAGGGCTGATCTCCCTCTGCAGCCGATAGTGACGGAGCCACTCACCAAACGTCTTGAATTGCATAGGATATTTTTCCGAGTTACTAATTGTATGTAACAATGTAACATCATACGATAACTTAGTCAAGCATTTTTTTAGAGATATTTTAGAGATAATTGATCTGCAAATATAATGATTTACGCAAGCTCGCGGCGACCTTCGAGGGATTTGATGAGGGTGACTTCGTCGGCGTATTCCAGATCTATACCGACCGGTATACCGTAAGCGATCCGCGTGACACTGACGCCGGTGGGTTTGATGAGACGGGTGAGGTAAATTGCTGTCGCTTCGCCTTCGATTGTCGGATTGGTGGCGATAATAACCTCCTTCGTCTCGCCCAACTTCAGCCGATCGAGGAGAGATTGAGCTTTGATCTCGGCCGGCCCTCGCCCGTCCAGAGGCGAAAGACTTCCGACCAGGACATGGTATAAACCTTTGTACTCGCCCGTGCGTTCGATGGCATATAATGTGCTGGTTTCTTCGACAACCAGAATTCGGGTACGATCGCGTATCGGATCGGTGCAGAAGCGGCAGACCTCTTCTTCGGATATATTATTGCACCACCGGCAGAACCGGAGGCGTTCTTTGACATCCAAGACGGCTTGAGCCAACCCACGGGCCTCCTCCGCAGGCATCTTGAGCAGAAAAAAGGCCAGACGCTGGGCCGTCTTCCGACCGATACCCGGCAGTTTCCTGAGTTCATCAATCAACTGGTCCAATGGATTTTGAGAGGTTCCGTCCATCAACAATCATCCCTTGATAAGGCTATGGGAACAAACCCGGTATTTGGATTCCGCCCGTCAGGGTTTTCATCTGCTCGGCCATGAGCTCTTGGGCCTTTCGCCGGGCCTCGTTGACGGCTGCAAGAATAAGGTCCTGAAGCATTTCGACCTCCTGCGGATTGACCACCTCGGGATCAATCTTGATCGAAACGATCTCCTGCCTTCCGTTTGCGACCACGGTTACCATCCCGCCGCCGGCCGTAGCCTCTACCGTTTTTTTACCGGCCTCTTCCTGTAGTCGGGCTAGCTTTTCCTGAAGGGCTTGGGCTTGTCTCATCATATCGCCGAATTTGGTCATGCATTCCTCGTCTAAAATAGCGGAGTATTTCGGCCGCCTTAGGGTTCCCTAATGTCGATCACTTCACCGCCCAGAATATTCAAGGCTTCTTTGACCAACGGATGGGCTAAGGTTTCCTGTTGAATCCGCTTACGCTGTTGTTGTGTTTGTTGATCTTGTTTAAGCTTGAGCTGTTGTCGCTCATCGGCCGAGCGTTCCCGGCGTACGACTTTCAACTCGACCGGCTTTCCAAAAACCTCCCGAAGAACCGATGCGATCACCGGCTGGGTCTCCACTTTCTGGATAAAATCGGCAAAGACGGCCGCTCCCTCGTCGTAACCGACCACCAAAATATCTTTATCATCCCCGCAGGTCCATTCCTGGACAACCCCTTTTTCCAGATAGGAGCCGATGTTCGGTTTTTCCTGAAGAAGGCGCTTCACCGCCATCGCCCAGAGTTCCAAAGGCAACCTCGACCCGCCTGAGGTTTCGGAATTGATCTCTACAGTTTTTACTCGAGCCGGTCCGGTTTGAGTTAATTGAACCGCTGACCTCGGTTCTGTATCGGCCGCCGGCTTTATTTGAACATTCGTCATCGGGGCCTTCGTCTCCAATGGCACCGCGGTGGGAATACGGGGGCCTTGGCTCCTTGAACCACCCTCTACAACCGACTGTTCAAGCCCATGAAGCCGTTCGAGTAACCTCTCAAACGATTCGAGAGGCTGAATCTGGGTGGCACGAATCACGGCCATTTCCAGAACAAAACCGGGATGGACGACTCCACGAAACGACTCCAGGGCCAGCGAGAAGACTCCAAAGAGCCGTTGCAACTCCTCGATGCTTGCCAAAGATGAAAGCTGTCGAATCTCATCTATCTCTTCCGAAGAAAGGTCGATTATTTCCTTCGGCGCCGCGGCCGATTTGACCATCACCAGGTGACGGAGATATTCCAGGAGCTCCCCCGTAAACTGGCGGTAGTCCATTCCACGATCGGTCAGTTCTTTGACCCGTCGTAGAGCCTCCGCCGTTTGTCGGTGGAGGATTTCCTTCACCATGGACAAGAGCAACTCTCGACCGGCTGCCCCGAGTATCACCTGAAGATCATGGTCGCTCACCTCTTTGCCGCTGTAAGCCACCCCCTGGTCCAGGAAGCTCAGTGCATCGCGCAAACTGCCATCGGCGACCTTCGCGATCATCCCTAGGCCCGGCCCCGTAATCCGGATACCCTCTTCGCGGATGATATGCTCCAGTTGGGTTATGATTTCCTTACGGGTGATGCGTTTGAAACGAAAATGTTGGCAGCGGGACAGGATGGTTGAGGGAATCTTGTGATCTTCGGTCGTGGCAAAGATGAAGACGACGTGGGACGGCGGCTCTTCCAGCGTCTTCAACAGGGCGTTGAAGGCTTCCTTCGTCAGCATATGGACTTCGTCAATAATGTAAATCCGGTATTTCCCGGCCATGGGGGCGTATTTGACCACCTCCCGAAGCTCGCGCACCTCATCGATCCCGCGATTGGAGGCCCCGTCGATCTCGATCACATCCGCCGACTGGCCGGCCGTGATGGCTCGACAGGAAGAGCAATCTTGGCAGGGAGTGATCGCCGGTCTCTTGGCCGCGCGCTCGCAGTTTAAGGACTTGGCCAGGATCCGGGCCATGGTGGTTTTGCCCACCCCTCGCATCCCGGAAAACAAATAAGCATGCGCGATTCGACCCTGTCGAATCGCGTTGGTCAGGGTTCGGGCGACATGGGTTTGCCCCACGACCTCTTCAAAGGTCTGTGGACGCCATTTTCGTGCCGAGACTTGGTAGTCCATAATTAAAATACAACCCTTTGTAGCCGTAGAGACATTGAGACCTGTAACGATGGATCAGCAATTGAGCCTTCGAGCAATGGACCATTAGACCGCATTGTGCGCAGTGTCCATTTTCTAATGTCCACGGCTCCAATGCTCTGAATTTGTGTCCGCCCGAGGCGAACTAAAATTCAAGGCCAGGCGACCTGCGGCACCCAGAAGTATTTGCTTACCGTTGCTTCCTTCCGGACCTGGCGGGGTTTGCAAGCTTCCGTCGCACAGGGCCCGGCCTTTATTCGTTAGGGGATCAAGAGGGAGGGATTACTCGCCTCTCGGCTCGCGATTCCCGAAGTGATCTGCAGTCTGCCCAAAAGTCACCCCACTGCAGGTACCATTTATATTCCTCTCCGTCCGGCCTCCATGTCTGGAGACCGCACGGAGAGGGAGGGATTCGAACCCTCGAGGAAGCTTGTGACCCCCTACACGCTTTCCAGGCGTGCCAGTTCAGCCGCTCCTGCACCTCTCCATAATCTTTTATCTGGCGGAGAGGGAGGGATTTGAACCCCCGGTGGAGTTTCCCCCACAACTGCTTTCGAGGCAGTCGCCTTCAGCCGGGCTCGGCCACCTCTCCGAAAAATTTGCTCTGCAAATTTTACAGGTCATTCAAACAATGGTGCAACAGAAATTAGAACCGGATAATATTCATGTGAGAATGCGGTCTAATTTTCCATGGTTCCATTTCCTTCTCTGCGATTCGCAAAAAACTCCTTCAGTACGGATTGACACTCCTCCTGCAGAATGCCGTGCACGACATCGATCCGATGATTCAGCCGAGGCTCCCGGACAATATCAAACACGGAACCGCATGCGCCGGCTTTCGGATCTTCGCAACCATACACCAACCGGTCGATGCGGGCCAGCACCAGTGCACCGGCGCACATGGTGCAGGGCTCAAGCGTCGCGTATAATGTCATCCCCGTCAATCGCCAGCGGCCGAGTTTTCGAGCCGCCTCGCGAAGGGCCAGCACCTCGGCGTGGGCTGCTGGATCTTGAAGCCTCTCCCGCAGGTTGTGAGCGCGCGCAATGATTTCTCCATTATAGACCACGACCGCACCGATGGGAACTTCGCCGTCCTTCGCCGCCCGCCGTGCTTCCTCCAAAGCCAAAGCCATTAATTTTTCGTCCATATGGATCATATCAGAAAATTGAACATTGGAATATTAGACCGCATGGCTAGCCTTCTTCATTGTTCAAAGGTCGAATGCTCCAATGCTCTGATTTTATGCTTCGCAAAAATTCATGCGCCCGGAGGGATTTGAACCCCCGGCCTTCTGATTCGTAGTCAGACGCTCTATCCAACTGAGCTACGGGCGCGATGTCTTCATGAATGTAATCGTAGGGGCGACCGGTCGGCCGCCCCTACGATGCGGCCACACTGTCGCGCAGGGTGATACCATACCGCTCGTGCTGAAACGGGTGCACCGCCGGGAAGAGCTGGAAAAGCCAGCCGTTGAAAACCTCTTTACCGTCGTCTAGGATCCGCACATGAACGGCGGGGTTCTTTAACTCGTTTGAAGCCGTCGTGAACGACGATCCTTCGATCTTGAGATCGGGCAGGAATTCCTCCGCTTGAACTACCAAGGTGGAGGATGGGATGGCCAATTCCCCTCCCAACTTCACGACATATTCTTGGGATTGGTTCGCCTTCTTGTCCTCCACCAGAAGCTTGACGGCCGTCCACTTACCCTTCAACGATTCCGGGATTACGGCAGGCGCCGCGCCCGAAATGGGGGGGACGTCCGTCGGAAGGGCTTGTCGGGCTGCCGCTTGAGGGGAGGCCTGAGGTTGAGGAGGAGCCGTCTCTTTTTTTTGACAACTCGCCATCAGGATCAAGGCAACCAACAATCCGACAACAGAACCCCGAGCTTGTATCATTCAACCTCCGTTCGCTTCAAAATATTCGAGTGTATTGTAAGGAAAACACGATAGGATTGCAATTAAAAAAGCTGCTTCCCGTGACCGGCGATCGCTTGACGTCGACGCCGGAACCTGCTACGATACTATCGACCCCAAGTTTGCTTGGGGCTTTTTGTTGTCCGATGATTCAAACGAAAAGGATTGAATACAACATGACCGTAATGACGCACCGCATTGACCTTCGAAACATTGCTATCATCGCCCACGTCGACCACGGGAAGACAACCCTGGTTGACCGGATGCTCCAGCAGGGCGGTGCCTTCCGGGCCCATGAGATCATGGGCGAACGGATCATGGATTCGAACGCCCTCGAACAAGAACGCGGAATCACGATCCTGGCCAAGAATACCGCGATCCGATATAAAGACTACAAGATCAATATTGTGGACACCCCCGGCCATGCCGACTTCTCGGGCGAGGTGGAGCGGATCCTGACAATGGTAGACGGCGTCCTTCTCGTCGTAGACGCCTTCGAAGGCCCGATGCCCCAGACGCGGTTCGTGCTGCGGAAGGCGCTGGAACTCAGCCTCAAACCGATCGTGGTGATCAACAAGATCGACCGCGCCGATGCCCGGCCGGTCGAAGTTTTAAATCTCGTCTTTGACCTTTTCATGGAGCTCAACGCCACGGATGAGCAGATGGACTTCCCGGTCGTCTACACGTCGGCCAAGACCGGCGTGGCGAAATACGCGCTGGCTGATTCGAGCTCGGATCTGGTCCCTCTGTTCGAAACGATCCTGTCCAAGATTCCGCCGCCGCCCGCAGAAGAGAACGCCCCGCTCCAGCTCCAGATTACGATGCTGGACTACGACAACTACATCGGCCGGATCGGTCTCGGCCGTGTTGTTCGAGGCAGAATCCGGACGCAGGAAACGGTCGCGCAGGTTCGACCGGATGGGCATGTCGAGACGGGAAAAATCAGCCGCCTAATGGGATTTGAAGGATTAAAGCGGATCGAGATCAATGAAGCCCGCGGCGGCGACATCGTAGCCGTCGCCGGATTGGAGAATGTTCAGATCGGCGATACCGTCGCGGATGCCGAGCGTCCAGAACCGCTGCCGCCGCTCGCGATTGGCGAGCCGACCATCTCGATGCTCTTTATGGTGAACACCTCCCCGTTCGCCGGCCGCGAAGGAAAATTCGTCACGTCACGGAATCTTCGCGAGCGTCTTTTCAATGAGCTGCGATCGAACGTCGCGCTGCGCGTGGAAGAGACCGACAGCACCGACATCTTCCGCGTCTCGGGGCGGGGCGAACTCCACCTCTCTATCTTAATCGAGAATATGCGCCGAGAGGGTTATGAGCTGGCCGTCTCACGACCCGAGGTGATCTTCAAAGAGATCAACGGACAACACATGGAACCGATCGAGCAGGTTTACCTCGACATCGAAGAGCGGTACGTCGGGATCGTGATGGAACGGCTGGGCCCCCGACGGGCCGAACTGAAGAACATGGTTAACCACGGTAACGGCTGGGTTCATCTCCTGTTCCAGATTCCGGCCCGCGGGCTGTTCGGATATCGCGGCGAGTTCCTGACCGACACGAAAGGCACCGGCATCCTAAACCAGATGTTCCTGGACTACCAGCCCTACCGGGGCGAAATCCCTTCCCGCAATCGCGGCGTCCTGATCTCAATGGAAGAAGGCGAAGCCGTCCCCTACACAATGCACAATATTCAAGAGCGCGGCACGCTCTTCGTCAGTCCCGGTGATAAACTTTACGAAGGAATGATCGTGGGCGAGAATTCGCGAGACGATGATATCGTGGTCAACCTCTGCAAGAAGAAACACCTGACGAACATCCGCTCTTCCGGAGCCGAGGAAGCGATTGTTCTGACGCCACCACACCGCCCGACGCTAGAACAGGCGATCGAATTTATCGCGGACGATGAGTTGGTCGAAGTGACGCCATCCTCCATCCGCCTCCGCAAAAAACTCTTGTCCGAGCACGACCGCAAACGAGCCCGAAACAAGGCCGAGTAGAAATCCAGCGAGCACGGCGGGGAGGGGGGAATGCTCCCAAGGGTTGGCCTTCGGAGGAGGCGACCCGAGCCCCTACAAACAGACGCGGATTATTCCTGGGCGTACACGACGATTCGGTTTTTGCCCTGACGCTTGGCCGTGAACAGTGCCGCGTCCGCAGCGGTGACCAGCGCCTCTACGGAATGACCGTCCCACGGAAACGTCGCCAGACCCATCGAAAGGGTGATCCGAACGGTTTTGTTCTTGAAGGTGAACCGGTGCTCCGCGATCGCAGCTCGCAACTTTTCCAGACGTGCAAGGATCGTCTCCGTTTCGAGGTCCGGAACACAGCCGATGAACTCGTCACCGCCGTAGCGGCCGACTTCCCCGAGCCGACCCAGCTGCACATGCAATATCCGGCCGACGCGCTTGATCAGGAAACTGCCGGCCAGATGGCCGTGCCTCTCGTTGACACCTTTGAGGCCGTCCAGATCCAACATGAGGATGGTGACTCTCGATTGGCTGCGTTGCGCTTGCTTCAGCCGCCGCTCCAACCGCTCATAGAACGAATTGATTGAAAGCAAACCGGTCAGTTCGTCCAATTGGATTCGCCGCTGAATCTCTTGCTGGTAACGGTGATCCGTCTCATCGTGGAATGTGAATTTGAGCATCGTGTTGCCGATCTGAATCTTATCCCCGTCCTGAAGAAAGGCCTTGGATATACGCTCACCGTTGACAAAGGTGCCGTTGGTGGAATGCAGATCGACGACGACGTAATAAATCGCATCGCTGTCCTCCGCTTTCTGCCGGTAGACCTGAGCATGACGCCGCGAAACCAACGAGTCCCGCAGCGAGATTTCAGCCTCCACATCCCGCCCGATGGTTTTATCCTCCTGGTCAAACTGAAACACTTTCCCGAGATCCCCGCCCGCCATCACGATCAGAGCGGGGGTCCCACGGTCGGGCCGGGCCGGCGATCGCCGGAGCGTTTTGATGTTTACGGTCTGAGTCTGATCCTGTTGATCCATGAAATTTCTTGTGACCCCCCTATTTCCGCACCTGCGGTCAGAATAGCCTTTCTGAACTGTCCCGTCAAGCAAAAGCGACAGCGTTTGAGGGCCCTTCTATTCGATCAACAACAGGTAAAGATCATTCACATTGGTCCCCGTCGGTCCGGTCTGGATCAACCCTTTAAGCTTTTTGAAGAAGCGGTAGGAATCGTTTCGGGTAAGAAACCGATCCGGGTCAAGACCCATCCGCGCTGCCCGAAACAGAGTCGCATCGTCCACCACGGCTCCGGCCGCATCCGTTGGCCCGTCGGTGCCGTCGGTGCCAATGGCCGCCAGCGTCGTCCCGTTAAGCCCGGCGATCTCTTTTACGGCCGCCAGGGCCATCTCCTGGCATCGACCGCCTTTTCCACGACCCGACACCGTGACCGTCAACTCGCCTCCCGCCACAAGACAGGCCGGCCTAGAAACCGGCTTACCCGACTCACGCACTTCGCGTGCAAGCGCCCCGAACAGTTTGGCCGCTTCCCGGGCTTCGCCCCGCAGTTTTGTCGTCAAGACATACCCATTCAGTCCCAACGCCCGCGCCTGATCCGCAACCCCCTCGACTGCGGTACGATTATCTCCAATAATGACGTTTTTCACCCCCTGGAATAACGGATCTCCGGGCTTCGGCGTTTCGGGCCTGCCCCCCCGGCGGCCTGCCAAAAGATATCTTTTTACCGCGAGCGGGGCTTCGGACCAAAGACGGTATTTCTTCAAGATCCCGATCGCCTGATTGAATGTCGTCAAATCCGGCGCGGTCGGGCCGGAACCGATCGCCTCCAGAGGACTCCCGATCACATCCGACAGGATGAGCGAGACCACGCGAGCCGGACGGCACCTTGCGGCCAGTTGCCCCCCTTTGAGTCGTGAAAGATGTTTCCGGACGGCGTTTAATTCTTCAATCGTCGCTCCCGAGCGAAGAAGCCGATCGGTGACCCTCTGTTTGTCTCGGAGCGTTAACCCCTCGGCCGGAAACGGCAGCAAGGCGGAAGCCCCGCCGGAGAGAAGGAACAGAACCAGATCGTCCGGGCCCAGACCGGTTACAAGATCGACCATCCGTGCGGCTGCGGCGCATCCCGCACGATCGGGAATCGGATGACCGGCCGTGAGGATTTTAATCCGCTTCAGCCCCTGGAATCGGCCGGCCTTGGTCACCGCAAGACCGGCCGTGACCCGCGAACCCAACACCGACTCCACGGCCGCCGCCATCGCCGGAGCGGCCTTTCCGGCGCCAAGGACGATCAATCGTCGGACGCGCCCGAGTTCATAAAAATATTCTGGAGACCGATTTCGTGTCGGATCTTTGACAACTAGACGGGACTTCTCGATCCTCAGGGACCGGCGAATGGCCGCCGCCGGATCGGCGGCCAGGAGGGCGGCTCGAAAAAGCCGCCGGATGGCATCTCGCATCAGCGCGGGACGCGTTCCCAATCGGACAGGAATTTTTTCAAGCCCACATCCGTCAGAGGATGCTTGACCAGTTGTTGGATCACGGAAAATGGCATGGTGGCGACATCGGCCCCAGCCAGCGCAGCCTCGACTACATGCATCGGGTGGCGGATGCTGGCGGCTAGGATCTCGGTCTTGTACCCGTAGTTTCCGTAGATCGTCTTGATCTGCCGGATGATCTCCATTCCGGATTGACTGACGTCATCCAGCCGTCCGATGAACGGGCTCATGAAGGTCGCACCGGCCTTGGCCGCAAGCAGCGCCTGCGAGGGCGAGAAAGCCAGGGTCATATTGACGCGAATGCCTTCGCCCGTCAACCGTTTACAGGCCTTTAAACCCTCGAGGATCGTCGGAAGTTTGACGACGATGTTCTTGTGGATCTTGGCCAGATCCCGGCCTTCTTTGAGCATTCCGTCCATATCAACACTGACTACCTCCGCGCTGATCGGTCCGTTAACGATCCTGCAGATTTCCTCAAGAATCGTGCGGAAGGGACGGCCTTCTTTGGACACCAGCGACGGGTTCGTGGTCACGCCGTCCAGAACCCCCATGTCGGCCGCTTCTTGAATCTCTTTAACGTTGGCGGTATCCAGAAAAAATTTCATGTCGCTCTCCTTTCCGATGCGGGGGCTCTGCCTCCGCACTCCGAGCCTTTCGCATCATCGACGCGAACCGGCTCTTTTTTTGTCAAACGCAGTCGCACAGTCTTGACTACAGAAATAGAGGGATTGACCGTCCACGTGCTTTTCAATGGCCCCGCTCTTGGGAACATACGTGTCGCAAACCGGATCCTTCACCATTTCTCCCCCGGACTCTTCCCGCTGTTTTCGCCGTTGGTTCGACAGAGAGGAGATTCCGATCAACAGTCTCGCCACAAGGTAGATCACGAAAAACAGAATCAGGATGACTAGTAGTCGCACGGCACACCTTACGACTTGCTCATCTCATCGATCTGCCTTCGGACCTCTGCAGCCTTCGGATAATTCGGATGGGTCTTCAACAATGTTTCCCAGGCATGGATCGCGCCGGGCTTGTCCTGTTTATTCTTCCAAAGAATCAAACCGAAATTGTAGAGCGCGGCCTCATGATCGGGAGCTTGCGACAGCACGGTTCTCAGTTCACGGAGGGCCGAGTTAACATCCTTGAGGTTGTAATAGCTCGTGGCCAGATCGGTTCGAACCCCCGCGCGCATCGGATCAACTTCCAGATAGCGCTTGTAATACTCCTTGGCCTGATCAAATCGATTGATATCGTAATTGGCATTGCCCAAAAAAAGCAGCGCCTCTTTGTCCTTGGGGTCCTTTTCCAGGCGCCGCTTGTAATCCATCACCACCGCCATAAATTTCGCCCCCTGCTCCATCAACGGATCGCG
>Ga0187775_10000088_pt1 | contig 19957 bp, 24 predicted proteins | sample 0216_BV02_MP12_1_FD_132441 | JGI IMG/M metagenome (GOLD analysis project Ga0187775, IMG submission 132441) | Tropical peat soil microbial communities from peatlands in Department of Meta, Colombia - 0216_BV02_MP12_10_MG | ecosystem: Environmental > Terrestrial > Soil > Wetlands > Peat | place... | reverse complement strand
GCCATGACGATCCCGGCCAACACCGAATCGGGCGAGGAGACGCGCGCTGCCTCGGTCGGGCCGGTGTTCTCGGTAGACGCCGCGGGCAATCTGCACATGCGCTACACCGCGCGCATCCGTTCGATCGAATGGAAACAGGACGCCGCGACCCGTGAGGCGGTGCGTTTTCTCGAACGTCTGCTGGCCGGCGAGTCGCCGTACATCTTCCGTCACCGAATGGCGGCGGGAGAAGGACTCGTGTGCAACAACGTGCTGCATAACCGCACGGCTTTTACGGATGATGTGGACAAGGGTATCGCCAGACTGGTATACCGTGCGCGTTATTACGACCGCGTGTGTGGCACGAGTTTGAATGAACCATCGGGCTGACATCATGCTTTATCTTAGCGAAGTGTTGCTACAGCATCATGATATTGAAAGCTTCGAGCGATTGCTCGAGGTCGTGCGTCAGCGCGCGCCGTCGGAGGTGTTTTTCAAGATCGACGTCAAGCCGCCTTACCCCGACACGCCGGCCAACTGGGAGGATCAGCTGGAGGGCGCCTTCGTCGGCATCCATTCAGTGACCAAATAGTTTTACCGGCCGGGTACGCAGAAGACGCGAAATTTTTTCCCGTCGGCTTCGGCCCCTCAGTCATTAGAGACTAGCAATGAAATATCTGAAAAACGATGCCTCCATGCGTGACGCCGACAGCGGCGATGAACTGACCGAGCCGACCGCTCTGCTGGAAGCGCAGCTCGAGGAGTTCAGGAGCCAGCTGCTGGAGCTGCCGCCGAATTACGATCCGCTTTCCCGCGCCGATCTGCTGCTGCAAATCGGCCGCACGCTGGTGCGGCTGGAGCAGAACCCGGACGCTTGGGACGCGGCGCGCGAAGCGTTCGATATTTACGTCGTCCGCGAAGCCTGGGAAGGCGCGGTGCAGGCCTGTGACATTTTGTTCACGGCTGATCAGCCCGAGTCGCTGGCGGCGCTGGGGCAGGGCATCTGGCTCGCAGTCACCTTCCCGGTGGATCCGGAGCTGACGGTCGCGATGCTGCAGCATGTGATCGATGAAACGCCGCCGGATTCGGACGGCGCCGCGGTCGCGGCGACTGTCGCGCATTACGTGGTGGATTTGCGCGCCGAAGGGCGCCAACGCGAGGACCTGATGTTCTACAGCAACCAGCTGTTGGCCACGGTCGCGCGGCGTCACAGCGACGTGCCGGACCAGGAAGCCTTCGGTAAATGGTTCAAGAAGCTCGAGCTCGACGATCCCGCCAGATTCCTGCCGCGGCTGCGCAACGTGGTGGACGTGCTGGTGCAGGACGAGTGGTGGATCGATCGCGACGCCATCCGCGCCAGGCTACCCGTGCAATGACCGGCTGAAGAATTTATGTACTGGCAGGAATCCAAGGATAACGAACGCTACGTCGTCCCCGACGATGTCGTGGACGTGGTCTACAGCATCCGCTGCCGCAGCCTCCCGGTGGATCACGCCTACGCCTTGTCGCAGGCCATCCAGGCGGCGCTGCCCTGGCTCGCCGGGGAGGAGCGCGCCGGCGTGCACACGATACACGTGGCCGAGTCCGGCAACGGATGGATGCGCCCGGACGATCCCAACGCCCTGTTGCATCTGTCGCGACGCACCAAATTGGTGCTGCGTCTGCCGAAACACCGCATAGATGACGCCGGCCGGTTGACCGGCCAGACGCTCGATATCCAAGGCAATCCGCTGCAGATCGAAAAGGCGAGCGTCAGGCCGCTCAGCGAGCTGACTACCCTGTTCGCGCGCTACATCGTGACCGATGGCGCGGACGAAAACGCGTTTCTGCAGGATGCCATGAAACAGCTGGACGACATGGGTATCCGCCCCAAGAAAATGCTGTGCGGGATCGAACGGGTCATCCTCGCCCCGCAGCGCTCCATCCGCACCCGCAGCCTGATGCTCGCGGAGCTGACCCTGCCGGAGTCGATCCGGCTCCAGCAGCAGGGGCTCGGAACGGAGCGAAAACTGGGCTGCGGACTGTTTATCCCCCATAAGGACATCAAAGAGCTTCAGCAAGTCTTGGATTAAGCGTCGGCGCTTTGTATCATTCGCGTTTTTTCGGGGCGTTATCGCGATCACTATTGTTATTTGCCTAAGAAAGTCGAAGGGGAAAAATCATGAGCTATGAGTTCAACGGCGAGACCATTGAAACCGACGCCAACGGTTTTCTCACGAACGTGGATGACTGGAGCAAGGAACTTGCCGAGTACATCGCGCAGCGGGAAGGCATCACCCTGACCCAGAATCACTGGGACCTGCTCGAGTATCTACGCGACCAGTATCTCAATCATCACGGCGAACAGCCCAATACCCGCACCATCGTCAAGGCGATGTCGGACAAGTGGGGCAAGAACGTCAGCCAGAAAGACGTCTATGACCTGTTCCCGAAGGACCCGAGCAAGCAGGGCGGACGCATCGCGGGACTGCCCGAATCACGCCGCAAGGGCGGATACTGACAAGCCGCCGCGGCGATACAAGGCACAGGACAGCGGGCGCAGTACAGCGACTTTTTAATCGCCCGCCTGAATCCTGTATCTTGTATAGATGATTCTCTCCACCCTCGTCGACACTGAAACGCTGTCGCGCCATCTGGACGATCCGCGCTGGGCTGTCGTGGACTGCCGTTTCGCGCTGACCAATCCGGACGCCGGCCGGCGCCTGTACCAGGCGGGCCATATCCCGGGCGCGCGCTACGCCCACCTCGAGGAAGACCTGTCGTCTCCAGTGACGCCCGGGAGCGGCCGGCATCCGCTGCCGTCCCCGAACACGCTCGCCGAAAAACTCGGTCGCTGGGGCGTCGACAAAACCAAACAGGTGGCGGTTTACGACGACAGCTTCGGCGCCATGGCCTCGCGCCTGTGGTGGCTGCTGCGCTGGCTCGGGCACGAGGCGGTGGCGCTGCTCGACGGCGGATTCCCCAAATGGCAACGCGAGGGGCGTCCCGTGACTAAGGACGCCCCGCTTATCGCACCCACGCAGTTTCACCCCGTCATCAACAACGCCATGTGGGTGGACGCCGATCAGGTCAGCGCGATGCGGCGCGTGCATGGTGACCTGCTGATGGACGCGCGCGCGGAAGAGCGTTTCCGGGGCGAGGTCGAGCCGCTGGACAAGGTCGCCGGGCACATCCCCGGCGCCGTTAACATGCCGTACGAGGACAATCTCGATTTCAGCGGCGAGTTCATGTCGGACGAGGCGCTGCGCGAACATTATCTTGCGATCCTCAATGGTGTCGCGCCGGGAAAAGTGGTACAGATGTGCGGTTCGGGCGTGACTGCCTGTCATAATGTCCTCGCCATGGAGCATGCGGGGCTGGCGGGCGCGAAACTCTATGCCGGCAGCTGGAGCGAGTGGATCACGGATCCCGCCCGACCTGTCGCCAAGGGCGAATAGAGAAAATTTAAAAAAAAAATTTTGAAACGCCAGGACGCCAGGGTCACCTGGAAAAGCGTTCTTTGTGAAATAGATTTCGCATGAAAAAAGTCGATGACTTCCGACTGAGATTCGGCAAGCAAGAGCTGGTGCCGATCGTGACCGGCGGCATGGGCGTGGACATCTCCACGGCCGAGCTGGCGCTCGTGGCCGCGCGCCTCGGCGGCGTCGGGCATATTTCCGACGCCATGGTGCCGACCGTATCCGACCGCCGTTTCAAGACCGGTTTCGTGAAAGAGAAGCAGAAAAAATACAAATACAACGTCACCAACCGCGACAAGTCCGTGGTGCAGTTCGATCTCGTGCGCCTGGCCGAGGCGACCAAGCTGCATGTCGGCCGGACCATGGAGGCGAAGCGGGGTGACGGCCTCATCTTCATCAATTGCATGGAGAAGCTCACCATGGGAAGCCCGCGCGAGACGCTGCGCGTGCGTCTGTCCGCGGCGATGGACGCCGGCATCGACGGCATCACGTTGAGCGCCGGTCTGCATCTCGGGTCGCTCGCCCTGGTGGCGGATCATCCGCGTTTTCGCGACGTCAAATTCGGTATCATCGTTTCGTCGTTGCGCGCGCTGCAGCTGTTCCTGCGCAAGAATGCACGGCTCGACCGCCTGCCGGACTACATCATCGTCGAAGGTCCGCTCGCCGGCGGGCACCTCGGTTTCGGCATGGATTGGGCGCAGTACGATCTGAAGACAATCGTCGACGAGATCGTGCGCTATCTCAAGCAGGAAGGACTGAACATTCCGATCATCCCGGCCGGCGGCATTTTCACCGGCACCGACGCGGTCGAATTTCTCGAAGCCGGCGCGGCCGCGGTCCAAGTGGCGACGCGCTTCACAGTCACCAGGGAATGCGGTCTGCCGGACAAGGTGAAACAGGAATATTTCAAGGCGCGTGAAGAGGACGTCGCGGTCAACCTGCTCTCGCCCACGGGTTACCCGATGCGCATGCTGAAGAGAAGCCCGGGCATTGGTTCCGGCATCCGTCCCAACTGCGAGGCTTATGGTTACCTGCTGGATGCGTCAGGCAACTGTTCCTATATCGACGCCTACAACCGCGAGCTCGAGCGGCATCCGGACGAGGACACGCTGTCAGTGAAAGACAAGATGTGTCTGTGCACGCACATGCGCAACTTCGACTGCTGGACCTGCGGGCATTATGTATATCGACTCAAGGACACGGCGCGCCTCCTGCCGGACGGAAGCTACGAGCTGTTGAGCGCGGAGCATGTGTTCAACGATTATCGCTGCAGCACCGAACACCGTATCGTGCTGCCGGCGGCGTAAGTTCCGAGCACAAGTGGTCAGCTCTTGCGACAATAGCAGTAGATGAATTCCTGATGTTTCCCCGCCGGCGTCACGTGATCCTCGGTGAGGGTCTGCACCAGTCGGTAATCCGCGCCGAACTCCCGCTGTAAACTCTCGGGTGCGTAGCGCACGATGTCGAGCCCGCTGCACTGGCGCGGCCCATGCGGGCCGAAGGTCGCCACGATCACGTGACCGCCCGACTTGACCGTGTGGTTGACCGCCTCGAGGTAACGACGCCGGTCGTCGACGTCGGTCAGAAAATGAAACACCGCGCGGTCGTGCCACAGGTCATAGTGATGGGCCGGCAGGTCGACCCGCGTGATATCGGCTTCCAGCCACGTGACATCATCCGCCCGTTTACCCAGGCGAGCGCGTGCATTCCGGATGGCGGCGGAAGCAATATCGAGGACGGTGACGTTACGGAATCCGGTGGCGAGCAGGTCATCGACCAGGGTGGAGGCGCCGCCGCCGACGTCGATGATCCGGGCGAACTCGTTCACGCCGGTTGCGCGGATGAGCTCGAGCGACTTTTCCAGATGCGTCTGGTGCCAGCTGACTTCCGTCGGTTTCTTGCTGGCGTACAGGTTATCCCAGTGGGTCTTGCTCATCACGCTGTCTCAGCCGCGGCCGCATGGTCGCGAAACATGATGACAGCGCCGCCGCGCCGATAAAATGATCTGGATCAAACTCCGGTACATGAACCAGTCGTCCACGGATTCGTGCTATCCGGCGGCCGCCGTGAAACCGGCGCGCGGCCGCGAGGTCGTGCACAGGAAAGGTCAGATGAAACGGCGGCTGCAATTATTTTTTCCGGTCCAGTTTTAGCGACGCCGAGTTGATGCAGTAGCGCTGACCGGTCGGTTTCGGGCCGTCGGGAAACACGTGCCCCAGGTGCGCGCCGCACTGGTTGCAATGCACCTCGATGCGGCGCATGAAGAAGCTGCGGTCTTCCTCTTCGGCAACGTTCTCGGGTTTCATCGGTTGAAAAAAGCTCGGCCAGCCGGTGCCGGAGTCGAACTTGGTGTCAGAGCTGAACAGCTCGGCCCCGCAGCAGACGCATTGGTACACGCCCGGTTCGTGGCAGTCGTGGTACTCGCCGGTGAAGGCGCGCTCCGTGCCCTTCCGCCGTGTCACCTGGTATTGCTCCGGTGACAGAATCTTCTTCCACTCGTCGTCGTTCTTGTACACCTTGTATTTCATCTGTCGGCCCTCCTTGCGGGAGCTAGAGGTCGCCCCACATGCGTACGAGGTTCATGTAGGCCGTGTCGACATGCGCCGTTTCCTCGGCCGCGGGCGACGTGCGCAGGAGCTTTTCGCGCGCCTGGTTGAGTTGATAAAGCAATTCGCGCCTGGCCGGATCGCGCACCAGGCTCTGCACCCAGGTCAGCGCCACGAGCCGCTCGCCGCGCGTGACCTCGCGCACCTGATGCAGGCTCGAGGCCGGATACATCACGGCGTCGCCCGCCGGCAGCTTGACTTCGTTGGTGCCGAACGCGGTGCGGATGACCAGTTCGCCGCCGTCGTAGGACTCGGGATCGTTCAGGAAAACCGTAATCGCGATATCCGAACGGTACAGCGCGCTATCCGCCCCCATGATCGGATCGTCGAGATGATCGCCATAGGACATTCCCGGCGTATAGCGCGCGTACAAGGGGCTGGCGACGCGCAACGGCAACGCGCCGCCGCGGTAGACCGGGTGCTGCACCAGGCTGCCCATGACGATGTTGTTGAGGATGTTCATCTGCTGCGCGTGCTTGTCCAGCTCTTCGTTGTGCTTGACGCGCTTGGCCGCCATGCCGGCGGACAGCTTGCCGTCGACGAAATGGGCGTTGGTTAGCAGTGTCCGGACGGCGTCGAGCTGGTCGCGCGTGAGCACCGATGGGATTCGCAGCAGCATGACAGTTATTTTGAATGATGGCTCGGGCTGTCAATTTCCATTGAAGCATAAACCAGGGACGCCGCCGTTGAAACTGCCGCCCCTCGCCTTTATTCATCTGAAATGAGAATTTCACCTGCTTCCCCTCTCTCCGGGACAGGGCAAAGGGCGAGGGGATCATCCCTCATCCCCATGCCTTTTCCCGCAAGGGGAGGAGGGGACGAGCTGATGCGCATGCGTGCGATTTGGTTCACTCGGAGCCGTTGCGCGCTGCGCACGTACCTCCTTAACTATCGGTAAAAAAGCGAGATCCCGCCGAGCAGGACCATCCACGAAACCACGCGCCGGAACAGGTGTTCATTGACGTGCAGGTGGAGCTGGTTGCTGAACCACAGCGCCACGGCCAGAAACGGTCCGCTGAACAGCATCATGTCAGCGATCTGGGCGGTGTAGGTGCCATGGACCAGATACTCGCTCGCCCGCACCCCATTCATCACCAGGAAAAAAGCGAATGCGTAATGTCGTACGAGATTCTTTTCACGGAAAGTCGCCAGCAGCCGCGTCATCGCGATCGGACCGCTAATGCCGAACAGCGCCTGCGAGGTCCCGGCGAGGGTATCCATCACGCGCGCGCCGGTATTGCTGAAGCGCGTGCGGTGCGGCGCAATCACCAGAAACAGGCCGACGGCGGTGATAGCCGCGGCCAGCAGCACCCGGAACACGCCAGCCGAGAAATAATAGAACAGGGCAAAACCCGCGATTGCGCCCACGCCCGCAAACGACAGCATGCGCGTCATGAATCGCCAGTCCAGTTTTGCCGGCGAACGCACGAGTCCGATGACGGCCACGATGATCTGCGGCAGCACCGAGTACATGACCAGCGTCTTGGCGTCGTACAGGAAGCTCAGCAGCGGCAGCATCAGGATCGTCCCGGCCAGGCCGAAGACGATCTCGAACGTATAGGTGAGGGCGCAGACGAGCGTCAGGATGGCGAGGGAAATCATTCAGAAGCCGCGCGGAACATGAGCGGCGCTACTATGCCACAAAGCCTCCGTCACGGCGCGGCGGAGGGTTGATCTGTTACGCGATCTTCTTGCGCTGCGCCACGCCGACCAGCCCGAGCAGCCCTGAGCCGAACAGCCACACCGCCGATGGGACCGGAACGGCTTCGACTTCATAAATACCGCGCGGCATCCGAAAGCTCGAGTTGGGGTAGTTGTCCCAGGTTGCGTCACCCGTAAAGTTGATGGCCGCAAAGCGATCGTTCCCCGTGCCGAAGTCCGGTTGCCCTGGTCTCCAATTGCGATAGTTTGAAGTCGAGCCGTTCACCCATACCCAAGTTGCCGGATCGGTAAAGTCTCCAACCGGGCTGTTAAGACCGATCCAGAAATCTTCGGTGGCGCTCGGCCCCGTTAGAAAAGTCGCCTGGATGAAGGCGTTCTCGGCGCTGTCGTCGATCGAGACGAGGTGTCCTCCCTGGGAGATGGCATAGGCCTCGGCATCGGTCCAGGAAGAACCCGCTGGGGTAGTATCGTAAAAGTGCCCGTTCCCACCGCTGCTGATTGACCATTGAATCAAGGCAGCGCGCGCTTCGGGTTGCCATCCGAACAAAGAGACCGCAGTCAGCGTGATGAGAAGGACATTTGAGCTCCACAAACTTTTCATGGGTTACCCTCCGTAGGTTGGTCCCACAACATTTCGTGGCATCACAACTCGACTAATGCGCCATCTTGGACTTGCGCCGTGCGACACGGATCAACCCCAGCAAACCCGAGCCAAACAGCCAAACGGCGGCGGGGATCGGAACGACGGCAGTGGCACCGAAATCCGGTGCGACGATATGTCCCCATTCCACTATTCCGCCGTTACCAATCGCGGGCGGTCCGCCAGTGTAGGAATTGCTCCAAAGAAAATAGTTGTTGGCTGAGCCGGTGACGGGGGCAATGGATGTGGTGAAGGAAAACCCGCTCATGGTGCCACCTGTTGGCAACGCCTGACTTGCGTACCATTGCCAAAAGGTCCCGAATTCATTTAGAGGAGAATCTGCGCTACTGCCGGAAACGGCCTGGCCCAAGTACCATCCGGTTGGGGTCGTATACGACAGGGGAGCTTTAGTAATCTTATCCTGACTGTTGTCGACCAGAACAGAAAGTTCTTTGATGGCAGCCAGGCCCGAGGTGTTGTCCAGAATGTAGCTATACGTATATAAACCGGTATTCGAGTCGAACGAGACAGCGCCACTTAATGTTGCTGCATTGGCTGCAAGTGGGCAGACGTTTGCAAACGCCACCAGTGAGATAACACAAAGTAAATTGACCTGCCCAAATAGATAACGCCAAGAACAGCGGTTATTGTTTTTCATAAATATTCCCCTGTGTTTTTTCAATTTTTAATTTTTGATCTTGAGAATCCTCAGAACTACCGGTGGATTCAGGTTGTTCGGTGTGCAGTCAGTCCGCCGTTTCATGATCCGTGTTGGCACGCTTACGCCGCGTCACGCCGATCAGCCCCAGCAGCCCGGAGCCGAAGAGCCAGGCGGCGGGCGGCACTGGCACGGTTGCAAGATAGGTTTGGCTTTCATTTTGGATCCAATTGGCGTAAGCCGCGGTAAAGCGAACGCCATCACTGGTCGCAAGGTTGGCCGTGCCCGATCCGTGCACCTGGATGCCCTGAATTAGGGCCTCCCCCCCTTGGCTGATCGTTAGCGGCGAGCCTGAGTAGCCGGCGTAACCGGCACCTTCGCCCGGGATCCAGTCGCCGGTGTTGGGATCGTTGTAAGTCCAGCCTTCCATTCTTTGGGTGTACACCAGCGGGTTTCCCAGTTGGTCTGTCGTGTAGCTGCCGGCGGTTAACATGTGATAACGGTCGATCATGTTGTTGAAGGTCTGCTGGGTGCCGTAGTCTGTGACGGAGCCCGATAAGCCGAAACCGTAAGTCGTGATCTCGAAGGGGCTAAAAGGCGTTGGCGCAGCGGTGAGCCCCAGTGGAGTGAGGCTGGATAAGAAGGACTGCTGACTCGGCGTCAGGTTGCTCCGATCGATGGTGATACCGATCACGGCCAGGTCCTCGGTGCCGTCGGGTCCTTTCGTGAATATTTGCACGTTCTGCGTGGCGGTGGTATTCAGGTTCAGGATCGGCGTGCTGAGGTTGCCGAAGCCGATGGTGTCCAGGGTGCCGAACTGCTGGATCAAATGATCAGCGGTAAGAAAGGTCATGGCGACCTGGTTTCCGTTGTTTTGCATTCCGATCAGAGAGCCAGTCGCGTGACCCAGTGTCCCCTGTACTCGCACCACTTCGGCGACGCCGCTGGGGGTGTTGGCATACGCGGCTTCAGGCGGAACCGCAGCCAGCGCCAGCAGCAACATTCCTGGTACACCAATGCGCCAGCCGCTTTTCAGTAACAAGTGGCGCCTCCTCGCGGAGGCGGTAATTAAGACGGCGCCGAAAGCCATATTTCTAATCGCCGAGCTCGCGTTTCCGTTCATGGCATCTCCTTGTTTCGTGGTTAGTAGGCAGCCACAGCTTTTGATATCGAATTCAGGGAAGGATGTATCGTGTTGTTCCTCTTGTGTGTGCGTCGGTGGCGGATCTGAACCTGTTTATTCACGCAGTCCGCTTGCTGTCGCTTGTCGTCTTGCGCCGCGCCACGCCGATCAGTCCCAACAGTCCCGAGCCGAACAGCCACACCGCGGGCGGCACCGGCACGGCGGAGACATCGACCTTCACGTTATCCAGCCCCCAGCTCTCGTCCGCCAACCCCTGCAGGCCGTAGGCCGAAAAATTCAGCACCATGTCACTGGCGCTGTGGTTGAACGTGAAGCTGAGGTTGTAGACCGAATCCATCGCCTCGTTGACGCGATTGTTTATTGGATCGGTGAAGGTGTAACCCAGCGAGTAACATTCGGCCGCGCCGGTCATGGGGTTGTAGGTGCCGGTGGGGTAGACCGCGTTGTAGCCGGCATTGCAGCTGAGCGCGCCGGGCGACGGCGCATACGACTGGCCCGCGGGATTGCCGTTGCTGAAGGTCTTGTCGAATAGCGTCGTGTCGCCGAGAGCAAGCTTCCAGTGATCGGGTCCAAGCGGATCGCCGTTGACTACCGTGGCGTCGTTGCCATCCCAGGAACGGATTAGATACAGACTGAAGGAAACCGTCGCCGTCGCGTGCACCGGCAGCGCGCCGAGCGAAAGCGTGAGGGTATCGTTGCCGTACTCGCCTAGGAACAAGCGGGTGTTGTTGTAATCCGGGTTGGGGGCCGAGGCAGTATGGATTCCGCTCGCCGCGGTCGTGGTCCACGCACTGCCGACCGTGCCTTGGAAGTCATTCAAGTAGACGGTGGCCGCGCTGGCTGGCAGGGAGTGCCAACCGACGAATCCCAGGAGTGCGCACGCTGCATAGCGCCATTTTCCTATGGTTGTACTTGTTGTCGATTTCTTTTTCATGTTGGCACCCCCTTAATCGCACCCGTCAGATTTCAGATCACGTCGTTTTCGATTGTCGACGCGACGCCAAGCCGAACAATCCGATCAGCCCGGAACCGAACAGCCATGCCGCCGCCGGCACCGGCACGGGAGCTGCCGTACCGCCGGCGAAATAGGCACTCTTCGTGCAGCGACGGCAGCCGTCGTCTCGCCACTTGTCGTGCCATGTTCCGTGCTTGTTGAATTCGTTACCGCCAACGAACGCGGAGAAAAAGAGGCCATCACTACCATCGTGAGAGGTGGCGTAGTTGTAGATGTTGTCGCCGTCGATGCCGACGATCGAAAAGGTGAGGGGATCCTGACTAGTCCATTTTTTCCCGACTAGGACGTTCTCGAACTTGCCGAAGCCGTCCATTTTCTTGTCGTTCGTAAACTTCCAGTGGTCGGGCAATCCGACGATGTTGCTTTTGTGGAGTTCGTTGCCGTTGAAGCCGAATTTCAGGATGCTGAAGTTGTTGCAGAACTGGCCGGATAGTGGTGCCAGCGCCTGCAGAGTGAAATTGATCGCGCCGGGCGCGCCGTTATCATCAATGGTGACCTTGAGATAGTCGGTTCCATCGGCGAGACGATTGGATTGGTCGAGGAAATAGGAAACCGACGCCGCCAGAGTTGGTGCCGACGGCAGAAAAACGGCGGCGATAGTGGCGGCCATGACAAAGCGGATGCGCCGTCCGAATCCTGCAACCCTCCGGTGGTTGGTGCTTGCCTGCATGATCTTGTTTCCTCGTGGTATGTTCCTGCTTGTTATCGCTTTCCGTTCAACCCGAGGTCCCCTGGAAAAAATTGCGCGTCCCTGCGCATTGCGGAGTTGCGGAATGAAATCGCTCAATCGGCTCTTCGGCCCCTGGCGTGCTTCGCCGGTTGGTTGTTGGCTAGCGACCGGCGCCAGCCCTGTCTCTCTCCTCCGGCGTCGCGACAATTTCGGCGGACTGTGTCGGCGCCAGCAGTATCTTCAGCAGTTCGGCCACGCCGTTGAACCGTTCGATAGTGCCTCGTTCCGGGTGTTCGACTAGGCCGATCACCCGTCCGGGTTCTGCTTCATAGCGGCGATAGATGCGCACAACGTAGCTTTCCACAGTCCCTTCCTTCTTCAGTTCTATGGCGCACAGCATGCAATGGTTGTCCTTACGGATTACTTACCGATTCAGAAAAAATCGTAGCGGGTCGCGATGCGCGGCAGTGGAGACGGAACCGGCGTATGGCCGTCAGCTGGATGAATCTAGCAAAGGGATGGACTCCGGCGGTGCTGTTGCCGGAGGGACGGGCTTCAGGAATTTATGCGCAGGCGCCGGTACAAGGATTCGGTTGCGGGACCGGGCTCAATGCCGAGCACCGCCGACAGAATGAAACGGCAGCGCCGGTAAACGGCAAGTGCTTCGCTGCGCTGTCCGAGCTGCTGGTGGCAACGCATCAAATTCTGGTAAAGCTGTTCGGCCAGGTCGTCGACCTCGAGGCCCTTGCGATAACATTCAATGGCGCGATCCCAGCGACCGATTTGCTGCCAGCGCGCACCGGCGCCGATGACGTGCCGCAGATACCGGCTGCGCAGACGTTCGCGCAATGATATCGACCACGACGCGCCGAATTCCTTTCCGAGGAACGGTCCATGATAAAGCGCCTGAATCCGGCCCACATGCTGCGCCAGCGCCGCGCCGTCCGGATCGGTGTCCGGATTCGCGAGAATCGTTTCGGTTTCGGACAGTAATCGCTCGAGCGCCCAGCAGTCCACCCAGCAGAAACGGTTGTTGATGCTTAATTTTCTGTCATACAGCAGAATCGCCTGTTCGTCGCCGAGCAGCTTCCGCAGCCGGTGTAGGGTGGTGTCGAAGGCCTGACGCGCCGTATCGCCTTCGGCATCGGGCCACAACATGGTAGTCAGCGTGTCTTCGCCGACCTCGCGGCCGCCCTGGGCGATGAGCGCTTTGAGAAGCTCGAGCGGTTTGTGCTGCGCCTTGCGTCCCGCGCGCGCCGGTTTGTCGTCGACCAGGAGCGTGAAACGACCGAGGGTGTAGATCCGGACCAGCCACGGCCAGCTTTCGATGTGCACCGGCGTGGCGGCGGGAGACAGATGCCGAATTTGCACCAGATTCCGTACGTACTCGGTATCGATCCCGTCTTCGAGCGCCTTGATGCAAACCTCTTGCATCACGCGCGGCGACCACCAGGAAAAATTCTGATATCCATGGCGCGCGGCCAGAGCGAATCCGCGCTGCAGGTGACAATGGATATCATCGCAGGCGCGGCTGCGGATCGCGTACCAGCCGCGCGCGAGGTCGCTAAGGCAAGACAGTTTGATGCTGCCCGTGACGCCGGCGATCTGTTCCGCTTCCTGCAGCCGATTTTCCGCCTCCTGGAATTCTTCCTGCTCCACGTGCACCTCCGCTGCCGTGAGGCAGGCGATCGCGTGGAACAACGGCGCGCCGGCCCGCGCGGTCGATTGCAGCGCGGCTTCGGCATGTTCGCGCGCGAGCGCGGTTTCGCCGTCGGCCAGCGCCAGCTGCACGCCGAGCTGATGCAGACGCGCGGTGCCGAGCAGACCGTGGCGCGATTTTTCGGACAGCCTGCTGTCCCAAGCGCGCCGCGCGGCGGCCAGGTCATTCAGGCCGAGGCGGGCGGAGATTTCCAGCAATCGCAACATCGCTGACCATTGATGTATGCCGCGCCGAGTGGCGAGTTCCTGGGTCCGATGAATGGTTTCGAGACAGTCGGCATGCGCTCCGGTGATATCGGCGCACAGCGCACGCAACAATCCCCATTGCAATTGCAGGACCGGAGCACGCAGTCGCTCCATGCCCTGGGCGCGCAGAGTGTCGAGGAGCAGAGCGATGCGCGTGGGACGGCCAAAGAAGTTGTCATAGTGAACCAGCCGACGCGCAAGCGTGAGCCGGGCCGGCGGTAACAGAGCTTCCAGGTTTTCGCGCGCGCGGTCAGCCCACTGGTTGAGTTCCGGATGATCTGGCAAACGGAAGAAGAGTGCGTTGAATACGCACGCGGCCGTATTGTCGAGGCTGCACAGATCGGAAACGGTTTGCGGATTAGCCGGCGTTGAAACGATCTGTGCCAGCCACGCGTCGAGTACTGCCCACTCACCGCGCGTGAGCGCAACTTCGATTTCCCTGGACCAACTCTGATTTGCGCTTTCCCTGCTGGTGCCGTACTCAGGAATCCGCATACAGAATGCGCTGGTCGTGCGATCGAACGCCCGAACCAGTATTAAAGTCTCGCTGGCTGACCAGCCAGATCGGATTGATACCGCGATTGGCCGTCCCCCGGTCGGGGACGGCTGACTCCGCTCCTTCCATCTTTCTCTACCCCGGCCCTGAATGAGGCTTATATGTGTCTTTAAATTAACCGCTGATTAATGAATTATGCGCGTTATTGTAAGGATTTTTCGGGATCGAACGCCAGTGGATGGAAAAAACACTGTCAGATAAGGGTGTTACGCGAAGCAGACCCAGGTGGTGGCTATATACTTGACCCGGTCTTCCAGGGTCACGGCGCGGTGCACGTGGGTCCAAAAAGGGGGGAACAACACCAGCTTTCCTTCTGCAGGTTTCACCAGGATCTCTTGCAACGGAAATTCGGTTTCGCCGCCGGGTCCGGCGACGTCGTTGAGATACCAGATGGCGACCAGCTGGCGGCTCATGAATGCGCCCGGGCCGCTATCCACGTGCCAATGGTAGTACTCACCTGGTAAATAACGCTGCAAATTATAACCAATGTCCTTGAACGAATTGGCGGCGAAGAACGGAAACATCTGGCCGAATTCGTTGAAGACCTTCGCCAGCGATTGCATCAGGGTCGTATCCACGTCCTTCCAGTCAGGTCGCCCGCTGATGCGCAGGTCGGTGGTTTTCTTGATTTCGCTGGCCTCCATCTGGCCCTGGCCGATGCGCCCGGCGTATTGCTGATCCTTGTTGGCTTCGAAACGCCGGATCATCTCGCGGCATAGCTCCGCGGGCAGGGCGTTTTCGACCTCGTAGATGAAGGAGTGCGGCTTGATTTCGCGCATGCGCGGGACGGCGAGATTTCAGTTCAAATCCGGCGAGTTAATGAGTATCTTAATGCGCCTTTTTCAGGCGTCAAACCGGCCGCCGCATGACTCCCAAAGATATAAAAGGACATATCGGCTCTTTCCTTCGCGCCACTGCACCCGTCAGCGTGCGCGAGAAGGTCGTATCAGCGATCACAGCGTTCTTCGGCATCCTGTTTACCGGAATCCTGAGCGCGAGCCTTGGCCACAGCGCGCTTCCGCTTATGGTTGCCTCGATGGGCGCCTCTTCGGTGCTGCTGTTCGCGGCGCCGCACAGCCCGATGGCGCAACCGTGGTCGTTCGTCGGCGGGCACCTGATCTCGGCGGTAATCGGCGTGACCTGTTACAAAATCGTCCCCGGCGCGTTCGTGGCCGCCGCGGTCGCGGTGTCGCTCGCCATTTTCGCCATGCACCTTACGAACAGCCTGCACCCCCCGGGAGGCGCGACCGCGCTGGCCATGGTGATCAGCGGCCAGGAAGTGCATGCTCTCGGCTACGGCGCGGTCCTCATGCCGGTCGGCATCAACGTCGTCGCGTTGCTGGTGCTGGCGCTGTACCTCAACAATATGCTTCCCGGGCGGCGCTATCCCATGGTGCCGCACGCCCCTGCGGCGACGCCGCCGGAGGCACCGGCGCTCACCTTCGGACGCGTGACGCTGGCGAAAGAGGACCTCGAAAGCGCGCTCCGGGAGATGAACGCTTACATCGACGTCACCGAAGAGGACCTCGAGCAGATTTACACGCGGGCATCGCTGCACAACATGCGCCGCAAGATGGGCGAGGTCTACTGCCGCGACATCATGACGCGCGACGTGGCCACGGCACAATACGGCGAAGAGCTCTCGGCGGTGTGGGAAATGATGCGCCGCCGCAAACTCAAGGGCGTGCCCATCGTCGATCGCGCGCGCCGCGTGATCGGCATGGTCACGATCGTGGATTTCCTCAAGCGCGTGGGCAAGACGCACCACGCCCACCCGCGTTTTGTCGAGCGCCTGCGGACGTTCATCCGGCGCACCACGGCGTTGACTACGGACAAGCCCGAAGTGGTGGGACAAATTATGTCGTCGCCCGTGGTCACGGCGCGCGAGGACACGCACATCGTCTCGCTGATTCCGCTGTTTTCAGAACAGAACATCCATCACATTCCGGTCGTGGACAAGGACCGGCGCGTAGTAGGGATGGTGACGCAGACGGATTTGACAGTGGCGCTGTATCGGTACTGGGCGGCGATACCTTGAGGCGATGCCGGCCGGATTATCCGGTCAGCTCGTCGAGGCGGCGCTTGTACGCCTGCATTCTTTGTTCGTAGGCTTCCTGTTCGGTTTCCATCGGGGCGGACTCGATCCATTCGCTGGTTTTCGCGTCGCGCACCGCGAACCGGTAACTCCGGCCCACTTGATACACCTTGGTGACGTCCTTGCCGGCTTGTTCCATGGCTTCGAGTTTGCCCAGACGGCGCGCTGTTGCCGATGACGCGCCGGCGGCGCGCGCGGGTGTTACGGACGCGGCCGGTCCGTCGTAGATGATTTCGGTGTTCAGCATTTCCCCGCCGGTATCGATGCGGATGCCGGTGACGCCTGGCAGCCGCTTGATTATGTACCCGGCCATCAGCGTGACCATCGTTTCGTTGGCGCCGCTCAGCGAGGTCAGGAGTTTGTTGGCCGCAATCTGGCAACGCTGGACCTTATCCGGGTTCTCGATGAACTCCGGTCCCATCTGCCAGCCGCGATCCATGTCCTGGTCCATTTTGCGGAAAAAGTCCTCGGCGTCGTGCAGCATCGCCGGCGGCACGTCGACGCTGTACATGCGCTGATCCACGATCACGTTCAGTTTCATGGTTGCGAGGCCATCTAGGCGTTGCAGCACGGCGACGTGTCCGGCGCGGGCTCCAGCAGGTTTTCAATAGCGGGTCCGGCGTCGGCGCCTTTCTTGACGTGGATGTCCAGGATGGCGCGCGCCATGGCGAGCCAGCGCGACCGTCCCTCGACCGCGAGCGTCTCCAATACCTCGGGATTCGGTTCCGCGATCCAGCGTTGATAGGCCGTGATCGCCTCGGGGAACAGGTGCCGGCGCATGCCGGTGAAGTTGGCAAAATAGAAGTGCAGGGAAGCGGTGTTTTGCCTCGCCAGCAGTCCCGGCAGCGTGGACAGACAGTCCGCGAGGATGTCGCGCACCGCGCGCACCATGATTTCGGCCTTGGAGCGCGCCAGCGAATCGATCATCTGGTGCCAGGCTTCACCGAGCTGTTCGCCCACCATTCCTTCCCCCAGCTCATGCAGGATCATGGATTCGGTTTCGTTCTGCGTCATCCGTTCCAACGCCCCGCTGACGTCGAGATCAAACGAATAGCACGCGAGCGCGCGTTCCATCGCTTCGTTCTTGCGATTCCAGCGCCATTCCTCGATCTTTTCCCACAGGAACCGCCGCACTGATTCCTGGCGCACATATATCGTTTTGCCCTGCAGCATCGCGGGCGGCGCCTCGAGGTCGCGCGCGTATTCGCAGGAGGAGACGTAAATCGTGTAACCGTCGCGGCGTTCCTTGTGCAGCAACGCCCCGAGAAAAAAATGGGGTTTGCGAAAGCGGCCATATCCGCCGCTGTAGACGTAGCCGTGCGGGACCAGCTCGCGGTTGACAGTCGCGACGTCGAACGGATCCAAGTGGCGGTTTTCCAGCGGCAGCGGTTCGAACGCGCAGGTTTCCAGGTCGGACCACATGTGTTCGCGTTCCTGCATCCAGCTGCCGACTTCGCTCCGGGGCAGATCGTGCGCGAACGGGATGTCGTGTTCCCAGCGGTAGAACTCGCGCATCTTAAGAAGAAAAATGCAGAGCGTGAAATCGCCCGCGTGCCGCGCATCGGAGATATGGCAGTTTTTCTGTACCGCGTTGACCAGGTGACCGAGATTCAGCATGGCATGGTGTCGTGTGATTATTTTTAAAGTATAGGACCGTCGGGTATGCGGAAACCAGCGCCGATATATATGGGGGCGGGTCGCCTTCCGGTCACGCCAAGTCCCCGTCAGCCTGGTCGCTCGGGGGTTCGGATGCCGGATAAGCACGCGAAAATCAGGGGATTGGTCAGCCGGCAATTTTTATCCTTGAAATGCCGGTTTCAATGAGTAATATATGCGCCGCTTCAGCGCAGTCCCTTGGCCAAGAATTTTCAGGAGCAGCGTTTTTATGAACAAGATGTATTACGAAACCATCAACACGATGGAAAAGAAGGGCGTCGACCAGGAGTACATCAACGGCTGGGCGTGCGGTTTCCTGCACAATCCCAAGCGCGAGGAACAGCGCCTGAACGACGCCTACAACGCCGGTTACGACGACGGCCATGCCGGCAAGACCGACGGGTTCACGACCTGGGTCAAGAAGTAAGTTTTGCGTGAGGTCGGGGTGGCGCGGATTCGCGCCACGCGGACCCATTCAGCCGTGCTGGGCCTTCTCGTACCACTTTCTGGCTTCCATTTCATTCTTCTCCACCCCGAGACCCTGCTCGTAGAGCATACCCAGCGCCATCTGTGAACCGGCCAACCCCTGTTCGGCGGCCCGGCGGAACCAGTTGGCGGCTTCCGTTTCATTCTTGGTCGCGCATTCGCCCTGCAGGTACATGAAACCGAGCCCGTGCTGCGCCAGGGCATCGCCCTGTTCGGCGGCGGCGCGCATCCATTTATAGGCCATCATTTCATTGCGCACGTGACCGAGGCCGTTCTGATACATGATCGCAAGACGATATTGCGCCTGGGCGTTGCCGGTTTCCGCCAGCGGCGAGAGAAATTTGAAGGCATTGGCGAACTCCTTGGCCTCAAAGGCGGAGATGCCGCTGGCGAGATTCATATCGAGTTCTGACATGGCGACGCTCCGTCGTGGCCGGGATAGACGAGGCCGGCATTTTGCCAGAGCGGCGTCCGAACGCGAAGTAAAACCGGATGCTTTGCAGGTTATCGGCTTTGAAAATCTTCCCCTATAATGCGCCGCATGGCGCTGCGATTGAAAACCAAATATCGCAAGAAGGGCCCGAAGACGCTGGAAGATCGCGCCAGCGTGGTGGCGATGAACATCTGGCGCATCGCGCAGGAAACCTGCCGGCACATGGAGAAGGAAGGCTATCCGCTGGGCGGCGACCGGCAGGTGACGGCGGTGCTCACCGAGCTTATGGCGTTCCTGGTGCAGATGTCGGACCGGATCGTCTATGGCCAGCTGAGCGAGGAAGAGCGGGTGCGTTTCATCAACGCCGTGGGCAACAACTTGGCCCGGATCACGGCGACTAATCTCGTCGAGTTCGTCGGCCCGGGCGCCCATGCGGACGAATTCGTGGGTACGGTCAACGCGCGCTTGGTCGATTATTCGGAATTCGAGTTCGATGGCCGCAACCCCGGCTATGCGGTTCTGCGCTACCTCGGTGAGAAGGTGGCGTGCGCCATGGACGCCACCGACAGCAAATGGGTGTTGGAGCAGATCGTCGACGTGGAAGCGCCGGAAGCCATCAAGGCGATCAGGAAACTGGTCGGCGAAGTCCTGGGCGTGCAGGCGACCTAGCGCCCAGTGCCCGAGGCGAATAGCGACTCCCTCCCGTGGCGAAGCTCCTTCGAAAGGAGGACGCCGGCTGCCACAGGAGGCAGCGCGCTTTTTAGAGGCGCACCGGCTGCCACCTCCGAAAGAGCTATCGCCTCGAGAGGTGGCAGCCCCTTCGGAGGGAGGAAGCCGGCCGCCACCGCCGAAAGAGCATTCGCCTCGGGCGGTGGCGGCCCCTTCGGCAATAGGCGCAGATAGCCGCAATGAGCTATGTTTCCATGAGCGCCAT
>Ga0187775_10000083_pt1 | contig 20186 bp, 15 predicted proteins | sample 0216_BV02_MP12_1_FD_132441 | JGI IMG/M metagenome (GOLD analysis project Ga0187775, IMG submission 132441) | Tropical peat soil microbial communities from peatlands in Department of Meta, Colombia - 0216_BV02_MP12_10_MG | ecosystem: Environmental > Terrestrial > Soil > Wetlands > Peat | place... | reverse complement strand
GTTCCATCGGGATTGAGCTTGGGCTTTCCGATCGTGAGCGCGTCGTAAGAAGCGACGCGCCCGGTGCCGGAAGGCATGTTACTCAGGTCGAGAATAACTTGAGCGCTGCCACAGACCCCGTGGCAGGATCCGGCGCAGGATTTGTCGAGAATCGGCTGGATATTGTCCTTGTAATTGATCACGATCGCACCGTCGGCGGCCGTTGAAGGCATGGCGGTCGTCAAACCGGGCGACACCACGCCGTTGAAGGTGGAGGCGGCGTACGTGATGTTGATGGGTGTTCCCTTGGTCAGCGGATCGCCGTTGGCGTCCGTGTCGGGCGTCCAAACGTCGGCGTAGCGAATGTCGGGCTTAGGCTGCACGTTGCCAACATTGAGGCTGCTTTCCGCATTGAAGCGCGTCTGCGCCATGATCTCGCCGTCCTTGCCGGGGATCACGGAGTTGTTTGAAAGACGCAGGCTCAGGAGATGATTGCTTTGCGTCAGGTTGGTATTGTTCAGCGCCGAGGTCGCGCCCTTGCGCGGCGAGTGGCAGCCATTGCAGAACACCGCCTCGCCCGGGCGTCCCTGGACCCAGCTGGTATGCGTCTGCAAAGCGCGGCCGTAGCGATCGAGCACCGATATCCCCAGCGCCGTATCCGCCGGGGCCTCAAAAGCGATCGACCCATCGGGCTCGACTTCGACGTAACCGACGATCTGCTGCATTTCGAAAGTGGTCTCGCCCAGAGCCTCGCGGCTGATGCCGGCTGGCGTGGGCACGGCCTTGACGACGCGGAGGAATCGGCCGGGTCGTTTGTCCGGCGCGGTGCCGGTCAACGGTGACGGGTCTTTCAGCTTGGCGATATCGGCCACGCTGTCGCGCGTGTCGCAATTGGGGTAACGCGGGCGCCCGTCGGGACAGAGGTTGTTACGGTTGTTCATCATTGGTATCGAAATTCCGTCCGCCAGCTCCTGCGCCGACAGCACGTTGTTCGTCATGCGGTTGCGCGCGGGTTCGGTGTCGTAGATGCTGCCGACGGTTATGCTGGTCACGCCGCGACTCTGGCGCGCTGCATCGACGCCTCCGGACGCCAGGATTTTCGGTTTCGGCCGCGCCATCAGGGCGACCGCATCGGTCACGAATTCGACCGGATCCCCGTTGGCGTTCACCTTGGGCAGCACGATCGCGCGCAAGGTCTTGGCGTTCAGGTCGAGCATGTACACACCGTAGGCCGGTGTTTTTTCAACGGTGACGGGTCCGGTCTGTCCGGTAAGAAGATCCTGTTGCACGACCGTCGTGGTCCGCCCGCCCGGCGTGAACGAGACTAGGGCGCGATTGGTGCCGTCCCAAAGCGGATACGGCGTCGTGAAACGGCCGGTGCTGGAAACCATGGCGCCGAAATCGATCGCGTCGAAGCTGGCCTGAACCTGCGCGCTCGCGCCCGGCGCGGTGCCCGGCGCCGGCTGGTCAATTTCGGAGAAATTGTTGTCGTCGATGATCAACAGGGCGCCGCCCTCGTTGGTACGCGACAACGGCATGGCGTCCGACATGATGCGCCCGTCGGGCATCTCGCGCGGGTGCAAGTAGCTGACCACCTGGCTGTGCGCCCCGTAATGGACGAACAAGCCCGTGCCATCGGGGTTGGCATGAAAGATCGAGAACTGATTGCGGTCGCCGACATGGTCCCAACGGCTGTACAGGATACGCCCGTCCATGAGCACGGTTGGGTTGCGGTCATGGCTCTGGTTGAACGAAATCTGCTCGATTCCGGTTCCATCCGCATTCATAACGTGCAACACGGTCGACGTCTCGCGGTCGTATTCATCGACGTAGCGGTAACCGACGGTCTGAATGGTTTTTTGCTGGCGGTTGGAGGAGAACACGATACGGCCGTCGGGCAGATAGGCCGGATCGACGTCGTCTCCCTGGTTGGCCACGGCGTCGTCTTGGATAACCCGGCGCAGGGTGTTGGTGTCGCGATTGTATTCCCAGATATTCCACGTTGCGTCGCGGGGCCCCTTCATGGAAAACAGGATTTTCTTGCCGTCGTAGGAAACCTCAGGGTCCGACACGTCACCGCGGCCCTGGGTATAGGCGGAGGTGATGTTCTGCTCGGTACCGCTGGGCGAAGAGATGTCGCGGACGTAGAGATCCCCGCCGGCGTGAAACGTGACGCTGTCCGTGGGATTTCCCACGACGCTGTTCATGGACTGGGTATTGACCGGCCGCTTCACGTACGCAATCGGAACGTCTTGCGCGCTCGCGGTATCGGTGCCGCTGGAACTCGGGCTACAGCCGCCGAGAATTGCCAGACTTCCCACAGCAAGGAAAATACCAAGACATGCCTTGGCGTCTTTCAGGGCTACCATAGCGCCTCCCGTAATTCCGGTCGCGCGACAAATGTCGTTACGCCGGAATCGTCTATAGACTTCTTTATTTATTTGCTTCGGCGGCCCGACCGGCATGGGTGTGGTCCTGCTCACCGTTAGCCTCGGTGCTTTGCGTCGCCATCTTTCGATGGTTATGCCCTGAACAAAGCGATATCGAAATTCATACTTATTCTAAGATGCGAAACCGGCACATATATCGCCCTTCATCGCGTCCAGCGACACGCGCGTCGGTCATCTTCCTGCACTTTGATGGGTCAATATCAGCCTCGAAATTACACAGGGGGGTGTTATCCACATGCGCGCGGAATTGACCGACGGACGGTACGCGCAATACGCGGTCAGTCCTCCGGGGATTATCAGTTATCGACTCGAGGTGGACTCGGTAGGCGCGGTAACTTCGCGTTTCTCGTTCACCAATCCGGACGAATAGAACATTCGACCCTCGGCATCGATCACCACCGCGTCGACGCCGGGGATGGACTCGATCAGCTTCAATCCCTTCTCCGGCCCGAGGATGAAGACCGGCTTGGTCAGCCCGTCGGTGGTGGTGGCATCGGGGCCGATGACCGTTGCGCTGTGCACACCCGTGGCCGATTTGCCGGTCTTGGGATTTATAATATGGTGATAACGGACGCCGTTGACCTCGAAATAACGCTCATAATCTCCGGATGTGGAAATCGCCGAATTGATCAGGGGAATCAACGCCACCACATTGTCCTTGCTGCGCGGATCACGGATGCCGACCATCCAGGGGTGCCCGTCCCGGTCGCCGAGGACGCGGCTGTCACCGCCGGCGGTGACGAGAGCATGCTTGATCCCCCGTTTCTTGAGGATGGCGATGCAGTTGTCCACCGCGTAACCCTTGCCGATGCCGCCTAGGTCGACGCGCATGCCGGGACGGGCGAACTTCACGGTTCGATGCTCCGCGTCCAGCAGCATGTGGCGATAATTGATGCCGGGCAGCGCCTTGGCGATCTCCGCGTCCGTCGGCTTGATGTGGCGCCGGTAGTCGTACATGTAGCCGACACTGGAGAAAGTGACGTCGAAAGCGCCGCCACTCAGCTTCGAGAATTCGATCGAACGCGAAAGAATGTCGAACATCTCCACGCTGATGGGTACCGGGTGATCGGCCGCCTCGCGATTGATGCGTGAAAGCTCGCTTTCCGGCTTGAACGGGCTCATCTCCCGGTCGATGCGCCGCATCTCGTCCATCACCGCGTCGATCGCCGCCTCGCCCGCCATCGGGTCGTCCGTCCAGAGCTCGACGTGTATTGCCGTGCCCATGATCGCATCTTCCCGACTGAGCCACTGCGCGTGCGCCGGCAATATGCCGTAGAGCAAGGCGGCGCACAGCGCCGCGGCACACAAGGGAACAAGTGACATCTTGTGACGCGTCATATCACCCATATACCATGAAAGGAAAATCGGTCGCCGGGTCGACCGGGGCTCCCTCGGAACAATAAACCACGCCGCTTCCGTTGATTGTACGACCCATGACGAACCAGTGCAGCGCCGTTGGTCGACGATAAGCGTCCGGATTTATCACTGCAGCAAGCACAACGTGAGCCTGCGCCGGCCCGGAAACCGGCTCCGAGGTCGCCGCGGCCAGGCCGGATCTGGTTCGTGCCGTCACCGACGATCGTTGCTCCTGAAAAATATGCCGGGATCTTTTTGAGAAACGGATCGCTAACATGTATCTAGAAGATTCAGCCAGACGCATTCCACGCCCGCCGATTCGGCGGGTGGCACCCTGGCAATTCCGCCGATATTTAGGCCAGGTAATGCAAAAACCGTCTGTCGCCACACATCGTCGGGGACAAAATTGCGCACACTACGCGATCGAGCTCTCCAAGGAGTTGACCAACCGCCGCAGCCCGATCACGACGGTCGATGTCTGTACCGGTTCCCGCAACTTGGCTTTGGCCCGCCACGTACCCGGCGGGCGCCTCGTACAGAATTGCCACCCCGGGGTGTCATAACGTTCTTATATCAGCTCGCTCGACGATCCCGTCGCCCGTACCGGTCCCAACCCCTGTTCGCTGACCGTCGCGCCGGTTACCATGTATTCGTTACCGGGGTTGAAGCTCCGGCGCAGGAACGGACGGGTACCAAAGCGGTCATAACTGCGCTGGGTTCAAACAACAAAGGAGACACTCATGCGAAAATCTCTTCCGTGGTCAGTCCTGTTCATTCTTGGTCTTAGCCACGCGGTCACGGCCGCGGCGGAACCTACTGGCGATCCCAAGGCGGGACAGGAGAAGGCCTTCTTCTGCAGCGGTTGCCACGGCATCCCGGGCTGGCGCAACGCCTATCCCGACTACCGCGAACCCAAGCTCGGCGGTCAGCATGCAGACTACATCGTCGCGGCGCTCATGGCTTACCAGTCGGGTCAGCGCAGTCATAAGACCATGCATGCCATTGCCGCCACCCTGAGCGACCAGGACATCGCGGACTTGGCTGCGTATTTTTTCGCACCCGTTAAGCAAAAATAAATCTACGGAGAATTATCATGAATCGGTGGACATCATTGTTCGCGGCAAGCGCGCTCGGTTTGATCTCGTTTTCCGTGCATGCCGCCGGTAACGCAGAAGCCGGCAAGCAGAAATCCCAGTTGTGCCAGACCTGTCACGGCGCCGACGGCAACAGCACCAATCCGCAGTTTCCGCGCCTCGCCGGGCAGTACCCCGACTACCTGGTGCAGGCGCTGTCGGAATACAAATCCGGAGCCAGGAAAAATCCCATCATGACCGGGTTTGCGGCGAATCTGTCGGAACGCGACATGGAAGACATCGCCGCCTACTTCGCCGGCCAGAAGGACGGCCTCGCCGTCAAACGCTGATCCGGTTCGCCGCGGCGCCCATGATGGGCGCTGCGGCGCTCGGCCGATCGGCGGCGTTGCAAATTTATTGCAACAGCAGGAACAAAGCGCCGCCGTCGCGTTGAATGTTCAGCAGCAATCCGTCGGGAGATTTTTTCACCGCTGCCTCGAGCTCGGCAACGGAGCGCACCGGCTGACGGTTGACCGATCGGATCACGTCGCCCGGCCGCAGACCCGCGTCCCACGCTGGCGAATCGCGCGCTACCTTGAGCACCAGCACGCCTTCCACGCCGCTGAATTGCGGGTTGTCCGGAGAGATGTTGCCGAGTTCGGCGCCTTCCAGCCGTTTGTTGATTGCACCGGCATCCAGTTTCGTCTGTTTTGCCTTTTCGATTCGCGCCTCGATCCGTACCGGCTTGCCATCCCGCAGAATATCCAGTGTCACGGTCTGGCCGATGCGCATGAGACCCACGGTATTGCGCAGGTCGGAGGCGTTGGTCACTGCGTTGCCGTCGACTTTAACGACGACGTCGCCGGTCTTGAGACCCGCTTTGGCGGCCGGCGAATTGGGCGCCACCTGGGTGACGACCGCGCCGCGCTCTTGCCGGACACCGAGCGCTTTGGCCAGTTCGGGCGTCAGATCCTGTATATAGACCCCGAGCTGACCACGCCGGACCTCGCCGTACTCAATCAACTGGGCCATGACTTGACGCGCCATGTTCACCGGGATGGCGAAACCGATCCCAACGTTACCGCCGCTCGGGCCGACGATGGCGGTATTGATGCCGACCAGCTGGCCCTGCAGATTGACCAGGGCGCCGCCCGAGTTGCCGGGGTTGATGGAAGCGTCGGTCTGTATGAAGTCTTCGTAGCCTTCGATGCCAAGACCGCTGCGACCGAGCGCGCTGACGATTCCAGACGTCACCGTCTGGCCCAGGCCGAAGGGATTGCCGATGGCGACGACGAAGTCGCCGACGCGCAGCTGCCCGGAGTCGCCCAGCGCCACGGCCGTCAGGTTGTCGGCCTCGATGTGAATCACCGCGATATCCGAGGCCGGGTCGGTTCCAACCAGTTTGGCTTTGTACTTGCGGCCGTCACGCAAAGTCACGCTGATCTCATCGGCCTTGGCGATCACGTGATTGTTGGTCAGGATATAGCCGCGCTTGGCGTCCACGATGACGCCCGAACCGAGGCTCTGCTCCTCGCGCTCGCGCGGCACGTTGGGAATATCGAAGAATTGACGGAAAAACGGGTCGCGCATCAGCGGATTCTCCTGCACCCGGATGCGCGTGCGCGTGGAAATATTGACCACTCCAGGCACCACGTGCTCTATCATCGGCGCCAGCGTCGGCACCACGCCGTCGCCGGGTGTCATGGGCACGGCCGCCAGACTTGTGCCAACGCGACCCATCAACATTACCGCCAATAAAACGACGAGCCAATAATAAGGGCGACGATTCATCAGTATTTCTCCTTGGGTCACTGGACTTGCGTGAACGGAAGAGCATGCGTGCGCAGGCATTCCGGCGGTTTCGCCCGCCGGGAAATTCGATCGATAATTAATTTCGGCGCTTTGTCGCGCAAGCATGGATTTTATTTTCCGCATCGCCGTCGCGGAGCGTGGCGTGGCGTGGTCCCGTCATCTCAAATCTGAACGGATTCATCGCCGGCGTCCGCCGGTCGCGGATAAGTTTCTGGTACCCGTCTGTGACCGCCGCGATGCCGTGGAGTTCCTGCTTCGTGAACGACGGTATCTTTAATTACGCGCGCAATGAACTCCGCGGGCCTTCGGGACTCGAAGGGTTTAAGTACACGGAGGCAGGCAACCGGCGCGATCAAACCCGCGCAACACTTATGGGTTCGCCGCCCAGGTCGCGTCGCCACGGAATCACCGGCTGCCTGAATCGCTGCAGTACGCCGTCATCGATCCCGCAATCCAAGGAGGTCAGCATGAGCCAATCCATCCGTTCGGCCGAACGTCCGCAAACCGAGGGTCATTATCTTTTGCCGAAACTTCCCTACCCGCTCAATGCGCTCGAACCGCATATCTCAAAGAGCACCTTGGAAATTCATTTCGGCAAGCACCACGCCGGTTACGTCAAGAAACTGAACGAGTTGCTGCGAGGCAGTGCATTCGTGCACGCCTCGTTGGAGCAAATCGTCCGCCTGGCCCCGCCCGGACCGCTTTTCAACAACGCCGCGCAGGCGTGGAATCACGAGTTTTACTGGAACTGTCTGGGCGCGCACATGGGTGACCGGCCCGTGGGAACGCTGGCCAAGGCGATCCAGCGCACATTCGGATCGTTCGACAGCTTCCGTGCGGAATTCACCCAACGCGCCACCGCGTTGTTCGGTTGCGGCTGGATGTGGCTCGTCAAGAATCCCGATGGCTCATTGGCGCTGGAAGAAACCGCCAACGCCGGCACGCCGATCCGCGACGGCCGTCCTCCGCTGCTCGTCTGCGACGTCTGGGAGCACGCCTATTATCTCGACTACCGCAACGAGCGCGCGCGTTATCTTGATGCGTACTGGAAGGTCGTGAACTGGGAAGCAGTGGCGGATCGCTATGGCGGCGATGCTCCCGCCAAGAATTGAAAGTGACGTTTGACGGGACGACCGATATCGCCGCCCGGATGTCAAAGGATGCCGTTATCGATCTACCCGGTATCGCTGGCGGCACGAGGAATTCGCCGAAATCAGACAACCAAACCTGCGAATGGAAAAATACAAGAACATCGCCACTGTCCCGTATGCATTTTCCCCCCGGGCAAACTGGTCTCCCGACGATATTCCATACGGTCTGATCGAGCCGTCGCGGGTCGCGGACGACACATATCTGTTCTATATGGTCGCCGCGGCGTCATTGGTCGAGATCAACTCCGATCTCTACACGCGCAACTTGCTGGAGTATTTTCACGACGACGCGGAGATAATTAATTGGCTCGTGCAGCACTGGCAACACGAGGAAATTCGCCACGGGATTGCGCTCAAACGCTACGTGAACACGGTGTGGCCCGCGTTTGACTGGGACCGCGCCTGGCGCCGCTTCGGAACCGACTACATGCGCCTGTGCCGGCCGGACCGGCTGGGGCCGACGCAGGCGCTCGAGCTCGCCGCCCGCTGCGTGGTCGAAACCGGCACCGCCAGCCTGTATACCATGCTGTCACGGCTAAGCCCGGAACCGGTGCTGGCCGGACTGTTCTCCTTGATCCGCGGCGACGAGGTTCGGCACTACCGCTATTTCTATCACTATTTCCTGAAGTACCAGCAGCGCGAACCGGCGGGACATCACGCGGTCGCGCGCACGCTGTGGCGCCGCGTGAAGGAAGTCGACGACGAAGATGCATACCTTGCCTTCAAGCACGTGTACCTCGAGCGCCACCCGGCGCGGCGCCTGCACGAAGACGCCTACCGGAAGTTCCGCCGGCACTACCTTGCACTCGCACGCCTCTATTACCCGTACGGAATGGCGGTGCGGATGTTCGTGAAACCGCTCGGGCTCAATCGTCGCTTTCAACGATTCGCCTTGCCGCTGCTCACGGCGGGCGTAAAACGCATCCACTGATGAAAGCGCGCGCGATCATGGCTCACGGGTCCGGATACGAGCACGACCGGTTCACCGACTTATGCCGCGGGCATCCCGATGCCGGCGGCGCATTCCCCCACCAACCCAACAATCCTGGAGGTACAGTCATGACATCACATCGCCTGATCAAACCGTTCCTTGCCGTTATCGCGGCCCTGGGCTTCGCGCTCGCGCCACCGGCATTCGCCGCGCTCAACGCCGATGCGCACAAGGAAATCCGGACTGCCGCCCAGCATGCCGAATTTGCCGTCAAGGGGAAGAACATCGACGTCGTGCACATGCATCTGCATCACGTCATCAACTGCGTCGTCGGCACTGACGGCGCGGGATTCGACGCCGCCGCCGGCGATCCCTGCAAAAACTTGGGCAAGGGTGCCCTCCGTGACGCTTCCGGCTTCGACGGTACCGAGGCGCTGCTCAATCAGTCGCTGCGTCTCGCCAATATCGGCGTCGAAATAAACGATCGTCAGGCCGCCCAGGCCGTCGCCGTGGCCGCCAGAGACTTGCTGCAGCTCGCGGAGCAGGACAAGATGGCAGATCCCAAATAGTTACGCCATATCCGACATCGGCGTGCTACAGTAAATTGGGAATTTATTAAACGAGACGGGTCCCGTCATTAATTGATAATGTCGCTGCCCCAAGATAAGAATCGTCTCGGACACCGATTCAACCTGCGCCAACTATGGCGGTTTTTCTATCTGATACTGGGTATCGCGTGTCTGTCCGGCGCAACCCATGCCGGGGTGTCCCCAGCCGACGAGGCGGTGCGCGCCACCCTGGACAACGGCTTGCGGGTCGTCATCGTGCGTGACCCGCTGGCGCCGGTGGTCACAACCGTCGTCAATTACCAGGTCGGATCAAACGAGGCGCCGGCGGGTCTTCCCGGAACCGCGCACGCCGTGGAACACATGATGTTTCGCGGCAGTCCCGGCCTCTCTGCCGACCAGCTGGCCGAGATTTCCGCCGCCATGGGCGGAAATTTTGACGCCGACACGCAACAGGCGGTCACCCAGTATTTCTTCAGCGTGCCTGCGGAGGATCTCGATCTGGCTCTGCACATCGAGGCAATCCGCATGCGCGACCTGCTGAGCACGGCGGACTTGTGGAAACACGAGCGCGGCGCCATCGAGCAGGAAGTGGTCCAGGACCTGTCGAGCCCCGAGTACGTCTGCTACACGCGCTTGCTCGCCGCGCTGTTCAAGGGCACTCCATACGCCCACGACGCGCTCGGCACGCGCGCTTCGTTCGATCACACCAGCGCCGCGATGCTGCGGGAATTTCACGCGACCTGGTATGCGCCCAATAATGCGATCCTGGTGATCGCCGGAAACGTGGATCCGTCGCAGGCGCTCGCGCAGGTCAGGCGTTACTTCGCTTCGATTCCGCGTAAAAGACTTCCGGGGCGCATGCCCGTGCGACTGCAACCGGTGATGCCCGAAACGATGCATCTTGATACCGATCAGCCGTACGGAACGGCGATAATTGCGTTCCGCCTGCCCGGCTACGACGATCCCGACTACGCGGCGGCAAGTGTGCTCGCGGACGCGCTGAGCAGCCAGCGCGGCGATCTCTACGATCTGGTGGTGCAAGGCAAGGCGCTCAACGCCAGCTTCAGCCTGAATCCTCTCTCCCAGGGCGCTCTGGGATTCGTGGCCGTGGCGTACCCGTCCGGCGCGGATGTCCAAGCATTACTGAACGATGTGCGCCGCATCCTCAAGAAAAATATAACGCACGGGATTCCCCCGGACCTGGTGGAAGCGGCGCGCCGCCGCGCGCTCGCCAGCGCCGAGTTCCGGAAGAATTCGATCTCCGGGCTCGCGATGCTCTGGTCCCAGGCACTCGCGGTCGAAGGGCGCGCCTCGCCGGACGATGATCTCGCCGCCATTAAGCGCGTCACGCCTGCCGACGTCGGGCGCGTGGCCCGCAAGTATCTCGACCTGGATCACGCCGTCACCGCCGTGTTGACACCAACGTCTTCGGGCAGGCCGGTGACGGCGAAGGGATTCGGCGGTCGCGAGTCGTTCGCGCCCTCCAAGGTCCGGACGGTGGCACTGCCCGACTGGGCGGGCAAGGTCTTGCAACGGCTTTCGGTCCCCGACTCCAACGTCCATCCTACGGTCATGATGTTGCCGAACGGGATTCGCCTGATCGTCCAGACCGAGGACGTCAGCGACACCGTCAGCCTCTACGGTCATATCCGCAACCGTCCCGAGCTGCAGGAGCCGCCCGGGCGCGAAGGCGTGGATGACGTGCTGGATCAGTTGTTCAGCTACGGCACCACGTCGCTCGACCGGTTGGCGTTCCAGAAGGCGCTGGACGACATCGCCGCGGACGAATCCGCGGGCACCGATTTCTCGGTGCAGGTGCTGCGTCCACACTTCGATCGCGCGGTCGAACTGCTCGCTGACAACGAATTGCGCCCGGCACTGCCGGAGCCGGCGTTCCAAATCGTGCAGCGCCAGGTGGCGGCGGCGATCGCCGGGCGCAACGCCAGTCCGGATTATCTCGCCGGACGTGCACTGCATTCGGCGCTGTTTCCGCCGCGCGATCCGACGTTGCGCGAATCGACGCCACAGACCGTGACCTCGCTCAGCCTCGACGACGTCCGCGACTACTATCGCCACGGCTATCGACCCGACCTCACCACCATCGTGGTGATCGGCCGGATATCCCCGGCGGAGGCGCGCACGACGATTGAAAGGTATTTTGGAGACTGGAAAGCGGTCGGTCCGAAACCGGAAACATTGCTGCCACCGGTTCCGCTGAACAAACCGAGCGTAATGACCGTGCCGGACCATAGCCGCCTCCAGGACGAAGTAACGCTGGTCGAAACGCTCGGCCTCAACCGGTTCAATCCCGATTACTACGCTTTGCAGCTCGGCAATCATGTATTGGGCGGCGGCTTCTACGCCACCCGGTTGTACCGTGACCTGCGCGAGAACGCCGGGCTGGTTTATTTCGTCGCGTCATCGTTCGACGTTGGACAGACGCGCGCCGTTTACCAGGTGAATTACGCTTGCGATCCGCCCAATGTCTCGCGCGTGCGCACGATCGTGGAACGTGACCTGACGGCCATGCAGGCCGCGCCGGTCACGGAAAACGAACTCCGCAACGCCAAGGCAACCCTGCTGCGCGAGATCCCGCTGTCCGAATCGAGCACCGACAGCATTGCGATGGGATTTCTCGCCCGCGTGAACCGCGACCTGCCGCTCGATGAGCCGCTGCGCGCCGCCAGGCAGTATGCCCATCTCACGGCCGCAGCGGTGACGGCGGCGTTCGCAAGATGGGTCCGGCCGCAGGACCTGGTCCAAATTACCCAGGGACCAGCGCCGCATTGATCCGGCTTGAGCGCGTTGGGCACTCGTCCGGTGCCAACATTCCCGGGTCGGCGCCTGAATTTCCTTTTCGTTCTCGCGTCTTGATCTTTATTGCGCACTCGGCGGCGCAGCAGTATAGAGGTCCGTCGACGCGAAATGGCCGGCGGAATGGGTCGCAACACAAGGGAGAGGACTACGCAATAACAACCGTAAAATGGCGGGGTAAACCGTCACTTCGCCAGATAAATCGACAGTGACTGGTATCCGGTGTTCTTCGATATCGATGGACTCTGTCCCGCGCTCCAAGAGATTACCCGCGGGTATCCGGCAATCTGGGCCGAATGCGAGCGCGTGCCCAAACAACGGGCAGGGTAGCGACACCCCTTCTTGGACATCCCTGCCCAATCGGTTGCAACACTCAGCGAATCTTGCGGCGACGCGTCAATCCAAACAGACCAAGCAATCCCGAACCGAACAGCCACGCCGCGGCCGGTATCGGTACGGCGGCGATATCGCCGGGGCGTACGGCCCACGCGTTTAAGAAGCTACCGGACTTGTAGGCACCATCCTGGACGCCGGCACTGAAACCAAAGACCCACGCATAGCCGGGAGTCAGCGCGTAATCCGTACCGGACCAGTAGATGTCGGACTGGACGTTGCTGAACAAGTCCAGGAAAGAATTATGTGAGGTCAGAATACTTGTGCCCGCCGTACCGCCCAGTTCGTTATAGAACAGATGACCCATCTCGCTGCCGGTGCAGCTGATGCCAAACGACGCGCCACTGCTCTGAGAGCCACAAGTCGCATCAGGTTGTAACGTGGTGGGCAGGCGCCAGTCGCTGTAACCGAGATAGTTGGCGCTATCCATCGCGCTGATCCAGCTTTGGGCAGTGCCCCAGTCCATGGCACCGCTGCCGGCGATACCCGATACACCGAATGTGTTGCTCGCAGCTAGGTTCGCATTCGCCAGCCAGGTAATGTTGAAGTCGGTGTCGTAAACGGCCTGACCGTTCAGGCGCGACACGAGCGCCGCCTCAGCGTTCGCAACCAACCCCAAGGAAAAAAGGACGGCGCAGAACACGCCCACTAAACGGAGAACAGTACGATTGCTGGCCATATCACTTCTCTCGCTACTCTTTACTTACGAAACGGATTGCCGATATACCTGCGACTTGCTTAACGCCGCAAAAAGTCCGTTTCTTATGCGAGTCGTTCGGTGAAACCTCGCTTACCTTATACTGGGATTTTGGAGGCCAGACAATAGGGGCACGGCCTGAAAGGCCCATCAATAAACATAATAAGAATGTAAAAATAGCCGACATCTGATAATAGACAGGGACTTACAAAGATATTTTGCCGTAGCTTTGCATCCAATCGCGTGCCGGGCTAGCAACGAGAGATCCCGCTCCGTGGCGGGACTTGATGGTTTGCATCGCGTATCCGAGGAGAAAAGTGGATGTGTCAGCTCTGAAGCTCCGGGCGATTGCGGAAGTATTCCAACGCCTCGGGGTTGGCCAGCGCTTCGATGTTTCTCACGGGCTCGCCATGCACCAAGTTGCGCACGGCCAGCTCTACCAGCTTGCCGCTCTTGGTGCGCGGGATATCCGGTACTTGCAGAATCTTCGCCGGCACGTGCCGCGGCGTGGCGTTGTCGCGTATGGCTTGTTTGATCCTGGCGATCAGCTCCTGGTCCAAAACCAGGCCTTCGCACAAGCGCACGAACAGCACGACCCTGACGTCGCTCATCTCCGCCGGTGGCCAGCGCTGTCCGATGGCCAGCGATTCGATTACTTCCGGCAGTTTCTCCACCTCGCGGTAAATCTCGGCCGTGCCGATGCGCACGCCGCCCGGATTCAACACCGCATCCGAGCGCCCGTGGATGATCACGCCGTCGTGGCTCGTCAGTTCGGCATAATCGCCGTGGCACCAGACGTTGCGATACTTCTCGAAATAGGCCGCACGGTATTTAGCGCCGTCCGGATCGTTCCAGAAGCCGACAGGCATCGACGGAAACGGTTTGGTGCAAACCAGATCACCCTTCTCTCCGCGAACCGGCTTGCCTGCTTCGTTGAAAACCTCGACCTGCATGCCCAACCCGCGGCACTGGATTTCACCGCGCCAGACCGGAAGGATCGGGTTACCGAGAACGAAACAGGATAGGATGTCCGTGCCGCCGGAGATCGACGACAGGCAGACGTCGCGCTTGATACTCCGGTAGACGTAATCGAATCCCTCCGGCGTCAGCGTACTACCGGTCGACAGGATGACACGCAGCTTATCAAGCTTGTGCGTCGCGACCGGTTCCAGGCCCATCTTGGCGATGGCGTGGATGAAATTCGCCGATGTCCCGAAGTGAGTCGCGCCCTCGACGTCGGCGTAGTCGAACAGGAGGGTGCCCCGGCCGGCGAGATACGGCGAACCATCGTACAACAGCAATGTCGCGCCCGAAGCGAGGCCGGAAACCAGCCAATTCCACATCATCCAGCCGCAGGTTGTGAAATAAAACATCCTGTCACCCGGTTTCACATCGCAGTGCAGCCGGTGTTCCTTGAGGTGCTGCAGCAACACCCCGCCGGCGCCGTGCACGATGCATTTCGGCACGCCGGTGGTGCCGGAGGAATACATGACGTAAAGCGGATGGTCGAACGGCAACGGGTTGAAAAAAATCTCGCTTTCGCCGGCATGCGGAGCGACAACATCGGCATAGGTTTGCGCCGCGCGGATTCCGCTCAGATCTTGCCGCGCGTTCAGATAAGGTACTATCACCACCCGTTGCACCGATGGCAGCTGACTTGCAATCGCGCCTACTTTCTGCCGGCAATCGAATATCTTTCCCTGATAGTAATAACCGTCGGCGGCAATCAGCAGCTTGGGCCCGATCTGGCCGAAACGATCGAGCGCGCCCTGGACGCCGAAATCCGGGGACGTCGAGGAGAAAATCGCGCCGATGCTAGCGGAGGCGAGCATGGCCACGATCGTTTCCGGCATGTTGGGCATGATGGCCGCGATACGATCGCCCGGTTGCACGCCCTGATATCGCAACGCCGCAGCAAATTGCGCCACCGCCCGGTATAACTCGCCGCGCGACAAGCGGCGCCGGATCCGGTCCTCGCCCCAAAACACCACGGCTTCGGTTTCGTCCCGGTGACGCAGGAGATTCTGCGCGAAATTGAGCCGCGCCTCGGGAAACCAGCGGGCCCCGGGCATCCGGTCACCGTGGATGAGGACGCGTTCGCCGCGCTGTGATGAAACGACCTCGCAGAACTCCCAGACCGATTTCCAGAATTGTTCCGGCTGTTCGACCGACCACCGATGCAGCGCGCCGTAATCGGACAGGTTCATCGCCCAATGAGCATTCACGTTGCCGAGAAAGGCGGACATGTTGGCGTCCGCGACGCCGGTCGCGCCGGGTTGCCATAAGGAGTGATCACTCATTTTTGTTTCTGCTTATAACATGTCTGTTTATTGCCCTGTCGTACGTGAGCCGGACAGCGCCGGCAAATTGCGTGTCACTCCGTGCTGGTTCTTGATACGGACCGAAGCGCGGACGGGTGTGGCCCGAAATATTTCACGCGGGAGACATTATGACGAACACCGGCACGGCACGATGAACAAGAGTGCGACCAATTCCGACAGATGCAGGCGCAGGTAATAGCCGACGAATGGGGCCACGATCACGAGACAGACCGAGAATCCGCAAGAGGTCTTCAGGGTGATAGCCCCGTTGATCAACCGCGCGACGCCATAGCGTTTGCAACTCGGTGCGCCGACCCGGCCTCGCGGACTCGGCCGCGGCAGCGAGGCGTTCTTCCGGGAAGCGGTCGAAGAACCGACTTCGGCGGTTGGTCAGCACCGGGAAAGTTCGCCCGATGCCGGAGCAAAGGAACACCAGCGCCACGGTTTGCGGCATAGTATGAGCGATGTCCGTAATGTGCGTATCGACCGGCAAATGAATCTCCCGGGAAAGAAACAGCCGAATGATACGGCGGCACCGGGTTGACCGCCATCAGCCCCTCCTATGCGACGCGATTCCTGTAGCCCTCCCCGATTCATCTTGAAGGCGACCCGACAGGATATATCAGAGCACGTGCCGCAACGGCGATCAGTTTTTCTCCCGGGCAAGAGGCCGGACCGCGCTTTGAACGGATCGGCAACCGGCCGAAACTTCTTTGGCTGCTGTCCGGGATATTCACTGCTGAACGAACTCGCGATCGCCAGCAAACCGGTGATGGCATGCATTTTGCTCACTATATTTGACGCTTGCGACGACATGCATTGATTCCGTGAGAAAGAAAATAGACGTTCTGGATCTGCGCTGGGGGATGTATATCTCGCAGCTCGATCGGCCGTGGCTGGAAACCCCGTTTCTGTTTCAGGGGTTCGAGCTGCGGGTGCCGGAGGAGATGGACCTTCTCAAGAAGCACTGCAAATACGTCTACATCGACGACGAAAAGGGTATCGATGTCCTGCCGGCACGCAACCATGCCGAGTACGAGTCGCGGATGCGCGCGATTCAGGTGGAGGAGGAACGGATTGACCGCCGCGTAAGACAGATTGCCGAGTCTCCCTCCACGCCGCGAGAGCGCCCAGCCTATCTCGACCAGTCGCCGCTGGAACAGGAGCTCGTCCGTGCCAAGGCGGTCGAAGCCGACGCCAGGGAGACGATAAAGGAAGTGATCAACTACGTTCAGAAAGGCAAGGATTTCAACATTGCGCTCGCCACCAAGGTCGTCACCAACATGGTCGACAGTATTATCCGCAACCCCGATGCTTTGGTGTGCCTCACCTACTTGCGAAACATCAACGAGTACACCGCGCTTCACAGCATACGAAGCTGTATCCTCGGAATCGCGTTCGGTCGGCACCTGGTATTCAGCAAGGATGAATTGGTCGCTCTGGGTTTGGGTCTTTTGCTGCACGACGTCGGCATGGTGAAGATTCCCAGGGAAATTCTCGAGAAACCCACCGGCCTGACCACGCAGGAGTTCGAAACGATGATGCGGCACGTGGGCTGGGCGGTGGCGATCCTGAAAAAATCGGGCGGCCTTCCGCCGCTCGCGATGCAGGTCGTGCAACAACACCACGAGCGCCGCGACGGGGCCGGTTATCCGCTTGCCCTGAAGGGGGACATGATCAGCCAGGCGGGTTTGATCGGTTCGATCGTCGACGTGTACGACGCAGTCACGAGCGATCGCACCTACTCCGGCGGTCTCTCGGCGGAAGACGCATTGAAACGCATGTACGAATGGCGCGAGAAGGATTTTCATCCCCAGCTGGTCGAGGAATTCATCCGATGCATGGGAATCTTCCCCATCGGCTCCCTGGTGGAACTCAGCACGGGCAGCATCGGCGTCGTCATCACAATCAACCGCGCCCGTCGTCTCAAGCCCAAGGTGGCACTGGTGCTGACCGCCAGCAAAACGCCCTATAGTCACAAGGTCGTCACTGATTTGATGGAACATCGAGATGGAAAGGGACAGGAGATCAAGATCACGCGTGTCCTTCCCGTGGGGACATATGGTATCCACCCCATGGACCACATCGTTCAACTGTAACCACAGCCGCCGAACGTCAGTGGACCGCGCTCTTCGCCCGCCTTTGCCGACAGGCAACCCCCCTTCATTGTGAACCTTGATCACTGTATATACCTTACTTTATTGCTTCCTTTCTGGCACTTATTTATCCGATCGTGCATGATGTTTCGAAACGGCAATCGGTGGGAAGGAGAAAAAAATGAGAGCGGCATATATCTTGAGCGTCGCGCTTCTGTTATCCGCCTGCGCCACGATGGAAGACGAGATCAACGCGCAGTTCAATGCCTTCGTCGGGAAACCATTCTCCCAGGCGATTTTACGATATGGCCCGCCGGCCACGACCATGGAGCTGGACGGAAAGAAATACTACGGTTGGAAAATTGACTGGCAGGGGGAGCCGTGCCAGTGGACGTTTTCCGTACAGAACAACACGATTACCGCCGCGCAATGGAACGGAAGCCCAAACGCGTGTTGGAGCATGACGTACTACAAGCATTGACGATGCGCGGAACCGCCCTTTTCCCGTATATTTCACCTCCAAGATGAGCCGCAAGAACGCCACCGGGCCGCATCGCGCGTTGGTCCTTGTCCTCACCCGACTCGGCACGTTGCGCATCATGCTGGCGCTCACTGCGTTGGTGATGCTGTTCGCTGCGCCCGCTCCGGGCACGCGTCCGGACTACCACGGTTGGGGCATGATCCCGACCCTGATAGCGCCGACGCTCGCGCCGATCGTGTTCATGGTACTGCTTCTCGACGCCATGATGAGCGCGGTGTTCATGGTGGACAAGCGCGGAACCGAGCGCGCGCGTCTCAAGTTCATCGTATTTCTGCATCTGCTGCTCGCCGCAACACTGATGATCGTCTGGTATCCGTATTTCCGCGCGATCATGTGAGGAATCCGAATTCCCGACCGCCAGGCTCGTGACAGGCAACCGGAGCGGGCATTCATTTGATACGGCATGTCGATTCCAGGCGCCATTGCCACACAGCAAAGCGACGTCTATGCGGAAAAGTCGTACGCGATCGTTGGACAAGCGTGGCGCCCGCCCCGGGGATCGTTTGCTTTGTCCCTGGGACACCCCTCTGGTGATCGTTACAGGCTTCGCATCGAGTGTTCGTCGTGCCGCATCCATATCTTGTGAAGAGCGCCAGTTACCGGGGCGACCCTGGCGGTCACGAGCGCGCCAAGCATGGCCTGTTACCGCGATGAACATTTGTACAAACCAATTCGCTTCTTTCGGATACCGCCTAATTGTTGGTTGGTTTTGCAACGGCGGAAAGTTGACGGCGCCACTGTAATATCTTGAGGGATGTCAACGACATCGGACATGCTTGCGAGGATAATTCGGCGTGCATCAAGGAAGGTGAGTCATGGACAATGTGTACTGGATCTTGGCGTTGTGGGTTATCGTCGGCCTCGTCGCGGCCGTCGCCTTCGGCTTTTTCACGCACAGAAGCCGGGATAATGAAAGTTCGAATAGTACCGTCAAGTATCTCGGCGACTTCCACCGCCATACGGTGACTAGCGCGGTGACGGCGAGGCGCGCGCGGCCGATCCCTCACGGTATTAAGAAATCCGCTTGACGTCGCAAATGCGCCATGTGGCTCTGTGAATACAACGCTCAGGGCGGGAAACCGGCGTGCCCAAAGGGGTTCGTTCTCCTCGCCAACAATTCGGTCATATCCGTTTTTCTGCACCGCGCTGCATAGCACGCGCAGAGCGGCACCGATGCCTTCAGAAATTCACCCGTCCTAATGCCTTGCGTTCGATAATCAGAACATCACTGAGATCGATCGCCCCATCCGGCGCCGGCATGCCGTTCACCAAAGGCGCGACATCGCCATGGGCCAGTTGACTGACGGTGGGCGCAACCACTCCCAATGCGATCTGCTGGACCAGCAGGACATCCACGACATCCACCACCCCATCGCCATTGATATCTCCATCATGCCCGAGAGTCACTATTTCGGTGAATCCGGTCGCGGTACTGCTGCCGGCGTTATTGGCGTCACCCGAATAGACCGCGGTGATCGAATCGGTGACCGTCACCGTCAACTAGCTCGTGGTGAGCGTCGCCACCCCGTTGACCAACGGCACCGGGGCGCCGAAGTTCACGCCATTGATCTGAAATTGCACGGTCCCGGTGGGGGAATTACCTGTCACGGTCGCGGTGATTGTGACGGCCTGCCCGGCAATAACCGATTTCGGCGCGGCGCTGACCGTCACCAAGCTGCGCGTCAGCCCAGCGGTGGCGGCCACATCGAAGCTGCCGAACCCGGTCGTATAGTCCCAGCCGCCGGCCGCGCTGTAATCGCCGTTGGTCCCGGAAGTCACATCATGAAACGCGGAGGTATGTTGGGCGCCGCGGCTATAGATCCAGGAAGCCGGAAAGCCGAGTCGGGCGTGGTTCGCCGACTGTATGCGCGCCCAAGCGCCGACGAACAGCGGCGATGCCAGGCTCGTGCCGCCATATTGCGCCCAATTGCCGTTGACGATAATAATCGCACCGGAATAAGGGTCGGCGTCGAAGGCGATATCCGGAACGCCACGATACGTGC
>Ga0187775_10000082_pt1 | contig 20316 bp, 18 predicted proteins | sample 0216_BV02_MP12_1_FD_132441 | JGI IMG/M metagenome (GOLD analysis project Ga0187775, IMG submission 132441) | Tropical peat soil microbial communities from peatlands in Department of Meta, Colombia - 0216_BV02_MP12_10_MG | ecosystem: Environmental > Terrestrial > Soil > Wetlands > Peat | place... | reverse complement strand
TAGCGCTCCGCCCCACGCCAAGCGCTGCCAGTCGCTATACGGGCTCATTGCGAACTGGAATATCACAACCGGAAGGTTGGCGATGGGATGATTGAGATTCGAGGACGAGAACTGGTTATTCAGTGCAGTGAAAAGAAGCGGAGCGGTTTCGCCGCTGATGCGGGCCACCGCCAGCAAGATCCCGGTTATGATGCCGGCGCGCGAGGCGCGCAAGGTAACCATGGTGATAATCTTCCAGCGCGGCGCGCCAAGAGCGGCTGCGGCTTCGCGCAGGCTGTTGGGTATGAGGCGCAGCATGTTTTCAGTGGTTTTTAGAACTACCGGAATCACGATTAGTGAAAGCGCGCAAGCGCCAGCCCATCCGGAGAAGTGTTTTACGTTTGCTACGTAAACCGCGTACACAAAAAGCCCAATGACAATCGACGGCGCGCTGAGGAGAATGTCATTGATAAATCGCGTCGCAGGTGCGAGCCAGCCGCCGCCCCCATACTCCGCGAGGTAGGTGCCCGCCAGTATGCCCACCGGCGTGCCGATCAGCACCGCGATAAAGGTCATCAAAAGGCTGCCGACAATTGCGTTGGCCAGGCCACCGTTGCTGCCCGGGGGTGGCGTACTCTGTATAAAAATCGTCAGATCGATGGCTTGCAGCCCGTTGCTGAACAGGGTCCAGAGTATCCAGGCAAGCCAAAATAGACCGAAAGCCACGGCCAGCATGGAAACAAAAAGATTAAATGCGTTTATCAGCTGGCGGCGGCGGTAAATTGGGATCATATTGCCTCAGGTCTGGGCACCTTCTTTTTTGGCAAGCTGCAGCAAAAGCAGTTTGGCAAGTGCCAGCACGATTACAGTAATGAGAAACAGCAGCAGCCCAAGTTCGATTAGCGCCGAAGTATACAAGTCGCCGACTGCTTCAGTGAATTCATTGGCGAGCGTGGACGCAATGCTGTTACCCGGCGCAAGCAGCGATGTGTAGACCTGGTGTGCATTGCCGATAACGAAAGTAACCGCCATGGTTTCGCCCAGGGCGCGTCCCAAACCCAGCAGAATCCCGCCCACCACACCGACCCTGGTATATGGAAGCACCACATTCCAGACCACTTCCCAGGTAGTCGCGCCGAGTCCGTAGGCCGACTCCTTAAGCATCGGCGGCACCAGTTCAAATACATCGCGCATCACCGAAGCGATGAAGGGGATGACCATGATGGCAAGAATGATACCCGCCGTTAACATGCCGATTCCCTGCGGGACGCCGCTGAAAAGCGGTCCGATTATCGCGAGCGATCCCAAGTACTTGATCAACCAAGGCTGCACGTAATCTGCAAAAATCGGCGCAAATACGAATAATCCCCACATGCCGTAAATGATGCTCGGAATTCCAGCCAGTAATTCAATGGCGATTCCAATTGGACGCTTGAGCCAGATCGGAGACAGCTCGGTCAAAAACAACGCGATGCCGAAGCTAACGGGTATCCCTATTAGGAGCGCAATAAACGAGGTTACCAGGGTGCCGAAAATCGGCACCAACGCGCCGAACCTCTCCTGCACCGGATCCCAGGCGGTACTGGTCAGGAACCCGAAGCCGAAGGCGCGCATTGACGGCAGGCTGCTGATAAACAGCGAAATCAGTATCCCAAGAAGCAACGCCAACACCAGAAAAGCAAACAGCCGCGTCGTGTTAAGGAAAACCAGGTCAACAAAATACTGCCGCCCGAGACGGGCGGCCATTAAGGTGGTAGAGATTATTCTAGAAGTCGGCGGGCTTTTTACCCGCTCGATGGCAGTCACGACGGAGGACATTTTACCTGCCTTCCGGACGTCCTGTCACTTAGGGCCAGACCGGATTTCCTGAAGAATCCTTGATTTGGTTTTTCCAGGACGATTGGATCAGAGCCACCACGCTGTTCGGCAAAGGAACGTAATCCAGCTCCTCGGCTAACTTATCTCCATTGGCATAAGCCCATTCGAAAAATTTCAATACTTCTTTAGCTTGCGTCGGTTTGTCCTGGGATTTATAAACCAGAATAAAGGTAGCGCCGCTAATCGGCCACGCGTTAGCCCCCGGCTGATCGGTAAGAATCAAATACATGCCCGGCGCCCTATTCCAGTCAGCGCCGGCTGCAGCGGCCTTAAATGTATCGATATTCGGCGCGACAAATCGGCCGTCGTGGTTCTGAACCAAACAGTAGGCCATCTTGTTTTGCAGCGCGTAGGCATATTCAACGTAGCCGATCGATCCATTGAGGCGCAGCACGTAGGAAGCAACACCTTCGTTGCCTTTGCCACCCACGCCGGTCGGCCAACCGATAGAGGTGCCTTCTCCCACTTTATCTTTCCATTCAGGGCTGACCTTGGATAGATAGTTCGACCATATAAATGTCGTTCCAGACCCGTCAGACCGGTGGACTACGGTAATGTCTTGATCAGGCAAACTAACGTTACTGTTAAGTGCGGCGATGGCAGGATCGTTCCATTTTTTGATTTTGCCTAGGTAAATATTCGCCAATACCGCGCCACTCAAACGTATTTCTCCCGGTTTGATGCCCTTGAGATTGACCACCGGGACTGCGCCACCGATTACAGTGGGAAATTGCATGAGACCATTTTTATCGAGGTCATCGGGTTTGAGCGGCATGTCGCTCGCGCCGAAATCTACCGTTTTATTCTGGATCTGCTTGATTCCGCCGCCTGAGCCGATGGACTGATAATTCAGTTCGTTTCCGGTCTTGCCTTTGTAGGCTTCCGCCCATTTGGCGTAAATTGGATAGGGGAATGTTGCGCCCGCTCCGGTAATTTCGACAGCTACTGCCGATACGCTGATAATCGCCGCGCCAGCCAAAGCCATAGCGGCACAGATATGTTTTGCACGCATGGTGAATCCTCCGAATAGTTGACCAAAACAACTTTTAAAGCTTAATTGGCCACTATTACAGAAATATGACGCGCAAGGTCGAGCAAGCTGCGCAAAGTGTATCCAATTAGATTTAATAACGTTTAAAGATGCTTAGCTGTCAGGGCGCGCGACACTTTTGAAATCGGCGGCCTGCCAAGATAACCCGAGATAAACTGTCCTGCCTCAATCAGCAGCTCAAGATCGACTCCGGAATTGATTCCTAACCCGTCTAACAAGTAAAGCACATCTTCACTCGCGACATTGCCCGATGCACCCGGCGCATATGGGCAGCCACCGAGGCCCGCGACCGAGCTGTCAATTACCGACACCCCGCACTCGAGTGCCGCATAAACGTTTGCCAGTGCCTGCCCATATGTGTCGTGGAAATGTCCGGCAAGTTTATCGATCGGTACCCGGTCGGAAACAGTCTCAATCAGTGCCTTGGTTTTGCCAGGAGTGCCAATACCGATGGTATCGCCCAGAGAGATCTCATAGCAGCCCATCGCGTAAAGCGATGCCGCCACCTCAGCAACTTTCGCCGGGGCAACCTCACCCTCGTAAGGACAGCCAAGCACGCAGGATACGTAGCCGCGCACCGGGATATTTCCTAAACGCGCAGCGTCACAGACCGACTGAAATCGGCCCAGCCCATCGGCGACCGAGCAGTTCGTATTTTTTTTGGAGAAGGTTTCGCTGGCTGCCGAGAACACCGCAATTTCTTCCACCCCGGCGGCAAGCGCTGCTTCAAAACCTTTCATATTCGGTACTAATACCGGATACCTTACACCGGGCTTTTTTTTGATTCCGGCCATGACCCCGGCGCTGTCTGCCATCTGTGGAACCCACTTCGGCGATACAAAACTGCCGGCTTCGATCACTTTGAGGCCTGTTTCTGCAAGTCTTTGAATCAGATCGATCTTGATCTGCGTGGGAACATGGGCTGGCTCATTTTGCAGCCCGTCTCTCGGACCGACTTCGACCATTTTTACGCGTTCAGGTAGATTCATGCATCGCTCGCCTTCAATTAATGAATCAAGCTATTCAATTTTAAGAAAAATATATCTGTCTGAAGTATGCACGTGCACGTTTACGTAAACGTGATGCCAGTCATAGGGCTTCGGAGTCAAAAGTTCCCTTGGGTCGCCTAAGTTGCGCTTCCAGCAAATGGATATCTGAAAGCATCGACTCGATATCTTTTTTCATTTCTACGAGCCGTGCTTGCTTTGCTGCAAGTATTTTAAGGAACTGCACCTGTGGTACTTTTCCCTCCTGTGTGGAATCATAAAGGTCAAAGAGCTGTTTAATTTCGCTCAGGGAAAATCCCAGCCGTTTGCTGCGTAAAATGACTTTGAGCCGCGCCCGATCACGCTGCGCATAAAGTCTGCGCTGTCCGTCCCGCGCGGGCGCCAGGAGACGCTGATCTTCATAGAAGCGTATGGCGCGCGTAGTAAGTTTGAATTCTTGGGCGAGTTCGCCAATGGTAAATGTGACCATGTGTATCGCCTTGATAAGCAACAGATAGGCATAGTACACTGCAACTTACGTAAACGTAAAGACGCATCTTAAATTCAGGCCTGAATTATCTTTTGCTTTGCGGTATGATGCGCGGCTTCGATGATCGAATTATTAATCCATGAGCGATGATCAACCTGCATCGACGTACGATCCGATCCAGCTTTCCCAGACGTACACCGAGGTCGCAAAACAGAGCCAACAGTTAATGGCGGAATTCCTCCAGCGCCACGCTGAAGCGCTCGGCATGACGCGCGATCTTTATATCAGCAAGGCTTTTTTTGAACTGACCGCAAGAATGCTGGCCGATCCATTCAAGTTGGCGGAAACCCAGTGGAAACTCTGGCAGGACTACTTGGCCCTTTGGCACGGTTCGGTGATGAAAATGATGGGCGAAGAAAGTCGGCCGCCGATTGCAGAGCCGCATACCAGTGATAAACGCTTCAGGGACGAGGCGTGGCAAAAGAATTTTCTGTTTGATTATATCAAGCAATCTTACCTGATCGCGGCACGGCATCTGCATGGCGCGGTGCGCAGCGTGGAAGGACTTGACGAACAGACTGCAAAGAAGGTGGAGTTCTACACGCGGCAATTTATCGATGCATTGTCTCCCAGTAACTTTGTGATCACCAATCCCGAAGTTTTGCGCGAGACGGTGCAATCCGGCGGCCAGAATCTGATCAAGGGGCTCAAAAACCTGCTTCGCGACCTCGACCGGGGCGATCACCGACAATTGCAGATCCGCATGACCGATTTGGACGCATTCAAGCTGGGTACTAACGTTGCCACCACCAAGGGCAAGGTGATATACCAAAATGAGCTGATGCAGCTCATCCAGTACCAGCCATCCACCAAAGAAATATTCCGGCGGCCATTGCTGATCATTCCGCCGTGGATCAATAAGTTCTACATCCTCGATTTGCGTGAAGACAATTCCTTCATCAAATGGGTGGTAGATCACGAACACACCGTTTTCCTGATTTCCTGGGTCAATCCCGACGAGAAACTCGCACACAAGGATTTTGAGGATTATTTGCTCGAAGGAGCCCTCGCCGCGCTAGATGCGATTGAAAAGGCCACCGGAGAAAAAGAAGTGAACGCGATAGGTTATTGTCTCGGCGGTACTCTGCTCGCTGCGACGCTGGGTTACCTGGCCGCGAAGGATGACGAGCGGGTCGTCAGCGCCACTTTTTTGGCGACTCTCATCGATTTCAGCGAACCCGGAGAACTTGGTGTATTTGTCGACGAGCAGCAAGTGAGCGCTCTCGAAAAACGCATGGAGGAGCGCGGCTATCTAGAGGGCTCTGAAATGGCAACCACCTTTAACATGCTACGCTCGAATGACCTTATCTGGTCGTTCGTGGTAAACAATTATCTGCTGGGCAAGGACCCATTCCCGTTCGATTTGCTGTTCTGGAATTCCGACGCCACGCGCATGCCGGCCAAAATGCACAGTTATTATCTGCGCAACATGTATATTAAAAATCTCCTGAAACAGCCGGGTGGACTGTCGCTCGCGAAAGTAGCGATTGATTTGAGCCGAGTCAACACGCCCGCCTATTTTCTTTCCACAGCGGAGGACCATATCGCGCCGTGGAAATCCACTTATGCGGGCGCAAATTTGCTGAACGGACCGGTAAAGTTTGTGCTGGCCGGCTCAGGCCACATCGCTGGGGTGATCAATCCGCCGTCCGCCAACAAATACGGGTACCGCACCAATATGAAACTTCCAGCTGACCCAAATTCCTGGCTCAATGGGGCGCGGCATAACGAGGGCTCTTGGTGGCCAGATTGGAGCAAATGGGTCGCGCCTTACGGAGGCGAAAAGGTGAGTACTCGCATTCCCGGAAAGGGCCGATTGAAAGCATTGGAAGACGCGCCGGGTTCTTATGTGAAGTTCCATCTGCAGACCAAATCTCGTTAGGGGAAAAATACGTCCTTTGCAGCTAGAGCGTGACGTTCACAGTTATGCTGACGGCTCATGATTCCGGCGGTGCCTAGGCAATCGACCAGAGTCACCCGCTATCACAAATGGTTGGGTAAATACTTGAATTCGTAACTTCGCTGGTCATTGCGTGCCGATACCTGATGATGCTGCTGGTAAGCAAATCGACGGTCCCGCGTTTCCTGCCATATGGCGTGTTGGTGATATAATTGAACCGGTTTTCGTTTCTTCCCCACACTCTTAGAGTGCGCCTATAAACCTTAAGCAAAGGTGGCGACCATGGATCGATTTCCCGATCGCGATCCCCAGGAAACGCAGGAATGGCTCGATGCATTGCAAGCCGTCTTGGAACGAGAGGGCCCCGAGCGTGCCCATTACCTGTTGGAAAGGCTCATTGAAATGGCACGGCGCTCGGGCGCTTATCTGCCCTTCAGCGCCAACACGGCTTATATCAATACCATTCCGCCGGGTAAAGAGGAACGCTCACCGGGAGACCATGAGATCGAGCACCGCATTCGCTCCTATGCACGCTGGAATGCTATGGCAATGGTGTTGCGCGCCAACAAGAATACCAACGTTGGTGGACACATCGCGAGCTTCGCGTCTGCAGCCACGCTTTACGATGTTGGCTACAATCACTTTTGGCATGCGCCTTCCGAGAAGCACGGCGGTGATCTGGTATTCGTGCAAGGCCACTCGGCGCCCGGAATTTATGCGCGCGCCTTCATGCTGGGCAGGCTGACCGAGAAGCAGCTCGACAATTTTCGCCAGGAAGTAGGCGGCAAAGGCTTGGCCTCCTATCCGCATCCTTGGTTGATGCCCGAGTTCTGGCAGTTTCCCACCGTTTCCATGGGACTTGGCCCTTTGATGGCGATCTATCAGGCGCGCTTCATGAAATACCTGAACGATCGAGGATTGGTGAACACCGAAGGGCGCAAGGTCTGGTGTTTTGTCGGCGACGGCGAAGTCGACGAACCCGAAACCATGGGGGCCATCGGAATCGCCGCGCGCGAACGGCTTGATAACCTAATTTTTGTAGTGAACTGCAACCTGCAGCGGCTCGATGGTCCGGTACGCGGCAATGGCAAAATCATCCAGGAACTGGAGGCAGATTTCCGCGGCGCCGGCTGGAACGTGATTAAACTCATCTGGGGCGGCTATTGGGACCCGTTGCTTGCTAAGGACACCAAGGGACTTTTGCAAAAGCTTATGGATGAGTGCGTCGACGGGGAGTACCAGACCTATAAGTCCAGGGACGGGGCTTACGTCCGCAAATATTTCTTTGGCAAATATCCAGAGCTCCTGGAGATGGTCGCCAATATGACCGACGATGACATTTGGCGTCTGAACCGCGGTGGGCACGACCCGCACAAGATTTATGCGGCCTACAGCGCCGCAGTCAAAAACAAGGGCCAGCCCACAGTGATTCTTGCAAAGACGGTCAAGGGATATGGCATGGGCGAAGCGGGCGAATCGCAAAACATCACGCACCAGCAGAAAAAGATGGGAACGACTTCGCTTAAGGCGTTCCGCGACCGATTCAAGCTGCCGATCCCCGACGACAAAATCGAGGAAGTGCCTTATCTCAAATTCGAAGAAGGCTCAGCTGAACTCAATTACATGCGCGGGCACCGCATGGCGCTGGGTGGTTATCTCCCGGCGCGGCGCAGAAAAGCCAAGCCGCTGGAGATCCCTCCGCTCTCTGCCTTCGATTCCTTGCTGAAAGCAAGCGGCGAAGGACGCGAAGCTTCAACTACCATGATGTTTGTGCGTCTTTTAAACATCCTGGTAAAAGACAAAGATATTGGCAAACACATTGTGCCTATCGTTCCCGACGAATCTCGGACTTTCGGCATGGAAGGCATGTTCCGGGCGCTCGGCATATGGTCCTCGGTAGGGCAACTTTACACTCCTCAGGACGCCGATCAGTTGATGTTCTACAAGGAAGACAAACACGGGCAGATTTTGCAGGAGGGCATTTGCGAAGCCGGAGCAATGTCCTCGTGGATCGCAGCCGCGACCAGCTACAGCACGCATGGCATTTCCATGATCCCGTTCTATATCTGCTATTCGATGTTTGGCTTCCAACGTACTGGCGATCTAGCATGGGCCGCGGGCGATTCGCGGGCGCGCGGTTTCCTCTTGGGGGGCACTTCGGGCCGCACCACGCTCAACGGAGAAGGCTTGCAGCACGAGGACGGGCAAAGCCAGATGCTGGCTTCAACCATTCCTAACTGCGTTTCCTATGACCCTACTTTTGCCTACGAGCTCGCCGTGATTGTGCAGGACGGGCTGCGCCGCATGTACCAAGACCAGGAAGATATTTTCTATTACATTACTTTAATGAACGAGAACTACCCGCATCCGACCATGCCCAAGGGGGCTGAAGAAGGCATCCTCAAAGGCCTGTACTTATTCAGCGAGGAGCGGGCAGACAAGAAAGTTCCAAAAGTCCAATTAATGGGCAGCGGCACCATCCTGCGCGAGGTCATAGCAGCTGCTGAACTTCTCAAGAAGGATTTCGGAGTCGCTTCGGACGTCTGGAGTGCCACCAGTTTCAATCTATTACGGCGCGATGGCTTGGATGTGCAGCGTTGGAATATGCTGCATCCTGAGCAGAAGCCGCGCATGAGCCATGTGGAAACCTGTCTCAGGGATCGCAAAGGGCCGGTGGTTGCTGCAACGGATTATATGAAAATTTACTCCGACCAGATTCGTGCATTCTTGCCGAAACCCTACCTTACGCTCGGCACCGATGGCTTCGGACGCTCTGACACGCGTCAGCAATTGCGCAAATTCTTCGAGGTCGACCGCTATTACATTGCGCTCGCGGCCCTAAAAGCACTCGCCGACCAAGGAGAAGTGCCCGCAGCTGTAGTCGCGCAAGCGATCAAGAAATACAACATCGACCCAGACAAACCCAATCCGGTGACTTTGTAATTGGCGGGCTGAGCACAAAAATGGGAACATTAAAAGACGTCTTGGTGCCGGACATCGGCGATTTCAAGAACGTTCCCATCATTGAGGTTATGGTCAAGCCCGGCGACGCGGTGAAGCGGGAAGATCCACTGCTTACCCTCGAATCCGACAAGGCCACCATGGACATTCCTTCCCCGTACAGCGGAGTGGTGAAAGCACTCAAAATCAAGGTGGGCGACAAGGTTTCAGAAGGCTCGCCGCTGCTGACCGTCGAAGTGGGCGCGGAGGCTGCGGTTGTCCAAGCCCCCGGGTCTAAAGCTGTCGATGTTGCCGCCGCCTCACGGTCCTCTACTGTTGTCGGTGCGCCACCAGAGACGATTTCCCCGGCCGCCAAGAAGGCAGAAAGCCGAGAGGTCGAACTGAAAGCGCCGCCGACCGCGATTGCGGCGGTGCCGGAGACGCAACTCGCGCACGCAAGTCCTTCGGTGCGCCGCTTCGCCCGGGAACTAGGCGTTGATCTGGCGCACGTTTCCGGATCAGGGCCGAAAAATCGCATTCTCCGGGAAGACGTGCAAGGCTATGTAAAAGGCGAGCTCGCGCGGCCGCGCGCGGGTACGGGGTTCACCCTCCCCGAGATGCCGCAGGTGGATTTCGCGAAGTTCGGCGCGGTTGAAACAGTTCCGCTTTCGCGTATCAAGAAGCTCTCGGGCGCAAACTTGCTGCGCAACTGGCTTGGCATTCCACACGTCACTCAGCACGACGAAGCCGACATCACCGACCTCGAAGCGTTCCGCAAGTCCAGCGGCGCCGAAACCGAGAAACAGGGGTTCAAGCTCACCATGCTTTCGTTTCTCATCAAGGCATGCGTAACGGCGCTGAAAGCTCATCCAACGTTTAACGCCTCGCTCGACAAGAGCGGCGAAAACTTGATTTTGAAAAAGTATTACCACATCGGCGTAGCGGTAGACACGCCGGAGGGCCTGGTGGTGCCGGTAATTCGCGACTGCGACCGCAAAGGCGTTTTCGACCTGGCGCGCGAACTGGCCGAAGTAAGCAAACGCGCGCGCGACAAGAAACTTTCTGCCAGCGAAATGCAGGGCGGCTGCTTTTCCATTTCCAGCCTGGGTGGCATCGGCGGCACCGGATTCACGCCCATCATCAACGCGCCCGAAGTGGCGATCCTTGGAGTGTCCAAGGCGCAGGTCAGACCGGTATATAAAGACGGCCAGTTCGCACCCAGATTGATATTACCTCTGGCGCTCTCCTACGATCACCGCGTTATCGATGGAGCTGGCGCGGCGCGTTTCACCACTTATCTTTGCTCAGTGCTATCTGACATCCGCCGCCTGCTCCTTTGATTCCCTTGTGGCCCGCGAGTTAAAACCAGTTGGCATTTTGGGCGGCGTGTTTGATCCAGTCCATTACGGCCATCTGGCGCTTGCCACGGAAGCCGCAACCCGGCTTGATCTCGCTGAAGTTCGTTTTGTTCCGGCAAACGTGCCGCCACACCGAGGCCAGCCGCATGCTTCGGCCGAGCAGCGGGTGCAAATGCTGAAGCTCGCGATTTCCGGCGATCGGTGTTTCGTCTTGGACCAAAGTGAGGTACTGCGTCAAGGCCCCAGCTACACCGTGGATACGCTGAATGCCATGCGTGGCAAGCTGGGCGGTGCCAGACCACTTTGCTTGCTCATGGGAGTGGACGCCTTTGCTGGCCTCGCCTCGTGGCACCGCTGGAATGATTTATTTGAATTGGCGCATATCGTGGTTGTTCAGCGCCCCGGATATGATCTCAAAAATCTGCAGTCGCCGCTCAAGGAGGAATTGGCGAAACGCAAAGTAAAATCCTGGCGCGCAGCATTCCGCAAACCGAGTGGCGCCATAATTCTGCTGAAAGTCAAGCCGGTTGACATTTGCGCTTCGATGATCAGGGAAAAGCTGGCTGCCGGCAAGAGTACAGGCGATTTGCTTCCGCCCGCAGTTCTCGATTATATTCAGAAACAGGGTTTATATCATGGGGGCGGATGAGACTCGCTAAGATAGTCAAGGCTGCGGTTGCAGCGCTGGAAGATATTAAGGCGCGCGACATCGTGGTGCTCGACGTGCGTCCCATGACGAGTTTATTTAATTGGATGATTGTCGCCAGCGCGGACTCAACGCGCCAGGCTAAAGCGCTTTCCAGCAACGTGCGCGAAAAGCTGAAAGCCTTCGGTGCAAAGGTCAGGGGCGTGGAGGGTCAGGAAAGCGGCGAATGGGTGCTGGTGGATCTGGGTGAAGTGGTAGTGCATATCATGCAGCCCGCGGTGCGCAAGTACTATAACCTGGAGCAATTGTGGGGTGGCTCCCGGCCGATGCGCCGCGCCCGTAAGGCCGCCCGCGTTTAGCGGGTTACCATGAAGGTGTGGATTATCGCAGTAGGCACAAAAATGCCGGGCTGGGTTGATATGGGTTTCCTGGATTACGCGAAACGCATGCCGCCCGTGGCCAAGGTGCACTTGATCGAAGTTAAATCGGAAAAACGCAGCGCAGCGAAATCGTTGAAGCAAATATTGGATGCCGAACGCGCGCGCATCCTTGCTGCTCTTCCGCATAACTGCCGACAAGTGGCACTGGATGAACGCGGGCAGGTCTTGAGCACCGAACAGCTTGCGCACAGCCTTGCGAATTGGATGCAGGCGGGGCGTGACGTCGCATTCATCATTGGCGGCGCCGACGGCTTGCACGAACAAATCAAGAACCATGCCGATAACCGTTTGTCGCTTTCGGCCATGACCTTTCCGCACGCGCTAGCGCGTGTGATACTCGCAGAGCAGCTTTACCGCGCCATGTCCTTGATGAACAACCACCCATATCACCGAAGTCGCCGAATCTCATGACGCTCGACGTCAAGCGCATTTACCTCGCGTCACGCAGCCCGCGTCGGCGCGAACTGCTGAAACAGGTCGGGGTAAATTTTGAAGTGGTGCAGTTCCGCGAGTATCTGCCGCGTGGTGCCGACGTGGACGAGGCACCGCTCGCAGGCGAGCTCCCGGAAGATTACGTAAAGCGCATCGCTTGCGCAAAAGCCGAAGCAGGTTGGTCTTGTCTGGTACACCGCAGGCTACGTCGTTATCCAGTGCTGGCGGCTGACACCACGGTAGCGCTGGAAGGAAAAATCATCGGCAAGCCAAGCAAGCGCGACCAAGTCGCGGCTATGCTCACCGAACTTTCAGGAAGGGAACATCGCGTGCTGACTGCGGTGGCCATAAAGTTTGAGGACAAAATGGATGTCACCCTGTCCACAACTTTGGTGCGATTTAAGCAGCTCGCTGAAGAAGAAGTCCTTCGCTACGCCGCAGCCGGAGAGGCGCTGGACAAAGCCGGCGGTTACGCAATACAGGGATTGGCTGCCGCGTTCGTCGCGGGGATCGACGGCAGTTATTCAGGGGTAATGGGATTGCCGTTGTTCGAATCCGCGCAATTGCTGCGTAATTTTGGGTACCGGGTGCTGTGAGCGAAGACATTCTGATTAATGTCACGCCGCAGGAAACGCGCGTGGCGGTAATGCAGCAGGGCGTAGTACAGGAGCTGCACATTGAACGAGCCAGCAGCCGGGGATTGGTTGGCAACATTTATACCGGGGAAGTCTGCCGGGTGCTGCCCGGAATGCAGTCGGCGTTCGTGGAAATCGGCTTGGAGCGCGCGGCATTCCTGCATGTCGCCGATATTTGGAAGCAGCGACACGATAACGATCAAAACAAGCCGATCGAAAAACTGCTGCGCGAGGGGCAGAATCTCCTAGTCCAGGTCGTCAAAGATCCGATCAGCACCAAGGGAGCGCGCCTTTCCACCCAGATCAGCATCGCCGGCCGTATGCTGGTCTATCTTCCGCAGGAATCCTACATCGGAATTTCGCAAAAAATTGAAGACGAAGAAGAGCGCGAGTTGTTGCGGCAGAAGTTGCAGCAGTTGCTTCCACAGGAGAGCAGCGGCGGGTTTATCATCCGCACCATGGCGGAAACCGCGAGTGAGCGCGAACTGCATTCCGACATCGATTATTTGCGCAAGCTGTGGAGCGATATCCGGAAACAATCAGAAACTGCACTACCACGCACGCTGCTCTACCAGGATTTGAGCTTGAGCCTGCGCGTACTGCGCGATTTTGTCGGCGAGGATACCGGGCACATCGTGGTGGATTCACGCGAGACTTTCCAAAAAATGCGTGCATTCGCCGACGACTACGCGTGCAATGCGAAACAGCGGTTGGAACATTACACCGGCGAACGCCCACTGTTCGATTTGCATGGAGTGGAAGACGAGATCGAAAAAGCTCTGGCGAGGCGCGTGGATTTGAAATCCGGCGGATACCTCATAATAGACCAGACCGAAGCACTGACCACGGTGGATGTGAACACCGGCGGCTTCGTCAGCGGCCGCAATTTCGACGACACCATTTTCAAGACCAATCTAGAAGCGGCGCACGTCATCGCAAGGCAATTAAGGCTGCGCAACCTCGGCGGCATCATTATCGTTGACTTTATCGACATGGACAGCGAGGAGCACCGGAATGCAGTGCTTGCTGAATTCAGGAAAGCACTCGCGCGAGACCGAACGCGCAAGACGGTAAACGGATTTACCACGCTGGGACTGGTCGAAATGACCCGAAAGCGCACACGCGAGAGCCTCGCGCACCTGCTGTGCGAACCCTGCCCTACGTGCGGAGGGCGCGGGGAAGTGAAGACGGCGCGGACGGTTTGTTACGAAATACTGCGCGAACTGCTGCGCGAGGCGCGGCAATTCAGTGCCGGCGAGTATCGTATTCTTGCCTCACAGGAAGTGATCGACTTATTTTTAGACGAAGAATCGCAAAGTCTCGCAATGCTGGGCGCATTCATAGGCAAGCCGATCAGCTTGCAAGTCGAAACACTGTACCCGCAGGAAAAGTACGATATCGTGTTGGTGTGAGTTTCAAAAGTATGCCGGTGGGAGACCGGCAGATTAAAAGGGGAAAATCAAAACAGGCCAGCGATGGCGTGGTAGCCATGAGCTATGACAATGAGAACCAACTGGGCTAGGACCAAAATAAAAAGCGGCGAAAGATCCACATTGCCGATTGGAGGAACTAGGCGCTGGAAAGGACGCAGAAACGGCTTCGTGAGACTGTTGAACAGGGGTGCGAGCGGAGCGTAGGGATTCGTCCAGCTTATTAGCACCTGAACGATGACGCAAACGATCAGCAAGTAGACGCTGTACCTGAGAATTTCCAGAAGGCCGAGAATCAAAAGTACGCCGGTAGCCATTCCAGGCGCGCCTTCGAAAACGAAGCCTTTGATCCAGTAAATCAGCAGTAACAGCAAGGTTTGCATGCCCCACGCGGAAACCAGGCTCGCAAAGTCTAGGCCAAACAAGCCGGGAATCACGCGCCGTGCCGGTCGAACCAGCCAGTCGGTGAGCGCGACCACAAATTCACCTACCGGATTGCGAAATGGGGATTGAAGCAGCTGCATGTAAAAGCGCAGAAGCAGCGCAAAGGTAAGCAGCCCGATTGCGGTTTCCAGGAGAAATTGGATCGCTTGGCTGAACATGTTTACTCCGCTTTGCCGAATTCATCTCCGAGTTCCCGCGAGCGTTCTTGCGCGGCACGAACTGCGTTGATGATGTGCCGCTGCAACTGTGCCTGCTCCATGGCGGAAATCGCGCGCTCTGTGGTCCCGCCCTTGGATGTGACACGTTGGCGCAAGATCTGCGCGTCTTCAGTCCCCTGTTTGGCGAGTTTCACTGCGCCGGCAAAAGTATCCAGGCTTAGCTGCTTGGCCCGCTGCGCATCAAGTCCCAGTTCCTGCGCCGCGCGCTGCAGCGCTTCGATAAAATAAAACACATACGCCGGGCCACTGCCAGAGACTGCCGTTATCGCGTCTAATTGATCCTCGTGTTCGAGCCACAAGGTTGAGCCTACCGCCGAAAGAATCGCCTCGGCCTGTTGTCTTTCCGCCAGTGCCACCTTGGGCATTGCGTAAAGTCCCGAGATTCCAGCGCCGACTAGCGCCGGTGTGTTAGGCATGACCCGCACGATACGGCTGTAGCCACCCAGCCAGCGCGATAAATCCCGGGTGCGGATACCCGCCGCGATCGAGATTACGATTTGGCTTTGCAGCAGTGCTTTAAGTTCCAGCGCGACGTCGCGCAGCTGCTGCGGTTTGACTGCGAGAATGATAATGTCGCTTCCGGCGCAGCCCTGCCGCAAATCTGCGAAAACGGCAACCCCAAAACGGCGCTGTACCGCATTTCTCGCATCTGAAGAGACATCAATCACACGCAATGACGAAGCTGCCGCCCCTTGTTGTAGCAGCCCGCCGATTAGGGCGTTTGCCATGTTGCCGCCGCCGACAAAGGAGACGTTCATGGCTTCATAGGTTTACACGAGTGCCCGCGCCGCTAATTCGGCGGTCAATCGCCTTCGACTAGTTTTTTCAGATTATCCAGCCCGGCTTTGTAAACCGAATTGATGGTTTTGGTCGCGGTGGCGTCGTCTTCGCCTGCGGGGGGGCTCGCGAGCGGGGATTTGCGATGGAACTTGCCGTACCACTCGACTAACGAACCGCCTTTGGGACCGGGTTTCACCCTGATCGTGGAAACGTAATTGCTTACCGGAAGCACGCCCTCAATTATGCTGTACTTCATGCTCATGCCTTTATTGTTATAGCGCAGGAGCTTTTCCTTGATGGTTCCGCCGTCTTGCAGGGTAAGCAGGCGCACCGCGTTTTTCTGGTTGTTCGTCCCGCTCAGGATCTCGCATTTCGCCACCGCCGGATGCCAGGTATTGAGCCCGTTGAAATCTTTGATTTTGCCCCATACGGTTTCGGGCGCGGCGCTAATTTCGATGGTTTGGGTGACGGTCAGCCAGGGCAGCTTAACGGGTTTGGGAGTCTTTGCCTCCAGGCTGATGAATGGCAACAACAGGAAAAGGGCTAAAAGTGGCGTGACGATTTTTTTCATTTCCGCGGCTCCATTTTAAGCTTGGTTAGGACCCAAGGCGTCACGAGTATAGGGTTTGAAGCACCAGTAACGCAAGCATTATTGCGCTAGGTTTTTTCCTGATTTGCGACTTCCGAAAATCGCTGTGCCCACGCGTACCATGGTTGCGCCTTCCAAGATCGCTGCTTCCAGGTCCTGCGACATGCCCATCGACAGCGTATCCAAGAAGATGCCTTCGCTCGCCAATGCATCCTTCAGTTCACGTAACCGCCTAAATTGGCTGCGCTGCAACTTGAGATCAGCCGTAGCTTGGGGAATCGTCATCAAGCCACGCAGCTGCAAGCGCGGCAATGTCCGCAGGTATCTCGCAAGTGGCGGTAACTGGTCGGGCGTAACCCCGCTCTTGCTGGCCTCGCCGCTGATGTTGACTTGAATACACACCTGCAGCGGCGTGCTTTCATTCCGACGGGCGAGCGACAGTCGCTCGGCAATTTTGCCTCGGTCTATGCTGTGAACCCATGAAAAATGCTCAGCAATCGCGCGCGTCTTATTGCTCTGAATCGGGCCGACGAAATGCCACTCCAGCGGCAGGTTTCTAAGCGCGCGAATTTTTTCAAGGCCTTCTTGCGCGTGGTTTTCACCGAAGGAAATCTGTCCCGCCAAGTATGCTTCCTCGATTTTGCTCGGGGGAACGCCCTTACTTACCGCGACAATCCGAATGTCTTGTGGCGCGCGGCGGGCAGCTACGGCGCATGCCGCGATGCGCTCCTTCACAGCTTGCAAAGCCAATGCGATTGTGGCCATAATGATTCATAAATATAAGGAGAATGAACGGCGCCTGCGACCCGTGATTTTCTCCTGCGTTCACATCTCGAGGGATTATAATGGATATATCCGAATTGCTGGCTTTTGTCGTCAAGAACAAGGCTTCGGACCTGCACTTGTCGGCGGGTTTGCCACCGATGATTCGCGTACTCGGTGACATTCGACGCATCAATTTGCCGCCGATGGATCACAAGGAAGTGCACGACATGGTGTACGACATCATGAATGACAGCCAGCGCAAGTTCTATGAAGAAAATCTCGAGTGCGACTTCTCCTTTGCAATTCCCAACCTAGCGCGCTTCAGGGTAAACGCTTTCGTGCAAAACCGTGGCGCGGGTGCGGCGATGCGGACCATTCCAACCCGGGTGATGACGCTCGAAGAGCTGCACATGCCCAAAATTTTTTCGGAAATCGTCGACCAACCCCGCGGCCTCATCTTGGTGACCGGGCCTACTGGATGCGGCAAATCCACAACACTTGCGGCCATGGTCAATTACCTCAACGAATCGCACTATGGGCACATTTTGACGATTGAAGACCCGATCGAATTCGTGCACGAGAGCAAAAGATGTCTGATCAATCAGCGCGAGGTCGGGCCGCACACCTTGAGTTTTGCCAATGCGCTGCGTTCGGCCCTGCGCGAGGATCCGGACATCATTCTGGTCGGCGAGATGCGCGACTTGGAAACCATTCGCCTAACGCTGACCGCGGCTGAAACCGGGCACTTGGCGCTGGGCACGCTGCACACCAGCGGCGCGGCGAAAACGATAGACCGCATAATTGACGTGTTCCCTGCGGAAGAAAAAGAAATGGTGCGTTCCATGCTGTCGGAATCGCTGCGCGCAGTGATTTCGCAAACCCTGCTCAAGACTCAGGACGGCAGCGGGCGGGTCGCGGCGCACGAAATCATGATCGCGACGCCGGCGATTCGCAATCTGATACGCGAAAACAAGGTAGCGCAGATGTATTCCGCGATTCAAACGGGGCAGAACGTAGGCATGCAGACCCTCGATCAAAGCTTGGTAGAACTGGTCAAGCGCGGTGTCGTGACCCCCGGCGAAGCGCGCAGCAAGGCGGTAAACAAGGATCTGTTTTATAGCTAACGGCCGGCGTATTTTTGCAAGGAGTTGAAAGATGGAGCGAGAGCAAGCAATAAAATTCATGCATGATCTGCTGCGCCTCATGCTTAGCAAAAAGGCGTCCGATTTGTTCATCACCGTGGGCTTCCCGCCGGCCATTAAGGTGGACGGCAGAGTAAAACCGGTTTCCAATCAAACGCTGACGCCACAGCATACTCAGGAATTTGCGCGCGCGCTGATGAATGACAGACAGGCGCAGGAATTCGAAGCGACAAAGGAATGCAATTTCGCGATCAATCCGCCGGGAATCGCGCGTTTTCGCGTCAATGCTTTTGTCCAGCAAGCCCGCGTCGGCCTGGTGCTGCGTACCATTACCACGGTGATACCCAAGTTTGAGGAACTCAACCTGCCTTCGGTACTAAAAGATGTCTCGATGAGCAAGCGCGGAATTGTGATTTTCGTGGGCGGCACGGGCTGTGGCAAGTCTACATCGCTCGCAGCAATGGTCGGCTACCGTAACGAGAACAGTTACGGACATATTATTACCATTGAGGACCCGGTGGAGTTCGTGCACGAGCATAGGAACTGCATTATCACCCAACGCGAAGTCGGGGTGGATACCGACAGCTGGTTTGCCGCGCTGAAAAACACCCTGCGCCAAGCGCCGGATGTAATACTTATTGGAGAAATCCGCGATCGCGAGACCATGGAATACGCTATCGCATTCGCCGAGACCGGCCACTTGTGCATGTCCACGCTGCATGCCAATAGCACCAACCAGGCGTTGGATCGGATTATCAATTTTTTCCCTGAAGAGCGCAGGCAACAAGTGCTCATGGATTTGTCGTTGAATCTCCGCGCCTTTGTTTCTCAGCGCTTGATTCTGAAAAAAGAAGGCAAAGGCCGCATTGCGGCGGTGGAAATCATGTTGAACTCGCCATTGATTACTGACCTTGTTTTCAAAGGCGAAGTGCAGGAGATTAAGGAAATCATGTCGCGATCGCGTGAGCTGGGTATGCAGACGTTCGACCAGTCCCTGTATGAATTGTATGAGTCGGGGCAAATTACCTATGAGGATGCGCTGAGGAACGCCGATTCGGTGAATGACTTGCGACTGAGGATTAAGCTGCACGGGGCCGAGGCGAAAGATAAGGATGTGATGTCGGGCCTCGACCACCTAAACATCGTGTAATCGCTAACGCGTGAGGGGTAAAAAGTTCCAGACGCTGCGGGTGTGATAGCGCTCTTCAGCGCTCGCTTTTTTTCCTGCGCATGCTGCCGGCAACGATTTGGTACTCGAACAGGCGGCACTCGAGCGCCCCGTTATAAAGCGGTGTCCGTCTGGAAGCGCTGAGCCCGATTAATTTCGGCAATCGCATGTCGCTGCTCAAAATATAGCAATTCCAGCCAGCGAAATTCCTTTTGAGCACGTCCCCGAGTCGGGGATAAAAATTCTCCAGCATTTTGCTTTCACCCGTGCGTTCGCCATAAGGCGGGTTGATGACCATGATGCCTCGCGGTGCAGGAGCGGAAATTTCGAGTGCATTGGCCTGCTTCAGGTGCACCGTTCCCTCGAGCCCGGAATACGCGAGGTTGGCGCGCGCAGTATCGATCGCTCTGCCGTGCAGGTCGCTTCCATAAATTGGCAGTGAAATTTTTGGTTTGCGGCGCTTGATGCTTTGGTCGCGAATTTCTTTCCAGCTGTCGGCATCGAAATTTTTCAGCTTCTCAAAAGCGAAATGCCGTTGAGCTCCCGGCGCGATATCGAGCGCCGTCAACGCGGCTTCCACCAAAAAGGTGCCGCTGCCGCACATCGGGTCGAGCAATGGTATCTCAGGGGACCAGCCGCTCAAGCGCAATATTCCTGCGGCTAGATTTTCACGCAATGGCGCACTTCCTGTTTGCCTGCGCAAACCGCGCTTGAAAAGGGGCTCGCCGGTGGTGTCGAGATATAAAATAACGTCATGCGGGTCAAGGAACGCATGAATGCGAATGTCGGGCGCAGTGGTATTCACGCTAGGTCGTTTGCCGGCATGGCTGCGAAATCGGTCGCATACCGCGTCCTTGATTCTGAGTGTCACGAAATCTAAACTCTTGAGCGCGCAACGAATTGCATCGACTTTGACGCGAATGGTGAGCGCGGGATCAAACCAACGTTCCCACGGCACAGAGGAAGCAACCCGATAAATATCCTC
>Ga0187775_10000078_pt1 | contig 20699 bp, 19 predicted proteins | sample 0216_BV02_MP12_1_FD_132441 | JGI IMG/M metagenome (GOLD analysis project Ga0187775, IMG submission 132441) | Tropical peat soil microbial communities from peatlands in Department of Meta, Colombia - 0216_BV02_MP12_10_MG | ecosystem: Environmental > Terrestrial > Soil > Wetlands > Peat | place... | reverse complement strand
GCTACAACCTCGCCAAGCGCTTCTCCAAGGACAAGGACAGCTTCGGCAAGGGCCGCATCGAGGGCGTGTTCGCCCCCGAGACCGCGGCGCACGCCTCGGGCACATCCGCCTTGCTGCCCATGCTCGCGCTGGGGATTCCCGGCTCGGGCACCGCGGCGATCCTGCTCGGCGGCCTCATGGTGTGGGGCCTGAATCCCGGGCCGCTCCTCTTCGCCGAGCACAAGGACTTCGTCTGGGGACTCATCGCGTCGATGTACCTCGGCAACCTGGTCGGCCTCGTCATGGTGCTGTCTACCGTGCCGCTGTTCGCCGCGGTGCTGCGCGTGCCCTTCGCCGCCATCGCGCCGATGATCGTGGTGTCGTGCGCGGTCGGCGCGTACGCGATCCAGAACGCGATGTTCGACATCTGGCTGATGCTGCTCTTCGGCGTCGTGGGGTACGTGTTCAAGAAGATCTCGATCCCGCTCGCGCCGTTCACGCTGGCCCTCGTCCTCGGCAACCGCGCCGAGGATTCCTTCCGCCTGTCGATGATCGGCTCGGGCGGCGACCTGCGCGTGTTCTGGTCGAACGGACTGGTCGGCTCGATCGCGACGCTCGGGCTTGTGCTCCTTTTCTGGCCGCTCGTCTCCGCCGCAGTCGGGCGGGTCCGGCGCGGCATCGCCTGATGCCGGGCGAGATCCTCCTCGCGCGCGACGGGGCGATCGCCACCGTGACGCTCAGCAACCCGGGCAAGCTGAACGCGCTCGACCTCGCTATGTGGAAGCGCCTGGGACAGGCGATGCGCGAGCTCGACGCTGACCGCGCGCTGCGCTGCGTGGTCGTGCGCGGCGCGGGGAGCGAGGCTTTCGCGGCGGGCGCCGACATCTCCGAGTTCGAGAAAACGCGCAACAACTCCAGGGTGGCGCGGAAATACGGCGAGCAGCTCGAGACGACCATGGGCGCGATCGCCGCCTGCCGCCACCCGACGGTTGCCATGATCCACGGCGCCTGCGTCGGCGGCGGCATGGAGATCATCTCGCAGTGCGACCTGCGCATCTGCGGGACCTCGAGCCGGTTCGGCATCCCGATCGCGAAGCTGGGCCTCGTGGTCGGCTACATCGAGATGAAGGGCCTGGTCGATCTCATCGGCCGCGCCGCAGCGATGGAGATCCTGCTCGAAGGCCGCATCCTCTCCTCAAGCGAGGCGAAGGACATGGGCCTCGTCAACCGCGTCGTCGCCGACGACAAGGTCGAGGAAGAAGCGCTTGCCGCCGCGCGGCGCGTCGCGGGCGGAGCGCCGCTCGTCGCGCGCTGGCACAAGAAGTTCGCGCGGCGCCTAGCGCAATCGCGCCCGGTCGGGAAAAAGGAGCGCAACGAGGCCTACGACTGCTACGATACCGGGGATTTTCGCGAGGGCGTGAAGGCGTTTCTCGCCAAGCGCAAGCCCGAGTTCAAGGGGAGATAGTCATGAGAACAATCATCATCGCAAGCCTGCTTGCTTTCGCCGCCGCCGGAACCGCCTTCGCCGCCGATGACAGCGCCAGCAAGTCCGCAAAAAAGACCAGCGAAGGCTTCGGCAACCTGCTGAAGGGCATGGGCCAGGAAGTGAAGAAGACCGGGATCGGGAACGAGGCGAAGAAGGACGGCAAGAAGGCTGCCAAGGCAAGCAAGGAAGACAAGAAGTAGTTCTGCGGCGCTCCCGGGTTCAAGGGAAAGTGGCGATTTGAACGGCGGCGTCGGGAGATAGTCTAACCGGCCGGGGAGGTTTCATTGGAGACTGCGATGCGAGTCATCACGACTGCTGTTCTGATAGCGACCCTGGGCGCCCCGGCGCTCGCTCATGCCGCCGACGACAGCCTCGACAAAGCCGCGAAGAAGACCGGCGACGGCTTCGGCAACCTGCTGAAGGGCATGGGTCAGGAAATCAAGAAGACCGGAATCGGAGACGACGCAAAGAAGGACGAGAAGCAGGATGACCAGAAGTCCGGTGCGAAGGCCGACCCCAACCCCAAGGGCGACCGCAAGTAGCGTGCTCCGCTAGACGATCTTCCGCTGCCGCAGCGCGTCGATCGCCGCTTTCTCGTAGCCGAGGTCCCCGAGTATCTCGTCGGTGTGCTCGCCGACCTCGGGCGGCGCCGCGGCCATGCGCGCCGGCGTGCGCGAGAGCTTCACCGCCTGGTTGATGATCCGGATCTCGCCGAGCTTCGGACTCTTCACCGTCGTCGCAGCGCCGATGTGCTTCACCTGGGGATCGTCGAACATCTGGTCGATCGCGTAGATCGGCCCGCAGGGCACCTCGGCCCGGGTCAGGATGTCGATCCACTCGGCGGTGGTCTTCGCCGCGAGCGCCTTGCCAATCTCGGCGTTGAGCGCGACGCGGTTCTTGGAGCGGTTCTGGTCGCCCTTGAAGTCCTCGCGCTCGAGCAGATCCTTCCTGCCTATCCCCTCGCACACGCGCCGCCACATGCCCTCGCCCGTCGCCGCGATGTTCATGTAGCCGTCCCTAGTCTTGTACGCCGAGGTCGGCATGCTGGTCGGATGGTCGTTGCCCGCCTGTCCCGGGGGCTGCCCGGTCATCAGGAAGCGCGCCGCCTGGAAGTCGAGGATCGCGATCTGCGACATCAGCAGGTTCGACTGCACCCACTGTCCCTCGCCCGAGCGCTCGCGCTCGAGCAGCGCCGTGAGGATCCCGAGCGCGGCGAACAGGCCCGCCGATACGTCGGCGATCGCGGCGCCGGCCCGCACGGGCCCCTGGCCCGGAATCCCCGTGACCGACATGAACCCGCCCATCCCCTGCGCGATCTGATCGAACCCCGGGCGGTCACGGTACGGTCCGTCCTGCCCGAACCCAGAGATGCTCGCGAGGATGATGCGCGGATTCGCCTTCTTCAGCGACTCGTAGTCGATGCCGAGGCGGAACTTCACGTCGGGGCGGTAGTTCTCGACCACGACGTCCGCCGTCTTCACGAGCTTCATGAAGATCGCCACGCCTTCCTTGTCCTTGAGGTTGAGCGTGAGCGAGCGCTTGTTGCGGTGGAGATTCTGGAAATCGGGTCCGTGACGCGGGCCCCCCATGGTGTCCTGCTCCAGGCTCGGCGGTGTTTCGATCTTGATGACGTCGGCGCCGAAGTCGGCGAGCTGCCGCACGCAGGTCGGCCCGGCGCGCACGCGCGAGAGATCGAGAACGCGGAAGCGCGCAAGCGCGGTGGAGGCCGGTACGTGGGGCATGTCGTGACGGGGCTCGAAAAAGGACCGCTATGATAACCTTTCGAAGGGGAGACGAAATGTCCGTCCGGGAGCACGATCTGCAGGAAATCCGCGAGGCCGTGGCGAAGCTGTGCGCGACCTTCCCCATGGAATACTGGCGCGCGACCGACCGCGAGCGGCGCTACCCCACCGAGTTCGTGACCGCGCTCACGCGAGCGGGCTGGCTTTCCTGCCTCATCCCGGAGGAGTACGGTGGCGCGGGCCTGCCGCTGCGTTCGGCGGCGGCGGTACTCGAGGAGATCCAGAAAAGTGGCGCGAACGGCGCCGCCTGCCATGCCCAGATGTACACCATGGGCACGGTGCTGCGGCACTGCAACGAGTCCCAGAAGAAGAAATATCTGCCGAAGATCGCCACGGGCGAGCTGCGCTTGCAGGCCTTCGGCGTCACCGAGCCCTCTGCCGGAACCGATACGTCTTCGATACGCACGACGGCCGTGAAGAAGGGGGACCGCTGGCAGGTAAACGGGCAGAAGGTGTGGACTTCGCGCGCCGAGCACTCCGACCTGATGCTGCTGCTCGCGCGCACCGCGCCGCGCCACGAGGCGAGGAGGACCGAGGGCATGTCGGTCTTCATCGTTGAGATGAAGGCGGCGCTCGGCCGCGGGCTCACGATCCGGCCGATCCGCACCATGATCAACCACGCCACCACCGAGGTGTTCCTCGAGAACCTGGAGATCCCCGCGGAGAACCTGGTCGGCGAGGAGGGAAAAGGCTTCCGCTACATCATCGACGGCATGAACGCGGAGCGCATCCTCATCGGCGCCGAGTGCATCGGCGACGCGAGATGGTTTCTCGCGAAAGCGACGGCGTACGCGAGCGAACGCAAAGTCTTCGGCAGGCCCATCGGACAGAACCAGGGCGTGCAGTTCCCGATCGCGCGCGCCCACATGGCGACCGAGGCCGCGGCGCTCATGGTCGAGTGCGCCGCGACGCTGTACGACGAGCGCAAGCCCTGCGGACCGCAGGCGAACATGGCGAAGCAGCTCGCCGCCGAGGCCTCGTGGCAGGCGGGCGACATGTGCCTCCAGACGCACGGCGGCTTCGGCTTCGCCGAGGAATACGACATCGAGCGCAAGTTCCGCGAGACGCGCCTCTACCAGGTCGCGCCGATATCGACGAACCTGGTGCTCTGCTACCTCGCCGAGCACGTGCTCGGCCTGCCGCGTTCCTACTAGGGACTCCGTTCCCCGGCGAGCCGGCGCATCATCGCCGCCTTGAGCAGGTCGTTGGCGCCGAGGCAGGCGAGCATGGCGTAGCAGAAGATCGCGCCGACCTGCCACGCGGGCAGCGGTGAAAGCCCCGGAAACGCGGCGACGACGAGCGCGGTGCCGATCGCGGCATCGAGCGCGAGCGCCGCGGCAAGCCCCTTGCCGGGGAGCGACGCCCAGAAGCCGCGCCGCTCGCGCGCCGACAGGATGGAAAACACCGCGAAATAGAGGAGCGCGAGAAAGCTGAAGCTGTGCAGAGCGCCGTCGCTCGCCGCCAAACCAAAGGGCTTCCAGCACAGCCACAGCAGCAGCAGGACTTCCGCGACCATCGCGACGCCGAGCACGGCGGACACGGTGACGAATCCGCCGATCGCCCAGGTCTCCGGCGCTCGCGACCAGCGCACCCGGTCGGTCGCGAGCGCGATCTTCGCGAAATCGGTCATGAAGACGAGCAGCAGCATGGCGAAGGCGGAAATGACGAACTTCCCGGTCAGCACGAACGCGGCGGCGACGAACCCGGCCTTGAGGATGGTGCGGCTGATCTTGTTGATGATCCAGGTGAGAATGCGCTGGTAGATGATGCGGCCCTGCTCGACGAGCGACACGATGTTGGCGAGCCCCGGGTTGGTGAGCACCACGCTCGCAGCGCCCTTCGCGACGTCGGTCGCGCTCGCCACCGCGATCCCGACCTCGGCCTGGCGCAGCGCCGGGGCGTCGTTGATGCCGTCGCCGGTCATCCCCGTGATCCTTCCGGTGGCCTGCAGGCCGGACACTACGAGATACTTGTCCTCTGGGTAGACCTCGGCAAGGCCGTCCGAGCCGGCGAGGAGCCGGGCCTGCTCCGCGCCGGCGGCAGCCTTCAGCTCGGACGCGCGCCGGACGCCGCCCAGCCCGACTTCGCGCGCGATCTCGCGCGCGACCGGCAGCGCATCGCCAGTGAGCATCTTGACCGCGACGCCCAGCTCCTTCAGCGCGGCGATCAGCCCGCGAGCGTCGGAACGCGGGGGATCATAGAGCGACACCAGGCCGATGAGCGAGGGCACCCCGCCCGCGTCGCCGCGCGCCACGGCGAGCGTGCGGTGTCCCTTGGAGGCGGCGTCGTTCGCGCGCGCCTCGAGGGCGTCGGTCGCTTGCGCATCGAGCCCGCAGGTCCCGGCGAGCGAACGCACCGCGCCCTTCATCACGCGCAGGCGCCTGCCGCCCTGCTCGATCACCGCCTCGGTCCGCCGCGTCGCCGGATCGAAAGGAATGAACGACACCGGCGCGGACGCAGGGATTCCGCGCTCGCGCGCGGCAGCGAGGAACGCGAGGTCGATCGGATCCTGGTTCGCCGCCTGCGACGCCGCAGTGCCCGCCGCGAGCACATCGGCCTCGGTAGCGCCTTCGAGCGGGCTGACGGCGGTGACCGCGAGCCGGTTCTGCGTGATGGTGCCAGTCTTGTCCACGCACAGCACGTCCATCGACGCCGCGTCCTCGGCCGCGGAGAGCCGCGTGACCAGGACGCCGCGCCGCGCGAGCTCGGAAGCGCCCACCGCCATGCTCACCGTGAACATCACGGGGAGCGCCACCGGGACCGCGCTCATGAGGAGCACCAGCAGCAGCGGCGCGAGCTCGGCGAGCGCGGAGCCGCGCGCAAGCGCCAGCGCGAAGACGATCGCGAGCAGCACGACGACGATTACGAAGAGCCGGCGCACCACGCTTGCGACCACTTCCTCGACGTGGAGCTTCGGCCTCGCGAGCTGCACCAGCTCCGTCGTGCGCCCGAAGAGCGTCTTCGCGCCGGTGGCGAGCACCACGCCGCCCGCCTCGCCGCGGCGCACGAGCGAGCCCGAAGGCGCCACCCCGCCGGCAGCGCGCGTCGCCTCGGCCGATTCCCCGGTGAGCGCGGACTGGTCGACTGCGAGCTCGCCTTCGAGCAGGCGCACGTCGGCCGGGACCACGTCGCCCGCGCGCAGCCGCACGATGTCGCCGGGAACGAGCTCCCGCGCCGGGATCGTCGCCCAGGCGCCGTCGCGCAGCACGCGCGCCGCGACCTGCAGCCGCCGCCTGAGCATGGCCACCGCGGCGGCGGTGCGCGTCTCCTGGACGAAGCCGATCACCGCGTTGACCACGAGCAGCGCGCCCACCACGGCGAGATCGGAGTATTTCCCCAGCGCGAGCGAGAGCGCCATGATCAGCTCGAGCATCCACGCGGACAGGCCCCAGAACTTTGCGGCGAAGCGGGCGAGCGGATGGTCTCTCTTCTCGGCGATCTCGTTGCGGCCGTAGCGCCCGAGCCGCGAGCGCGCCTCCTCGCTCGCGAGGCCGGATTCGCGGCTCGTGGCCAGCGTTGCGAGCGTCGCGGCAATCGGCTCTGCGGCGGGATCGGGCGCTGCTTGGCCGAGGCTCATGGCCCGTTGGACAGCGACCTCCCGGAAAACGTGCCTTCGCGGACGGCGCTCAGCGCCTGACCGCCCCCATCAGGTGGTCGGGCAGCGAGGTCGCGATCTCCGGAAAGGCGCACAGCACCACGATCGCGAGGAACATGCACAGCACGTAGGGAATCGTACCCCACATGACTCGCGTCACCGGCACGTCCGGCGCGATCGCGTTCACGATGTAGATGTTGAGCCCCACCGGCGGATGGATCAGCCCCACCTCCATGTTGATCGTCATGATCACCCCGAACCACACCGGGTCGAAGCCCGCCGCCGTGATGATCGGCAGCAGGATGGGGCTCGTCATCAGGATGATCGCCGCGGGCGGGATGAAAAAGCCGCACACGAGCAGGAAGAGGTTGATGAGGAGCATCAGCACCCACTTGTTCACGTGCATGTCCGCGATCGCCTGCGCGAGCGTCTGCGTCAGGTAGAGCGAAGTGAGCATGTAGCCGAACAGCACCGCCGTCGCGATGATCATCAGGATCATCACCGACTCGCGCGTGGTGTCGCGCAGGATCAGCCACCATTCCTTCGGCCTGAACATGCGGTAGATCAGCACCGCCATCACCACGCACAGCGCGGCGCCCACGCCCGCGGCCTCCGAGGGCGTCGCCACGCCTCCGTAGAGCACGTACATCACTCCGACGATGACCGCGATGAAAGGCGCGATCTTGGGAATCGCGCTGAACTTCTGCCTCCAGCTGTAGCGGAAGTCCGGCGCGTGCGCGCGGAAGCCGCGCTTCCAGATGATGAACAGGGTCCACAGCATGAAGAAGCCGGTGAGCAGGATCCCGGGCACGACGCCCGCGAGGAACAGCCGCCCGATCGAGGTCTCGGTCGCGATCCCGTAGAGGATGAAGGTGATCGAGGGCGGGATCAGGATGCCGAGGGTCCCGCCCGCGCAGATCGAGCCGGTGGCGACGTCGTCGGGATAGCCGCGCTTGCGCATCTCGGGGATGCCCATCTTCCCGATTGCCGCGCAGCAGGCGGGCGAGGAGCCGGTGAGTGCGGCGAAGATGGCGCACGCGCCGAGGTTGGAGATCACGAGCCCGCCGGGCAGGCGGTACAGCCAGCGGTCGAGCGCCTCGTACAGATCCTTGCCCGCCGGCGAGGAGCCGATCGCGGCGCCCATCATCACGAACATCGGGATCGACACCAAGGTGAAGTCGTTCAGCCCGGCGAAGAAATTCTCGGAGACGATGTGCAGCGCGTCGAACCCCTGGAAGACGACGATGAACACCACCGACAAGGCGCCCAGCCCGAAGGCCACCGGCGCGCCGGAGAGCAGCACGACGAGCGTCACCAGGAGAACGAGCAGGCCCTGGGTCGAGGGGCTCACTCGGCCGCCTTCGCGCCGATGCCGAAGGGCGGCTCGCGCCCGGTCAGCAGGTTGTACAGGTCGGCGACGTACTGGAGGGTGAGGATCCCGAGCCCCACCGGCATCGAGGCGTAGGGAATCCACAGGCGCACGCGCCACATGGTGTTCGACAGCCGGCCGTCGTTCCAGGTCTCGAGCCAGAAACTCCCTGTGAGTACGACCATGACGACGCAGAACGCGAACGCCATCAGCGTCGAACCGAGCGCCAGGTTGAAGCGCGCGCGCGGGCCCAGGTAGTGCGGAAGCACATCGACGTTAACGTGCCCGCGCGTCAGCAGGACGAAGGGACTGCCGACGAAGGTAGCGGCCACCAGGCTGTAGGTGACGAAATCGGTCTGCCAGATGGTGTTCTCGTTCAGCACGTACCTCACGAACACCATCTCGCAGACGACGAACACTCCGAGGGCGATCAGGCCCGCCGCGAAGTAGCCGCAGAGACGGGAGACGAGCCGGATCGATCGGACGAAGCGGTCCATGCGTCGCCGGCGGAGCCGGCCGATCCCGCGCTACTTGACCGACAGCGCTTCGTCGATCAGCTTCTTGCCGTCGGGAACATCCTTGGAGAACTCTGCGTACGAGCTCTTCCTCGCCACCGCGATCCACTGGTTGTACTGCGCATCGCTGAGGCTCTTGATCTCGACGCCGTGGTCCCGGTACGCCTTGATGGTGGCCTCGTCGACCGCCTCGGCCTTGTCCTCATAGTACTTCTGCGCCTTCCTGCCCGCGGCGACCAGCACGTCCTGCTGCGGCTTGGTGAGGCGCGCGAAGGTCTTCTTCGACATCAGCAGCGGCTCGTACATCATCCACAGCGCGTTCTTGCCGGGGACAGTGAGGCACTTCGCCTGCTCGTAGAGGCGGAACGACAGGAAGCTTCCCATGCTGGTGTCGGTCGCCTCGGCGACGCCGGTCTGGAACGCGTTGTAGATCTCGTTGGACGGCACCGACACGATCGAGGCGCCCGCGCTCTGCCACATCTGCGCGAAGGTCGGGCCCGCTGCGCGGAACTTCAGCCCCTTCACGTCGTTGGGCGTCACGATGCAGCCGCGCTTGGAGGCCATGCCGCCGCCGAACCAGGCGTCGGAGAGCACCATCACGCCGTTCTTGTCGATCGACGCGCGCACGTCCTTCATGAACTTCGACTGGTTGATGCGCTTAGCGCGATCGTAGCTGCGGATCAGCCCCGGCATCAGCGTCGCGCTGAAGTCGCGCACCTGTCCGCTCGCGTAATCCAGCGGAAACAGCGTGATGTCGAGCTGCCCGCTGACCATCGCGTTCCACTGCTGCTCGGGCTTGAACAGCGAAGCGCCCGGGTAGACCTGGATTTCCAGATCCACGTTCGCCGCCTTCGCCTCCTTGGCGATCATCTGCACCATGTCGTCGCGCACGTCTCCCTTGCCTCCCGGGAACTGGTGCGACGCGCGCAACACCGTCGGGGCGGCGAGCGCTTGGCCCGCCGCAAAGGCGAGCGCGATTGCGACTGCACTGCGTTTGATGCTCATATCACCTCCTCCAGAATTGTGATTCCCTGCGGCCCCGGTTATCGCCGGGTGCCGTCGTCCTCATTCACCCATCGGCAAGCGGATCTCTGCCGTGACCCGCAGCTCGTTCTTCACCGCGAGCACCCCCGGCACGGACATCACCACGCGCGCCGCGTCGTTCGACTCGGTCCGCGTCGCGACGATCCCGCGCATGCGCACCTTGTTGCCGTCGGAGTCGACCGCGAAGGTCAGGCCCCGGGTCGCCGGGTCGGCGCGCAGCGCCGCCCTGACGTTCGCCTGGAGCGCGAGATCGGCCAGAGTCTTGCGCGACTCCTCGGTCTCGCGGAACTCGGGCTGCCTGTACGCCTGGAGGATCTCCTCGGCGCACTGCTCGACGCTCATGCGCTCGGTGTTCAGCGACAGGTCGTAGCCTTCCGGGTCCGCCCAGTCGACCCCGAAGTGCCGCTTGGCGATCGCCCCCTGCGCCTCGTCGCTCGCGCGGATCTCGGCCGCGACCGTTTCGCGGTCCTCGGTGTCCAGCCGCGACATCATCCGCTTCACGCGCAGTTCGAAGGGCGCGCAGATGCGCACGCACACCGCGTGCTTCACCGGCCGGAGCAGGTGCGCCGCGCCCCAGCCGCGCATCACCGCCCCCTTGCTCGCGACCTGAAGCATCTCGTCCGCGGTATAGATCGACAGGCTGGTCTTGTCGGCGGTCAGCCGCTCGAACAGGTTCGCCTTGCCGCCCAGTAGCCGTATCACATGGCTCTTGCGCAGGCGCATCTTGTCGGCGAGATTGTTGATCATCTCGTGGTAGACCAGCGGGACCTTGAGCTCGGACTCGAGAATGCGGGCGACGTCCATCCCGAGCGATCCCATTTCGCGCGTCATCGCGATCAGCGGCATCCGACCCCCCGTGGAACCCAGGCAGAGGGACAGTGTAGACGGTCTCCCCGGGGCCCCGCAATTGACCTAGGTCAGGACCCGCTCACCTAGGCTCCCCCTCCAGGAGCAGCCGGATGAGGGAGACGAGGTCCTTTTCCTTCCTGCCAAAGTAGTGGTCGGCGCCGAACACCATGGCCTGGCTGGAGCCGCGCACGCGCTTCAGCGTCTCGGCGCGCCTGGGCGCGCCCTTGAGGACGGCCTCGAGGTCGTTCTCGGCGTAAATGTCGTAGACCGGGAACCTGATCTTCTTGAACGGGCCGATGTCGCCGCTCGAGATCGACAGCGATATCCACCCCGCGAGCGGCACCTGCGGATGGGCGCTGATGTAGTGGTTCGCCATGCGCGAGCCCATGCTGTGCGACAGCAGCCAGACCTTGTCGTAGTGCTTGCGGCGCAGGAAAGTGAGCGCGCCCGCGAAGCGCGCGTCAGCCTCCCAGAACAGCACCGGGTAGCGCGCGGCAGGCGCTTCCGCGGCGAGGATGGGCATCTGCACCGAGAGCGTCGTATAGCCCGCGTCGGCGAGGCGCGTTCGCAGCTCGCCGATCACGCCGTAGTCGGGATGCACGCCCATTCCGTGCGCGAGGATGATCGCGCCCCTGGCGTTCCTCGCCTCGGTGTAGATGCCGAGAAATTTCTGGGTGCGCGGCGCCTCCAGCCACACGGCCTCGCCCGCGACGATCGCGGGAACGATCTCGTCGGCCCAGCGCTTCTCGCGCGCATAGTCCGAGGGCTGCTGCTGCGCCAGAGCGAGGAGCGGAGCGCACAGCGCCACGGCGCAGATCGTGTTCCGTCGCGGCCATCGCATCGCCGCTATTGTATCGTCGCGTCGGCTAGAATAGCCCGTCGCCGCGCGGCGACACTTTCTCGAGCGAGGTGAAGATCGATGCCCGGCCCCCTGTCGCACGTTCGCGTCCTCGATCTCTCGCGCGTGCTGGCGGGTCCCTGGGCGGGGCAGAACCTCGCCGACCTCGGCGCCGAGGTGATCAAGGTGGAGCGGCCTGGATCGGGGGACGATTCGCGCGCCTTCGGCCCGCCGTGGGTGAAGGACAGGCAGGGGCGGGACACCAGGGACTCCGCCTACTACACGTCGGCGAACCGCGGGAAGAAATCGATCACCGTCAACATCTCGAAGCCCGAGGGCCAGAAGCTCGTGCGCGAGCTCGCGAACATCTCCGACGTGCTCATCGAGAACTACAAGTTCGGCGACCTCGCGCGCTACGGGCTCGCCTACGACGACCTGAGGAAGGTCAACCCGAAGCTGATCTACTGTTCGGTCACCGGCTTCGGCCAGACCGGCCCGTACCGCGAGCGCCCGGGCTACGACTTCATGATCCAGGGCATGGGCGGGATGATGAGCGTGACCGGCGAGCCCGATGATGCGCCCGGAGGCGGCCCGCAGCGCGCGGGCGTCCCCGTCGCCGACATCATCACCGGCATGTACGCCTCGATCGCGATCTGCGCCGCGCTCGCGCACCGCGAGCGCACCGGCGCCGGGCAGCAGCTCGACCTCGCGCTGCTCGATTCGCAGATCGCGCTCCTCGCCTACCAGAACACCAACTACTTCGCGACGGGCAAGCCGCCGAAGCGCATCGGCAACCTGCACCCGAATATCGTCCCCTACCAGCCGTTCCGCACCCGGGACGGCAGCGTGATCCTCGCTTGTGGCAACGACAATCTCTACCGGAAATTCTGCGAGGTCGCGGGATGCCCGGAGCTCGCCGACGACCCGCGCTTCGCCTCGAACGGCAAGCGCGTCGAGAACCGCGCCGAGCTGACGCGCCTGCTGCAGGCGATCTTCCTCGGGAAGACGACGCACGAATGGGTCGAGCTGCTGGAAGCCGCGGGCGTGGCCAACGGCCCGATCAACGATGTCGCGCAGGTATTCGAGGAGCCGCAGGTCAAGGCGCGCGGTGTGAGGATCGAGCTCGACCACCCGGTCGCGGGCAAGCTGCCGCTGGTGGCGAGCCCGATGCGATTCTCGGCGACGCCGCTCGAGCACAGGCTCGCGCCGCCGGTTCTCGGCCAGCACACCGACGAGGTCCTGCGCGAGGTGCTGCGCAAGAGCGAAGCCGAGATCGCCCGGCTGCGCGCGGAAGGGATAGTCTAGGCATGCGCTCGAGCGGGCGCCCGGCGATCGCCACCGCGGCGACCATGGTGGCGGGCTCGCTCGCCTGGATCGGCGGGATCTGGGCGTCGGGGCTCGAGGGCGCGCCCGGTTTCTTCGGCCCGGGCCCCCTCATCGCCGACGCCAACCTGATCCTGGAGTTCTTCCTCGTCGCGGGAGTCACCTACGGGTTCGCGCTCGCGCGCCGCGGCAACATCGACGCCCACCAGATCAACCAGACGACCTGGGTCGTACTCAATGTGGGCCTGATCGTGCTGGTGATGACAGGCTCGATGCGGGACGTGAAGATCGCCCGGGCCGCGGACCTGGCCGACCTTCGCACCGGCGTCACCTGGCTGCACGCGGCTTCGGGAACCCTCACGGCCTGCGCGGGTCTGTGGATCGTGCTCCAGATGAACAACGTGCTGCCCGCCGCCCTGCACCTGCGCGCCTGGAAGAAGCTGATGCGCGCCGCGCTCGCCGGCTACTGGCTGACCGCGCTGCTCGGGCTCCTGACCTACTATTTCTGGTACATCGCCTAGCATGCCGGTGCGCCAGCTTTCCGCCGGTCTCGCCCTGCTCGCCCTCGCGGCGGCCGTCCCCGCCCAGGAAGGCGCAAAGCCCGAGATCAACCGGCCCTACGTCGTCGACACCGACGTCGCCCGCTGGAACAGGACGTTCGAGAACGAGCGCAGGGAGGTCTACGTCAAGCGCATGGAGATCGTCGCCGCCTCGGGCGTGAAGCCGGGCATGACGGTCGCCGACATCGGCGCGGGAACGGGCCTGTTCACGATGCTGTTCGCCGACGCCGTGAAGCCCGGCGGCAGCGTCTACGCGGTCGACATCTCGCCGGCCTTCGTCGAGTACATCGGGGAAACGGCGAGGAAGCGGCGGGTGCGCAACGTGACCGCGATCCTCAGCGACGGCACCGAGACGCAGCTGCCGGAGGCCTCGGTGGACCTCGCCTACCTGAGCGACGTCTACCACCATTTCGAGCACCCCGCGGAGACGCTCGCCTCGATCCACAAGGCGCTCAAGCCGGGCGGCCGCATGGTGGTGATCGATTACGAGCGCATTCCCGGGGTCACGCCGCCCGCCCGCCTCGCGCACGTGCGCCTGGACAAGCAGGCCACGATCGCCGAGATCGAGGCGGCCGGGTTCGGATTGCTGGAGGAAAAGAAGAAGATGATGCGGCAGAACTACTTCCTGCTCTTCACCAGAAAGTGAGCAGCATCCGCGTCGCCATCACGTAGAACAGGATCGCGAAGATCCGCTTCAGCCACACGGTCGGCAGCCGGTGCGCGGTCGCCGCTCCGACCGGCGCCATCAGCATGCTGGCCACCACGATCCCCGCCACCGCGGGGAGGTAGACGTAGCCGACGCTGTGCGCGGGCAGGGCCGTCTCGCGCAGGCCCGTGACGATGAAGCCGACGGTCCCCGAGAGCGCGATGGGGAATCCGATCGCCGCCGCGGTGCCGATCGCGGACAGGATCGGAACGTTGCACCACAGCATGAAGGGCACGGTCATGAACGCGCCGCCGATCGCGGTGAAGGCGGACACCGCGCTCACCACGAAGCCGAACGCGGTCATTCCCGGAAATCCCGGCGGCTGGCGCGACGGCCGCGGCTTGCGGTCGAGCAGCATGTTGGTCGCGGCGACGTAGATCACCGCCGTGAACACCGCGGCGAAGAAGAGCGGCGGGATATAGCTCGCGATCCACGAGCCGACGACGCCCCCGAGCAGGATGCCCGGGGTGATGTTCCTCGCGATGTCCCAGCGGATCGCTCCGCGCGCCGCGTGCGCGCGCACGCTCGCGACCGAGGTGAACAGGATGGTCGCCATGCCGGTGCCCACGGCGAGGTGCAGGATGTGCGACTTGGGCAGCCCCTGCGCCTCGAACAGCATCACCAGCAGCGGCACCATGATCGCGCCGCCGCCGATGCCGAGCATGCCCGCGAAGAACCCGACCGCCGCGCCGATGGCGGCGTAGCCCAGCCACCATTCCACGGTGCGCTAGTGCTTCGCCAGGTAGTCGTGCACCGCGGTCTTCTCGTCCGAGGTCATGTGCAGGCCGCACTTCGTGCGCCGCCACAGCACGTCGTCGGCGTCGCGCGCCCATTCGTTCCTGACGACGTAGTCGACCTCGCGCTCGTACAGGCCGCCCCCGAAGTAGCGGCCGAGCTCGCGCTCCACGTGCGCGTCGCCGATGATCTCCTCGGCGAGCGCGCCGTGGCGCCGCAGCACGCGCGTGAGCCACATCTTCGGAAGCCGCGGGTAGCGCCTGCGGAAATCGAGCAGCAGCCCGCGGAAGGTGCGCCCGCCGAGGTCGCCTCCGGGCAGCGCCTCGGTGTGCGTCCAGGGCGCCTTGCCGGGGAAGCGGAACTCGAGCTTGGCGAGGGCCTGCTCGGCGAGCCTGCGGTAGGTCGTGATCTTGCCGCCGAACACCGAGAGCAGCGGCGGGTCATCGGGCCAGGCTCCCTTGTCGAGCACCAGGTGGTAGTCGCGCGTCACCGCCGACGGGTTCTCGCTGCCGTCGTCGTACAGCGGGCGCACGCCCGAGTAGCTCCACACCACGGTTCCCGGCGTGATCGGGGTCTGCGCGTAGCGGCTCGCCGCCTCGCACAGATAGTCGATCTCCTTGCGCGTGATGCGCGCGCGGAAGTCGTCGCGCGTCACCGGGACCTCGGTCGTGCCGATGAGCGTGAACTGCCGCTCGAAGGGGATCATGAAGATCACGCGCTTGTCGGGGTTCTGCAGGATGAAGGCGTGGCGCTCGGCGTGGATGCGCGGCACGACGATGTGGCTGCCCTTCACCAGCCGCACGCTCGCCCCGAGCCTCACCTTGAGCGCCTCGTCGAGCACCTGCCTCACCCAGGGTCCGGCGGCGTTGACGATCGCGGCGGCGTGCACGGTGCGCAGCTCGCCCGAGTCGGGACTTATCCGCGCGACCCAGCGGCCGTTCTCGCGCTTCGCGGACACCAGGCGCGTGCGCGGCAGGACGGTCGCCCCCAGCGCCGCGGCCGAGCGCGCGTTGAGCACGACCAGGCGCGCGTCGTCCACCCAGCAGTCGTAGTAGACAAAGCCGCGCTCGAACTCGGGCTTCAGCCCCGCCCCGTAGCCCTCGGGCAGCAGCCTGATCCCCTTGGAGCCGGGCAGGCTGCTCTTGGGCCCGAGCCCCGGGATGCCGTGGCCGAGATGGTCGTAGAGGAACAGCCCGGCGCGTATCATCCACGCGGGGCGCAGGTGCGACTCGTGCGGCAGGACGAACTCGAGCGGCCAGACGATGTGCGGCGCGATCGAAAGCAGCGTTTCGCGCTCGGCGAGCGCCTCGGCGACCAGGCGGAACTCGAAGTACTCCAGGTAGCGCAGGCCACCGTGGATGAGCTTGGTCGACGCGGACGAGGTCGCCGAGGCGAGGTCGCCCTGCTCGACCAGCAGCACTTTCAGCCCGCGGCCGGCGGCGTCGCGCGCGATGCCCGCGCCGTTGATGCCCCCGCCGATGATCAGCAGATCGTAGTGCTCGATGTCCACGACGCCGGATGCTCCCCCTGGTCCGCCGGATTCTACGCGAGTCGCCAGGGCGTGCTTGCCTCAAAATACCGGCCGTGCAACGCACCGTTCTCATCCCGCTCATCGTCGCGTGCGCCTTGTTCATGGAGAACATGGACTCGACGGTGATCGCGACCGCGCTGCCGGCCATCGCGGCGGATATCGGCGAAAGTCCGCTCGCGCTCAAGCTCGCGCTCACGTCCTACCTGGTCGGCCTGGCGGTCTTCATTCCGATCAGCGGCTGGGTCGCGGACCGTATCGGATCGCGCACGGTGTTCGCGAGCGCCATCGTCGTGTTCGTCGCGGGCTCGCTGCTGTGCGCGGTGTCGGGCACGCTGCCCGCGTTCGTCGCCGCGCGCTTCCTGCAGGGCATCGGCGGCGCGATGATGGTCCCGGTGGGGCGCCTCGTCCTCCTGCGCACGGTGCCCAAGGACGAGCTCCTTCCCGCCCTCAACACCCTCACCATTCCGGCGCTGCTCGGGCCGGTCACCGGGCCGGCCCTCGGCGGCGCGATCACGCTGTACTTCCACTGGCGCTGGATCTTCCTCATCAACCTGCCGATCGGCGCGCTGGGTCTCTACCTCGTCCTGCGCCACATCCCGAACGTCAGGGAACCGGACGTGCCGGCGCTCGACCTCGCGGGGTTCGCGCTCGCGGCGGCGGGGCTGTCGGTCTCGATGCTCGGGCTGTCGTCCCTGGGCGGCCACCTCATGCCCGGGAAGGTGACCGCGGCGTGCATCGTCCTGGGCGCGGGCGCGCTGGCGGCGTACCCATGGCATGCGCGCCGCACCGCGCATCCGGTGATCGATCTCTCGCTCTTCAGGATCCCGACCTTCCACACCGGCGTGCTCGCCGGCAGCCTGTTCCGCATCGGGCTGGGCGCGACGCCGTTCCTGCTGCCGCTGCTGCTGCAGCTGGGCTTCGGCTTGAACCCGCTGCAGTCGGGACTGCTCACCTGCGCAACCGCGGTGGGCGCGATGTTCATGAAGACGCTGACCACCGTGATCCTGAGGCGATTCGGTTTCCGCACCGTGCTCACCGCCAACGCCCTCGTTTCGTCGGCCGCCGTGGCCACGTTTGGGCTGTTCACCGCGTCGACGCCGCACCTCGTGATCTTCCTGGTGCTGCTCGTCTCGGGATGCCTGCGCTCACTGCAGTTCACCTCGCTGCAGGCGATCTCGTTCGCCGAGGTGAGGCGCGAGACCATGAGCCAGGCGTCCGGCATCGCCAGCATGGCGCAGCGCCTCTCGCAGAGCCTGGGCGTGGCGATCGGCGCCTACGTGCTGCAGATTTCGGGGCTCCTCCAGGGGCACGCCGACGTGGTCGTGGCGGATTTTCCGCCGGCGTTCGTCGCGATCGCCCTGATCTCGGCAGGGTCGCTCTTCTTCCACGCCGCGCTTCCGCCCGGCGCGGGCGCGGAGATTTCCGGGCACCGCCGCGCCGGATAGCCGCGCGCTCTCAGGCGGACCGGAACGTGGCGCTCACCGCGACGCCGTCGCCCGCGGCCAGGTCGCTTGCGCTGATCCCGCCGCCGTGGAACTCGGCGATGAGCCGCGCCACGTAGAGTCCGAGCCCGAGGTGCGGCTCCCCGCCCCGCTCGGCGCGTATCGACACCATCGACTCGAACAGCTTGCCGCGCATCGATTCGGGCAGCGGGGGCCCCTCGTTCGCGACGCGCAGACGTGCGGTCCCGCTTTCGGCCGACAGCGCGACGCGGACCGGCCTGCCCGGGCGCGAGAAGTCGACCGCGTTGGCGACGAGCTTGTCGAGGAGTTGCGCGGCGAGGTCCGGCGACCCGCTGACGGGCACCGGCCCCTTGAGTGTTTCGAGCTCGAACGCCTGCCCCGGGTAGGCGAGGCGGTAGCCCTCGACGCAGCCGGCGACGACCTCGGCGAGGTCGAAGCGCTCGCGCTCGACGGAAGCGAGACCCTGCTCGAGCCGCGTCGCCTCGCCCATTCGCGTGAGGATGGTGCCGAGGCGCCGCAGGCCCTCCTCGGCGCGCTCGATGTAGACGCGCGCGTTGTCGGGCGCGAGCTTGAGGTTTTCCAGCGAGGAGCGCACCACCGCGATCGGCGTGCGCAGCTCGTGCGACAGCCGGCTCGCCATGCTCTCGAGGTATTGGTGGTGCTGCGCGAGCTTCGCGAGCATCGCCGAGAAGCTGCGCGACAGGTCGCCGATCTCGTCGCCGGCGTTCTGAGCCGTCACCAAGTGCGCGATGCGCCCGTGCGCGTCGATCGCGCTCTCGGCTTCGTCGCGCAGCCGCCGGATGCGCGAGGAGATGCGTGTCGCGAACCAGATGAGCACCGCCGCGGCGAAGGCGAACACGGCCAGCGTCAGCACGACCAGGCGCCGCAGCGCGACGCTGCGCACCGAAAGGATGGGATTCGTGCTCTCCTCGGCGACGACCGCGCCGACGACCTCGTCGCCGCTCCAGATCGGGTGCGCGGCGGAAATCACCACGGCCTTGCCGTCGGGCGTGTTGCGCAGGCGCACGCCAGGCCGGCCCGCGAGCGCCTCCGAGATTTCGCGGCCCGTGGCGAGCACGTCGTCGGCGATGGCGTCGTCGAAGTCCTCGCTCGGCCGCGGAATGAGCAGGCCCAGCAGGCGCTGGGTGAGCGTCTCCTCGGCGGCCGCGCCCTCGCGCTTCAGGCTTCCCGCCAGCGCAAGCACGCGCAGCTCGTGGGTCACCACCCAGATCCGCGAAGTCGTGCGCTGGACGCCCCTGAGGATCGCCGAGATCTCCTCGAACTCGCGCCGCGCCGTCACGTCCTCCTCGCGGTCGATGACGTTCGCGTCCGGCGCCGGGACGGTCTCGCCGCGCTCGACCGCGAGCCGGCGCAACTCCTCCTCGGCCTCGCGCCGCAGCTCGTCGTCGCGCGAGGGCGGCGCGCGCAGCAGGCCGGGGCGGTCGTGCAACGCGGTGGCGACGGCGCGGGCGGTGGCGAGCAGCGCCTGCTCCTCGCCGTCCAGCAGGAAGCGCTCCATCTCGCGCACGTAGCTGTAGCCCGCCCAGGGCAGGGCGAGCAGCAGCACCGCGACGAGCGCGAGCTTGACGCGAAGGCTGAAGGCGGGAAGCTTCAGATCAGGCTTTCCAGCGATACCCCATGCCGTACAGGGTCTCGATCTGGTCGAAGGCCGGATCGACGGCGGCGAACTTCTTGCGGATGCGCTTCACGTGCGAGGTCACCGTGCCCTCGTCGACCACGAGGTTCGCCTCGCGCATCAGCGCCTCGCGATCCTTCACGTGCCCGGGGAATTTCGCCAGGGTGTGCACCATCCAGAACTCGGTGAGCGTTAGGCCGACGGGCCGGTCGCGCCACGCCGCGGTGAAGCGCTTCGCGTCGAGCTTGAGCGCACCGCGCTCGAGCACCTCCTCGGCGGCCCTGGGCTCGCGCATCGCGTCGACGCGGCGGAACAGCGCCGAGATACGCGCGAGCAGGTGCGGCAGGCTCACGTCCTTGGTGAGGTAGTCGTCAGCGCCCAGGCGCAGCCCCGAGACCGCGTCGAAGTCCGAGTCGCGCGCGGTGAGAAAGAGGATCGGCAGCGCGGGCGACATCGCGCGCAGGTCCCGGCACAGCGCGAAGCCCCCCTCGGGCTCGTCGCCCAGGCCGATGTCGATGAGCGCGAGGTCGGGCAGGCGGGCGCGGAAGGCGCCCAGCGCCTCCCCGCGCCCGGCGTAGGCGGCCACCTCGTAGCCGTGCTTCTTGAGCGCGTCCGCCGTGTTGGCGCGGATCGCTGCGTCGTCTTCCACGATGGCGATGCGGCGGGGCATGGGCGACTAGTGTGCCAAAAACGAAGCGGCCGGGACCTTGGAGGGCCCCGGCCGCTGGAAGTTTCCGGGAGGCTAGTAGATCAGGTCGCCCTTCGCGCTGATGATCGACATGTCGACGAACCTCGAGCCGTTGTGCTTGGTCGGCGAGAAGTCCACCACGTACCCGCCCATGTCCCAGTCGTGCAGCATCTCCAGGCCGCGGATGACGCCCGCCGGCGAGGAGTCCTTGCTCCGGCGGATCGCCTCCACGAGGATCTTGCCCGCGAGGTAGCCCTCGAGGTTGAAATGCGAGGGCACGCCCTGGACCTTGCCGTACTTCTCGAAGGCGTCGCGGAATTCCTTGATGATCGGCACCACCCGGTTCGCCGGGTTGGGGAACACCTGCGAGATCGCCACGCCGCGCGCGAGTTCGTTGCCCGCGACCTTGGCAGTCAGCCGGAAGTCCGTGTACGAGAGGCCGTAGAGCGACGCGCCGAGCCCCGCTGACTTCGCCTCCTTGATGAACGCTGCGGTGGCGAACGGCGGCCCGACGAGGACGATGACGTCCGGCTGCGCCTGCTGGTAGCCCTTGATGATCGGCGCCCAGTCGATCTTGGGG
>Ga0187775_10000077_pt1 | contig 20783 bp, 18 predicted proteins | sample 0216_BV02_MP12_1_FD_132441 | JGI IMG/M metagenome (GOLD analysis project Ga0187775, IMG submission 132441) | Tropical peat soil microbial communities from peatlands in Department of Meta, Colombia - 0216_BV02_MP12_10_MG | ecosystem: Environmental > Terrestrial > Soil > Wetlands > Peat | place... | reverse complement strand
TTGTAAAAGACATCTTTCACGTCTTTCGTTTGCTTCACGATCGAGACGATGTTTCCCTCCATGCGGTACTGGGCACCCACCATACGACCTTTTTCTGCCGCCTGCTCCGGCTCGTAGAGTTCGCTTTGCTGGCGCTCTAACTCCTGGACCTGCTGCTGCATTGCGGCTTGGTCTACAGCGAAACGCACCTTGCCGCTCTTCTGCAGCTCGGCACGGATGCTGTCAGTAATGGCACGCGTGTCGATGTACTCGCTGGTCTTGTTCTTGACCTCTTGCACGGTCACGATGGGTAGGTTGCTGCCGACGATGACCGGGGCCTGCAGCATGGAGCGTGTCATCGATTCAGCGATCATTTGCAAATCAGTGGAGCTGAACTGGTTGGTTACGGTTTCTATGCCTCTTTCTTCGCCGTAGCGGGTCTTCTCCTCGGCGCAACCCGCAACCAGTGCCGCGGCGACGAGCAATACCGCTAGGCGGCGGCTGTGGCTCGATTCAATCATCTGTTCTCCTTTCAGAAGGCGGACCCACGGTCCAGGCCCGACGCTTCGTTTCCTGGATCAGCCAGGATTACTCCTGGCCCATCAAGATCAATCGGAAATCGACCGCCTTGTTCGTGGGCGCCACCCCGCTGACCGGAAAATTGCTGTTATCGTTCATCAAGATCGGCTTCCACACTTCTTCCTCCCAAGCTCGCATGCCCTCCTGGTCGATCCAGCGGAATTTATAGGCAACGCGTTTGACATGGGAGCTATCGTTATTCAGATTGACATCGACTCTAAGCAAATCACCGGTCATCGTGCAGCGCATGTCAGTCGGGATGACAGTGGTGCGCTTTCCTTCGGTCAGAACCTTTAGTTTTTCCAGGTCCTCCATCGAGCTGACCTTGGCATCGCCTATCGGGCAACCGAAGGCAAAACCGGGTTTTTCGAAACCCTTTTTGGTGGCGCAACCAGTCGCCAATGCGGCCGCCACCAGTGGAATGATTATCCAAGTCCGGTTCATTTTGGGCCCTCCATGGTTTGGGTTTGCTGTTCCAACGTTCCTTGCTCGCTCCCGGTTGACAACCCCGCTGCGGCGCTTGTGGAAGAGAGTTCCCCACCGCCCCCACGGACCATTACCGGGGGCTGCACAAAGAGCTGATGTCGCAATAAACGTAAGTCTACCACGGAGTAGCGTCCGGATACCTCAAGCCGCACGCTGCGTTCGCCTTCCAGGGTTTGGAGCCTGACAGTATGGGCACCGGGAGCGAGCCGGCCACGAGCAATGGCGATTTCCGATGGAAGGGTGCGCCAGGTCCGTTCGTCGGCCGATTCGGTCAGCACCGAGCCTAAGGCGAGCGCTAAAGCGGCGGTCATTTCGACCAGTTGAGTGGCATTATCCTTTTGTTTTTGGGCGTGGTGCTGCATTTGGTACTGGGCCACAGCCTTGGAGGTGGAGCGGATCGTAGCCCGGAGCATAATCCCGGGCATGTCGTCCTTAAGCGCGCGGCGTGCCATCAGGTCAATGCTGGTTATCGGCGCCACTGTCAGCGTCTGCCCATCATCTACCTTTAGGAAGCGCGGCAGGTAAGGCCACGAGGTTGACACCATTACCGGGAACGAGACCGGGATAAGAATCAGCGTTCCATTTATCGGAACAGGCAGCCGGAATTGACGCGACTGCAAGGCGGGAGCGGTACCGGATCCGATCACGAACAGCACGTCGGTTAGCCCGTCATCAGCTGCCCCCACGCGCTGGTCCAAGCCGCGCAGCGCTTGTTCCAGCAACGGCTGGTTGGGCTGCAGTTCATTCGCGAGCCGGTAACCGGGTGCCGCCAGGCTCGGTTCGTCGAGTGACTCGTAAACAAAACCCGCCAGATAATGCGCCAGCGCGCTCTGGTAACTATTTTTTAGCGCGTTCACGGCGGGATTGTCGATAGTCTCGACCGGATATCCGTTCAGTTCCTTAAAGCTGGTTCGTGCACCCCTCTTCGAGGCGTCTTGCTCAACCGAAAGGAGCTCCTTGCTACGCAGATCTGCTATTACCGCTTCCAGCTCATGCGTTTGCTTTATCGCTACTCGCGCATTCTCGTAGTCCCCCATGGCCAGAAAATTGAGTGTGATATATGTGAGGAGCATCACTTTTTCGTAGTCGTGGCCCTCGTAAGGGCGCACCTTGTCGTTGATCAAATAGCTTGCTGCGCCCCGAAACAGCCTAAGCGGATTGGTTTGAGCCGTATTCTGCCAAGCCTGAACATAGGCATTCGCAGTCATCCAGGATTTTTGGCTGTCGGGATAGCGGTCGCCGAGACGCTCCAGCATGCCAAGCTCGAGGTAGTAGAGGAGATCCTTGTCGCCACGATTGTTTGAATTCAGAACCTTGATGGCACCGTCCACATTGCCGCTGGATGCCTGGTCAAGCGTATCGCGCAATTCGGTGTCGTAGCTCCGGAATGCCGCGCAGCCGGATAAACAAAGCATCAGGCCGAACGCGGCCAGCGCGCAGCGCCAACCGCCCGCGCCACGGCGAGAAACCGAGCATCGATAAGCATCGAGCGGTTTTGTCAAATTACGAAATAAGTCCTGGTCTGCCAGCTTAAGTCTAATATGAAATTCTAGGAGTTCAGGGTAGCACTTTTCTGTATTACTCTAAATTCCTGAATGAAGATTTTTATACCAGCCAATAACGTTCGCGGGTAGCGCAGCGTTTACAGATGCAGGCTATAGCTAAACAAAAACCCCACCGAAGCGGGGTTCTTGGTAATCAAGTGCAGTTGGATCTTGTGGTTGCCGTTTGATCTCCTGTTACCTGTCACGACGCTCACGGAAGTCCGCGCGGCGGTCCATGCGGTCGGAGTGCAGGTCACGTCGGTCGTTCCTGCGATCCATCCTGTCCGCGTGGAGGTCACGCCGGTCTTGGTGGATATCCCGGTTATCGGCGCGTAAATCATTACGCTCTTGCGCCGCACCGGTCTTGTTGCCGTCTTTACGGTCTTGAGCCAGTTCGCGCCGGTCTTGCCTGCGGTCCTGGAGGTCGCCGTTCAATTCCCGCCGGCCTTGGTGCGCATCACGATTGTCGTGCCTTAAGTCTCGCCTGTCCTGGCGAATGTCCCTCGTGTCCTGCTTGACGTCGCCGTCAGCAGCACAAATAGCCGGCAACGCCCCCAAAGCAAGTGCTACGCTTAAAACTATTGTCGTTTGCTTCCACATTTTTCGATTCTCCCTGAGTAAGATTAGAATTGAGACCCGTCCGATACTTCGCAATTCACTCGAGCAAAAGGCATGCCATGCGCGGAATCCGTGCTTTCCTTCTGGACGCGCCTTACAGGAAACTGACAGAGGGACAATAATTCGCATGAAGCGCCTTTTTTTGTCAGTCAGGCATACAACCCTCGGTTTGAAAGCCCGCGAGAGGGACCCAATACTGCTGCGGCCGCTACCCCGACATGATTCCAGGCACCTGCAACGTGCAACCTAGACTCCGAAGCAATACATCCTCCAGAGCTTGTTTGGAGAAACATATAATTCCCGCACCCGCGCAAAGCCAGCTGCACGGGCGAGCGCCGTTATGCTCGCAATTGTCTCGGGATGGTCCTGGGTTTGAATGTGTACTGCGGCGGCATCTCGCTCCTCCGCGGTGAGTGCGGTCCACTTGTCCTTGACGTTTGAGATCTCGCGACCGAGAAAGGCTTCAAGCGTTTCGCCTTCCGGGATAACAGGATCATAAATCAGCAACAATCCTGCCGGGCTGAGACCCTGCCGGATTTCCCGCAGGGCCAACAACTTTTCCTCGGCGCACAGATGATGCAGCGAGAGCCCGATCCAAACTACATCGGCAGGCACCCGGCGCTCGCGCATCGCCTCAACGAAGTCCGCCTGCTCGAGCTTGACTTTCCAGTCGACTCCGTTCAGATTGTTCCGCGCCAATTCGAGCGCCGGCTCGGCGAGATCCACTCCATGGTAATCCGTTATGAGTGTTCCCTTAAGCGCCGCGATCGAGGTACTCGCATCTCCACAAGCGAGATCCACAAACTCGAACGGCCTTGCCACCTCTTCCATCAAGACCTGGTGCAAAACCTCGTAGGCCTCGCGATGATATAGATAGTTGAAATCGACGATTTTGCGATACGTGGCCCATTGCGTGCGAAAAAACTGAATCGCCGCCTGGTCTGTCGACGGCGCGGCCGAGGAATGACGAACGACGTTAACCATCGGTATACCCAGCCTGCCGCGTCCAGCGTACTTTTTTGCAGTTGCTGCAAACCATACAAAGCATCGCGCGTGCTGAAAAACGTAATCACAGTATAACTGTGCAGGGTGTCGGCGTCTGCAGAATCTGTTCGCTCCAGTCGAACGTCCCTGGCTGGTTCCGCGTGATCCAATACTGAAAATGAAAATGTGCCGGATGGCAGCGAGAATGGTAAATTTACACTATGCCGAACGAATGCTCTCTGACCTTACATTGCTTTTTGACCATATCGGGAAAACCATGTCTCCACTAACGGAAACTGCCATCTACCTTTCTGCGGCTGTGATTGCCGTGCCACTTTTTAAGAGGCTGCGCTTTGGAGCCGTGTTGGGATACCTTGCGGCCGGGATCGTCATTGGACCCCATGTGCTCGGTCTCGTCAGCAACGTGCAAAGCATATTGAATTTCTCCGAACTGGGCGTGGTGCTGCTGCTGTTTATCATCGGTCTGGAATTGCAACCGTCGCGGCTTTGGGTATTGCGCAAATCGGTTTTTGGACTCGGCGGAGCCCAGGTCGCGGTCACGGCCGCACTGCTGGGTTTAATAGCTTATGGCATCGGTTTGTCACCTGAGAGTGCCTTAATCGCGGGCCTGGGGCTGTCGCTCTCTTCGACGGCGTTCGTCTTGCAGATTCTTGCGGAAAAGAATCAGCTCACAACGCGTTACGGCAGAACTTCATTTGCCATCTTGCTATTTCAAGACCTTGCAGTCATCCCCATCTTGGCCCTGATTCCGCTGCTCGCAGCCAAAGGCATCACTTCCGGCCAAGCGAGCCCGGGATTTGCCGCATTAAAGGCCCTGGCGGTAATAGCAGGGGTAATTGTCGGAGGCCGCTATTTATTGCGCCCGGTATTCAGGGCCATCGCAGCGAGCCGCATTCAGGAAGTTTTTACCGCTGCTGCGCTGCTGGTCGTGATTGGCACGTCGCAGCTGATGCAACTCGCGGGCTTGTCGATGTCGCTCGGTGCTTTCCTTGCCGGCGTACTGCTTGCGGACTCGGAATACCGGCATGAGCTGGAAGCCGACATCGAGCCTTTCAAGGGTTTGTTATTGGGCTTGTTCTTTATCGCGGTAGGAATGTCTGCCAATCTTGGCCTCATCGAGTCCCGGCCTGTCGCAATATTGGCGACGGTCGTCGCCCTTATGGCGATCAAGTCCGCTGTGGTGTTTTCGCTTGGAAGAATTTCGGGGTGTTCGAGTAATTCAGCCCGCAATCTCGCCGTTGCGCTGTCCCAGGGCGGCGAATTCGCATTCGTGCTTTTCAGCGTCGCCGCCGCTCTCCAAATCATGGACCAGGCCGATGCCGACTTGCTGATTGTTGTAGTGACATTGTCCATGGCTCTGACGCCAGCATTTTTTTCCCTAAATGAGGCGATCGAAAAACATTGGCTGGCGCGTGCTGAGCCAGCGGTTTTCGACAAAGTAGATGAGGGCGATAACCGGGTGATAATCGCCGGATTTGGCCGTGTAGGCCAGATCGTGGGCCGCATTTTGCGCTTGAGAAAAATCCGCTTCACCGCCCTGGAGCTGAGTCAGGAACAACTTGATGTGATACGGCGTTTTGGCAGTAAAGTTTACTATGGCGATGCGTCACGCCTGGACTTGTTGCGCGCCGCAAAAGCGGACAAGGCGGAAATTTTTGTTTTGGCGATTGACGATGTCGCAACGTCCCTCAAAACCGCCGCGACGGTAAAAAAGCACTTTCCGAATCTGGCGATTTACGCGCGCGCTCGTAATCGTTTTCATGCTTACCAGCTGATGGATATAGGGGTAGACGGGCTGATTCGCGAAACACTTTTGTCCTCGCTGGAACTGGCCGGGCAGGTATTGCGCGGCCTCGGCGTTGATGAGGAGAAGACGCAAAGCACCATTGCAATGTTTAAGAGTCATGATGAAAAGGCACTGCTCGCGCAACACGCGATTTACCACGACGAGACCAAACTGATACAAACCACGAAAGAGGCCGCGCGAGAACTGCAGGGAATATTCGAATCAGATGCCTTGTCCGATAATATCAACGATAAACCGGCGTCAACTGTTACGCTGCGTTAGGTTCGTTCTATTTGTAGATGGGACGTCGAGTAGCAATCTTGCGTCCGCCCCTGCAGCGGCAGTTGGTTAAGCGCCTACCGCTGCCGTCATGCGGTGCTCGCCTCGCCTTGCGCTGCCCGCGCCCGGGGCCGCAGGCGCACCAGGTCTTCTTCTGTGAGGGTTTCCTTCTGCAGTAATTCGCGTGCGCCTTGCTCGAGCAGCGGGCGCTCGCGCTTGAGTATCGCGAGCGCTTTATCGAATGCCGCCGCGACCAGCGCACGCACTGCGCGGTCGATCTCGCGCGCGGTTTCCTCGCTGTACTCGCGGCTCGGCGCCGGTCCCCCAGGCGCTTGCAGGAACAGCGGTCGTTCCGGCTCGTAGGTCACATGGCCAAGGGTTTCGTGCATTCCAAAGCGCATGACCATATTGCGTGCAATGTCGGTGATTTTTGCAAGATCGTCCGCTGCGCCAGTTGAGATTTCCCCGAAGATGAGTTGTTCCGCGGCGCGCCCCCCGAGCAGCACCGCCATCTTGTTCTCAAGCTCCTCGCGCGTCATGAGAAAGCGGTCTTCAGTTGGGCGCTGGATGGTGTAGCCGAGCGCGCCAATGCCTCGTGGAATAATCGAAACTTTGTGCACTGGATCTGTGCCAGGCAGCGACATCGCCACCAACGCGTGCCCCATCTCGTGGTGCGCCACGACCGTGCGCTCGTGAGGATTGAGCAAGCGGTTTTTCTTTTCGAGTCCCGCCACGATGCGCTCAACCGCGCTGGTGAAATCATCCATTGTCACCGCTTGAGCTTTGCGGCGCGTGGCCAGAAGCGCCGCTTCATTTACCAGATTGGCGAGATCCGCGCCGGAGAATCCCGGCGTCAGGGCTGCGATTTTCTCCGAGTCCACTTCCGGTGCAAGCATTACTTTCTTAAGGTGCACGGCAAGAATCGCCACACGCCCTTTCTTGTCGGGACGATCAACCAGCACTTGACGATCGAAACGCCCGGCGCGAAGCAGCGCCGGATCAAGTATCTCGGGTCGGTTGGTCGCTGCGAGTAGCACTACTCCGCTGCTTGGGTCAAAGCCGTCCATCTCGGAGAGCAGTTGATTGAGCGTCTGTTCCTTCTCGTCATGGCCGCCGAGGGGATAAGCGCCACGTGCGCGCCCGAGCGCGTCGAGTTCGTCAATGAAGATGATCGCCGGAGCCTTGGCGCGCGCCTGCTCGAAAAGGTCGCGCACGCGTGCCGCGCCGACCCCGACAAACATCTCCACGAACTCGGAGCCATTTATCGAGAAAAACGGTACATTGGCCTCGCCGGCAACCGCCCGGGCGAGCAATGTTTTTCCGGTGCCGGGTGGGCCAACAAGCAAGACTCCCTTGGGAATGCGTGCCCCGAGGCGCCCGTATTCCTCGGGGTTCTTGAGAAACTCAATGACCTCGCGCAGCTCTTCTTTCGCTTCGTCCACGCCGGCTAAGTCATCAAAGGTCACGCCGGTTTGTCTCTCCATGTACACCTTGGCCTTGCTCTTGCCAATCTCAAGAAAGCCGCCTGCGCCACCCGTCATGCGCCTCATCAGCAGGCCCCAGATGGCAAAAAATATTACCGCCGGCAGAATCCACGAGAGCAGGTTCGAGAACCACTTGTTCTCGAATTGCCCGGCAAACGGCACCTTCGCAGCTTCCAGCTCACCAACGAGTGCGGGGTCCTCCACGCGCGCGACCACAAAGCGCCGCGCGTTTCCACCGGCGCTTTTCAATTGCTCAAGCCGCTCTTTCGGCAACACGCCCTCCAGCCCTTCCGTTTTGAACGTGCCAGTGATTACGTTCTCGCTGATCACCACGTTCTCGATCTTTCCCTGATTGAGTAAGGTCTTGAAATCGCTATATGAGAGGTTTTCGACACGCGGGCCGAAAAACGCCTGCTGCATCCACACGATGAGCATGAACACAACGATGAAATACCAGATTGAGAACTGTTGATGCCTTTTCTCCACCGACGTCCCCCTCGCCTACGTTTACTGTCAAGCTTAATTTGAACGCGTTAACGGTCGCAGTCAAATTTTTATCAGGTCGAAGCCGCAGACGCCGGGAATCTGTCCGTACAGGCAAAACTGCGGTTTTCTTAGTGGCTGACAATGAACTGACAATGACGTGCCGAAATTTGCTTGGCGGACTTGCGACCAGCCCAGGTGCCGGCGATACCAACAACAGCGTCGCCGCCGAGAGACAGCGCGAAAATATTGAGTTGGTGAACTAGTACCGTGCCATGTGCTCAAAGCGACTGATAGGGTTCGCTTCCGTTAATACACGACTTAGTGTATGGCGAGGTGCAAGTTAAAGTTCCGTCACGTGAAAAAATTATTAACAAATATGCTCGTGGACGTAAAAGCGCCGGCTGCATTTTTCGACCAGCGCTGACTTAGGGCGGCAAAAGTTTGGTCAAGCGAAATGTTGCCGCGCACCAAGCAAACGCATTGAATGCGTGTAATTTTTGTGCCATCACGCTGTCACATTATTCGCGTACCCTAGGTTATCTTTAAGTTAACGAGCAAGGTAAAAATCCCATGACTATCGCTACTATTATTCGAGAAGCCAAGACCGAGCAGGAAATTTACTTTTTATTGACTGCATACATCGAAGCCGTTCAGTTCGCTGACCGATTGAATTGCCTGTCCGAAAATTTGACACGTTTACCGCTAAGCGGCCTGGAAGAACTTAGGCAAAGATCCGTAAAACTTGTTGCCGAGTTGGACGCCGCATCTAAAAGATTGGATGACTCGGTTTGCACCGTGATTAAGGAAGCTCTGGAAGTTTTTGGTGTAGCCTTGACTCGTCTCGAGTCCTACGAACGCTTGTCTCAACCCAACGGTACCGCGCTACCGACTGATCCGCTTGCCGATATGATTACAAGCAATTTGACGGCAAGCAACAAAACCTTTTATAGCATCGGACCGACGGTGGACATGAGCTCCGCGCTTCGCACATCACCGGAACACGGGGAGATCCAGAAGGCCGGCGGCTGCTTTTTCTCCGCTGAATCCTAGGCTTTAAACACGCAACAGCAGCGCGTGAAATAATTCGGTTCCAAAGCCATTCGCTCGCTATAATCCCCAGCCCGTTACCGGGACCATCTGACCGGTAATACCGGCGGCGGAATCCGAAGCGAGGAAAGCCACCGCCTCGGCAATTTGCTCGCGCTTGGCCCAGCGTTTCGTGTCCTTGGGTTTCATCGCGGCAATGTTTGATGCCGTATCCACCAGCCCGGGCGCCACTGCATTAACGCGAATCCCGAAATCGCGTCCTTCCAGCGCCAAGGTGCGGGTGAGCGCTTCGATTCCCGCTTTCGCGCAGTTATAGGCAACCATGTTCGCTTGAGCAAGCCCGGCCCGCGCAAAATTAATAATGGCTCCGCCCCCGCCGTCTTTCATGTGCGGGAAAACGCCGCGCGACATTAAAAAAGCACTCAGCAGGTTGTTATCGAGTTCATGATTCCAATCGTCCAAGCTGTGCTCAACTGCGGACTTGTAACGCGTAAGTCCACCCGCCAGATTGACCAAGATGTCAATCTTGTGGTACTCGCTCACGGCACGCTCTATCAGCTGGCGCACCTGGGATTCGTCAGTGAGATCCGCCGCCAGCGGAAGAATACGCGCCCCGGATTGCCGTAACTCTTTAGCACGGGCCTCGACATTGCTTTGAGTCCGCGCGCAAATCGCCAGCGCGGCACCCTTGTCCGCTAAAGTTTTAGCGACCGTTTGTCCGACCTGTCCTTCATGGCTCACTCCGGTCACCAGAGCAACTTTCCCTTCAAGTATTGCTGGCATAGTCCCTCCTTCCTAATAAACCCTCCTCCAATGATTGAACCAACCCGGTCTCAATAGCAAGTAATTTTTATGGTAAGGTGTCAATGCGAACCAAATTGATCACAAGCCCAAAGTTCGCTTTAATTGCGCGGGAAAAGCCGTGGCATCGGCCTCTCAATGGTTCAAGTTCCACAAGCATTACTCCCAAGCAGAATTCGTTCTTATTTTGCTTTCAAAGCGCACCGATGAAGTCTTGCTTGCCGATCTCGACACCGCAGTGCCTGAGAATGTCATAAGCGGTCGTCACATGGAAGTAGAAATTAGGCGAAGCAAAATTCAAAAGAAACGCCATGCCCGCAAAGCTCATCGTGTTACTGCGGATCTGCATGGTAATCGTCTTCTCCTCCGAGCCGTCAATTTGATTGGGCTTCAAGGTCTCTAGATAAACGATTGTCTTGTCGATGCGCGCAAATAGCTCGGCGAAAGTAGTTTCATTATCCTCGAACTTCGGCGGTTCTAGCCCCGCCAGCCTGGCACCGCACCCTTTGGCCACGTCGGAGGCAATTTGAACCTGGCGCACCAAGGGAAACATGTCAGGGTAAAGACGACTATTGATCAGCACCGCTGGCTCGATTTTTTTTTCCTCGGCGTAAGCCTGTCCCTTTTGCAAAATTGCCCTGAGGTTTTTCAAAATGCGGATGAATACCGGAACCGACGCTTGATACATGGAAATCTTCATTGATGTATCTCCATAAATAGATTATTTTCTGAACCTTGTGCTACAAACAAATTAGTATGGCTCGCTGCCTTGCTTATTCTACTCGGACCCATGTTTGCGTGCGTCCAAACAAAGATACACCGACGAAGCCGCGCACCTGGAGCTTGGTGCCACCATCTTCCAGCCTCATTTTGCAGCGATAAACCGTGCCATTGTCAGGGTCGAGTATTTCGCCGCCGGCATATTCGTCTCCTTGTTTTCTTATTCCAGTAACAATCGCCATCCCGAGCAGGCGCTGGTTGTGACGAGAACCTTCGCATTTCTCGCAGATGGAATTTTCATTTTCACCCGGCCGCAGACCTTTTTCAATTGTCCCCTGAAACTCACCGTTGGTTTCGGTAATGCGGATTATTGCGCGTGGCTGACCGGTTTGATCGTCGACTATCTTCCACAATCCGACCGGGGAATCGAAAGGTTCTGCCGATGCGGCTAAACTCCAAGCAAGAACCACTAAGCAACCGAAGATTTGCCCAACTATGTACATCGACAATTTCAGCTTCATGACAACCTCCTTTCAACCTACGTTTGTTAGAATCAACTTCGCCATTTACTTTTCTTGCGCGACTGCTGTGTCCGCGCTGGTCCAACCACCCCCGAAGGCGCGATACAGCGACACCATGGAAACCGAAACCGCGGTCTCTGCTTTGGCGCGCTCGTCTTCGGCGGTAAGCTTCACCCGCTCGGAGTCGAGCACCGCGAGAAAATCAGTGATGCCCCGTTTGTAAAATTCCTCGGCCAGGTGTTCTGCACGTGCCGCTTCTTGCGCTGCTTGCGTGAGTTCTTCGCGACGCTCGCGCGCGGTGGTGTGCGCGACAAAGGCGTCCTCGACCTCTTCCAAGGCAGTGAGATACGTTTTTTCATAGCGCGCGGCGACTTGTGACAAACGCGCGTCCGCCGCTTCGATATTCGCTCTAATGCGACCCGCATTGAACAGCGGCTGGACCACTCCAAGCCCAAGTGCAAAAATGTTGCCGACAGCGTTCGGCGACGGGTCAAGGTCGAGCGCGCCTCGTCCCCCACGGGCGGACAGGACAAATTTGGGGAAAAGATCCGTTTTAGCGGAACTTAATTTTGCGGCAGCCGCCGTTAGTTCCGCTTGGGCGCGCCTGATATCCGGTCGCTGCGCGAAGAGGTCAGAAGGCAGAAGACCCGGAATCTCCGGAAGCGTAGAGGGCAATGGCGCAGGCCGCGCAAGCAGCGACTCAAGGTCAGAGGCGGGCTTGCCCAAAAGAACAGCAATCCGATGACTGAGCGCCGCCGTCGCGTTCGTAAGTAACGCAAGCGCCGCTTGACTCGTGTGAATGAGTTGTTGCTGCCTTGCGATGTCAAGTTCGCTAGAGAGCCCTGCGCGGTAACGCGCTTCAAGGAACTGCAATTGCTTGCGCTGCACCGCGATGTTTTCCGTCACAATATCGATCTGTTTCTGCGCTCCGCGCAGTTCCAAATAACTGGTCGCAACCTCCGCCAGGACGCCGACTTGCACTGCACGGCGCGCTTCTTGGGAAGCCCGCGTTTGCGCTGATGCTGCTTGCGCCTCGAAGCGATTACCGCCGAACAAGTCAATCTCCCAAGCAGCCGCAACACCAATGTTCCATGTTGTACCAACGGTCGGCTTGGGCAAACGTTCGAATGATTTATTGCGACCAATATCTGCGGTTGCGTCAACGGTAGGAAATAGGACTGACTCCGCAACAGTCTGGTACGCGCGCGCTTCGCGAACGCGTGCAACGGCCAGCTTCAGGTCCTGATTTGCGGCAAGCGCGCGGGCGACGAGGTCGTCGAGCACCGGATCCTCAAAACCCTTCCACCAGTGCGCAAGGTCTCGAGTGGTTGCTGCGTTGTCCGCTTTTGGCGCATTGCTCCACTGGCCTGGAATATTGACCGAAACCGGGTCACGCAACGCAGTTGACGAACACGCACCGAGCCAGCTTGCGACGAGCAACGACGAGAATATGCGTAAGGTTCGTTTCATGCCGTACCTTTGGTCGCGGTGAATACCGGTTCCGGCCGCGCGCTTCCGGTTGGCTGCAGTGGCGTTAGCGGTGTGTCGCGGCTCGGACCATTGGGTGCGCGCTTAACGCGGAACCAGGTAGCGTATAGTGCGGGGAGAAAAAAAACGGTGAGTACGGTCGCAACCGCGAGCCCGCCCATAATCGCAACCGCCTGCGGGCCAAAAAAGTCGCTTCGTGAAAGCGGGATCATGGCAAGAATGGCGGCAAATCCGGTAAGCATGATCGGCCGGAATCTACGCACCGTGGATTCAACGATCGCAGTCGAGGTGTCGCGACCCGCTTTTTCGTCCTGCTTGATCTGGTCGACGAGGATCACAGAATTACGCATGATCATTCCGGCAAGCGCAATAATGCCGAGCAGCGCTACAAAACCAAACGGCATGCGGAACAGCGCTAACGCAAAAGCGGCACCGATTACTCCCAAAGGCGCAGTTGTAAATACCAGCATGGTACGCGCGATGCTTTGGAGCTGAATCATGAGCAGGAGCAGTGTCACTACGGCGACCAGCGGAATCCACATGAATATTGATCTTTGCGCGATTCTGCTGTCTTCGAGCATTGAGCCGGTCTCGACCACATAGCCGAATGGCAGTTGTTGCAGAATCGGCGTCAAAGCCAACTCGATCTGGCGTGCTACATCGGGTCCTTGCGCTCCATCCACAACATCGGCGCGCACAGAAATAGTTGGAAAGCGATTGCGCCGCCAGATTACCCCGTCCTCGAAATCGGTCTTGACCCTAACAAGTTGCGATAAGGGGACTGCCGTTCCATTACCGGTCCGAATTGCGATATCCGGCAATTCGTCTGGAGCGAACCGCTGATCAGCTTGGGCCCGCCAGATAATGTCGATCAGCTTGTCCCGCTCGCGGAACTGACCCACCGGAATGCCGGTATAATGCGCTTGTAGCGAATCTGCAAGGCTCTCTGTCGTTACCCCCAACGCGCGCGCCTTTTCCTGGTCCAGGGTCAAACTCAGCGAGGGAATACGTTCACGCCAGTCGTCGTTTACATCCACGGTATTCACGTTGGCGCGCATGACCCGCTTCACCTGTTCGGCGATTTTCCGGACAACCCGCGAATCTTCCCCGAGTACGCGAAATACCACGGGATAATCGAACGGAGGACCCACACTGAGGCGGCCTACGCGGGCACGCACATCAGGAAAGTCAGCAGCGAACTCGGCGCGGATTCGCTTAATCACCCGTTCGCGGGCAACATTATTTCTCGTCATCACCACAAACTGCGCAAGGTTAGTGTTAGCAAGCTCTTGCGATATCAGCAGAAAAAAACGTGGAGTGCCGCCGCCTATATAGGCGGCATAATGGACAACGTCTTGGTCCTTCGCTAGCACAGCCTCAAATCGTTTCGCCGCCGCTTCGGTTCGCGCAAAGCTGGTGCCCTCCGGTAACCACATGTCAACGATTACTTCGGGCCGGTTGGAAAGAGGGAAAAACTGCTGGGGAAGATGAATGAAGACGACCATACCTGCCGCGAACAGCGCAACCGTAGCAACGATCACCTTGTAACGATTCGCGACGCACCACTCGACCCACGCGCGCAGACGGGTGTAGAACGGCGTATTAAAAATTTCCAGCGGCTCTGTCGCGGCGCGCTTGACTCTTAGTAGAAACCAGCCGATCAAGGGGGTAAATACAACCGCGCCTATCCAGGAAAGCAGCAATGAAATGGCCGTTACCTGGAAAATCGCCACGGTGTATTCGCCGGCATTGGAGCGCGCCAGCCCGACGGGCAGGAAACCGGCAACCGTCACCAGAGTTCCGGTCAGCATCGGGAATGAAGTCGTGCTGTACGCATGTATGGCAGAACGCAATCGGTCCCAGCCCTGCTCCATTTTGCGGGCCATCATCTCTACTGCGATCATGGCATCATCCACCAGCAATCCGAGAGCGAGAATCAATGCGCCCAACGAAATGCGCTGCAGGTCAATGCCGAGCACTAGCATCAGGAGAAAGGTGCCCGCAAGCACCAAGGGTACAGTAAGCGCGACCACCATTCCGGTGCGAATGCCCAGGCTCAGGAAACTCACCATCAGCACAATGACAACCGCTTCCAAGAATGTGCGCATGAACTCACCGACGGCAGCTTTGACCACCCGAGGCTGGTTGGCGACCTGCTCCACGTCGATGCCCACCGGCAACTGGGCCTTGATTTTCAGCATTGCCGCGCCGAGTTCCTTGCCAACTTCCAGGACATCGCCTTCCTTGTTCAGCGTTACGCCCAGGCCGATAACCTCCCTGCCGTTGAAGCGCATCTTAAATTCCGGAGGATCGATATAGCCGCGCGAGACCTTTGCAATGTCGGCCACACGAAAAGTTCTGCCGCTAAGGCGAATTGGAAGATTTTCCACGCTCGCGACGCTTTCGAACGTTCCGGAGATGCGCAAAGGCAAATCGCGAAACGGGGTGACAATGCTGCCCGCCGGAGTAAGCGCGTTTTGAGATTGTAATGCCACGGCAATTTGCCGAGCATCGAGACCGAGCTCCGCGAGCCGTTTGTCCGAGAACTCGACATAGATTTTCTCGTCCTGCGCCCCAATGAGATCGACTTTTTCCACATTTTTCACGCGCAAAAGTTGTTGGCGGGCTGAATCGACAAAATCTTTTAATTCAGCGTAGCTGAACCCGTCCCCGGAGAATGCGTAGATGATGCTGTAGGTATCGCCAAACTCGTCATTGAAGTACGGGCCAATCGCTCCCCTTGGCAGCGTATCGCGAATATCGCCGATTTTCTTGCGCACTTGGTACCACAGGTCGGGTACGTCGGCGCGTGGCACGTACTGCCGCAACGTGACAAAGATCGTTGATTCACCAGGCTTGGAATAACTGTTCACATAATCCAGATCTGGCAAATCCTGAATTTTTTTCTCAATCCGATCGGTGACCTGTTCTTCGACTTCTCGAGCGGTCGCCCCTGGATAAAACGTTTTAACCACCATGACCCGAAATGTGAAACCGGGGTCTTCACGCTGACCAAGGCGGAAATAAGCGAAAATCCCGCCTAGCATCAACGAAGCCATCACGAAGCCGGTGAACTGGCGATGGTTCAATACCCATTCGCTGAGATTAAATTTCTTCATTTGACTTCGCGCGATGCGTATGACGCGGAGCTTTCCGCAGCATGGTCAGAGTTCGATTGTGCCAGCGTCGACGCATCCCCCCCGCCGAGAATCTTCACATTCTGCCCTTCCAACAACCGGTTGGCGCCGGCGCTTACCACGGATTGCCCTAGAGCAAGTCCGTAGACCGTCACTTGATCATCCGATACTTCCTTGCCAATCTTGACTGGAACCGACTTGACGGTTCTCGTGCGCTTATTCACGAGCCAAACGCGGGTTTGCGATGGAGCGTCCTGCGGTTGAAATACAGCGCTTAGGGGCACCGTCGGCTGTCTGGCTTGCTGCGGTGGGAAGTAGACGGTTGCGGTCATTCCGAGCCTGGCAAGCTCCGCGCCGCTCAGTAACGATACTTTTACCGTATAGGTCCTGCTTGCTGGATCTGCACTAGGCGAAATTTCCCTGATTCGTCCCGTGAACCGGCTGTCGCCGTCAGCCCAAAGGGATACGGTAACCCTAGTGGCGTCGCGCAGCCCGGCAATACGCTGTTCGGGGACACTGATTACGACTTCTTTGTCGTCGAGTTGGGCGATCTTTATTATCACCTGACCCGCACTGACAACCTGCCCGGTTTCAAAATCGAGCCAGGTCACTACGCCGTTCCGGTCCGCGTAAAGATTTGTGTAGCTAAACTGGTTGTTGGCTTGATTGAGTTGATACCGCAGAGCATCAACGCGGTCATCCGCTGTCTTATACTCTGTTTCATGTCGATCGTATTCAGCACGGCTGATATAGTTCAGCTCCAGCAATTCCCGATATCGAACGAGATCGTCCTTGCTGAAATTCCGTTCCGCGCGCGCGCCGGCAAGTTGTGAAGCAAGGCTTTGTACGGCAAGACGATAATCAGCCGAGTCGAGTTGCGCAAGGAGTTGCCCTTTCTGCACGCGGTCGCCAACTTCCACGCGACGAGCGACTACTTTTCCGGGAACGCGGAACGCAAGCTTAGTCTCAAAGCGCGCTTTGACTTCACCGGCATAGCTCTCCCCGTTGCCCGCTGCCTGCGGATCGCCGATCGTGAACACGCGCACCGGGCGAACGACCGTTTGAGGCTCAGTTTGTTCTGCGCACCCTGCAACGAGCACCGACAGGATCAACGCCAAGACCAAATCCGCTCGAGTATCTATGTTCATAGTGTCGCCCTCAGTTAGATCAGCGGTCGCATAACGCAAAATGCATAGCGCTCCCGACTACCATGTACACGCCGTGAGCTTCCAGGAAGCGCGACTGCACGAAGTACGCTTCTCGTTCCATTTCCAGCGCATCGTTACAACTGTATTTGAGTGCGAACTTGCCCCCCGACTGCTGCAGGTAGTGGACGAATTCATGAACGATAATCGAACGCGCAAATATGCTTTCGTCCGGATGCAGACGGTTGTCGATAAACACGCGGGTTGATCCGGGATGGTGGAACCCCATAACTTTGCACTCGGTACCGTTACATGCCATCCCGGTAAGCTGCTGATGACTTACGAACACAACCTCGGGCGGTACAGCCGGCGCGGGGTATCCGGACAACCACACCGCCCACGAAAGCAAAACCGCGAATAGATTAGTCACGTTTTATTCAATACCGTCAGAAGTGCGTTGATGCGGGCACGAAGAGCATATCCAAAGAATTACAACACTCCCGTACCCGCACGACGCTTTCTCAAACCGCTCGCCTCAAAGCGGAAGCGGCGCCGAAAGAACATGCGCAACCTGCTTTTGAGCATCGACCGCCGGAGTTGAGATCATTACCGCGCCCACGTACGCCGGACCTTTGCTATTTCCTTCGCCGGGGCCAGCAATCAGGTTTCTTGCTTGCTCCTGAGCATTCATCTGCGTGGTTCCGATAACTTTCACGGTCACGATTGCCGGTGAAAATCCGGACACTTCTCCCAGTTGCACGAGATTACGCGCTTGTTCCTGAGGATCGGCATAAGCGCTTGGCTGCGCCTTTGCATTATTTGCAGCGAGCACAGCAGCCAACAGCAGGACGCTGGCAGTGACCAGGCCGGGTTTAACAATAGACGTCTTAAACATGGTGATACTCCTTTCAAAAAATTGCATATCGCGCCTTCCGATTATCGTATAGACGCATGTATATGCATGTACTGATTAAAAAATATGGAACTTAGCTGACGACCTTTGCGGCCATCCGCAGTCCTTCCGACAACAACTTCACTCATTAAGTCTTTCGCATAGGACCTCCTTTCAATAATTTTCATATCTCGCCTTTAGTCAGGACAATATGCATATACATGTAGCAGTTAAAAAATTTAGAGCTGCTTGGCTACTTTCGTGGCCAACCGCAACCCATCCAACAACACTTTTACCTCTTTATCCCCCAGCTTTTTTGCTATGGAGGCTTGAGCTCTATTCCAGTGAGGCAGCGCGCTTCTCAAAACACTTTTTCCCTTGTCGGTAATGCTTACAGCCCGTGTCCGTTTGTCTGTACCCGGGACTAATTCGACATAGCCTTGTTTCTGCAGCACCCGCACGTTGCGCGAAACCGTGGTTTGGTCCATCACCCCACCGTTCGCCAGGTCATTGATCGTCAACGGCCCATACGTAGAGATTGCCACCAGCATTGAGAACTGCGTGCCGCGCAGGCCAGTACCTTGCAGGGCGCTGTCATAGATCTGCGAGACAGCGCGTGCGGCTCTTCGCAAATTAAATCCTACACATACCCTGCTCATTTCGGACCAGAGCGCATGTTCAGAAGTGTCAACTCGCTTATTCATGACATCTAAGTATATGCATATAATTTTATTTGTCAAGCGTAATATCGGTTTTATTTTTGATCAGTGAAAAAACTCTTCCCGGACGTGGCCTTGCTGAACACAAATTGGGCTTAGGCACAGCCAAATCGCTCGTTAGTGCAAGTTTAGAAACGGCCGTTGCAGGCTCTCGTTGCGCGGCAGGCCGCAAAGCGTACCTCTGCTCTAAATCAAATTTTTGGCTATCCAGCCAAGCGGCCGGTAAGGAAGATGAAGGCGGCACCCAAGCAGGTTAAGCCGATGAGGCTGACGGCGGTGCTTGAGCGCGCCTGGGAATGCGCTTCAGGCAGAACATCGGATGCCCCGATATACAGAAGGAATCCCGAGAAGAACCCCAGATAGAGCATTAGAATGAACGGCGGGACTTCAAAGAACAAGGTGGAAGCCGCGCCTAAGACGGGAGCTACAGCATCCAACCCAAGCATGGCCAGCGCTCTCGGCGTTGTATTGCGATTCACCAGCATCAGGCTGACCGTGTTTAGACCATCACAGAAATCATGGGAAATGACTGCGACAGCGACCGCAATTCCGACCGATTCCGAGACCTGAAACGCCAGACCGATTCCGACGCCATCCATAAAGCTATGTCCAGCGAGCGCAATAGCCGACAGTATTCCCACCCTGGGGTGATGATGTTCGGCGTAATCGGACTCGCGGACTTGATGGATCAGTACGAACTTTTCGAAACTGTGAAACAGCAAAAACCCGACCACAAGTGCAATCATCGCATCGCTGGCGTTTAGCCCGTGCTGTTGGGCCAACTCAAAAATCTCTGGTAGTAGGTCAAAACTGACGACACCCAGCAACACACCCGCCGTGAAGCTTAAAACAAGGTGCAGCCGGTCGCGAAACCTGAGCGCAAACAGGCCGCCTCCAAGCGTTGAAAAAAAAGTCGTGATCGACAGATATATGGCAGTCATAGACCTATTCGAAATCAGTGCGCTGCTTGTTTGCCGACCAGGCGCGTTGCCGCCTAGGTAACCAGCCCAAAAAATTCGGCTAACCGCGCCAGCTCCATGCAGCGCCAGTTGCGTCAAACTGCGGACGGTGGTGCTCCGCTTTAACTTGTGGCGACTTTCCCACTGCGTTCACACGCATGGAAAAGGTCCAGTCCGGGCCGATATATTTTCGTCTGCACATCCATCAGGCCCAGAACCGAATGAAACAGGTTGTCGTGAGACGAGGCGTCGCCACGGTGCGCCATAAGACATTTCAAGTCGATATTATTGCGCTGCAATGCGCCTTTCGATAACCAAACTATCACCGGGATATGCGTTTGCTCCGATGGTGCGACTATGCGCGGCAATCCGTGCAAATAGATATTATTTTCCCCCAACGATTCACCATGGTCGGACATATAAATGAGCGACGCATCGAAGCGTTCAGCGTTGCGCCTCAATAAAGCGATAATCTTATTCAGCACAAAATCAGTATACAAGAGCGTGTTGTCGTAAGCATTCACGATCTCCTCGCGGCTGCATTTTTCGAGGAGATTGGTATTGCAGACCGGCTTGAAAACCGCAAACTGGTCGGGATAGCGCAAATAGTACGCGGGTCCGTGACTGCCTTTCAGGTGCAATATAATCACCGTGTCGCGATCCGATTTATCGAGATTTTCCTGCAAATTTTTCAGCAGGATTTCGTCGAAACATTCGTCAGAGCGGCAAAGCCCAGGGTCATTCATTTTCGAGAGATCCTGATAAGCCACCCGGCTGCAAACGCCTTTGCAGCCCGAGTTATTGTCGCGCCACAGCACCGCAACTCCGGCACGTTTCAACACGTCAAGCAGGTTTTCCTGTTCGGCGCCTTTGCTTATTGAAAAACCGTCCTGGCCGAGATCCGAAAACATGCATGGAACAGAACTGGCGGTATCGGTTCCGCATGAAGTCGCATTTGAATAATAAATAATGTCTTCGCGCGCCATCAGTGGATTGGTTTGCCGCGCATAGCCCCCTAACGAGAAGTTTGCAGCACGCGCGGTTTCCCCAACCGCGATGATGGTCAGCGCTTTTTTTCCCGTCGATGATTGCGGCATCTTGAGCCGTG
>Ga0187775_10000075_pt1 | contig 20875 bp, 19 predicted proteins | sample 0216_BV02_MP12_1_FD_132441 | JGI IMG/M metagenome (GOLD analysis project Ga0187775, IMG submission 132441) | Tropical peat soil microbial communities from peatlands in Department of Meta, Colombia - 0216_BV02_MP12_10_MG | ecosystem: Environmental > Terrestrial > Soil > Wetlands > Peat | place... | reverse complement strand
CTCGAGAAACAGACCGTCGCGACGCCCGACGGCGCCACGGCGATGCGTTTCGAGATCGCCCCGTTCTTCAAGTACTGCCTGACGAACGGCCTCGACGACATCGGGCTGACTCTGCGCCACGCCGACAAGGTCCGCGCCTTCGAGGAGAAGCGCCGTCTCGAGCAGCCCTGGCTGTTCGGCTAGGCGATCATGAACATCGCAGTGCTTCCGGGCGACGGCGTCGGACCGGAGGTCGTAGCCGAGGCGGTGAGGGTCCTCGAGGCTCTGGGCCTCGGGCTCGAAATGGAAAGCGCGCCGGTCGGCGGAGCGGCCTATGACGCGGCGGGGGACCCGATCCCCGGCGCCACGCTCGCGCTCGCGAAAAGCGCCGACGCGGTCCTGTTCGGCGCCGTCGGCGGCCCGCGCTACGACGCGCTGCCGCGCGCGAAGCGCCCCGAGCAGGCCATCCTCGTGCTCAGGAAGGAGCTGGACCTCTTCGCCAATCTGCGGCCCGCATCGGTCTTCCCCGAGCTCGCGGACGCGTCGACGTTGCGGTCCGAGGTCGTGGCGGGGCTCGACCTGCTCATCCTGCGCGAGCTGACCGGGGACATCTACTTCGGCCAGCCACGCGGGATCCGCACCGACGCGAACGGAACGCGCGAAGGCTTCGACACCATGCGCTACTCAGAGCTGGAGATCCGGCGCATCGCGCACGCGGGGTTCCGCGCGGCGCTCAGGCGCAGGAAGAAGCTCTGCTCGGTCGACAAGGCCAACGTGCTCGAGACCTCGCAGCTGTGGCGCGAGGTCGTGGCCGCGGTCGGCAGGGAATACCCTGGCGTCGAGCTCACGCACATGTACGTCGACAATGCCGCGATGCAGCTCCTCAAGAATCCGAAGCAATTCGACGTCATCGTGACCGGGAACATGTTCGGGGACATCCTCTCGGACGAGGCGTCGATGCTGACCGGCTCGATCGGCATGCTGCCCTCGGCCTCGCTCGACGAAAAGGGCAAGGGCCTGTACGAGCCGATCCACGGGTCCGCGCCCGACATCGCCGGAAAGAACCTTGCCAATCCGCTGGCGACGATCCTCTCGGCCGCGATGATGCTGCGCCACAGCCTCGACCAGGATGCCGCCGCCGCACGGATCGAGGCGGCGGTGAGGAAGGTCCTCTCGCAGGGCTACCGCACCGCCGACATCTTCCGGCCCGGAACGCGCAGGGTCGGCACCCGCGAGATGGGAGATTCCGTCGTCGCCGCGTTGTAGGCCGTCTGCGGCGCGGTGCGCTAGCATACGGGTACGGGTGACCCAGGAATTGCCATGATGCGAGTCGGATTCGTTGGCTGGCGCGGGATGGTCGGATCGGTGCTGATGCAGCGCATGCACGCCGAGCGCGATTTCGCGCTCATCGAGCCGGTTTTCTTCTCGACTTCCCGCGTAGGGCAGATGGGGCCCTTCATCGGGAAGGAAACGGCGCCGCTCAAGGACGCGAAGAACGTCAGGGAGCTCGCCGCGATGGACGCGGTCGTATCCTGCCAGGGAGGCGACTACACGAACGAGGTCCATCCGCAGCTGCGGGCCTCGGGCTGGAAGGGCTACTGGATCGACGCTGCGTCCGCCCTGCGCATGCGCGACGACGCGGTGATCATCCTCGACCCGGTCAACGGGCACCAGATCGAGAGCGCGCTCTCGCGGGGCGTTCGCAACTACATAGGCGGGAACTGCACCGTGAGCCTCATGCTCATGGGTATGCACGGCCTGTTCAAGGCCGATCTGGTCGAGTGGGTGACCGCGATGACCTACCAGGCCGCCTCGGGCGCGGGCGCCGAGCATGTGCGCGAGCTCGTGCGGCAGATGGGGTTCGTGCACCAGGCCGCGGAGGCGACGCTGGACGACCCCGCTGCGGCCATCCTCGAGGTCGATCGGTCCGTGAGCGCCGCGCTCCGGGACGGTTCGCTGCCGCACGCCCAGTTTGGCCAGTCGCTCGCGGGAAGCCTGCTTCCCTGGATCGACAAGGATCTCGGCAACGGTCAGAGCCGCGAGGAATGGAAGGGGCAGGCCGAGGGCAACAAGATCCTGGGCCGCGAGGACCGGCCGGTCCCGATCGACGGGGTGTGCGTGCGTATCGGAGCGATGCGCTGCCACAGCCAGGCGCTCACGGTGAAGCTGCGGCGCGACGTTCCGCTTGACGAGGTCGAGCAGATGCTCGCCGAGGCGAACGATTGGGTGAGGGTGGTTCCGAACCAGCGCGAAGCGAGCCTTCGCGATCTCACGCCCGCCGCGGTGAGCGGCACGCTTCAGGTGCCGATCGGGCGGATTCGCAAGCTCGCGCTCGAGCGAAACGGCTCATATCTGGCTGCGTTTACGGTCGGAGACCAACTGCTCTGGGGCGCCGCCGAGCCGCTCAGGCGAATGCTGCGCATTCTCCTGGACTCGAGGTCCTAGCCCTCGAGTAGGGCGCTCTGGCTGGGCCCCGGTCTCCGGGTGAAAACAGGCAAACTCCCTGTAAAAATAAAGGCTTCAGGCAATTTCCGACGTGAAAGTTTAGCTTGCAAGGCTAAGGCCATGATGGTATTTTAGTTTGTTTCCACTTAGGTTTAGGGTGGCAAGTGGGGAGCTTCGCCTCTAAAACTTCTTTGGCGGTATTCGCGAGCTTGGCCGCGCCCACGCTCGCGCTGGCCGCCGGCTTGGGCAAACTGTCGGTGCTGTCCTCGCTCGGGCAGCCGCTCAAGGCGGAAATCGAGATCGTTTCCCTGCAGCGCGGTGAAGGCGACTCGCTGGGCGCGCGTCTTGCGCCGTCGGACGTGTTCCGCCAGGCGAACGTCGACATGAATCCGGCGCTGTCGTCGATCAAATTCGGGGTTCAGCGCAAGGAGAGCGGCCAGTACGTGATGACCCTCGCTTCCACGCAGCCCATCAACGAGCCATTCGTGGACATGCTCGTCGAGCTCAACTGGGCGAACGGGCGCCTGGTACGCGAATACACGTTCCTCCTCGATCCGCCTGAATACGCCGGCCCGAAGAGAGCGGCCTCGACCCAGGCTGCCGCCCCTGCTGCGGCGGCTCCTGCACTGGTCGTCCCCGCGCTGGCGCCTGCCGAGCAAGCGGCCCCTCAGGGGACGGTACCCGGGGAGGCAAAGGCCCCTGCGGTGGCGCCCGCGGAGCCTACCCCCGTCGTCGCGGCCGTGCCCCTCGGGCCGAACGTTCCCGGGCAGCCCGCCCCGGCGGAAGCTGCCGCCAACGCGTCCGCCGCACCCAACGCCAAAGCGGCCGTGGAGCCCGTACCCTTGCCCGCAGGACAGGTCGAGGTTCTGCCGGTCGAGCCCACGCGCGCCGAGCCCGAAACCGCTCAGGTCGATACCGCGCCCGCGCCAGCTGCGCCCAGCGATCTCGTCCAAGAGCCTGGCGTCAAGAGCAGCTACGAAGTCGTGCGCGGTGACACGCTCTCGAAGATCGCGATGCGCAACAAGGTCGAGGGAGTTAGCCTGCAGCAGATGCTCGTGGCCCTGTTCCGCGCCAACCCGGACGCGTTCGTAGCGGACAACATGAACCGGCTGCGGGCGGGCAAGATCATCAACATCCCGGACCCGGATGCCTCCGAGAGCATCGCGCCCGCGGATGCAAGGCGCATCGTTTCGGCCCAATACGCCGACTTCAACGACTACCGGCGCAGCCTGGGGATCGCGGTGGCGTCGGCGTCCACGCCCCGAGCGACCCGGCAAGCGTCGGGCCAGATCAGCCCGCCGAAGGAGGAGAAGCCGGCCGCGCCCAAGGAACCTCCCAAGGACGAGCTGCGCCTCTCGCGCGGCGACGAAGGAAAGCGCGCAGCAAAGGGGCCCGGCCCTTCTGCCGCGGATGATCTGGCGGCCAAGGACAACGCGCTGAAGGAGGCGAACGAGCGCATCGCAATCCTGCAGAAGAACGTGCAGGACCTTCAGAACCTCGTCGAGATGAAGAACAAGGCGGCAGCCCAGCTGCAGCAGCAGGCGGAAGCGGCCAAGGCGGCGGCCGCCAAGGCTGAAGCTGCCAAAGCTGTGCCCGCCCCCAAGGTCGAGCCCGCGCCAGTCGTGACGAAGGCACCGGAACCCAAGGCTCCGGAAGCTGCCAAGGCTGCGCCCGCAGCGAAAGCTCCCGAAGCACCCAAAGCCCCCGAAGCGGTGAAAGCCCCTGAACCCGCGAAGGAGCCGGCAGCCGTCGTCGCCAAGGCTGAGCCGGCGCCGGCTCCCAAGGCGGAACCGGCAAAGGCGCCGGAGGCGCCGAAAGCTCCGGAGGCGGCCAAGGTCCCCGAGCCAGCGAAAACCGAAGCGGCCAAGGCTACGCCCAAGAAGCCCGCGCCGGCGCCCCAGGTCGAAACAAGCTTCATCGATGACCTGATCGGCGACCCCCTGTACCTGGGCGGGGCTGGCGGCGTCGTTGTACTGCTCGCCGGCTACGCGGCCTATGCCTGGCGCAGGAAGCGCAGTTCGCAGTTCGAGAACAGTATCATGAGCGTCGTGCCGTCGGATGCAGACTCCGTGCTGGGAAGCGTCGGCGGGCGCAATGTCGATACGAGCTCGAGCTCGATCCAGAGCGATTTCGGCCAGGGCTCGACCAAGGCGAGCGCCGAGGAGATCGATCCCATCGCCGAGGCCGACGTCTACATGGCCTACGGGCGCGATGCGCAAGCGGAAGAGATTCTCAAGGAGGCCCTTTCCAAGGACTCCAGCCGCCAGGCAATTCGCGTCAAGCTGCTCGAGATCTACGCCAACCGGAAAGACAGCCGGGCGTTCGAAAGCGCGGCGAACGAGCTGCATTCGGCGACCGGAGGGCGCGGGGCGGAGTGGGAGAAGATCGCCGCACTGGGATTGTCCATCGACCCGAGCAATCCTCTCTACGGAGGCAAGCCGGGTGGCACTCCGCCGCCCGCACCGCCGTCCCAGCTCCCGCCGGGGTTCAACGAGACGGCGCAGACGCCGGCCTTCAATCCGCCGACTACCGTCGCGCCCTCGGCGCCGGAAACGGAGGTTCCGCTCAACATCGATTTTGACATCGGCACGTCGACTGCGGGAGCGGCGGCGCTGCCGGATCTCGACATTGGCCTGGCCTCGTCCTCGTCGTCGCAACCCGCGGCGGGTCTGGATTTCGACCTCGGCCTCGGAGGAGGCGACAAGGCCGCCGCAGCGGCACTTGCGCCCGCGCCCGCGGCGCCCGCTGCGGTGGAACCCGCTCTCAGCATCGACTTCGATCTGCCGATGGGCGACAAGGCGGTGCCCGCGGCGGCTGCGGCTTCGGCGCCAGCGCCGGCCCCCTCGCTCGAGCTGGGCGCCATCGATTTTGATCTCGGCACGAAGACCGCCGCAGCCGAGCCCAGGGCGGAGACGGCAGCTGCCGCTGCGGCCTCGGCGCTGGATCTGTCCAGCATCAGTCTCGACCTGGGAGCGCCTGCAGCGGGTGGGAACGGGTCTGGGGGCGCCCCGGAAGCGCGATGGCAGGAGGTCGCCACCAAGCTCGACCTCGCGAAGGCGTACGAGGAGATGGGCGACAAGGATGGCGCCCGCGAACTGCTCAAGGAGGTCGTCAAGGAAGGCGACACCGCCCAGCAGCAGCAGGCCCAGACGATGCTCCAGGCGCTCGGCTGATCCCCACCGGATTTCTCGGCAAGCAATCGGCGCCTTGTGCGCCGATTGCCTTTTTTGAGAACCCAAAACATGAAACTGGCCATTGGAGTGAGCTACTGCGGCGCCGGCCTCGAAGGCTGGCAGTCGCAGCCCTCCGGGAATACCGTTCAGGACCGCCTCGAGCGGGCGCTCTCCGAGATCGCCGGAGAGCGCATCGCGCTGACCGCGGCCGGACGGACCGATGCGGGCGTGCACGCGAGCGCCCAGGTGGCTCATTTCGAGACGAATGCCGACCGGCCGGAGTCGGCGTGGGTGCGGGGCGCAAACGCGCTTCTGCCCGACGCGATCGCGGTGCAATGGGCCGCGCCCGTGGCCGGGGACTTTCACGCGCGCTACTCCGCGCTGTCGCGAACCTACCGCTACGTCCTCTACAACCATGCGGTGCGGCCGGCGCTGCTCGCCGGACGCGTCGGATGGTTTCATGCGCCGCTGGATCTTGAAAAAATGCGCGAGGCCGCAACCTATCTGGTCAGCGAGCACGATTTTTCGAGCTTCCGCTCGGCCGAATGCCAGGCCAAGAGCCCGGTGAGAGTCATGAAGGACCTGGCCGTGCGCGCGAGCGGCTCGTACATCGTCTTCGATTTCACCGCGAACGCATTCCTCCACCACATGGTGCGCAACATCGTCGGGTGTCTCGTCTACGTCGGCAAGGGCAAACACCCTCCGGCCTGGATGGCGGAGCTGATCGCGGCGCGCGACCGCGGGCGCGCCGCGCCGACTTTTTCCCCCGACGGCCTGTATCTCTTTCGGGTGTGCTACGAGGGGCGCTGGAGTCTTCCGGCCTTCGCGGCGATGTTGCCTTTCGATCCGGGTTCCGCTTCGTGAGAACGCGAGTGAAGGTCTGCGGCATCACGCGGGTCGAGGACGCGCAGGCTGCGGCCGTGCATGGCGCCGACGCGATCGGGCTCATCTTCTATCGGCCGAGCCCGCGCTACGTGACGCCGGAGCAGGCCGGGGCCATCGTCGCCGCGACCCCACCCTTCGTGGCGAGCGTCGCCGTGTTCGTGAATCCGTCGCCGGCGGAGGTGGAGACCGTCATCCGGGAGAGCGGGGTGACGCTCCTGCAGTTTCACGGCGACGAGCCCCCGGAATTCTGCTCGGGGTTCTCGCGTCCGTACATCAAGGCGGCCCGGATTCGGCCGGGACTGGATTTGATAAAATACCTTTCGCCTCATGCAGGCGCGCGTGGCTGGATGCTCGACGCGTTTCACGAGGACCTGTGGGGCGGCACCGGAGGCGTGTTCGACTGGCGCTTGGTGCCGCAGGACGCGGCGAAGCCGATCATCCTGTCGGGCGGACTGACAAGCGAAAACGTCGCGCGCGCGGTAAAGCGCGTCAGGCCTTACGCCGTCGACGTCTCGACCGGCGTCGAGGCTTCCAAGGGAATCAAGGACGCCGCGAAGATCGCGGCATTCATCGGAGCGGTGAGGCGTGAAGATAGCTGATCTTCCGGACGAGCGAGGTCACTTCGGCCCCTACGGCGGCGTGTTCGTCGCCGAGACGCTGGTGCACGCTCTCGACGAGCTCAGGCGTGCCTACGAGCGCTGCCGCGACGATCCGAAGTTCGTCGCCGAATTCGAGTACGAGCTCAAGCACTATGTCGGGCGGCCGAGCCCGATCTACCATGCCAAGCGCTTGTCGCAGTTGCTGGGCGGCGCGCAGATCTACATCAAGCGCGAGGACCTCAACCACACGGGCGCCCACAAGATCAACAACACCATCGGACAGGCTTTGGTCGCGCGCAGCATGGGCAAGCAGCGCGTGATCGCCGAGACGGGAGCGGGCATGCATGGGGTCGCGACCGCGACGGTGGCCGCGCGCTACGGCATGGAGTGCGTCGTGTACATGGGCACGGAGGACGTCAAACGCCAGGCGCAGAACGTCTATCGCATGAAGCTGCTCGGCGCGACCGTCGTGCCCGTCGACTCCGGGTCGAAAACGCTCAAGGACGCGCTGAACGAGGCGATGCGCGACTGGGTCACCAACGTGAACAACACCTTCTACATCATCGGCACCGTGGCGGGTCCGCATCCCTATCCGATGATGGTGCGCGATTTCCAGTCGGTGATCGGCCGCGAGTGCCTGACACAAATGCCGGAAATGTGCGGCCGCCAGCCCGACGCGGTGATCGCCTGCGTGGGCGGGGGGTCGAACGCGATGGGGATCTTCTACCCGTATATCCCGCACAAGGACGTCAGGCTGATCGGCGTCGAAGCGGGCGGCTTCGGCATCGCCAGCGGCAAGCACGCCGCGTCGCTCACTGCGGGTAAGCCTGGCGTCCTGCACGGCAACCGCACCTATCTCCTTCAGGACGAGCACGGCCAGATCCTCGACACGCATTCGATCTCCGCGGGGCTCGACTACCCGGGCGTTGGCCCGGAGCACGCTTGGCTGAAGGACACCGGCCGCGCCGAATACGTCACCATAGACGACGGAGAGGCGCTCGCGGCTTTCCACGATCTGTGCCACTACGAGGGAATCATTCCCGCACTCGAGTCCGCCCATGCGGTGGCCTACGCGGCGAAGCTCGCGCCGACTCTCGCGGCAGACAAGATCCTCCTCGTGAACCTCTCGGGGCGCGGCGACAAGGACATGCACACCGTCGCGGAGAAGTCGGGGATCATGCTTTGACTGACGCGCGCACAAACCTTTTCAACGTCGACTTCTTCGACGGTATCGCGCGCGTCCGCGATGCGAGCGTCGACCTCGCCATCGCCGATCCTCCCTACGGCCTCGGGAAGGACTACGGAAACGATTCGGACTGCCTGAGCGGGGAGGCTTATCTTGAGTTCAGCCACCGTTGGATCGAGGCGCTTCTTCCCAAGCTCAAGCCCGCTGGAAGCCTTTACGTTTTTCTCACCTGGCAGTACAGCCCCGAAGTGTTCAGCTATTTGAAGACGCGCCTGCTCATGGTCAACGAGATCATCTGGGACCGCAAGGTGCCGAGCATGGGCGGGAGCACCCGGAAGTTCTCCTCGGTGCACGACACGATCGGTCTGTTCGCGAAATCGCGCGATTACTATTTCGACGTCGACAGCGTGCGCATCCCCTACGATCCCCAGACGAAGAAGGCGAGAACGCGGTCGATCTTCGTGGGGAAGAAATGGCTCGAGGTCGGCTACAACCCGAAGGACCTTTGGAGCGTCACGCGCCTGCATCGTCAGGATCCCGAGCGCGCCGACCATCCGACGCAGAAGCCGCTCGAGGTCATCGAGCGCATGGTGCTGGCCAGCTCGCCGCCGGAAGGCAGGGTGCTCGATCCCTTCATGGGGAGCGGCACCACCGCGGTCGCTGCGCTGAAGCACGGCCGCCGCTTCACCGGCTTCGAGATCAACCCCGAATATTTTGTCACGGCGAAGCAGCGGGTGAAGTCCCTCGACGCGGCGCCGGCGCGTGCGAAGGTCGCGGTCGCCCGCTAGCGTGTCCAGGATCCAGGCCACCTTCGAGCGTCTCGCGCGTGAGCGCAGGAAGGCGCTCATTCCTTACGTTACGGCCGGCGACCCCGAGCCCGCGGTCACGGTTCCGCTGATGCACGCGCTAGCCGAGGCGGGCGCGGACGTGATCGAGCTGGGTGTGCCGTTTTCCGATCCGATGGCCGACGGCCCGGTGATCCAGCGCTCCGGAGAGCGCGCCCTCAAGCACCACGTGGGGCTCGACCAAGTGGTGGGCCTCGTCGCGGAATTCCGCATGACCAATTCCGCGACTCCCGTGGTGCTGATGGGGTACGCGAACCCGATCGAAGCCATGGGGCTCAAGGGTTTCGTCGAGGCCGCGGGCCGCGCGGGGGTGGACGGCGTGCTCGTCGTCGACTACCCGCCGGAGGAAAGCGGCGAGCTCGCGGCCATGCTGCGCGCGCACGGCATGGACATGATTTTCCTGCTCGCGCCCACCTCGACCGACGCGCGCATTGCCCAGGTCGCGCGGCTTGCTAGCGGCTACGTCTACTATGTATCCTTGCGCGGAGTCACCGGCGCGAAGCACCTCGACCTGGAGGACGTCTCGGCCAAGCTGCCGGCGATCCGGGGCAAGACCCGGCTGCCGATCGGAGTGGGATTCGGCATCCGGGACGGCGAAACGGCGCGCGCAGTGGCGAAGGTCGCCGACGCGGTCGTGATAGGCAGCAGGATCATCCAGGAAATGGAGCAGGCCACGCCGGAAACCTGCGTTGAAAGAGGCGCCGCCTTTCTCAGGGAAATTCGGGGAGCGATGGACGCATGAGCTGGCTGCAGAAGCTTCTCCCGCCCAAGATCAACCGCACCGGCACCGGAACGAAGAAGAACGTTCCCGAGGGCCTGTGGAGCAAATGTCCCTCCTGCGCGGCAGTGCTGTACGCGACCGATCTCGAGAAGAACGCCAACGTATGCCCGAAATGCGGCTACCACAACCGCATCTCGGCGCGCGAGAGGCTCGACCTTCTTCTGGATCCGGAAGGCCGGTTTGAGATTGGCGTGGAAGTCACGCCGGTGGACAGTCTCAAGTTCAAGGACGACAAGCGCTATCCCGATCGCCTCGAGGACGCCGAAAGGACGACCGGAGAGACCGACGCCCTCGTCGTCATGCAGGGCGCGATCAAGAGCGTGGCGGTCGTTGCGGCCGCCTTCGAGTTCGAGTTCATGGGCGGATCGATGGGCTCGGCGGTGGGAGAGCGCTTCGTGCGCGGAGTGCACGCCTGCCTTGATCAGAACCTGCCCCTGGTCTGCGTGACGGCGACCGGAGGCGCGCGCATGCAGGAAGGGTTGTTCTCGCTCATGCAGATGGCGAAGACCACAGCCGCGTTGACGCTCCTTGCGGCCCACAAGCTGCCGTTCGTCTCGGTGCTCACCGATCCGACGATGGGCGGCGTCTCGGCCAGCTTCGCCATGATCGGGGACGTGGTCATCGCGGAGCCGCGCGCCCTCATCGGTTTCGCCGGTCCTCGGGTGATCGAGCAGACCGTCCGGGAAAAGCTACCTGAAGGCTTCCAGCGCGCGGAGTTCCTGCTCGAAAAAGGCGCGGTCGACATGATCGTCGACCGGCGGCAGATGCGCGACAGGCTCGCCAACGTCATCACGCTCCTGCAGCGGCAGGCTCCGACGCCGGTCTGATCCGGCACCCGCGCTCGATGCCCGGCCGCAGCCTCGCCGAGTGGCTCGATTACATCGAGCGGATCCATCCGAAGTCCATCCAGCTGGGACTGGAGCGCGTGGCGAGGGTGCGCCACGCCCTGGGACGATCGACCCCGGCCGTTCTCATCACCGTAGCAGGCACGAACGGCAAGGGGTCGACGTGCGCGATGCTCGAATCCATCCTGCTCGCTGCCGGCTACAGGGTGGGCCTGTATACCTCTCCCCACCTGCTGCGCTACAACGAGCGGGTTCGCCTCGGCGGCGTTCCCGCAAGCGACGAGCGCCTGTGCGTTGCGTTCGAGGCCGTCGAGCGCGCACGCGGAGATGTAACGCTGACCTACTTCGAGTTCGGGACGATCGCCGCGTGGGAAATCTTCACCTCGGGGCCGCTCGACGCGGTGATACTCGAGGTGGGTCTGGGCGGACGGCTCGACGCAGTCAACATCTTCGACGCCGACTGCGCGCTGCTCACTTCGGTCGACCTCGATCACATGGACTACCTCGGCGACACGCGAGAGCTTATCGGCGCGGAGAAGGCCGGGATATTCCGTCCCGGCAAGCCCGCGGTCGTGGCCGATTCCGATCCGCCGCGCAGCGTCCTCGACCGCGCGGGTGCGATCGCCGCCGGGCTGCGCCTGATCGGACGCGATTTCGGGTTCGTTTCGCAGGGACAGCAATGGATGTACTGGGGCCCGAGAGGGCGCCGCGGCGGGCTCGCCGTTCCGGCGCTGAGAGGGGAGCGCCAGCTCGCCAACGCCGCTGCGGCGCTCGCCGCGCTGGACGAGCTTCGCGAGCGGCTCCCCGTCGCCATGCAGGATGTGCGCATGGGCCTGGCGCGGGTGGACCTTCCTGCGCGCTTCCAGGTGCTTCCCGGTCGCCCCGCCGTGGTCCTGGATGTCGCCCATAATCCGCAGGCGGCGCGCGTGCTGTCGGAGAATCTCGGGTCCATGGGTTTCTACCCCGAGACCTACGCCGTGTTCGGGATGCTGGGCGACAAGGACATCGAGGGCGTGTGCAGGGCGCTGAAGGACCGGTTCTCGGCGTGGTTCGTCGCGGGTCTTTCGGTGCCGCGAGGAGCCGGCGCGAGCCGGCTTGCCGCGGCCCTGAAGAGCGCGGGCGCGAGCGGAGAGGTGGCATGCTTCGAGAATCCACGCGACGCCTACGCGGCGGCGCGGATTCGCGCAGGCGAAAATGATAGAATCGTCGTCTTTGGCTCGTTCCATACCGTAGCCGAAGTGATGCAGGGGACCGAGGTCCGCTGACGTGTCAGACGACGCAAACCTGCTGAGGCGCCGCGCGCGCCGGCGGCTGGTCGGCGCGATCGCGCTGGTGGTGCTGGTGGTCGTGGTCCTGCCCATCATCCTCGACCAGAAGCCCAGGCCCCCGCAGGAGCTGACCGTGCAGATCCCCAGCCAGGAGGGCGGACCGTTCAAGACCCGGGTTCTTCCCCCGCTTCAGCCGGCACCGGTGGCCTCGCCGGCGCCGAAGGACGAACCGGCTCCGGCGAAAGAAGCGGCAGCCAAGTCCGCGCCCGCCGAGGCCGTGCCCTCGAAGAAGGAGAGCGCGAAGGCTCCGGACAAGGCGCGCGCGAAGCCTAAGGCGGCCGAGGCGTACGTGTTTCAGCTCGGCGTCTTCGCCAATCCCGACAACGCGAAGCAGGTGCGCGAGCGGGCGACCGCAGCGGGCATCAAGAGCTACACTGAGCAGGTCAAGGGACAGCAGGGCGAGCAGACGCGCGTGCGTGCCGGACCCTTTCCGAGCCGGGGTGCGGCGGAGAAGGCGCGCGACAAGCTCAAGCTGCTCGGGATGGACGTCGGACAGGTGGCGCAAAGATGACCTTCTTCGACCTCGGCGTGCTGGGCATCGTGGCCGTGTCGATCGCAATCAGTCTCCTTCGCGGACTGTCGCGCGAGATGATTTCGCTCGGCGTGTGGGTCGGCGGCTTCGTTCTTGCGACGTACTTCGGAAGCTACGTGGCCGCGTATCTGCCCCAGGCCCTTCAGCCGCTGTGGAGCGCCCTGATAGGGTTCCTGATCGTTTTCGGCCTGGTGCTCGTGGCGGGCTGGATCGTGAGCATGGCGCTCGCTTCGGCGGTCCGCGCCTCGGGCCTGGCGCCCGCGGACCGGGCGCTTGGATCCCTATTCGGCCTCGTCAGGGGACTGCTGGTGGTGCTGGTGATCGTGCTGCTCGCGGGACTTACGCCGCTGCCGCGCGAGCCTTTCTGGCGCGACGCTTTTCTCTCGGGCCCGTTCGAGACGGCGGCCCTGGCGCTGCGGCCCTATCTGCCCTCGCGCCTGGGGCAGCATCTGAAGTATCGTTGAGCCAGGAGGACGAGCGGAAATGTGCGGCATTCTCGGAGTAGTGGCAAAGACGCCGGTCAACCAGCTGCTCTACGACGGCCTTCTGCTGCTGCAGCACCGGGGGCAGGACGCGGCCGGAATCGTCACGTCCGAGCACAAGACATTCCACATGCACAAGGGTCCCGGGATGGTACGCGACGTGTTCCGCACCCGGAACATGCGCTCGCTCCCGGGGGCGACCGGGATCGCGCACTGCCGCTATCCCACCGCGGGCTCGGCGTTCAACGCCGGAGAAGCGCAGCCCTTCTACGTCAATTCTCCGTTCGGTATCGTACTGGGCCACAATGGCAACCTCACGAACTCCGAGCAGCTCAAGCAGGAGATGTTCCGGCAGGACCTGCGGCACATCAACACGAACTCCGATTCGGAAGTCCTGCTGAACATCCTCGCGCACGAGCTGGAGCTGGCCGCCAAGGGCCAGAAGCTCGACGCGGAGACCATCTTCACCGCGGTCGCGAACGTGCACCGCCGCTGCCGCGGGGCGTACGCCGTGGTCGCCATGATCGCGGGCTACGGCCTGCTCGCGTTCCGGGACCCGTTCGGCATCCGGCCCCTCGTTATCGGCCGCAGCCAGACGGACGACGGCCCCGAGTACCTCGTCGCTTCAGAGAGCGTCGCGCTGACCGCCTTCGGCTTCGAGCTGATGCGTGACGTGACGCCCGGCGAGGCGATATTCATCGACGAAAGCGGCAAGTTCAACAGCCGCCAGTGCGCGGCCAAGCCGGTGCTCGCTCCCTGCATCTTCGAGTACGTCTATCTCGCCCGCCCGGACTCGGTCATCGACGGCGTTTCGGTCTACGAGAGCCGGCTGCACATGGGGCGGTCTCTCGCGGAGAAGATCAAGCGCACGCTGCCCGGCCTCCAGGTCGACGTCGTCATTCCCGTCCCTGACACGAGCCGGCCGAGCGCTCTCGAGCTCGCGCACGGCCTCGGCGTCTCGTACCGCGAAGGCTTCATCCGCAACCGCTACATCGGGCGCACCTTCATCATGCCCGGCCAGACGATCCGCAAGAAATCCGTGCGCCGGAAGCTCAGCGTGGTCGGCCTCGAGTTCAAAGGCAAGAACGTTCTCATCGTCGACGACTCCATCGTGAGGGGAACGACCAGCCGGGAAATCGTGCAGATGGCGCGTGAGGCGGGCGCCAACAAGGTGTTCTTCGCGTCGGCCGCGCCGCCGGTGAGGTTTCCCAACGTATATGGGATCGACATGCCGACACGCGCCGAACTGATCGCGACCGGGCGCAACGAGGAGCAGGTCGCGCGCGAGATAGGGGCCGACGCCGTCGTCTATCAGGACCTGGACGCGCTCAAGGCCGCGGTGCGCGCCGTCAATCCGAAGCTCACGCAGTTCGAAACCTCGTGCTTCGACGGCGTATACATCACCGGCGATGTGACCAGTGAATACCTTGCCTCCGTCGAGAAGCAGCGCGATGCAGGGCGCCAGGAAAGCGAAGAGGAGAACGAGAGCAGCAATCAGCTGGATCTCAACGCCGCCTGAGATTTGACATCCCCTGCCGGGGATAGTAAGGTGCGGCTTGCGCCGATTTGATCGACAGCTTGCGGGCGCGTAATAAATACGGCTAAAGCGCGGCAGAGACCCGTCTTAGCGAAAGCTGGACGGGTTTTTCATTATCGGGACGACGAATGCAGAACTACGACATCGAGACCTTGGCAGTCCGCGCTGGGATCGCCCGCAGCCAGTTCAACGAGCACTCGGAGGCGCTGTATCTCACCTCGAGCTTCGTTTTCGACAACGCAGCCCAGGCGGCCGCACGGTTCCAGGGCAGCGAGCCCGGCAACATCTATTCGCGCTTCACGAATCCCACGGTGACGGCCTTCCAGGACAGGCTCGCGGCGCTCGAAGGCGCGGAGGCCTGCGTTGCGACCGCCTCGGGGATGTCCGCCATCCTCGCGACCGCGATGGCGCTGCTCAAGTCCGGCGACCACATTGTGTCGTCGTCCGGCGTCTTCGGCGCGACGTTGCAGCTGTTCAGCAACGTTCTAGGGAAGTTTGGCGTGGAAACGAGCTATGTCGACGAGTCCGCGCCCGGCGCGTGGAAGGCAGCGCTGCGGCCGACCACGAAGCTGCTCTACGTCGAGACCCCCTCGAATCCCCTGACAGAGGTGTTCGACATTGGCGCGCTCGCGGAAATCGCGCACGGCGTGGGCGCCGTGCTGGTGGTCGACAACTGCTTCTGCAGTCCGGCGTTGCAGCGGCCTATCGAGCTGGGGGCGGACCTCGTAGTCCACTCGGCTACGAAATACATCGACGGTCAGGGCAGGGTACTGGGCGGCGCGGTCCTCGGAAAGCGCGAGCTCGTGATGGACGGGGTATACGGATTCCTGCGCACCGCAGGCCCCAGCCTCTCGCCGTTCAACGCCTGGGTGCTGCTGAAGGGACTGGAAACCCTGAGGATACGGATGGAAGCGCAGTCGCAAGGCGCGCTCGAGCTCGCGCGCTGGCTGGAATCGCACCCGCGCGTCAAGAAGGTGTACTACCCGGGGCTGCCGTCGCATCCGCAGCACAAGCTTGCCGCCAGGCAGCAGCGCTCGGGCGGCGCGGTCGTGTCGTTCGAGATCCGGGGCGGCCGGGAAGCGGCATGGAAAATCATCGATTCGACGCGGCTGATCTCGATCACCGCGAACCTCGGCGACACCAAGACCACCATCACCCACCCCGCGACCACCACTCACGGCCGGATTTCCGCGGAAGCGCGCGCGCGCGCCGGGATCACCGACGGCCTGCTCCGCGTCGCGGTGGGCCTGGAGTCGCCCAGGGATCTCCGGGAGGACCTGGAGCGCGGCCTGGGCGGCTAGCCCTTCAGGGCAGCTGCACGGGCGCGCAGCCGCGCTCGTCGCAGCGAAGATAGCTTCCGCTGCGGTACCAGTCGGCGAGTACCCAGCGCTCGCAGCTTCTGCCGTCGACGCGGTGGATGTGCTTGGCCGGGCGGTGCGTATGCCCGTGGATGAGCCGCGGGTACGCGTACGCGCGCAAGGCCGATTCCACCGCGCTCTGGTTCACGTCCATGATCTCCGGCGCCTTGCGAGTCTTCTCGGATTCGCTGGTCTGCCGCACGCCCTCGATCTGGCGCTTGCGCGCCTCCAGGGGCAGCGCGAGAAAGCCTTTCTGCCAGCCCGGGTTGCGCACCTGGGCGCGGAACTTCTGATAGTCGACATCGTCGGTGCACAGCGTGTCGCCGTGCATCAGGACGGTCGGCGTGCCGAACAGATCGAGCGCGTGGGGATCGCCGAGCAGGGCCATGCCGGAGGCCTTGGCGAATTCGCCGTCGAGCAGGAAGTCGCGGTTTCCGTGCATGAAGCACAGGGGAATGCCGGCGCGCGAATATTCCACCAGCGCCCCGGCGACGGAGCGGTTGAACGGGTCGACGAGGTCGTCGTCGCCAGCCCAGTACTCGAACAGGTCGCCCAGGATGTACAGCGCCTCGGCCTCGCGGGCGGGTCCGCGGAGAAACTCGAAGAAAACGCGGTTGATGTCCGGCCTGGAATCACACAGATGCAGGTCGGAGATGAAGAAGACCGCCATCCCCGACGCTGGGCGCCTAGACGACCTCGGCCCGCTCGATGATCACGTCCTCGACGGGCACGTCCGAGTGGAAGCCGCGCTTGCCGGTCTTCATGCCCTTGATCTTGTCGACGACGCTCTGACCCTCGACGACCTTCCCGAAGACGCAGTACCCCCAGCCGTTGGCGCTCGGCGCGGTGTGGTTGAGGAAGTCGTTGTCCTTGACGTTGATGAAGAACTGGCTCGACGCGGAATGCGGGTCCGAGGTCCGCGCCATGGCGACGGTGTAACGGTCGTTCTTCAGCCCGTTGTCCGCCTCGTTCTTTATGGGCGCGCGGGTGGCCTTCTGCCGCATTCCCGGCTCGAAACCGCCCCCCTGGATCATGAAGCCGTCGATAACCCGATGGAATACCGTATTCGAGTAAAAGCCGGCTTCGACATACCCCAGGAAATTCTTCGCCGTCTCCGGCGCGCGCGCCGCGTCGAGCTCGAGCCCGATGATGCCGTGATTCGTATGCAGTTTGACCATGCCCCTATTTCCCCGCCCTGACGGTGACTGACTCGATCACGATCGGCCTTTGCGGCACGTTCTGGAACGGGCCGACGGTGGTCGTGTCCACCCGGGAGATCCGAAGCACCGTGTTCATGCCGTCGACGACGCGGCCGAAGACCGCATAGCCGATTCCCTGCGGCGAGGGATCGCGGAAGTCGAGAAAGCCGTTGTCCTTCACGTTGATGAAGAACTGGGCGGTCGCCGAGTTTGGAACGGCGGTGCGCGCCATCGCGACCGTGCCCGTTTCGTTCCTCAGCCCGCCCTTCAGGGCCAGCCCCGCTTCGTTCTCGATGGGCGCGTGAGTTTCCTTCTGCTTCATGTCGGGACTGAAGCCGCCTCCTTGGATCATGAAGCCGTCGATCACGCGGTGAAAGACCGTTCCCTTGTAAAAGCCGCTGCTCGCGTACTGGAGGAAGTTGTCGACGGTCTTCGGAGCTTTGTCCGGATAGAGCTCGAGAGTGAAGCTGCCCAAGGTCGTCTTGAATTCCACGCGCGGATTCTGCGCCTGCGCACAGGAAAATGCGGCGAACAGGACGGCGAACGCCAGCGAATTGCGGAAGATGGTAGAGGTCATTGTGCTATATTTTGGTCGGGTGGTACGCCCCATTCTACCAAGAACCTAGCAGGGTCTCGCGGAATTCACCATCCCTCCCATGCTGAAAATCTACGACACCCTGAGGCGGGACAAGCGCCCATTCGTCCCGCTCGATCCTTCGCGCGTAAGAATGTACGTGTGCGGTATGACGGTGTACGACTATTGCCATCTCGGGCACGCTCGGGTCATGGTGGTGTTCGACGTGGTGCAGCGCTGGCTGCGCGCGAGCGGATACCCGCTGACCTACGTGCGCAATATCACCGACATTGACGACAAGATCATCCGCAGGGCGGCGGAGTCCGGCGAGCCGGTGGCGAGCCTGACGGAGCGCTTCATCCGCTACATGGACGAGGACGCGGCTTCGCTGGGAGTGCAGAAGCCCGACATCGAGCCGCGCGCGACGGAATACGTCGGCGAGATGCTCGGCATGATAGGCAAGCTCGAGGAGCGTGGGGTCGCCTACGCGTCGGAGAGCGGAGACGTGAATTTCTCGGTCAGGAATTTTCCCGGGTATGGCAAGCTGTCGGGCAAGTCCCTCGAAGACTTGCGCGCCGGGGAGCGGGTGGGGGTGGACGCGACCAAGCGCGATCCGCTCGACTTCGTGTTGTGGAAGAGCGCGAAGCCGGGAGAGCCCTCGTGGCCTTCGCGTTGGGGCGCGGGGCGGCCCGGGTGGCACATCGAGTGCTCGGCCATGAGCACGAAGCTGCTCGGGCCGCATTTCGATATCCACGGCGGCGGGCAGGACCTCCAGTTTCCCCACCACGAGAACGAGATCGCGCAGTCGGAGGCGGCCTCGGGCGACAACGCGCCGTTCGTGGGTTACTGGATGCACAACGGCTTCGTGCGCCTGCAGGACCAGAAGATGTCGAAGTCCACCGGCAACGTCGCGACCATCCGGGAGCTGCTCAGGAGTCACGACGCGGAAGTCCTGCGCTTCTTCATCGCGCGCGCGCACTATCGCAGCCCGCTCAACTATTCTGACGACCAGCTGCAGGACGCCCGGCATTCCCTGTCGAGGCTGTATACGGCGCTGAGAGGCGTGCCCGCGGGCACCGGGAGTCCCGACTGGACGGAAGCGGGCGCCCGGCGCTTTCGCGAGGCGATGGACGACGATTTCAATACGCCCGAAGCCTTCGCCGTGCTCTTCGATCTGGCGAACGAGGTCAACCGCTCGCGCTCCCAGACGGCTGCCGCGCAGCTGCGCAGCCTCGGCGGAGTGCTCGGCCTGCTCGGGCGCGACAGCGAGGAGTTCCTGCGCGCGGGAGGCGCCGGCGGGATCTCGGAGGCGGAGATCGCGAAGCTGATCGCGAGGCGCGACGCGGCGCGGGCCGCGAGGAACTATCGGCTCTCCGACGAGATTCGCGCCGAAGCCCTCCGGAAAGGCGTCGTCCTGGAGGACGGACCCCGCGGCACGACCTGGCGCCGGGTCTAGCTAGTAGGCGAACCTTCCCGCCTTGCTGATGGCGGTCAGCTCCACGAACTTCGACCCGTTGTGGTTCGTGGGGCTGAAGTCGACCACGTACCCGCCGACGTTATAGCCCTGCATCGAATCGAGCGCCTTCATCACGCCCTCCCGGGTCGGGTTGGCGCCCGCGCGGCGCACGGCTTCGACGAGCACCTTTGCTCCGATGTAGGACTCGAGCGACGTGAACGAGAAGTCCTTCTTTCCGAGCGATTTCTCGACCGCCGCCTGGTACTCCCGCACGATGGCGACCGAGGTCCTGGAGTAGGGCGGCACGACCTGGGCGACGACCACCCCGGTCCCCTGGTCCCCGAGCTCGGTGGCCAGCGCGGTGGCGCCGACGAACGAGGTGCTGGCGAACTGGGCGGTGGACCCCGCTTTCTTCGCCCCCTTGATGAAATCCGAGGTCGTCTTGTACAGCGTGGTGGCGATGACGACGTCGGGGGAAGCCTTGATCACGTCCGAGACGGCGGCGCCAAGGTCGGTCTGATTGCGCTTCAGCGTGCCGATGGAGGCAGGCTTCAGCCCCCGGCGGGTCAGCGCGGTCTCCACGGCGGAGAGGTTTTCCTTGCCGATCGCATCATCGTAGTGGATGATCGAGAACTTCTTCATCCCGGTCGTGGTGTAGAAGTCCACGATCTTCTCGAGCTCGTCCGCGTAGCTCGCGCGTATGTTGAATACGTTGCGGCGGAACGCGCGCATCGGCTCGGCGCCGGTAAACGGGCCGACGAAAGCGACCTTGCCCTTCTCGACGTAGGGCAGCGCCGGAAGGCTCAGGGTGGCGCTGGCGTAGCCCATCAGCGCCAGCACGCCCCTCTGCTCGATCAGAATCCTCGCGTTCTCGCCGGCGCGCTTGGCGTCGTTGGCGTCGTCCAGCGCGATCAGCTCGAACTTGCGCCCGTGGATTCCTCCGGAGTCGTTGACCTGCTTGAAATAGGCCTGGATTCCTTCGCGGATATCGTCGCCCAGCTCCTTGTTGCTGCCGGTGAACGGCGACGACTGACCGATGAGCACCGTTGTTTTCGTCGCGCCCTGGGCGTGCGCGCCGCTCGGCGAAAGCAGGCATGCCAACGCCCAGGCAACCAGTGCAACCGCGCGGATGAGCCTCATCTTGCCTCCTCGTTGTGAAAGAACCCGCCGCTTTACCGCGGCTTATTTCTATTTTAGAAACTTGCCCCCTCGCCCGATCATTGTCAAATCGACGAACTTCGAGCCGCTGTGGTTGGTGGGCGAGAAGCTCACTACGAAATCGCCCAGGTCGACGTTGTTCATGCTCTCGAGCGCGGCGATCAGCTTCTCCCGGGTGAGGTTCTTGCCGGCGCGCTTCAGTCCCTCGACCATCACCTTCGCCACGAGATAGCCCTCGAGGCTGGAGAAGTTGTAGTCGATGTTGCCGACCTTGGAGAGGGTCTCCTGGTATTCCTTGACGATGCGAACCTCTGGTCCCCAGGGGAACGGCACGACCTGGGAGATGGCGACCCCGTAGCCCTCGCCCTTGAGCGCGTCGGCGAGGGCGGTACTGCCGACGAACGACACATTGTAGAACTGAGTCGTGCTTCCGGCCGCCTTCATCTCGCGGACGAACTCGGCGATCGAGGTGTACGCGGAGATCATGATCACTCCGTCCGGCTGCACGCCGTT
>Ga0187775_10000071_pt1 | contig 21616 bp, 26 predicted proteins | sample 0216_BV02_MP12_1_FD_132441 | JGI IMG/M metagenome (GOLD analysis project Ga0187775, IMG submission 132441) | Tropical peat soil microbial communities from peatlands in Department of Meta, Colombia - 0216_BV02_MP12_10_MG | ecosystem: Environmental > Terrestrial > Soil > Wetlands > Peat | place... | reverse complement strand
CGCAATGGTTGGATGCGTCAGGCGCGACAGATATTCGATTTCGCCGGGATGGTTCATCCCCATCTCGATCACGGCATAGCGATGTTCCGCACGCAGGCGCGCAAGCGTGAGCGGCACGCCGATATCGTTGTTGAGGTTACCGCGCGTGACACAACCGGGTCCGGTCTCGCCCATAATTGCGCCGATCATTTCCTTGACCGTGGTCTTGCCGTTGCTGCCGGTCACCGCGATCACGGGAATATCCCGGAACTGATTGCGCCAGAAGGCGGCGACGTTGCCGAGCGCCAGGCGGGTGTTCGGCACCCGCACGTACGGCAACGGCGTTTCCATGTCTCGCGCGAGCAGCGCGCCGGCGGCACCGGCGGCGATCGCCTCGGCGAGGAAATGGTGCCCGTCGAAATGTTCGCCCTTGATCGCCACGTAAAGATCACCGGCCTGCAACGTGCGCGTGTCGTGGCCGATGCCGGTGAAGACCGCGTCCCGCCCGACGAGCGGCGATTTGAGGACATCGGCGAGAATGGCGAGAGACATCACGCTGGCGCCTCTGAAAAATCGTGCAGACGCGCCGCGCCGAACTGCCGGCGTCCGGCAGCCTTCGCCGGTCGCCACCAGCGTGCCGTTCTCAGACCACGCACCACCCGACAAGACTCTTGCCACGCTAAGGCAGCCCCATTCTGGCGGCCACGAGCGACTCGCGGACGGTTGCATCGCCGCTTCGCGCGGCCCCTCCTCCCGGCCCGCACTCGCATCCCCAAAGGGGCCAGTGCTTCGTGGCTCATGCTGCCACCCCCAATATCTCGCGCACGGCATCGCGGTCGCTGTACGGCAGGCGCGTATCTCCCACCTGCTGATAATCCTCATGCCCCTTGCCGGCGATCAGCACGATGTCACCTTCGCCGGCTTCGCCGACAGCCTCGGCGATGGCGCAGCGGCGATCGCGGACGATCCTGGGCGTCGCGGTCATGCCGCCGACGATGTCGCGGATGATGGTATCGCCGGACTCGTGCCGCGGGTTGTCGTCGGTCAGCACTACCGCGTCCGCGAGCCGTTCGGCGATCTCGCCCATGACCGGGCGCTTGCCGCGATCGCGGTCGCCTCCGCAGCCGAAAACGCACCAGAGCGTCCCGTGCGCGTGCTCGCGCAATGCCAGCAGGATTTTTTCCAGCGCGTCGGGGGTATGGGCGTAATCGATCACGACCAGCGGCAGACCTTTCACGCCGCCGAAACGCTCGGCGCGTCCTGGCGGTGCGTACGCCCGCGAGAGCCGCGCCACCGCCTCTTTCAGCTCCACACCCAAGGCCAGCAATGTCGCCAGTACGGCGAGCAGGTTGTAGGCATTGAAGCGTCCGATCAGAGGACTGCGCAGCTCGGTATCACCGGCCGGCGTGGCGATGAGCAGATGTATGCCTTCCGGCGACAGCCGCAGCTCGCGTGCTCGCACGTCGCCACCTTCGATCCCGTAGCTCAGCGTCTTGATCCGCGCGTCGATGTCGGCCAGCAGGCCGAGCCCGAAGGAGTCGTCGTGATTGATCACGGCGTACTGCAGACCTTCCATCGCGAACAACCCGGCCTTGGCCGCGCCGTAGGATTCCATGTCGCCGTGATAATCGAGGTGATCACGCGTGAGATTGGTGAACACCGCGACGTGAAACGCAATGCCGTTCACCCGTCCTTGCTCCAGCGCATGTGAGGACACCTCCATCGAAACGTGCGACGCGCCGTGGACGAGAAATTCCGCCATCAGGCGCTGCACCGTCACCGCATCCGGCGTGGTGTGCAGCGAGGCATTCAGCGCGCCGGGATAACCGGACCCCAGAGTGCCAATCACGGCGCACCGCCGCGGCGGCCGGTCCAGCGCCTGGGCCAGCAACTGCGTGCAAGTGGTTTTGCCGTTCGTGCCGGTGACGCCGACGACGACCAGGCGCCGTGATGGCGATCCGTAGAAACGATCGGCGATGAAACCGATTTTGCGGCGCAGGTCGGCGACGGCGAGCGCCGGCACCGGCGCACCGTCCAGGGCATAACCGTCATTGGACTCATATACGACCGCCGCCGCGCCGCCGGCTACGGCATCGCCGATGTAGTCGCGACCGTCCGCGACCATGCCCGGCAACGCCAGAAAAAGATCGCCGCGTCGTACGCGGCGGCTGTCGGTCTGCAGACCGCCGATCTCGCGGTTTGCGAGACCGGGCACGCGCACGATGCCGTCGAGGAGTTCGCGCAGGCGTCGGGTTTCGGTGGACGCAGTCATTCTGCCACCCGTTCGTTTTTCACCGTCAGGACGCGCGGCCCCAGACGCGGAGCATCGGGCGGGACGTCGAGCAAGCGCAGCGCGCCGGCCATCACCCGCCCGAACACCGGTGCCGCAATCTCCCCGCCGAAATAACCGCCACGCGTGGGTTCATCGACCGCGACAACCATCACGAGCCTGGGCGAAGACGCCGGCGCGAAACCGGCAAACCAGGCGACATATTTCTCTTCCGAATATCCACTCGCGGTCAGCTTGCGCACGGTGCCGGTCTTGCCGGCCACGCGATAATCCGCGACCTGGGCGCGGACGCCGGTGCCGGCGTCGCTCACCGCGAGCTCAAGCATCGACCGGATGCGATGCGCGGTATCCGCCGACATCACGCGCTGACCCGGGGGCGGCGCGTCCACCGCCACTAAAGTAAGCGGCAGTTCTTCGCCATCGTTGGCCAGCGCCACGTACGCGCGCGCGAGCTGCAGCGGGGTCACGGAAATGCCGTAACCGTAGGAGATGGTCGCCTGTTCCACCGGAACCCAGCTTGACGACGGGTTGAGCAGACCGTCGATCTCGCCCGGCAGCTGCGCGCCGGTCGGTTGACCGAAGCCGACGCTGCGCAGCATTTGCCACATGGTGTTCTTGTTGAGCGAGAGCGCGATCTTGGAGGCACCGACATTGCTCGATTTCTCGATCACGCCGGCGACTGTCAACACCCCGTAGTTATGCACGTCGCGAATGGTGCGGTCGCCGATCTGGAGCATTCCGGGCGTGGTGTCGATCACCGTGCCGGGTTTGTACTTGCCGCTTTCGAGCGCGCAAGCGATGGTGAAGGGCTTGACGGTCGACCCCGGTTCGAACAGATCCGTCACCGCGCGATTGCGGAAGACGCGGCTGTGCAAACCAGCGCGGTTGTTCGGATTGAAGTCCGGTTCGTTCACCAGTGCCAGCACCTCGCCGGTATGCGCGTCGATCACCACGGCGCTGCCCGCGTGCGCGCCGTGTTCCTGCACCGCGTTCTTTAGCTCGCGGTAGGCCAGATACTGGATGCGGCGGTCGATCGAAAGCACCAAATCTTTGCCGGGTCTGGGCAACACCACGCTTTCGGCCGCCTCCACGGCGTTGCCCTGCAGGTCGCGCAGCACGCGCTTGGCGCCCGGCACGGCGCGCAGCCAAGAATCGAAGGATAGCTCCGCGCCCTCCTGGCCCTGGTCGTCGACGTTCGTGAATCCGATTACGTGCCCGGCCACTGGCCCGAGCGGATAATAGCGTCGATATTCACGCTGCAGCGCCACCCCGGGCACCTTTTGCGCCATCACGCGCTCGGCCAGCGCCGGCGGGACGTGCCGCTTGAGATACATGAATTCGCGATCGTTAAATTTCCTTTCCAGTTGCGCGATCTCGCTCGGACTGATGTCGAGCAGCGCCGCGAGTCGCGGCCAGCTGCGACGCTGTTGCGCCAGCATCTCCGGGTTCGCCCACACCGAATCCACCGGCGTGCTGACGGCGAGTGGAGCGCCGTTGCGGTCGAGGATCATGCCGCGATGCGAGTTGTCCTTGACCAGGCGCGAATGCCGGGCGTTGCCCTGCTCCTGAAGGAAATCGGCGTTGAACACCTGCAGATACATGGCACGCACCGCCAGCGACACCATGCCGCCCAGGTAAAACAGCAACACGATCGCGTTGCGCACCGTATGGCGCATCTGGGCGCGGCGACTCATGGCTTGGCCTCTGCGGTGAGCCGCACCACGCGGATGTGCGCAGCGTCGGGCGTACTCATGTTCAGGCGGCCGCGCGCCATGGCTTCGACACGACGGTGCTGCGACCACGTCGCTTCCTCGAGCAGCAGCTTGCCCCATTCAATATTGAACGCGTCGCGTTCGGCCTGGCCGGTCTGCAATTCGGCGAACAACTGACGGCTTTCCTGCCGGGCCTGTATCACCGCGATCGATGTCACCATGACCGCGGCCAGCAAAACGATCAGGCGTTTAGACATGGCTCGTCGCCCCTTTGCCGACTGTGCGCTCGGCAACACGCAGCACGGCACTACGGGCGCGCGGATTGCGCCGTGCTTCGGCTTCGCTCGCCTGAATCGCCTTGCCGATTATTTTGAGACGGCCGCGGAACGCTTCATGCCGCACCGGCAAGTCAGGCGGCGGCTCTTCGCCCTTTGCTTCGGCGCGCATGAAATGCTTCACGATGCGATCTTCGAGCGAATGAAAACTGATCACGACCAGCCGCCCACCCCGCGCCAACGCCTGCACGGCCTGCGGCAGTGCGTCTTTGAGCTCGTCGAGTTCGCGGTTGACGTGAATACGGATGGCCTGGAAGGTGCGCGTCGCCGGATCCTTGCGGGCCTCGCGCTTCGGTACGGCGCGTTTGACGATCTCTGCCAGCCGTTGCGTCGTCGAGATCGGCTCGATCGAACGTTCGCGTACGATGGCGCGGGCGATGCGCTTGGCGAAACGTTCCTCGCCGTACTCGCGAACGACGCGCGCGATATCATCTTCCGCGGCGCGGTTGATCCATTCGGCCGCGGACTCACCGGTACGCGGATCCATGCGCATGTCGAGCGGGCCTTCGAGGCGAAAACTGAAACCGCGGCTGGCGTCGTCGAGCTGCGGCGATGACACGCCGAGGTCGAAAAGCAATCCATCCACCTTGCCGGTGAGACCGAGCTGCTCGACGCTGCGCCCGAGATGGGAGAACGATCCCGCGATCACGTGCACGCGTGCGTCCGCGCCGTAGTGGCGACGCGCGTCCTCACAGGCTTGCGGGTCCCGATCGAACAACAGCAACCGTCCCCGCTCCTCCAACCGATTCAAGATTTCCCGCGCGTGCCCGCCCCGACCATACGTGGCATCGACATATACGCCGTCTGTTTTCAGCCGCAGTGCTTGCAATGCCTCCTCCAGCAGCACCGGGACGTGGCGGTGTTCATTCACGCGTTCTTTCTAGAGCGAAAGCGATTCGAGATCCGGCGGCAGTTTGCCTTCATCCTCGCCTTCCGCCTCGAGCCATTCCGCACGACGAGCGTTCCACGCGTCCTCGTCCCAGATTTCGAATTTGTTTCCCTGACCGATCAACACGACGTCCTTGTTCAGTCCCGCGAACTCGCGCAGCGGCGGCGCCAGCAATATGCGGCCGTTGCCGTCAAGCTCGCATTCAGTGGCGTGCCCGACGAGCAGCCGTTGAAGCTTGCGGGTCTGTTTGTTGAAGCTCGACAGCTTCATGATCTTGCGCTCGATCTCCTCCCATTCCGGCTGCGGATACAGCAGCAGACAGTGGTCGCGATCGACCGTGAGCACCATCTGCCCGTTGCACAGGCGCGCAAGTTGTTCGCGATAGCGCGTTGGCACCGCCATGCGGCCCTTGCTGTCGAGCGATAATGCGTTGACACCGCGAAACATTTTTTCCCTTTTCTTCCCGCTCTAAACCACAAAAAACCACATTTCTCCACTTAATGACACTATAGATAGCGGTACTGAGGGGTGTCAAGAAAAAACTGGCTAGGCCGCAAAATTTCTTCTTTGCAGGACAGCAAGTTAGGAAGGGAAGCTGAAACAACGAAGCCTGAATCAGAAACGCGTTGCAATAAGAGCTGAATGCAGCACCGTTTGTCAGCCAAAATTAGACGTAAATCAGTAACAAAAACATAAAATTAAAATCTTCTCTTAAAGTCAAAATAAAAAAGGAGTCGGCCGATAAGCCGGGTTCTGTCGTGGACAGCCATTCCTCTGGGACGCACGTCGCCACGCGCCTCAAGCGGCCAACCCGGGAACGATGCGGGCCGCATCATGGTTCCCCTATTCGGCCTTACTCCGGGTGGGGCTTGCCGTGCCGCGGATGTTGCCACCCGCGCGGTGCGCTCTTACCGCACCATTTCACCCTTGCCGGTCCCGCTGAAATAACTCAGTGAGACGTAGGCGGTGTATTTTCTGTGGCGCTTTCCATCGGCTCACGCCGCCCAGGCGTTACCTGGCACCCTGCCCTGTGGAGCCCGGACTTTCCTCCGCCCAGGCGCACAAGGCGCTCGGGCAGCGGCTGTCTGGCCAACTCCGCGATGCATTATACCAGTTGCCAAGGAATAAATTCCGATTGGATCAAGGCGCACGAGCTCCTGCCACGGAATGTGCGGGCAGAATTTTGCGCGTCTGAACGATGAGCTTGGGATGCCCGATGTCGTACGTCGTCGTCAGGCTCGCCGGGCGGGGCGGACCGCCGCTTGCGCGTTTCCTTCATGCCATCATGCAGGCGCATCGGCCGGCCCGAAATTGAGTCCCACGGAAACACGCACGCGGCCGGAATCGTTGCGCGTAACCTCATGCAATACGTCGGGGGCCAAGAACACGAACGTCCCCGCCCGCGGTTCGACCTCCTCGCGCCGTTTGTCCCGCTGCATGATGAGTCGCCCCGAGTTCGACGGCACATCGACGTAATAAACACCCGACAACAACTCATCGGCGGCGTCATGCGTGTGCGCGTAAGTGATTTCTTCCGGTCGCATTACGTTGAGCCACCAGCCGACGTGAAGCGATTCCTCCGCCCGCTCGAGCATACGCGCGACCACCCGCTGAGCCGCGACCAGGATCACCCGCATCTCCGGCAGCGCGTCCAGGGCCACCTAGAGATTCTCGTAGCGTCCTCCGAGATAGTGGTTCCGATGCAGAATCTCCCGTTCTCCAAGCCGCGCGATGCGCGCGTTCAAATCTGGATTCAATGCGCGACAGGTATCGCATTCATGAATGGCATACATCATTTTATTTTTTTGTCTTGCCACCCGGGGAAAAAATTTCATCGAGCTTGTCCCGCGCCGCACTGGATCGATCGTCGGCCGCGGCGCCGCCGAACAAATCGTCGAGCCTGGCCTTGGCCGCTCGAGTCCTGACATGGTCCGGCGGACAGTGCGCGTTTGGCCGCGGCTTGAACCAATCGCAGAAATTCGCGCCCTCCTTATCGCGTACCTCTTCCGCCCGGTCCTCGCTGCATTTGTCGGCCAAGCGCGGATCGTAGAATTCGCACAGGCGACAGGCATGCAGGTAGGCGCGGCATTTGGGACATTCGGCCAGGCGCGACAACGGCAAAGGCAGGACCGCGAGTGAGGCGCCGCATTTCCAGCAGACCAGATTCAGGCCCATCAACGACTCCGGTGTTAATATTTACTTACAGATCCTCATTCATATCCGTACTATTATGACGAAGACCATCATCCTCTCCTATCTCGCATCGGGCAACGGCGAGGGCAAGTTCATACAATTCACACTGGGCGGCCGGGAGTACCTCGTCTTCGCCCCGCGCGAACTACATCGTTTCCACAACCAGATCCTGGCGCATTTTCTCGCGGAGCGACGTCTCCCGCATCGCTGGAACAATGAACATTTGCTGGAAATCGAGGCGCCGGACTTGACTGTAATCGGCGGCGGCAAATTTCGCGTAAATACGGAAATGAAAACGCTCAAGCTTTGGGATGACTCCCAGATCTACGGCCGTTTCGACGAACGCGGACTGGCGCAGCGGATCGGCACCGCCGATCATCCGTGGAGCGGCTACCTCATCCAGATCGTCTAAGCTCTCGGACATGAGCCTCGAACACGACATCGCCGTCCGCTTCGATCTGGGCGCCGAAGTGCTCAGCGTGCAACCTCACGGGCACGGGCTGATCAATGACAGCTTTTTGGTGACCACCGCCTCGGGCCGGCGTGCGATCCTGCAACGCATCAACCGCCATGTGTTTCCGCGGCCGGAATGCATCATGGAAAACCTGCGCATGCTCGTCGAGCACGTGCAACGGCGTGAACCGGCGCCCGACGCGCGACATCTGCGCCTGCCCCAAATACTGGTCGCCCGTGACGGCAAGGACTACCTGGTCGATTCGCAGGGCGGCTTCTGGCGCGCGCTCGGTTTCATCGAAAATACGCGAACTTTCGAAACCCTGGCGAACACGGCGCAGGCCGAAGAAGTGGGTTTCGCGCTCGGCCGGTTTCACGAGCTGGTGCACGATCTCGATCCCTCGGGACTGCATGAAACCCTGCCGGGGTTTCACAATGCCCCGGCCTACTTCGCGCGCTTTCTGCGCGCCTCCGCGCGGCCACGAATCCGGGTCGCGAGCCGGGAATTGGTTTACTGCCTGGCGTTCGTGGAGGCGCGCTCGAGCCTCGCGCGCATCCTCGAAACAGCCAGGCGCGACGGGCGGCTTGCGATCCGCGTCGTCCACGGCGACACCAAGCTCAATAATATCCTGTTCGACGCAGGCAGCGGACGAGCCGTCAGCCTGATCGACCTCGACACGGTTCAGCCTGGATTGATCCACTATGATATCGGCGACTGCCTGCGTTCCTGCGCGAACCGCGCGGGCGAATCGCCGGCGAATATCAACGCGGTCGGCTTCGATCTGGACGTCGGCAACGCGATCCTGAAAAGCTACGTGGCCGAGACCCGCCACTTCCTCGTGCCCGAGGATTACCGCCATATGTACGGCGCGATCCGCCTGATACCCTTCGAGCTCGGCTTACGCTTTCTCACGGATTTTCTGGAAGGCGATCATTATTTCAAAACAGATTGGCCGGAACAGAATTTGTACCGTGCACGGGTGCAATTCGCGCTCGTTTCCGACATCGAGAGGCAGGAAGCACAACTGAAAAACCTGGTTACGGAATTGGGCGGTGTTTGAGGCGAACTTCGGCTAGTGCATGGCGAGCGCGCTCTTCCAATCGCGGAAAACGTCAATGTCGAATCCATCCGGGTAATTGAGATAGCCGGGTGTACTTCCCTTCTGACCGGTCACCCCATACTGCCAGATGATCTTCCTGGTTTTGCGATCGATAACCAGCACCCGCTCGCGCCAGTCGTCCGCGACGATGATGTCACCGGTGTCGGGCAGCTCGCGCGCGAGCGAGGGATGGTCGAGCATCCCCTCTCCTTCGGCCACGTAATATTCCCAGGTTACGCGCCGGTTCGCGGGTTCGAAGATCACGATGCGCCCGGGCTTGGAGAAGTCGGCCACAATCACCTGTTTGCCATCGGCGGTCGGAAATGCGTCGGACGGATAGTGCACGTGCGGCGCGCGCACGCTCCAGACAACCTTGCCCGCGCGCGTGATGCGCGAAATCCACGAGTCGATGATCTCGCTGATCAGAAGGTCGCCGTTTTCCATCGGGGTGGCGCCGTTCGGAAGACCAAAGGCGTGCGGCGGATCGTGCCGGCATTGGCTCACCTGGCCCCACTGGGTCGTTACTTGATTGCTTTGCGGATCGATAATAAGGACCCGGCAGTTGCGCAGGTCGGCCGTCAGCACCTTGCCATCGACCAGCATATGCGCGTCGTCCGGATAATTGAGATATCCCGGATTCCCGCCGCGTACGTCCGGCACGCCGTAGGTCCAGACGATCTCGCGCTTTTCATAATCGACCAGATGAATGTCGAAATTATCCTCCTCGCTGACCGCCAGCAGCCGTCCATCGTGCGAGAAATTGACATCCTCGTTACCGCGATAAATCTTCAGATTGGGCGAAGGGAATTCCCAGACGATATGCTTGTCGGGCGTGACTTCGAGCAGGCGGTTATTGCGCCGGTCGGCAATGACGACCGGGTACGACAGCGGCTTGCCCCAAGACGGCACCGGCGCCTGGCGACTGCCGGTCACCGGCGGCCGACTCGGCAGCGTCACGCCACTCGAAACGACGCCAGCGCCGCGCATTTCGGGCGTGACCGTGACGGTTGCACCGTGCGGTTTCTGTTTCGGTGTCGTGTCCGCCCGCGCCGATGGGAGGGCACCGCCCCCCACGCCGACGATGATGGCCAGAATCAGAAATCGGACTTGCCAGTGAACGGCCGCGATTCGGGCCCGCCGCTTGCCCACTCGCCGGACGGCCACGATGCGGCTAGACCACGCTGCCGAAGCCCTTGTCGACGACCCCGGCCGGGGCCTTGAGGCCCGCGAGCCGACAACCCTGCGCCACCGGACCACCCGGGAACAGCGTATAAAGATGCTTGATGCCGCCCTTGGCGTGAAATCTTTCTTCGAGCGCATCGTGCAGCTCGCGCACGTTGATGGCGCGGTCCTTGTGTTTGGCGAAATACTCCTGCAGGGCGCGCATAGCCTCCCAATGCTCCTCCTGAACTTTCAGGCCTTCACCCTGCGCGGCCTTGAGGGCGAGCTTGCTCGTCCAGCCTTCCGGTGCATACGGAAACTTGGGATCCTGGTCCACGCCGTTTCCGCCTTTAACGATGGTTTCAATCAAGCTGGCCATGGCTGTCACCTCCGAGTTGTCATATGGCTATTACGGTCTGTCCACTGATGTATATCGATTTTACCTGCACCTGAAAATCGGCGCACGTCTTGACCGACATCAATAATTCATTATTTCCGCGCTTATTTCGCTGCATGCTGCAGAAGCCGGATCGCTTCGATCACCTCCCGGGTGTGACTACCGGGATCGACCTTGCGGTAAATCCTGGCGATCCGGCCCTGTGGATCGATCAGGAACGTCTGGCGGCGGGCGAATCGGATCGGCCCAAGCGACCACAGGGCGCCATATAGACTGGCGACCTTGCCGTCGGTATCCGCCAGCAGTGGAAACGGCAGACCATATTTATCGGAAAATTTCGCGTGGCTTTCCGGGCTGTTTACGCTGACCCCGAGGATCTCCACGCCAAGCTTTCTGGCCGCGAGATAATCGTCGCGAAAGCCGCAAGCCTCCGTGGTGCACCCGGGGGTATCGTCCTTGGGATAGAAATACAGCACCACCCACTGGCCGCGAAAGGCCGACAGGCTGCACGTCCGTCCTTGCTGGTCCGGCAATGAAAAATCCGGGGCCGGACTACCGACATTCATTTCAACCTCCTCGGCGGCGGAACATAATGGGGCCAACACTGCCACGCCCAGCCACAACGAGTAGATGATTTTGCCAATTTTCCTCATGAAATACGCCTGGTACAGGTCTCCGATCATCCCCGCTGGTCACGGGTCGAACCATTCCTTTTATATCGAATTACCCAGCCAGCCGCGTCAGCCGCTTTTTTCCGGTTGATGTTGCCGGCCACGACGGGCAAAATGCGCCACTTTCATTTCGGGTCGCGCCTGCTGAGGGGTCGGACGCCGCGGTTCTTTCATTTGACTTATCGCTAAAAGGGAAAATCCATGAAATTGATTCTTTTGGGCGCGCCAGGCGCCGGCAAGGGCACGGTTGCCAAGCTGCTCACCAAACTCGACGGCTCGGTGCAGATTTCCACCGGCGACATACTGCGCGGAGCGGTGCAGGCCGGCTCCGATCTCGGCAAACAGGCCAAGGCGTTCATGGACCGCGGAGACCTGGTGCCGGATGACCTCATCATGGGCATCATGGAAAAACGCCTGCAGGAACCCGACTGCAAAAAGGGTTTCCTGCTCGACGGTTTTCCGCGCACCATTCCCCAAGCCGAGGCGCTGAAGGTGCTGCTCGGCAAGCTCGGCATCAAGCTCGACATGGCGGTCAATATCGACGTGCCGCGCAATGTAATCCTCGACCGCCTGACCACCCGCCGCACCTGCTCCAATCCCAAGTGCCAGGCGATCTACAACGTCAAGAGCATGCCGCCGAAAAAGGAAGGCATCTGCGACAAGTGCGGCAGTCCGGTGGTGCAGCGCGAGGACGAGACTGAAGCGGCCATCAGCTACCGGCTCGATACCTACAATAAGAAAACCGCCCCGCTCATCGGCTTTTACCAAAAGGAAGGCCTGCTGCTCACGGTCAGCGCCATTTCGAGCGAAGCGGTCATCGACGCAATCAAGAAGAAACTCGGCAGGTAGGGCGTCGGATAATCTGGGCCGCGTGCCTTCATGTAAAGACACGCGGCTTTTTTGTCAGCGCGGCACTTGCCGCCCCTGGCCGAACAGAATGGATTTCGATTCTTCGGTAACGGTTTTCGCCTTGTTCACCCCGCGGGCGATCTCGTACGCACGAATTACCGCGGGGCGCGCGCCCACCGCATGGAACCAGCGTTTCACGTTGGGAAAATCCTCCAGCCGGATACCCTGTTTGTCGTGCGGCACCGTCCATGGATAAGCCGCGATGTCGGCGATGGAATAGTCATCCACGATGAATTCTCGCTCCGCCAGCCGCCGGTCGAGCACGCTGTAGAGCCGCTCGGCCTCCTTGCGGTAACGCTCGATCGCGTACGGGATTTTTTCCGGGGCATACTGCAGAAAATGGTGGTTCTGCCCGAGCATCGGACCCTGGCCGCCCACCTGCCAGAATAGCCATTGCATGACCTCGAAACGGCGACGCAGATCGGAAGGTAGGAACTGGCCCGCCTTCTCGGCGAGGTATTGCAGAATCGCCCCGGATTCGAAAATACTGATCGGCGCCCCGCCATCCGACGGCTGCTGATCGACTATCGCCGGAATGCGATTGTTCGGCGATATCCTGAGGAAGACCGCGGCGAACTGTTCGCCTTTCGAGATGTTCACCGGTTTCATTGTGTACAGAAATCCGGCCTCTTCGAGAAGAATTGTGATCTTGTGACCATTGGGCGTGGTCCAATAATAAAGGTCAATCATGGGCGCTCCGTGTTACGAAATGAAGAGGCCGGAGCTCATGCCGCGCTCCGGCCTCATCAAATGATCGTCCTGCTCTCAGCGGGATCAGCGCGGCGAGTCAGACACAACCGGTGGGTTTCGGTAATCCACCGTATTTGGTGATCGGCTTCATCGGGCCGGTCATCCAGAGCCTGAACATGTCCTTCTGGTCGACCTCGACGTACTTGGCGAACTTCCGGATCGGCGGCACGACACCGAACTCCTCATAGAATTCGCGCGCTTTGAGGACGTGCGACCATTTCACATCGTCCAGCGCAACACCGTCGGCCTGCGCCATGGCGCGGGCGATTTCCGGCGTCCACGTATCGCGGTCGAGAAGATATCCGTCGCCGTCCCGTTGTGGAATTTCCATGAAACTTCCTCTGATTCGATTTCGATGAAACGACATGATGCAATAATTGAGTAAAATAGTCAATTATAGCGCCGAACGATCTCGTGAATTTATTTTCACATTGAATAACACTGCAAAAGAATTTCATACGCCGCGCGAATCGCCCGGAAGCGCGCCGGATCGCCGCCCTTGTCCGGGTGGTGCTGGGCCGCAAGCCGTCGATAGGTCTGCTTGATCGTTTCCCACCGCGCATCGGCCGGAAGCTCGAGCGTCTGCATCGCCTTCTGGCGCTCGTCGAGCGCCAGATAACGCGCATGGAAACGCCGCAACATCGCCGCGACATCGGCGCTGCCGGTCTGCAGCAAATTATCCCAGCTCAAGTAATAGTCGCGCAGCGCGGCGGAGTTCTCCGCCGGCGGTGACGGCAGTCCCGACGCCTGCACCGGCTCCAGCCGAATATCTAACGGGGAAATCGAAAGATACATTCCGGCGTCATAGAGTTCGGACTGCAGCTGATACAGCGCGTTCATCACCAGGAAATGTTTGCGGAACAGCGCCAGATCCGCGTTTTCGCCGTCGACGGCGAAAGTCTCATCGCGTTCCTGCAAGCGCTGAATCAGGTCGTACTCGGTGAGGCCGAGGGGAAATTCCCTGATCAACGCAAGAATGGCGCCCTTGAATGGGTTATCCGGCATCTAAATGAGAAATATAGATCAACGGGGTCACGATCGACCGTCTTTTCCTGTGCGACCCGGAATTCGACGACGACGCCGCGGCTAGCCCGTGGGCAGAACTGCTGCCGTAGCCGGCCCGCACACCGGGCCCCGCCGCACCTTGAAACGTGCCGGGGTCCCCTCGACGGTATCAATGTGGTACAATGTTTCTTCGGGTTGCCCCCGCGCAGTGCCGCCGGCCGGTGTAAGGCTGTTTTCCTGCTGTTAACGTAATTTGTCCGCCATCCAGACGGAGATTTGCCCATGGCCCAACAGACGACCGAAATCAAGAATTCCACTGCCGCCAAGGACGGGGGCGACGCCAAGCTGCGCCCGTTCAAGGTCGTGCGCGTCGAGAAAACCGACGCTCCCGAGGGCGGTCATGGGCGCGAATGGTATCGTTACGTCCTCGACAGCGGGCGCTCGACCATCACCGGACAACGCTGCGGCTCGCGCAAGGACGTGCTGGCCTATGCAGCGCAGTGCGCCGATCAGCTCAATGCCCGCGGCCTGACGGGACAGTCCATCTGGAGCCCGCGCGGCCGTAAACCCGCCACAACCTCCTCATCTTAAAGAATACGCAAAATCTCCGCCGGCCGGCGGAGATTCATTTCATTCTGTTTATATTACGCCCCGAGGAAATACGATTCTGGCGCGCTAGCCGACGTCGAAATCGAAAAACTGCACTGCCATTCCTTGATCGGTAACCCGAACGACGCGTCCGGAGACGGTCGACATCTGCTCGCCCCACAGGACCCCGGGCAGGCGTAGCGTGATCGTGGTGCCAACTGGCGGACATTTATCGGCTGCCAGCGCCACAAATGCACCACCCTCGCTCAGGTCGATGGTGTAAATTTTCACCACCCCGATCGACGGTTCGAGCAATTCGCCCTCGAGCGATATGACACGACGCTGGTGCTGGCGACGTTCATCTTTGTTCTTGTCGTCGGATGACATGCGCTGGTTATCCGTGAAAAAAGAACCCGATCGTCCGAATCCAGATGGTCCAGAAAATCGTAGCACAGGCTCGGGCGCGGCGGCGCCGTAAGGCTGGGGTATACGCAAACCTCGAAATTACGCTTTTTTACGTGGATTAGCCGCTCTGAGCTAGACTTCAAGAATATGCGCATGCGCCCGTTGATCGCCATTACGCTCCTGGCCCTCAGCCTGGCGGCCTGTCACAAACCGCCGCCGGAGGCGCCACCGGAGATTATTACCGAGCACCGCAGCGACTTCACGCCCGAAGAGTTCGGGATCGGACGCCCGCATACCCGGAATGCCCGCTGCAACCGGGAGATCGACCAGCTGCTTGAACAGATCCGCGAGTGCATCAACAAGAACTCGACGGTCAATTGCGACGCGCAACAGCAGGCCAACAACAACCAGATTACCCGCCTCGAGAACTCACTGCGTTGCCAGCGCTGAGAGGCCCCGCGACCCCAAGGTTTGCGCTCGCCTCAGCCGGCGCCGGGGACCGGCGGTACGGCGCGCGCGATATACGCACGATGTCGAGGACCGAAACGCGCCGGGTCGGGCCTAAGCTTAACTGAGTTGTCCGGCTCGACCGCGACGCGGAAAGTGACGGCCGACTCTGGGAGGACCGCCTGCAACGATTCAAGAGACACACGGTGCTGGGATTCCGCTGGCTAAGATGCGGCTGGCGCCTGTTCCGGCGCAACCCTTGGCTGCTCGCGCCGATGGGGTTTCTCTGCGCCTTGACGGTCAGCGTGCTCACGCTGATACCGTTGGCTGGCAACCTGCTGATCGCCCTGCTGGCGCCGATGCTGCTCGCGAATGCCACCCTCAGCATCGACGCCGTGAGCCGGCAGAAGATCGCATTGCCGGCGGAACTGCGCCGTGCCGCCGTCGAGCAATCGCCCCGGGAATTTCTCAAGATATTCCGCGACCCGAATGGCCTGATGCCGGCCATCGCCGCGGGCCTGTACTGCATGATCGGCTCGCTCATGATCAACATACTCGTGCAGTTGCTGGCGGGCGACCTCTGGGTCAATCGCTGGAGCAACCTCGAACCCGGTGCGCTGCTCGCCGCGCTCGCCGCGGCGCTGGTCGTGATCGTGCTTTATTTCGGTCTGGCCGCCTCCTTGATCTACGCGCTACCGCTCGCGTTCCTGCGCGATGAACCGTTGTTCCCGGCGCTCCTGCGCAGCTTCAGGACCGGCATCCACTACGCCGCCGGTCTGCTGGTAGTACTGCCGCTTTTGCTGCTGGCACCGATCCTTCTGGGCGGCGTCGCCTCATACCTCTCGTTCTGGATCGGGAATCTTCTCTGGCTCGTAGCCGGCAGCGTGATCCTGCCTCTCGCGGCGACCAGCTGTTACTGCAGTTATCGCAGTCTGTTTCCCGTCAGCCAGGCCTGGGACGAGGCACTGACGGCTCCGGGTGCGCAGGGTCATTATTCATAAATAACAAGGCACCATCCTTCGTCGCCGATACGGCGTTTCGACACGATACTCCACCGCCAGCGTGTGGGTGGCACCGGCTTTGACCGTCACGACGTCGTCGGCCGCGTTGGCGCTTTCCACGCACACCATCCGGCGCCAGCCGTCCGGCCCCAGGTCGCCCATCCTGTCCGCCTTCGCCGCCCACGGGTTCCACACCACGGTCGAGCGACTACCGCTCTTGGCGATACGGATGCGCCGCTTCAAGCGCGCGTCTTCGATGACGCATTCGGCTTCGGTATTCGGTATTCAGATAAATCCGGTCAGTCTCGGCCGCAAAGGTCACCGGCCCGTCCTGACGTCGTCGCGCGCTGCCCCCGCCGACCTTGTCGAGATATTCAGCGCCTTCCAGACCGGTGATGCGGATATCGTCGATATCGCCGATTTCAAAATAGGTGTGCAGCGCCTCGCCGATGACAAAATCGTGATCGCCGGTGTTTACCGCAGTGAGCGCGAGCTTGAGCGTGTGTCCGACGCTGATGCGATGGGAAAGCCGTGCACGATGCGGCCACTGGGCGCGCGTCTGCTCGTTCTCCACCAGTGCCAGCGCCATCTCGGTGGTGCCGTCGGCAAGCGCGCGCGATTCGGTCACCTCCCACGGCACGGTGCGGGCGAAACCGTGCGCGGGCAAGACCGGACCGGTCGCATGCAGACCGAACCACGGCCAGCATACCGGCGCGCCGCCCGCGCATCGACCTGCCGGGCGCGAACCGGGCGGCACGCGAGAGCCAGATCACCGGTGATTGTCCCTGCGGCGTCCACATCATCACCTGCGCGTCTTGCAGCGTCACCGCCGCGGCCGCATGCATACTCGTTACCTCGCCCACGGTCATCCCGCCGGAACCTTCCTTGAAGGTGAGCTGGCCGGGAATGCCGTAACGCACGTTCAATGCCGAAAGCGCGATCATGTTCAGGAATCCTCCCGTAATTATTGACGTTGGCCCCGGAAACTTGGCCGACGGGATGCGGTCATTGTAGGAGCCACAATTGATTTAAGGAACCCACGCCGCAACGCGATTCCGTTCGATTATCTCGGGATGGGCGGGGGAATTCGCCGTCCGTCCGAATTTACACCGGACCGATCGGAACGGCGCTTGTCGCGCGCATGGACGATATTTAGGATCGAATCCGGTCGAAAGCGATAGACAGCAGAACCAATGGGAACTTCAGGACCAACAACCATCAAACTGCTCAACGGCTTAAGCAGCCTGCTCCGGATAAACTACAGCTAACCAGGAGGTTCAACATGATTAGGTTCATATTCTTAATGACGCTGATGTTGATGATCTCCCTTGCCGGTTTCGGCAAAAATGTGCACGCCGATGTCACGGCGAAGGACGTGACGCACGACACGGCACGGGCGACGCACAGCGCGGCGACTTACGCGGAACAGGAACGGGACAAATACGTCCACGAGGCGCAAAAAGAGATCGATGAGCTGAGGGTCGGCATCGACCGGCTGGGCGTCAAGGCGCGGGAGGCGCGCGTCGACGCCAAGGCCAAGCTCGACGCCGATATCAAGGCGCTCGACAAGAAATGGGATGCCACTGAATCGAAGCTGGGTGACGTGAAAGCGGTCAATGTCCAGGCCTGGAAAAAACTGAAATCCGGCATGGATAGCGCCATCGAAGACCTGAAACATTCGTTTGCCCGGGCCAGGAAAGAATTCATCTGAGATCGATATCTTTCCGGCCAAGGCGGTTTGTTTCACGACCGTCGCACGACTAGCACCGGTATGGTCGCGGTGCGGATCACTGCTTCCGCCACGCTGCCGACCAGCGCATGCGCGATTCCGCGGCGCCCATGGGTACCGATCACGACAAGATCGGCGGTCCAGCGCCCCGCTTCCTGCAAGATGACGTCGCTGATTCCCTCAGTCGGAAGCTTGACCAACAGCCCGCTTTCCGGAACCAGTCCGGCGTTGCGCGCCTTCGCCACGGCCACTTCCATGATCTGCCGGCTGATCTCATCCTCCCCGTCGACAAACACGATTTTCAGCGCCGCTGCGTCCGCTTTGGCCAGGCGCACGGCTTCCTCCAAGGCGCGATCGGCGCTGTCGCTGCCGTCGACCGCAATCAGGATTCGCTTGTACATGAATCGCTCCTTCGGCCTGGAGATAAGGGAACAGCCTATGGGGGTCAACACCGCGACCCGGGGCATTGCGCCTTTCGGCAGGTCCGGCGCGCCGCCGCAAGATCCTGAATTGACGGCTTCCAGTGTCACGCCGTCGGGGTCCAAAGTCCAGACCTGTTTATTCAGCGATTGCCGGTTTTCAATTCCCGGTTTCGTGCGCGCGGCGAGAATTTTTCCCGACGGGCGACTAGACGCTGACGGCGTCGTGCTCCTCCACGACGTGCAGGATCGAGTTATACCCGCCCGAGAAATTTTCCACCACTTCGGGATTCGAGGGATCCTCCTGCCAAACGTCATCGATAATGTAACGGTACTGGTATGTCCCCGGCATCAGCATCACGGTTTTTTCCACCACGCCGTCAACGGTGCGGGTGAGCACGCCCTGATCCGGCTTCCAATCGTTGAAATCGCCGGCGAGCTGAACACGCTTTCCCTCGTAGCCGAAAAGATGCAGCACCACTTTCTGCTGGCCGCGCCGGCGGCCGAGCGCCGAGCGGGCGTCATCGAAGGCAAGTTTCACGCTGGTAACGCGTGCCTCGGTCTGGCCATTCTCCGCGATGGTGGCGCCTTCGTGCACGCAGGAAATGATTTCATCGGCCAGACGGCCGTACTGTACCGCCGCGACCGAACTGGGATCGTATGCAACGATTGGCTTACCCTGACGCACCGCTTCCTTCAGGCGCACCGTGAATTGCACCATCACCGGCGAGACGTCGTCGGCGAAGCGCTCCGCCACCTCGTGCAGGAATTGCCGGCACAGTCGCGTGCGGCTGTCGATCAGCGTCGGAAGCACGCGGATGGGAATCTCGCGTTCATGGCGCTCGCGCAGCAGGGCGATGGTTTCGTACATGTGCTCGATGCCGTTGAGACCGAACAGGCTCATCTCGATCGGGATCAATACCAGGTCCGATACCGCAAGCGCGTTGAACGACAGCAGACCGAGCGAGGGCGGACAGTCAATGACGGCGTAGTCGTAGCGCTTGCGAAGCGGTTTCAGATGCAACTCCAGCAACCGGTCGCGTTCGTCGCGGCTCACCGGCAGATGCTCCGCGGCCGCGAGCGTCATGGTCGCCGGTACCACGTCCACGCCGGGGAAGACGCCCGGCAGGATGATCTCCTCGAGTTTCACTTCACCAGTGAACACGTCGTACAAATCGCGCGCGTGTTCATCGTAAACCCCGAAACCGAGCGACGAGTGGCCCTGGGGATCGAGGTCGATCAGCAGTACGCGCCGTTCCTTCTTCCCGAGACAGGCGGCCAGATTGATCGCGGTGGTGGTCTTGCCGCACCCACCCTTCTGATTGGCAATCGCTATGATCTTCATGTGAAAAACACCTCCGGATTTCGGTCGAGAGAAATGAAAAGGGGCGGTAATTCGCCCCTTCCTGGTTTTGCGTTCCGCGTCGCGTCCGACGATCGCGGTCGGACGGCAACGAAACGCGATTCGGTTGGATGTATTATTCGATGAAGCGAAGCATCTCCTGCTGATTTTCCGCCGCGCCATTGCTTGCCACGGCGCATTCGCCCGGCGCGAGCGTCTTGCCTATCGCCCACAACGGGACGAGCCGGGACGCGCGCGAACGCGCGATTGGTAACTGATTTATTAGAGGGGAAGATAACGGCGGCGCCGGGGCGGAAAAGACGCCATCCCCGAAGCCGGGCCGACGGCATCGTCGGATCGGCTACGCGGTGGTGAATGCGCCACCTCCCCGCCTCGACGGCGGCGCCGTGGATATCGCGGTTTGCAAACCCGTGCTGGCCAATCCTTTGAACCTCCGGGGACGCAAATCATCGAAGAGTTTTATGGAGCCCGGGCGAAAAGTCAAGAAATAACAACGCGATCCGCGCCCAGACGATGGCGCCTGCCGCGTGCACGGATGAATTTTGCAAGCGCGCCGCGGATTCTCCAAAGACTCTCCTCTGTCACGGCGGGCCGGACACGGGTTGCGCGCGCACGCCGCGCCGATTGGACCGCGCGCATCCGGCCCCGCATAATCCGCCAATCAGGCGACCCGACGATCCATGGATGACACACATTTGCAATTGACCCTGGAACTGGTGTCCGCGAACACCGAGGCGAATGACGTCTCCGCGGTGTCACCGGAGTCGCGGCTGCTCGCCGCCGTCGAGGCGTGTTACCGTCGCGCCGAAATTCACTTCCGGCGCCGTTTCGAGCGCCCGCGTCTCGCTTTCAACCTGCGCGGGATGGCGGCCGCCGTGGCGCACACCACTGGCAACGCGATCCGTTTCAACCGCCAGCTGCTCGAGCGCAATATCGAGGATTTCCTGGGCAACACCGTGCCGCACGAAGTCAGTCATCTTCTCGCGCACCGGTTGCATGGTCCGACGATCGCGCCGCACGGCGCGCAGTGGGCGGCGATCATGCGCGAGGTCTTCGGGCTCGAACCGCGGCGCTGCCATGATTACGACGTCCGGCCCGGCATGACGGCGGCGTATCGTTATCACTGCAGCTGCCCCGACGGACACACGCTGGGGACGCGGCGCCACCGCAATGCGCTGCGCGGCCGGCGCTATTACTGTCGCCGCTGCCGTCAACCGCTCCGGTTCGCTCATGCAGAAAAGAGAGAAACCGAAACCTGATTCCGCCTGCGCCACCCGGCCACGACCCGCGACCGATGCATAAAGCCGTCAAATCCCTGTCCTTACTCTTCATCGTCGCCATCGCGATGGCTTTCCTGGAAGCGGCGGTCGTAGTGCACCTGCGCGCCCTCTATTATCCGGATCGTCCGCTCATGATATTTCCCCTGCGGCTGCTGCCCGAGGATGCCTTGCAGGTCGAGCTGGCGCGCGAACTGGGCACGTTGATAATAATCCTGTGCGTCGCCTGGCTGGCGGAAAAAAATTTCACGCGCGTGTTTGCGGCGTTTCTATTCATCTTCGGTCTGTGGGATATTTTTTATTACGTCTGGCTCAAACTCGTGCTCGGCTGGCCGGTGAGCTGGCTCGAGTGGGACGTGCTGTTCCTCATCCCTTGGCCGTGGCTGAGCCCATGGATCGCACCCGTGGCCGTGGCGCTGCTCTTCGTCGCGTGGAGCGCGTGGGCACTGATCGCGGGTACCCATGTACGCCTCACACCGTTCTCCGGCACATTGTTCCTTGCCGGCGCGGCGCTGGTGCTGGCCAAATTCCTGTTACCGGGGT
>Ga0187775_10000070_pt1 | contig 21735 bp, 13 predicted proteins | sample 0216_BV02_MP12_1_FD_132441 | JGI IMG/M metagenome (GOLD analysis project Ga0187775, IMG submission 132441) | Tropical peat soil microbial communities from peatlands in Department of Meta, Colombia - 0216_BV02_MP12_10_MG | ecosystem: Environmental > Terrestrial > Soil > Wetlands > Peat | place... | reverse complement strand
TCCTTGTCGCGCATCTCACCCACCATGATCACGTCCGGATCACAGCGCAGAAACGAGCGCATCGCGACCGCGAAGGTAAGCCCGGCTTTCGGGTTCATCTGCACCTGGCGCAAGCCTTTCTGGGTGATTTCCACCGGGTCTTCCGCGGTCCAGATCTTGGTTTCCGGGGTATTGATATAGCCCAGCACCGAGTGCAGGGTGGTGGTCTTGCCTGAACCGGTCGGGCCGCACACAAAGAACAATCCGTACGGCTTGGAGATCACGCCCTTCAGGGTGTTCAGGTTGTGCTCGCTTAGAGCCAGTTTCTCCAACGGGATTGGCTCGCCTGCTCCAAGAATACGCATGACTATGTCTTCGACCGAACCCTGCGAGGGTATGGTGGCAACCCGTAATTCGATGTCCAGCGGACCGAACTTCTTGAACTTGATCTTGCCGTCCTGCGGTTTTCTTTTCTCGGAGATATCGAGATCGCACATGATCTTGATTCGCGTTACCAAAGCACTGCGGTAACTCGCGGGAATTTCTATGTACGGCACCAGCGAGCCATCCTTGCGGAAGCGGATTTCGGTCTTGGCCTTCCCTGGATAAGGTTCAATGTGAATGTCCGATGCGCCTTGATGGTAGGCGTCTATTATGATCTTGTTGACCAGCTTCACCAGTTCGTTATCCGCGGCGGCGGAAATTTCGTCCGCGCCCCCACCTTCTCCCTCGAGTTCTTCATCCAGCCCCGACAGGAGCTCACCCACCGTGGCAACATCCATCCCTCCTGCTCCATACAGCGAGTCCAGAGTGCTGATAAATTCGCGGTTGGTGCACACCCGGTAGAGCAACTTATGCTTGGGGAATACATTGTTGGCGACTCGTGACCCCTTGATACGTTCAGGATCGGTGGTAAGAATGATCAGCCCGTCCTTCGTTTCCTCAATCGGAACCCACGAACTATTCTGGACGAAGTCGCGCTTAAGGTTTTTCAACAACTCCGCGGGTTTGATTCGATCGGCGCGAAACGGTTCGTACGGTACCTGATAAAATTTCGATAATGATTGCCCTAAGGAAGGAAGCTTGACCTGGAATTCGTCGATTAATACGTCTTCGATGTCGATGTTCTTCCTGCGTGCCGACCGCGTCGCAAGTTCATATTCCTCCGCCGAAATTACCGCGTCTGCAACCAGGTAATCGTATTTGGTACGGACCATATGATGCGCTTGCTGGCGCTGCTTCAGCGCAATGGCGAGGGTTTCGCAAATAAAACTCACCCCTTCTTCCATAACCTGCGCAAACGGCACTCCTCCCCTATTATTGATGATCTGCACCACGCCGATGGGCTCGCCGCTGCTGGCATCGATAATCGGTGCCACCAGCATTTGTCTGGTCCTGTACCCGGTACGCTTATCGACTTCTTTGAGGAAACTCAGTTGTGGACTCAGCGCCCTCAACTCATTGTCGTCATAAACATCCTTGATGTTGACCGGTTTCTTGTTCATCGCTACGAATCCGGCGATACTTTGCTCATTAATTGGCAGTTTCAAGTCCTTGAAAGAATTGAGCCCTGTCTTCACTTTGGAAATAATCGAAGTCTTGTCTTCGGCTACCGTGTAGATGGTGAGGCGGTCCGCATTGAACAGCGAACAGATATCCTGACTTACCTCCAACATGATTTCATCAATATTGTAAGCGGCATGGATCTTATTGGTGACCGCCTGCAATTTTTTTGTGAAATTCAGTTTTTCAGTGAGAACATCCTTGGTTACCGGTTGCGCCTGAAATACCGTACTCATAGCTAAAACCCCATTTCTACACGGTGAAAATCACTCGACTAAACCTCAGACATCCGAGCGCGTCGCAGCTCGGTTGCTGGTAATTTGAGACTGCTTGCTTCGTCGCTTTAGGACGCGTTGCCATCGACTTTTCGCGCACCCATCCTACAATACGGGCCAAAAAACTGATACCGCCGATATTGCTTAAAACACCGATGCCTAACCACGATCGCATTGGCACAGGCAAACCGCCCCAACCCGAAGCCTCCGCGCTGATACCTGCACTGGCCAACATAACATAAACGGGGGCCTCAAGATTTTGTGCAAGCGACGGCTGATTTTGACCGTGCACCGAAATATGCTGCTTTTTTGAGCCCCATGCGTTCCACGCAAGATTCATTCCAGCCAATTTTAGCTCCGCGAAGGCAACTAATCCAATTTATTAGTTCACATTTATTATTTCAAGCTCACTTGGTTTCATACACCCAAACGCCATTCCAACCGGTGTTAGGAGGATTGACGCGAAAATTCTTGATGCGTTCCAGAAACAGCTTGTACAGGCGAGTGGTGGGCGCCATCTTTGCCAAGTTGATTAGCTGTAGCTCAGCCAGGTCCCAGTCACGTGCCCGGTAAAGTTTAAGCACCCGCTGAAACAGTTGTAATTCGTCCAATACCTCCGCATTGACTTGGCCGTAAATCCCGAGCGGTTCGTAAATGAACACCGGTTCATCCTTGCCCTTTACCCTTACCTGATCCAGTTCGCGGTACACAATGCCGGGGACCATGTTCTTGGTCATTTCGCTCAAGATAACGTCTGCGCCGTACTCCTTGCATAACCCCTCCAGCCTCGAGGCCAGGTTCACCGAATCGCCCATGACGGTGTAGGCCTTGCGTACCGCTGAACCCATGTCGCCCACAACCATGATGCCGGTGTTGATGCCTACGCCAATCCTGATTTCCGGCCAGCCGCGTGCCTTGAACTGCTCGCGCAACTGTCGCGCGGTAGCTTGCATTTCCAGAGCGCTGATCACGGCATTGCGCGGATGTTCCGGATCGTTCACCGGTGCACCCCAGAACGCCATAATGGCGTCGCCAATATATTTGTCCAATGTACCGTGGTGCGAGCGGATTATACGGGTCATCGCCGTAAGATAGGCATTGACAAAAGCAGCCAGTTCTTTAGGTTCAAGACCCTCGGAAATCGATGTGAAATCGCGCACATCTGAAAATAGCACTGACAGTTCCTGGCTTTTGCCTTCCATGCTGTAGCGCTTCGGATCCTCGCTCATTTTGTCCACCAATTCAGGCGGGACATACTGCCCGAACAGATCAGCAAACTGCCGCTTGATGCGCGACTCAGCAAAGTAGCCGTACGACATGTTGAGGGCGAACAGTGCGAGGACCAGCAACAACACGCTAGCCGCCGGCAGCACCAGGTTGCCGTAATACCAGGCAATGACATTGGTGCTGAGCACGAACAGCAAAACGCCAAGAGTAAAAAATCCCCATTTTATTGGATTGAGAAATGGCATCAACAGCGTCAAGCCCACTCCCGCAAAAAGTAGCAACACCATTTCCGCGCCGCGCACATAGGGCGGGTTTTGCTTGATATTCCCGTCGAGCATTCCGCTAATCAGATTGGCGTGGATCTCGACTCCGGGATAGGCTTTGCCGACCGGTGTCGAGCGCAAATCCTTGAGCCCGGGGGCGGTGGTACCGATCAGCACTATCGTGCCTTTGAGTTCTCCGGGATTAAGTCTGTCATGCAGCACGTCGGTAGCAGACACGTACCTGAAACTACCCTGCTTTCCCCGATAGGGCACCAGGGCTGCAACATTCTCATCCACCGGAATTCGTAGCGGTCCCACTTTCAGAAATTCAAGCCTGGAAAAATCCTTCGCTCCGAGGCCCATATGCAACAGCTGGTCGGAGGCGTAATCTGGTTCCACATTTGGGAAGCCCAGCAAAGCACGAACGATGGCAAGCGACAACGGCTCATAGTATGCGTCTTTGTACTTGGCGAGCATTGGCACACGTCTGTTGACGCCATCGGCGGCATCGTAAATCGGGTTGATGTGGCCCGCACCGGCGGCGGCTTGCTGCAACTCAGCGAGGTTTGCGCCATAGCCGTCCCAGGTGACAAATTGAATACCCTTGCCGGGAAAGGTGCCCGCAGGAAGGACTGGGGGCGGCAAAGCATTTAGCGTTACGTATTTGCCCGCGAATTCTTCATTGGTAAAGTAGTAGCCAAGCAGAACCGGATGCTTTTTCAGGCTCGCGGCGAATATCCGGTCGTATTCAAGCTCGGGCCGCACCTGCGCCAGCGCAGCCTGAAACTGTGGATCGCTTTTAAACTGTCCTCGCGACAAATCTTCCAAAACTCGGAGTCCCGAACTTTCGTCTTTCTCTGCGAACACCATGTCAAATCCTGCGACCTCGGCGCCATAGCGGTCGAACAGCTTGTCCACCATCAATGCGACACGGTTTCGGCTCCATGGCCAATGCCCTTCTTCCGCCAGACTTTTTTCGTCGATGTCCACGATCACGATGCGATTGTCAACGGTGTCCGGCATGGTGAGCCGCAGGCGCGCATCGTAAATAATGGAATCCAGCTGTTGCAAGAAAGTGAATTCGTGAATCTTTGCCACATGAGCTAGAAACACCAGCGTGATGACCAGACCCAGGATGATGCGGAGCCAGTGTTTTTTTATATCTAACAAGCGGCTTCCTTCCTGCGGACCGGGAACCGATGCACCTGGGTGATGCCATGTGGATCAATCGAAGGAACAGCGACCCCGGGACAGACGGTACAGCTAAGCGCCGGGGGCGCGAAGGAACGCGGTCCGTGCGTGCGGGTTTCGTATGTCGCGTTTTGACTTAACGCGGCACCCCGCTGCGCTGCGCTCATCAGCCCCTCTTGCTTGACCTGTGACCGCTCAGGCCACTTTATAGAAGAACTCCATCTTTATTCCCCCGAGCTCGATGATGTCGTGATCGTTCAAGGCATGCGCCTGAGCGTCGAGAGCCTTTCCGTTCAGCAGCGGAAAGGTCGCGCCTTCTACGTGTGTGATGAAGTAACCTTGCGGGCGACGTGTAATAACTGCCACTTGCACGCCCGGCTTGCCCAAAGTTGTGAGACTCTTGGTCAAATCTAACTCCTTGCCTGCGCTAGGGCCAGTGAGTATTTGAATAGATCCGAGACGGGGGGATTTGACTTCCGCTGCTGTGGAAGGTCTCCGCTCTGCCATTGCCACAGCAGGTTTAGCCATGGCCGGTTTGGGCTTATCTTCTGCCGCAGGCTTGACTTCTACTACCGGTTTGACTTCCGCAGTAGGTTTGAGCTCGGCGGGTTTAATTCGGGCTTCTGCGGCTGGTTTCAATCCCGCCCCCGGCTTCATCTCTGCAGCCGGCTTCGTCTCTGCCGCAGGTTTCGTTTCGATCGCCGGCTTCACTTCGATGAAGGGTTTTACCTCGGCCACCGGTTTCAGCTCCGGCTCTGCTTTCATTTCGCTCATCTGCCGCATCTCGGTGGGTTTCATCTCGGCGGCCGATTTTGCTTCGCCCGCTGCCTGTTTATGCTCCACGGCTTTAGCCTCTGCAGCAAGTTTCGCGGCTACGGCGGCATCAGGAATAGTATCCATCGGCTGCGGTTGCTCTGCAGTCTGCAATTGCTGAATAATTCCTTCGCCCGTCCTGAACCCCGGTTTGGGATGGATCACCACAGTCTTTTCATAATTGCCACCAGCGGCCTGGCTCGGCTGCTCACTGAGGTATTTCAATTTATACTTGCCGAGCTCAATGACGTCATTATTTTGCAGGAAATGCTTTTTCACCATATTGCCGTTCACGAAGGTTCCGTTGGTGCTGCCTAGATCTTCCAAGAATGAATCGTTGAGTATGGTGACGATGACCGCGTGCTCGCCGCTCACTGCAAGATTGTCGATCTGTATGTCATTGCTTGGTTTCCGGCCAATGGTAGTGCGCTCCTTGCTGAGGGGAATTTCCTTCATCACCAGGTTGTCCATGCTAAGAATCAACTTCGCCATAATTTCCTCACACCCTCGCTAACCTGAACCACGATGATAACCGGCTTATCCAGTCCGCACCAACAGGTAGGTGGCGCAAAATGCGCACCAGGATCACCGAAATATTATCGCGCCCGCCGTTATCGTTTGCCAATTGCACCAGTTGCTGCGATGCCAGCGGCAAATTGGCTTGCAGGCTCGATAGCGTAAGTTGAATTTCACCATCCTCCACCATATCGCTCAATCCGTCTGAGCAAAGCAGATAGAGATCGCCAACTTCCACCTCGTACGTATGAATCTCTGGCTCGACTTCGGGATCAATTCCCAAGGCGCGTGTTACCAGATTTCTGTTGAGGGAGAATCTCGCCATTTCCTGGGTAATCATGCCGGAGTCGATTTGTTCCTGCAATAGCGAATGATCCCGGGTAATTTGCTTAAGTTCGTCCCGGCGTAACCGGTAAAGACGCGAATCGCCAAGGTGTGCCACGCTTAAATGTCTATCATAAAATAATCCGACTAGAAGGGTGGTGCCCATTCCGGCATATTGCGGCTGACTTTTCGCCGCCTGATATATCGACGCATTGGCCCCCGCGATCTGCTCCCTCAAAATTCTTACCGCCTGCGTCTCTCCGCTCGTCGGCTCGACCCTGCCCGGTTCGGCACCCATCAAGATTTGCTTCAGGCTGGTGCCGAGCATGGCGGTGGCAATACCGCTCGCCACTTCACCGGCATTATACCCGCCCATTCCGTCCGCGAGGATAACATAACCGCTTGCGGCGTCCACCGCGATGCTGTCCTCGTTGTGCGAACGCACCATGCCCGGGTCGGTGGCAGCAACAATTTCCAATGCCTTGCTCTGGTCCATAAACCCTCTTTCAAGCGCCGACATTCACGATTTCCTGACTTGCCATGCATTGCCTAAGCGCTTGGGCCATTTCAGTACCCGTCTGATAGCGCTGCTCTACTTGCTTTGCCAAAGCTTTGTAAATGATGGCGACTAGACATTCAGGTAGCCCAGGCTTAATGCTGCGAATATCGGCGGGTTGCTCGTTGGCGATTTTGAACATGAGTTGGGCCATGGATTCGCCCACAAATGGCAATTTTCCGCAAGCCAGCTGATAGAGGCTCACTCCCAACGAAAACAAATCGGAGCGACCATCGATTTTTTTCCCGGCTAACTGCTCTGGAGACATGTACGAAGGCGTGCCAAGCACCATGCCGGTTTTGGTTTTGCTGGAATCCGTTATACGGGCAATGCCAAAGTCAGTTACTTTCAGCGTGTCGCTTGCCGGCTCATACATCATGTTCGCCGGCTTGATGTCGCGGTGAACGACGTTGTGCGTATGCGCGTACGACAGAGCATCGGCAATCCTGGCCACAATGCTCATCACCTTGAGAGGCGGCAGAAGATTGTCCGGCTTGGTGTGAGATACCAAATCTTTGCCCTGCAAAAACTCCATTGCGATGTAGGCCAAGTCGTGTTCTTCCCCGGCGTCGAATATGGTGACAATATTCGGATGGTTGAGGCGCCCGGCAGTTTCCGCTTCGCGGAAAAAGCGCGCTTTCACCTCTTGCAGTTCATCGGCATCAAATTCCTGCGCAAGCGCCAAGGTTTTGATCGCGACTACGCGGCTGATCTTGGGGTCCTTGCCTAAATACACCACACCCATCGCTCCCTTGCCCAGTTCTTTTTCCACCTGATAGCGGCCGAGCATCGGTTTTTCCACCTGTGCGCCTTCGACTACCAAAGCGCCGCCGGGGTGGCTTGCGCCAGCACCGCCAAGAATTACCGTTTCCGACATCTGCCTGGCGCGCGCAAGCTTCTGTGCCAAGTCCCGGTACTTGGGATTGTACTCATTCATGTGTCGGTACACCGATTCCGCCTTGTTGAATTGACGCTTGCGCTCGAAATCCAGCGCTAGGTTATACAAAAGGTCCATTACGCCGTCGTCGAGTCGAAGTTTGCGGAATTTGTCAAACGCCATGTCGAGCTGACCCTGTCCCTGAAACGCCAGCCCGAGCATACGGTTTGATTCCGCCGATTCGGCTTCGGATTTCTCCTTGCCCTTTTCGGTCACCAAGAAACGCTTGGTGGTGAGCAGTAGATGGCCAATCAAAAGCAGAGTCGCTGGCAGCATCAGCTTCAACCAGGTCGTCTTGCCGACCATGAGCGCAAATTGCGTGCCGAGCAGGACAGCTAACAGGGAAAAGGTGATGAACGCCGCCGTCCCGGCCTTCAGTCTGGGAAGAAGCAAGATTAAATAGAGCGCAACTAGCAGATAACTGATCCTCTCGACCCACGGTCCCCAGGTCGGGACGATAAAGAAATCCTCTTGCAGAATGCTCGACACCGAATGCGCGAGTGTAAGCACCGGCGCCATGGTCGGCGAGATAGGCGTAACTTGCATAGCTCCCACCCCGGCCGCGGTGGCTCCAATAAGCACAATCTTGTCGCGGTACTTGTCTGCGGGAATCTTGCCCGTATAAACGTCATAAAATGAATCCACCGGAAACGCTGGCCGGTTATCACGATCCTTATAAAAGTAGACATACATTTGCAGGTTAGGGTCGGTAGCGATTTTCAGTTTGCCGAGATTGACCCCTTCACCGGGGCGTATCACGATGTCGCTAGGCTGGAGGTTAAGACTTTTCGCCGCCAGCATCAGCGAAAGTGAAGGGAAATATTTGTCGTAGTAGCCGAGCACCAGCGGCTCGGTGCGCACACCCCCATCCACATCCGGATTGACATTTAGGTGCCCGATCCCAGCGGCATTTGCGCCGAACTCGGCAAGAGGAGCGATCAGAATGCTCGTCGTGGGAAAAGGAAGCATGTCATCCGAAGCCGCGGCCAAGTTATTTTCGCCGTTGGAAAGTTCGTTCTTGGCTATAAACTCGGGCAGCGGGTGGTCGGGCTTGCCGACGGGCTCCCCAAGCTGGAACAGCATGGCGAGCAACACGTTTTTCGCCTTTTGTATGCTCTCCTCGAGTTGGCGATCGGTGTTGAGGCGCTGCTCTGCTTCTTTGAGCAAGTCGCCCATCTGGGAGATTGCCTGTTGCGCAGTCGGTTCCTCGAGATTGGTCAAACCCGAATTCGCGTACAGCTGTGTAAGCTTGTTGATGTATTCCAGCCCAGGATCAACTTGCGGCTCGGAAAAAAATACTGTGTAGCCGATGACCTTGACGTTGGCGCCGGCAAGGAGGTCAATCATTTTTGCGTGTACTTCACGCGACCACGGCCAGCGCCCAATGTTGTCGATGCTTTGATCGTCGATCGCGATCACCGCGATTTTCTGGTTGGGAACGCGTGACGATGCCTTGACCCCAAGATCATATGCCTTGCGTTCTAGGCTTTGAATCAGATCCCCGCCGCCCATGAAAAATAGCACCACGGCGACGATCAGCACCAGGAACCAATCAGCTTTCCAGAATGCGCTTTTTTTCATCCCTGAACTCTGAATTTATTTTTTTGCAGGTGAAATTTCAAATTTTATTTTACGCATTTTATGATATTCATTTGTAAAGCACGCTTTTTTTTGCATCTTCCAGCTCCCCCAGACGCAGCTAGGCCGGATCCACCTTGGGAAATTTATAACCGAGCTCACTCACGATGCCGCCACGGTAAAACCCAATGAAATCAACCACTAATCAAGACCTGCGGCGATCAAGCTTTGTGTTGAAGCGTGTTAAGCCATTTGCCCGTCGCCACAACGAAAAAAGCGCCCGTGATCGGCACAATCAAATTCAAAACATTCGCATAATTATTTATCCAGTTAATCGTCAACGGGTCGCTCACCAACATTTCCCCGGCAATGTAGCCTAGAAGCGCGGCACCCAGCGTAATGATTACCGGGAAGCGCTGCATCAGCTTGAGAATCAGAGTGCTGCCAAAAATAATCAGCGGAATGCTTATGGCTAGCCCGAGTATCAGCAGGATAATATTGCCTTTGGCGGCTGCCGCGACGCCAATCACGTTATCCAGGCTCATCACTAGGTCAGCAAGCACGATGATTTTTATGGCGGAAAACAAATGATTGCTTCCTTGAATGCCATTTCCATCTTCTTTGCCAGGAAGCAGCAGTTTCACCGCAATCCAAAACAATAGCAGGCTGCCAATGATCTTGAGCGATGGCAGCTTCAGGAGTTCTACCGCGAACACCGTGAGAATCACTCGCGCCACGATGGCTGCGACGCTGCCCCAAATGATCGCCTGTTTCTGCCGCCTGCCATGCAATGAACGCGCAGCAAGCGCAATCACCACCGCGTTGTCGCCCGAGAGCAGGATATTTACGCCGATGATTTCGAGCAACCCGATCCAGAATTCCGGGCTGCCCAACATCATGATCACGTTTTCCTTGTCGCCCTAAAATAATCCTACAACTTTGCCGTCGTCGTTGAGATCGATTTTCTCCGCCGCCGGCACCTTGGGCAATCCGGGCATGGTCATGATGTCTCCGCAAATCATCACCACGAATTCAGCGCCGGCGGAGAGCCGCACTTCTCGGATGTTCACTACATAACCGGAAGGCGCCGCACGCAATCTGGCATCGGCGGAAAACGAGTATTGCGTCTTGGCGACGCACACTGGATAGTGGCCATAACCATCATCTTGCAGCTTCTGGATCTGCCCGCGCACCTTGGCGTCCGCGGTGATATCCGCCGCGCCGTAAATCTTGGTGGCGATTGCTTTCATCTTGTCCCACAGTGGAGCCGATTCCTCGTAAACAAATTTGCCGCCTGCTGGCATCTTGTCGACGATGCCTGCCACGGTGCGCGCCAGTTCTTCCGCCCCCTTGCCGCCTTCTGCCCAGTGAGTCGCGAGCACCACCGGCGTTTGGCTTGCCGCCATTTTCTTTCTAAGGAGCTCGATCTCCGCATCGGTATCAAAAGTGAAATGGTTGATGGAAACGATACAAGGCAAGCCATAATGGTTGCGCACATTGCTCACATGCCGCTCCAGGTTGGCGATTCCTTTATCCAGTGCCGGAAGGTTTTCCTTGTTGATTTCTTTCAAATCGACTCCGCCGTGATATTTAAGTGCGCGCATGGTTGCGACAAGCACCACTGCCGAGGGGCGTAAACCTGCCTTGCGGCACTTGATGTCAACGAATTTTTCCGCACCCAGATCGGCGCCAAATCCAGCCTCGGTCACCACGTAATCCGCGAGCTTCAGAGCGGTTTTGGTGGCGATTACCGAATTGCAACCGTGAGCTATATTCGCAAACGGTCCGCCGTGGATGAAAGCAGGATTGTTCTCCAGCGTCTGCACCAGGTTTGGTTGCAGTGCGTCCTTGAGCAGCACCGTCATTGCACCGTCCACCTTGAGTTGGCGGGCTGTCACCGGTTTCTGCTCGCGCGTATAGCCAACAACGATGTTACCCAGGCGATTTTTCAAATCCTTTAGCGAGGTGGCAAGACAGAATATTGCCATCACTTCGGACGCCACCACGATGTCAAATCCGTCCTGGCGTGGATAACCGTTACCGGTCCCGCCCAGCGAAATCACAATTTCGCGCAGCGCCCGATCATTCATATCCACCACGCGCCGCCAAGTAATGCGCCGTACATCCAGGTCGAGCGCGTTACCGTGATGAACGTGATTGTCGACTGCCGCAGCGAGCAGGTTGTTGGCCAGCCCGACCGCGTTGAAGTCGCCGGTGAAATGCAAATTGATGTCCTCCATCGGCACCACCTGTGCGTAGCCGCCGCCCGCAGCGCCGCCTTTTATGCCGAATACTGGCCCAAGACTTGGCTCGCGTATGCACAGCACAGCCCTTTTGCCAATGCGGTTCAGGGCATCGCACAATCCGACAGTGGTGGTGGTTTTTCCTTCACCGGCAGGGGTAGGAGTAATGGCTGTAACCAGAATCAGCTTTCCGTCTGGCCTGTTTTTGATACTGTCAACGAAATCCAGCGATAACTTGGCCTTGTAATGGCCGTACGGTTCCAGATACTGTTCGTCTATCCCAAGCTTGTCTTTCGCCAGCTTGGATATGCGCAGCATTTTCGCTTTTTGTGCGATTTCAATATCAGTCAGCATATCGGGTCCCCCTTTTTGAACAATTATCGTCTTGCACCGTGCGCGTACGGTGAGATGATCTGCCGCGCGCTCCCGTTATTTCGCCTAGGCCAGTTTGAGGCTAGCGCGACCTCGGTCGAGTCACCGGCGAATTATGAAGCGAGCATCTGTCCGCCGCCGAAACTTGAGTGCTTAGGCTTCCGGCCGCCCCGCTTTACCCTGACCGCACAGTACTTGAATTCTGGTATTTTTCCGACAGGGTCGAGCACCGGATTCGTCAGCAGATTTGCCGCCGCTTCATAGAAACAAAAAGGAATAAACACGGCGCCCTGCGGGGTACCGTCGTCGGCCCGCGCATAGAGCGAAATGTGTCCGCGCCGCGATTCCACAGTAATTACCTCGCCCGGTCGGGCGCCAATTGCGTCCAAGTCCAAAGGATGCAGCGAAGCCACCGGTTCGGGCTCAATAGCATCGAGCACGCCTGCGCGACGTGTCATGCTGCCGGTATGCCAGTGTTCGAGCTGTCTGCCGGTAATCAACACCAGCGGAAACTCGTTATCCGGCCGTTCGTTGGCCGGGATGATATCCGCTGGAACAAATCGCCCGCGACCACTTTGCGTCGGGAAGCTATCGGTAAATACCACCTGCTCGCCGGGGTCGCCTTCGTGCTCGCATGGATAGGTCACCGAGCCCTCTAACTCAAGCCGCTCCCATGTGATGCCTGCTATGGCAGGCATTGCCTTGCGCATTTCATTGAAAACACCGCGCGGCCCTTCCGGATAATCCCACTTCAGCCCCATGCGCCGCGCGATTTCCTGGATGATCCATAGATCATGCTTTGCCTCGCCCGGAAGGGCTAATGCCTGCCGACCGAGCTGTACCATCCTGTCCGTATTAGTGACCGTGCCGGTTTTTTCTGGCCACGCCGACGCCGGCAGGACGATGTCGGCGAGGTAAGCCGTTTCCGTCAAGAATATTTCCTGCACCACTAGCCAGTCGAGTTCCGCCAGCGCTTCTCGCACATGGCCCAGGTCAGGATCGGACATCGCTGGGTTCTCGCCCATGACATACATGCCGCGGATTTTTCCAGCGCGAGCCGCGTTCATGATTTCCACCACCGTTAAGCCGGGATTAGGATCGAGTTTCGATCCCCATAGTTCCTCAAAAAAGGCTTGAGAGTTTTCGCTGCCGACTCGCTGGTAATCCGGATACATCATTGGAATCAAACCCGAGTCGGATGCACCTTGCACATTGTTCTGCCCGCGCAGCGGATGCAGTCCGGTGCCGGGCCGCCCCACCTGCCCGGTAAGCATCGCCAGCGCAATCAGACAGCGGGCATTATCGGTGCCATGCACATGCTGCGAAATTCCCATGCCCCAGAATATCATGGATCCTTTTGAACTCGCGTAAAGCCTCGCCACCTCCTTAATGGTGGGCGCGGGAACACCGCAGATCGGTGCCATGGCTTCCGGGCTGTAGCCTTCAACGTTTTTCTTCAGTTCCTCGAAGCCGCTGGTGCGGTTATCGATGAATTCCTGCTTTGCCATCCCTTCGTGAATGATGGTGTGCATCATCGCATTCAACAGAGCAACGTCAGTATCCGGCTTAAACTGCAGAAAGTAAGTCGCGTGCCGGGAAAGATCCGAACGCCGCGGGTCGGCGACTACCAATTTCACCCCTTTCCTCACTGCATTCTTGATCCACGTAGCTGCCACCGGGTGATTAACCGTGGGGTTGGCGCCAATCACGAGAACGACTTCCGCTTTCAATACATCGCTGACTTGATTCGACACGGCTCCCGAGCCGATACCCTCGAGCAATGCAGCAACGCTGGAGGCATGGCACAAGCGGGTACAGTGGTCCACATTATTGCTACCGAAGCCGGTGCGTACCAATTTCTGGAATAAGTAGGCTTCTTCGTTTGTGCCCTTGGCAGAACCGAAACCGGCAAGCGCGTGCGGCCCATGCTGGTCGCGGATTTTTTTCAGATTACCTGCCGCAAGATCGAGCGCCTCTTCCCAGCTTGCTTCACGGAATACCTTGAGTGCCTCATCGGGATCCACCACGAAGTCGGCGGCTTTGCTAACACCCGGCTTGCGAATCAGCGGTTTGATTAGCCGTTGCTTATGGCTCACATAATCGATGCCATAACGGCCTTTCACGCATAAACGGCCATGGTTCGCGGGTCCGTCGCGCCCTTGCACGTAAAGAATTTTGTTCTCCCTGATGTGGTAGGTAAGCTGGCAACCGACACCACAGTAAGGGCAAACCGAATCCATAACCTTTTCCGGCAAGAGCAATCCTACACTCCGAGCCGGCATGAGCGCGCCGGTAGGACAGGCCTGGACGCATTCTCCGCATGCCACGCAGGTACTTTGGCCCATAGGATCGTCAAGGTCGAACACAATCTTGGAATGTTCGCCACGAAGTGCATAGCCGATGACATCGTTGACCTGTTCCTCGCGACAGGCACGCACGCAGCGCGTACATTGAATGCATGCATCGAGATTGACTGCTATGGCGGGGTGCGAAACATCTGCGGCGGGTTGCCGGCGCGGGCTGAAGCGGGGCTTTCCGACTTTGAGTTTTCTTGCCCATAAGTCAAGCTCGGAACTGAGGGTATAGGAATGCAGCGGCATGTCGGCAAGGAGCAATTCCAGCACCATCTTCTGGGACGCCCGCGCTCGCGGGTTGTCGGAATATACCTCCATCCCTTTATTGGGAGTACGGCAGCAGGAAGGCGCCAAAACTCGTTCACCCTTGATTTCGACCATACAGACGCGGCAGTTGCCATCCGGCCGCATACCACGCTTGTAACAAAGATGCGGAATTTCTACGCCATAACGCCTGGCTGTTTCAAAAATGGTTTCATTGCTGAAACCGGTGACGGATTTGCCGTTCAACCTGAACTCGATTACGTCAGGTTTCAGGGACAATGTCACTGGAGCATTCATCAATTACCTCGTTGAAATTGCAGCAAATCCACAGCACTCAATCGACATCTTACTTCATTGAATTTCATGCGGAAAGTACTTGATCACGCAGCGCACGGGATTGGGCGCTGCCTGGCCAAGCCCGCAAATTGAGGCATCAGCCATTGCGGTCGAAAGTTCCTCGAGCAGCGTTTTGTCCCATTTCGTTTGTTCCATCAGTCTCAGCGCCTTAGCAGTACCGACTCGACACGGAGTGCACTGACCACACGATTCGTCGGAAAAAAACTTCATCACGTTGCGCGCCGCCGCCACGGCGCCATCCTTGTCCGACAAAACAATCACCGCCGCGGAACCGATAAAACAGCCATATTCATTGAGCGTATCGAAATCCAACGGAATATCGCCCAGCGACGCGGGAAGAATGCCGCCCGACGCCCCACCGGGAAGATAAGCATAAAAATCGTGGCCGCGCTGCATTCCACCGCAGAACTCATTGATCAGCTCGCGCGCCGTAATTCCAGCGGGTGCTAGATGCACACCGGGTATTTGCACGCGCCCGGACACCGAGAATGAGCGCAGACCTTTACGTCCGTGGCGGCCGTGGGATGTAAACCATTCGGCGCCTTTTTCCAGAATGTCGCGAACCCAATAAAGTGTTTCCATGTTGTGCTCAAGCGTCGGCCTGTTGAATAATCCCACTTGAGCAACGTAGGGCGGGCGCAATCGCGGCATGCCGCGCTTGCCTTCCATCGATTCAATCATCGCGGACTCTTCGCCGCAAATGTAGGCTCCCGCGCCGCGCCGCAAATGCATCTTAGGCAGCTGGCACGGAGGATCTGCAACCAAACTCGCGATTTCCCTGGTGAGAATTTCGCGGCAGCCGGCGTATTCGTCCCGCAGGTAAATATAAATTTCATGAATGTCGACCGCCCACGCCGCAATCAGCATCCCTTCGAGGAAGCGATGTGGATCTTTCTCCAAATAATAGCGATCCTTAAATGTGCCGGGCTCGCCTTCGTCGACGTTTACCGCCAGCAGACGCGGCGCTGATTCTCCCCTGACGATGCGCCATTTGCGACCCGCCGGAAAACCCGCGCCGCCCAAACCGCGCAAGCCGGAATCTTCCATGATTTTAATCACCGAATCGCTTTGATGATTTCCATTTACGCAATCGCTCAAAAATCGATAACCGCCGTGCTTGCGATACTCTTGATAGCCGAGGTAGGCCGGGATATCGCATCGTACGGCCTTCGCTGCTATCAAAGATTGCACTTCTTTCACTTCAGCATGTGCGACCGGATTTTGCCCCACTACCGCCACTGGGGCCTGTTCACAGCGTCCAACGCAGGGTGCGGGTACCACTCTAACTTCTGGACCAAGCGCGCGCTTGAGGCCGAAAATCAGTTGCCGAGCACCGGCCAGTTCACAGGAAAGCGAATCGCATACGCGAACAGTCAATGCCGGCGGCGCCTGTTCTCCTTCTTTGATGACGTCGAAATGATGATAAAAGGTGGCCACTTCATAAACTTCAGTCATCGCCAGTTTCATCTCCGATGCCAGCGCCACAATATGCTGGGAAGAGATATGGCCATACCGATCTTGGATTTTGTGCAAATGTTCTAGCAGCAGGTCGCGGTTGCGCGATTCATTTCCGAGCAGCAGCTGCACTTCCGCTAGCGCGTCCGAATCTACAATTCGGCCCTTGGGCGCAGACCGTACGCCCTTCTGTTTCATTCTCCCCGGTTCGTTTCCCGACACTAAAATCCCTCTCGATGTGCTTCAGTTTCGCGCAGCGTTAACGTCTATCCAGTGATTCAGGCACTGTTGGCAAAACTCTACAAATATTGTTCAGCTTGCGAGGGCTGGCAGCAGCTGCAAGCGCAGACCGATGTAAATCTCAGTCCAAAAATGGACCACCGGTCGCAAGGCTTGCGTACACGATCATTAGAAACCGGCAGGGGCTCAAGGTTCTGATGTCTAATTGGCGCAAAACATTTTGAAGACGGTTGAGCTTCTGTTACACGCGTATTTTAAATGCTCGCCCGTTGCCGCAACGCTGCAGGTGCCTTCAGTTGCGCAGCATTTTACCACGATTGGCCGGTAGCGTCGGCATGCTATTGGGTTTCGCGAACCTTAGCCTGCACCGAAAATTGGCCTCATAACACGGACTTTACCAACTTGCCCATCTCGGCAGGATTCCGGGTGACCTTGATCCCACACTCTTCCCTTATTTTGCGTCTTTTTGGTTCCGGCATAACATTGCGCTTCCCGCAATGTTAGCCTGCACCGAAAATTGGCCTCATAACACGGACTTTACCAACTTGCCCATCTCGGCAGGATTCCGGGTGACCTTGATCCCACACTCTTCCATCACGGCCAATTTTTCTTGGGCGGTTCCTTTACCTCCAGAAATAATCGCGCCCGCGTGGCCCATTCTTTTCCCAGGCGGTGCAGTCACTCCTGCAATAAAACCAACCACCGGCTTTTGCATGTTGTCCCTAATCCAGCGAGCACAATCTTCTTCGTCGGTGCCGCCGATTTCTCCGACCATAATCACTGCGTCAGTATTCGGATCTTCATGAAACATTTTCATGACATCGATATGTTTGAACCCCCCAACCGGATCGCCGCCGATGCCGACGCAGGTAGATTGCCCCAGCCCTTGCTCCATCAATTGTCCTACCGCTTCGTAAGTCAGCGTACCTGAGCGTGAGACCACACCGACACGCCCTTTCTTGTGTATGTGTCCCGGCATGATGCCAATCTTAATTTCATCCGGCGTAATAACCCCGGGGCAATTCGGACCAATGAGAACCGTTTTCTTGTCCCGCATCTTGTAGCGGGTGCGGATCATGTCGCGCGCTGGTATGCCCTCGGTGATGCAGATCACCAAATCGAGCTCGGCTTCTACCGCTTCATCAATCGCCGCCGCTGCGAATGGCGCAGGAACATAAATCACCGAAACGGTGGCGCCAGTTTTCTCCCGGGCTTCGCGTACCGTGTCGAAAACCGGGATACCCTCGAAATCCTGTCCGCCTTTGCCCGGAGTGACCCCTGCGACGAAGCAGTTTCCGCCATTCGCGTAATCGCGGCACATGCGCGTATGGAATTGGCCAGTTTTACCGGTTATCCCCTGAGTCATGACCCGGGTATTTTTGTTGATTAGAATCGCCATGAAGTGAATCGCTTTCCCATTGCATCACCGGCCCCGTCAGTTTCTATTGGCGGCAGCAACAGCTTTCTGCGCCGCATCGGCCATATTGCTTGCGGAGGTGATGGGCAATTTGGAAGCCGCGAGGATTTTCTTCCCGGCATCAGCGTTGGTGCCTTCCAGACGCACGACCAAGGGCACATTAAGATGCACTTGTTTCACGGCGGCGACGATGCCTTCTGCGATTACATCGCACTTCATGATGCCGCCGAAGATATTGACTAGAACTGCTTTGACTTTCGGATTCTTCAGCATGATTTTGAATGCTTCAGTCACTTTCTCGGTCGAGGCGCCGCCGCCGACGTCTAGAAAGTTGGCAGGCGCGCCGCCGTACAGCTTGGCGATATCCATCGTCGCCATGGCGAGACCGGCGCCGTTTACCAGACAGCCGATGTTTCCGTCCAGAGAAATGTACGACAGGTCGTGCTTTGATGCCTCGATTTCTGCTGGGTCTTCTTCATCGAGGTCGCGCATCGCCGCGATATCGGGATGCCGATAGAGGGCATTATCGTCGAAATTCATTTTTGCATCCACAGCCAGCAGCTGGCCGTTGCCAGTTACGACTAGTGGATTGATCTCCGCAAGAGAAGCATCGGTTTCATCAAACGCCTGGTAAAGACATATGAGCAAGTCACAGGCCCGATTAACAATTCCGTCGGGAATGCCGATTTTGCGCGCCATCTCTTTGGCGTCTGAGCTGTTCAATCCCGAAACCGGGTCAACGAGCACTTTATGAATCTTTTCCGGAGTTGCTGCCGCGACTTCTTCGATTTCAGTCCCGCCTTCTGAGCTTGCGATCAGTATCACGCGCTGGGAAACACGGTCCACCAGCATTCCGACATAAAACTCCTTTTTTATATCGGCACCTTCCTCGACGAGCAGGCGCTTGACTATTCTTCCTTCGCGGCCCGTTTGGTGCGTCACCAGCCGCATCCCCAATATCTGTCCGGCGTATTGTTTGACTTGATCCAGCGAAGTCGCAACTTTCACCCCGCCCGCCTTACCGCGCCCGCCGGCGTGAATTTGCGCTTTCAACACCCACGACTTGCCGCCGATACCGCGCGCTGCTGTTACTGCGTCTTCAACTGAAAAACAGGCAACACCCTTGGGAGTGGGTAGACCGTATTTTTTCAGGATTTCTTTTGCCTGATACTCGTGAATCTTCATCGTCACTGGCGCTCGGGCGCACGCCCCGGCTATTCCACGAGGCGCAAACTAGAAGGCAAGTCTAAAGTGTGAGCATAGTCTGCACAAAGGGCTCCGCATTTGCATCTGCCACGGCCAACGCAGTCATGTTGACGATGCGTCGCACAGTTGCAGTGGGGGTGAGAATGTGCACCGGTTTGGCGCACCCGAGCAGTATCGGGCCCACCGTTACGCCATCGCCGAGCACCTTGAGCAGATTGAATGAAATATTCGCCGCGTCCAGCGTGGGCATGATAAGCAGGTTTGCCCGGCCCTTGAGCCGGGAGTTGGGAAAAACTTCATTGCGGATTTCCTCGGACAGCGCGGCGTCTCCATGCATTTCACCATCGACTTCGAGATTGGGGGCGCGCTTCTCCAATAGTCCGAGCGCCTCGCGCATTTTGTGGGAAGACAGGGTATCAACGCTGCCGAAACTGGAATGGGAAAGCAGAGCTACTTTCGGCGTCATTCCGAAGCGTTGCACTTCTTCCGCCGCAAGCATGGTCATTTCCGCAATCTGCTCGGCGGTCGGTTCGGGAGTAACGTATGTATCGCAGATGAAGAACGTGCCCTTCGGATCAAGCAGCATGTTCATCGCGGCTGCGTTGTGCACGCCCGGGCGCAACCCGAGGGCGTCCATCACGAAATCGAGGTGTAATTGGTAATGGCCGAACGTCCCGCACAACATGGCGTCCGCTGCTCCCTTGCGCACCATCAATGCACCTATCAATGTAGTGCGGCGGCGCACTTCGCGGCGCGCATATTCGACGGAGACGCCGCGCCGCTGCATGAGTTGGTAATACGTATTCCAGTATTCCTGGTACTGCGGCGGACTCTCCGGATTGATGAGCTCGAAATCGACGCCTGGGCGGACTCGCAAGCCCAGTTTTTGAATTCTTTCCTTAACCACGGCGGGACGTCCCACGAGAATGGGCAACGCCAATCCTTCATCAATCACCTGTTGCACGGCATGCAAAACGCGTTCATCCTCGCCTTCGGCGTATACCAGCCGCTTTGGTGATTTTTTCGCCACCGCGAAAACCGGTTTCATGATCAGGCCCGAGCGGTAGACAAACTGGGTTAGCTGCTCTCGGTAGGCGTTAAAATCCTTGATTGGCCGGGTCGCCACGCCACTATCCATAGCGGCCTTGGCAACAGCCGGAGCGATCTTGAGGATGAGGCGCGGATCGAACGGCTTGGGAATAAGGTAATCCGGACCAAATCTTAGGTTATGCTCACCGTAGGCCGTTGCCACAATGTCGGACTGTTCCGCATGCGCGAGATCGGCAAGCGCGCGCACGGTAGCGAGTTTCATATCTTCGTTGATCGTGGTAGCGCCGACGTCCAGAGCACCGCGGAAAATGAAAGGAAAGCACAAGACGTTGTTGACCTGATTCGGATAATCGGAGCGGCCAGTAGCGATCACCACATCCGGGCGGGCTTGCTTGGCAATTTCCGGGCGGATCTCGGGCTCGGGATTGGCGAGCGCTAGAATCAGCGGCTGTTTTGCCATTTGCTTCACCATATCGGCTTTCAATACCCCGGGCCCGGAAAGCCCGAGAAAAATATCGGCTCCGACTATGGCTTCATCCAAAGTGCGCGCTGCGGTCTTTGCCGCGTAGCGCGCTTTGTTGGGATCGATCGCCTCCGGGCGTCCCTCGCGCACCACACCCTTGGTATCGATAGCAACGATGTTTTCTCTGCGCAAACCCAGGCTTACCAATAGATCGAGGCAGGCAATTGCCGCGGCACCCGCGCCCGAACATACGAGCGTCACCTTGGCGATTTCCTTTCCCACCACACGCAAACCGTTAAGAACGGCTGCGCCAACGATGATTGCAGTTCCATGCTGATCGTCATGAAACACCGGGATTTTTAGTCGGCTTCTTAGCTTGCGTTCGATTTCAAAACATTCGGGTGCTTTGATATCTTCGAGATTGATGCCACCAAAAGTGGGTTCCAGGCTGGCGATAATATCGACCAGCTTGTCCGGATCGCGCTCGTTGATCTCGATATCGAAGACGTTGATGCCGGAAAATTTCTTGAACAGGGCTCCTTTCCCTTCCATTACCGGCTTTGCAGCGAGCGGTCCGATGGGTCCAAGACCCAGCACAGCAGTGCCGTTAGTAATGACTGCCACCAAGTTGCCGCGGCCGGTGTAGTTAAATGCTTGGTTTGGATCGTCGACTATTTCGCGACACGGCGCGGCTACACCGGGCGAATAGGCAAGCGCCAGATCGGACTGCGTGGCTAGCGGTTTAGTGGCGACGACCTCGGATTTACCGGGGATGGGAAAGCGATGATAGTACAGTGCGTCTTCAGTTAGCTTGTCAGGCATCTTTTAGATTTTCGGAAGTTCGGTGCCGGCAAAAGGACTCGAACCCTCGACCAACTGATTACAAAATTGGCCGGGATATTGTTGCTTTATTATACATCAATCACTTGTGGCGCTTGCCAACTCGAATTCCAATGTCACAGGAGCTAAAATCAATGTCAAGCGGAATGGCTACGGCACGATTGCGTCACAGAGCAGGTTTTTTTGGCTATACTGATAGGCGGCAGGTGTGTCATTTCTAGTGCGTTAAGTGAAGCGCGATATGAATGTTTG